>OGFI01000260.1_pt1 | contig 46067 bp, 41 predicted proteins | sample 1570901 | NCBI WGS metagenome assembly OGFI01 (sample SAMEA2582018, study PRJEB24529) | metagenome | biome: Human gut stool | place: China | collected 2011 | reverse complement strand
TTAACACATCGGTTTGTGGGTCCGACATGCGTGGGTTCGAATCCCACATACCGCCCTTTTATCCAACAGTCTACCAAATGTTGGATAGTTTGGACGAAACGTTCAGGCACTATTTGGTGGTATAGCCAAGTGGTAAGGCACAGGTCTGCAAAACCTCGATCACCGGTTCAAATCCGGTTACCACCTTTTAGTAAAGACTTATGCCTCTGTGGCGGAATTGGCAGACGCGCTGGACTCAAAATCCAGTTCCCGTTGAGGGAGTGTGGGTTCGACCCCCACCGGAGGCATTAAATATTCGGTTATATATCTTTACTAAGCAGTCATCAGTTTTTACTGATGACTGTTTTTTTGATTTTTAGGGTCTTTGTCAAATCGTGTTGGTGAAGATCAATTTCCTGCTTCAAAAAAGGTATCAATGAAGACTGGTATGCGGATCAGCCGGCTGACTTTATCGTTGAAACGGCACATGCGGTCATCGATGCCGGAACTGATATCGTTGTTGGGCATGGGGCTCATTTTCTGCGCGGCGTTGAACGCTATCGAGGAAAAGTTATCTTCTATAATCTAGGGAGTTTCTTGATGGAGTTTGAAACTGGTGAATCGATTATCCTGCCCGAAATGAATGCTGCCTATGACCACGATGAACACGCGCTGTCATCAGTTCTCCACCGTCAACGAGCCAAGGAGCATGGAGAATGGGTCGGGTTCAATGCCAATACCGTCTTTAACGATGGTTTGATGGTTAAACTGCTGGTTAATGACGGTCAGGTTCAATTCAAGGCCTTACCACTGGATTTGCGAGAACAGGATGCACGTGTTTTAAATCACGGCGTGCCAGTGCCAGCTTCTCCAGCAATTGCGGATCGTATTGTTACTCGTCTCAACAAAATCAGTGCGCCATTTAATACTCGGCTTGTTTTTAATCCAGTAACCTATGCTTTGACAATTGAAGAAGCATGATCACGCATTTCACGTAATTAAGTCAACTGAATTAGCCCCGGAGTCGTGAAAAGTGATTCTGGGTCTTTTGATGTCCTATTGTAATCAGCATAATATCCGGGATAAATTCTGTTGTCGCTCCCCAGATCTGATCCTTGCTATTTTGGGCTTTACCGATAATTGGAAAGGCCTTTGTTGCTTGCAGCGAAGAGTGATTAATCAGTAATCATCCATGGTGCGGCAATTATTTGGGCAATCCGATATGGCGAAAATTCTTTTTTCTGCAAATTGGGCTGGCTGATCACCGAAAAAGTCGTGGTTAGGCCTGCTTAGACTGAATTATGCAAAAAATCCTGCATAATAACATATGACGAAAATCTCATTACCTACTTTTTTCAAAAAAAGCGATGTATAGTAGGTAAAAATCAATGTATATCAAGTTAGGCATCCCTAATACTACCTACTATTTCAACAAAAGGCGTCATAAGTAGGCAAAGTTAGGCTGAACAAATATGCAACTACCTACTTTTGGCGCCAAATCAACCAATAGTAGGTAATTTTGGCGCCCTTAGCCTCTGTAATCCGTTTTCCTTTCACAAAGCCAAGCCGTTTATTAAGCAAATGGCGCAACTAAATACATTTGCTGGATTGGATAAGGTTGATGGCTTACTGTAGCAGGCTCGCTGCTGCCGAGAAATCGGTCAGAATATAATCGCCTCTAATCAAGCGAGTTGGTGACTAGGGTGATTTTATCAAGGTTTTCAACTGCATCCTAAAAAGAAACTAGTCAATCGTCAGCCTGGTTTTAATCGAAATTACCAAAATCGGCAATAAAAACTGGCAATTTTGAGAAAATAAAAATTCTAGCTTTTGAAAACGATTAGCTGCCTTATAATCAATGCTAAAACTTAAAAGGCGATGAATTGATATGGAAGAAAACGAAAAGAAAATTCAGGATGTGTTAGCCAAGCTGGATGAAAAGCAGATCAACTATGAAATGCAGTGGCATCCGGCAGTTGATCGCATTGACCAGATTGCGGATTTGAATCTGATCCATCCAGAAACGGCAGCCAAAAATCTTTTCCTGCGCGATGATAAGCATCAACACTATTACCTGGTGTCGATCATGCCGCAAAAGCGAGTGGATCTGAAAGCCTTTCGTAAAGAAATCGGAGCGCGGTATCTGAGTTTTGCCTCAGCTGAAGACATGGAGAAATATTTGGCTTTACGTCCAGGATCAGTGACGCCAATGGGAGCGCTGAATGATACTGAACATCAAGTGCAGGTTTACTTGGACCAAGATTTTCAAGGCGGCTTGATTGGGGTTCATGCCAATGCCAATACGGCGACTGTTTGGCTGGAAGCGGACGTATTGAGCGCATTTTTAACCGAGTATGGCTGTCGGGTCGCTTATGCTGCCATCTAACAATGTAAATTAATCAAGAAGCATCATGGCTGAGTCTGGTATGAATGAAATAGCGTCTGCGGCAAGCTGGCTTTGGGCATCTAGATTTAGCAATGATAAGATGGTCGGCAGTGGTTAACGATTCAGCTTGGTATGTTTGGCCTTATGCAAATAACCAGCTTTAGTGCGGTAATCTGAGCCATTATGATTAGGTATGACGCGGATGAACATAGCGGCTTGGCAGTTACTGTCAATTATTTACCGAAATGTCAGACAGCCAAACGCGATGGCGATCAGCAGTTTGAGAGATTAGGGGATTTTTTGCTTGAATTACGGTATCATTAGACTAAAGCCTTTTACGAAAGAAGGTTGTCGTTATGCCGCATAAAGCCGCTGATCCAGAAATCATTAAAGTTCTGTTGAAGCAAGAAATCATCCGTTTGGGTATTCAAAATAATCCCAGCCGTACCGTTTATCAAGATCGCTATCATCGTGGCGAGGCGCCTTCGCCAAACAGTGCTATGCAGATCACCAAAATGTCTTGGAGCGATTTGATGCATGACCTGGGATTTAGTTATGATGCCAAGAAAAACATTGCGCAAAATGGTAAAAAGGGAGCCAGCAAGCATCTAGGTGCCAAGCAGTCCATTCGTTTAGCAGACCCGCAGACATGTGAGCAGGTCGTAAATGGAGCCTTAGAACTTATGCGTCGCGAAAAGCTCTATAATGTAAAGGATTTTCGTCTGCGCTGCCGACCGGTTCTGGGCGTCAGCTACGATTCGCTGATGCGCTATGGCTTTTCTTTTGAGGAACTCAAGAAACGCTATGCTGCCAAATACGGTGAAAGCATTCGCAAAACCAGTCGTTGGAGCCGGTATTCCAATGCCGATCTGACGTTTTTGGTAATCGACTATATGAAGGCGCACGAACTGAATGGACTTCATCAATACTCGACTTATCTAAACCTGCATAATGATGCCATGCCCGCGACGGAAACCTTAAAAAAACGTCTGCAGCTGTCTTATTCCGAGTTGAATCGACTTTTGAAGATTCTGCTGCAGTAACGCTGCCTGATATAAATTGCGGATACTATGCGTTGGCTGCGTAAATCGTAAATATGTTCAGCAATCTTCATGTTGATGAATCATGAGGATTTTTAAACGCGATATCTGAATAAACAACTTGCCAAAACCGCAACTTGAAATTCTATGATTGCAGCAGCATAATAATAACTTTTATGAAAATCAACTCGTCTGCAAAATCGTTCACGAATTTTAACCGGGTGAAAATCTAAAATAGCAAACGATTGCACAATTGCTGACTGATCCGCTGTAAATAGATTTAGTTAGGGAAACTTTGCTCATAATTTAACTTTTTTGTTGGTTAAGCCAAAAATCGTTTTCATTGTGTTTACATTAGTGAAATTAATTTACTTTTCGATGATGTTCGTTTAGAATTATCTCAACAATTTGATAATTAATTCACAATCTTTAGGAGGCAATAATTATGGCAAAAGTTGCATTAGTTACCGGTGCAGGTCAAGGGATTGGTAAGGCAATCGCTGAACGTTTGGCTAAAGATGGTTTTTCAGTCGTCGTTGTTGCTCGCCACATGGACGCACTGCAAAAAGTAGTTGAAGGCATCAAGGCAAATGGCGGTGAAGCTTTTGCCGTCACGGCCGATGTTGCCAAGCGCGATGAAGTCTTTGCTGCCGTTGACCAGGCTGTTGAACACTACGGCGACTTCAATGTTATGGTTAACAATGCCGGGGTTGCTCCAACGACACCAATTGACACTGTAACGCCTGAAGATCTGCAAAAGGTTTACAGCATCAACGTTGGTGGTACGATCTGGGGCGTTCAGGCTGCTCATGCCGCATTTAAGAAGCTTGGCCACCCAGGCAAGATCATCAACGCTACTTCCCAAGCCGGGGTCGTTGGTAACCCTAACTTGACCGTATACTCCAGCTCCAAGTTTGCCATTCGTGGGATCACGCAGGTTACGGCTCGTGAACTGGCTGAAGAAGGCACGACGGTTAACGCATACGCACCTGGGATTGTGAAGACGCCAATGATGATGGACATTGCTCACCAAGTCGGCAAGAATGCAGGCAAGAGCGATGAATGGGGCATGCAGACGTTTGCTAAGGACATCGCGCTGAAACGCCTGTCTGAACCTGAAGACGTTGCTAATGCCGTTGCCTTCCTGGCTGGTCCAGACTCTGACTACATTACTGGTCAAACTCTGGAAGTCGATGGCGGGATGCAGTTCCACTAAAATAAGTTCATATAAAAAAGATCTCATCGCGAGTTTCGGTGAGATCTTTTTTATTTAGTGCGGTTTCGGCTTTGGACTGCGGGGTGTGTCTTTGATTAAGGATTTTGGAGATTATGGTCGTTTGCAATCGTTCCTTGGCGTTAGGCGATTGTGGCTTCCTTAATTATTGATTCATTGATTTGGTCTGAATTGCGCCCTTTCTTGTTGATTCGTGCTTTGGCTTGCAATCAATGTGGCGCTTTTATTTGCAATCACCGTCTCGTTGCGGGTGGCGCTGCTCTTTGCAATTAACGCCCTCCAATTGCAGCAGAGCTAATTTGCGTGCAGTGCCGCCAGCATAGCCAGTCAGGCGACCGTCACTGCCAATAACGCGATGACAGGGCACCAAAATTAAAATCGGGTTGTGGGCAACGGCGCCACCGACTGCCCGCGCGGCTCCCTTTGAAATATTTTGATTTGGCGCGGCTTTTTGTCCCAGTTCCTGATAGGTGATGGTGCTGCCAGCGGGGACCTCCAGCAATCTGCTTAGAATGCGCTGCCGATAAGAGGTAGTTTCTAAGGCGAGCGGAATGGCATGCGGGTCGGGATCCTGTTTTGCGAAATACTGATCGAGCCAAGCTGTTGTGCGTTTAATGATGGAATTTTCACCAACGGCAATTTCGTCTAATGCGTAGTCGGCACCAAAGTATTTTTGGTCGTTGAACCAGAGACCATGCAAGGCTGCGTCATCGGCCAACATAGTCATGGTACCTAATGGGGAATGATATTCGTACTTCCGCATTTTTGAGTGCTCCTTTCAAAATTGATGGCGGCAGCCGTAAATTTATGGATATTTATAAATTTTTGTTGAAAACGGTTTTAACGTTAATTAATTAGAAAAAATAACATCAGACTTAATTATCTTTAACAATCAGCGCAGCAAAAACAATTAAATAATAAGTATCAACTAGGATAGAATGTTCTCTTCTTAAAATTAAAAGTTTATTAAAATTGAACTGTGCGATATACTATATTTTAATATTTAATGTTTTAAGAGGAAAGAGGAGAACAAGATGTGTGGATTTTTAGCCGCTGGTTCCAGTGAGTTTGCACCCAAGGCTTTTGCGGATGCCTTGGCTAAGCTGAACGATCGTGGACCTGATATGACCCGGACGATTTCAATGGATGACAAGGTCTTTGGCTTTAATCGCCTGGCCATCATGGACCTGTCTGAGCGGGGGATGCAGCCTTTCGTAAGTAATGACTGCATCTTGGTCTGCAATGGCGAAATATACAACTATTATGCATTGGAAAAGAACCTGGCTCCAGAGTATGAGTTTGTCAGCAACAGTGACTGCGAAGTCTTGATTCCACTCTATAAGAAATATGGCCTGGATACAATGTGCAAGATGCTGGACGCGGAATTTGCCTTTGTCTTATACGACCAAACCACTAAGCGCGTTGTTGCTGCCCGCGACCCAGTTGGTATTCGACCAATGTTTTATGGTTATACCAAAGGCGAGCATAAGATGTCATTTGCCTCAACTGCCAAGGCGCTGATGGATCTTTGCGATGAGATCTATCCATTCCCGCCAGGATACTACTATGATGGCGAAAAGTTCGTCTGCTACCATGACGCTACGACGGTTCAGAAGATGCGGACCGACGATTTTGCCACGGCAGCCAGCACGCTGCGCGAAAAATTGGTTGAAGCCGTTCGTAAGCGCCTAAACTCTGATGCGCCAGTTGGCTACCTGCTGTCTGGTGGCCTGGACTCATCCTTGGTCTGCTCGATTGCTACCAAGCTTTTGGGCAAGCCGATTCGGACCTTTGCAATTGGGATGGACCGCAACCCGATCGACCTCAAGTACGCGCGTGAAGTTGCCGACTATCTGGGAACTGACCATACCGAATTTATCATGACGCGAGAAGACGTGCTCAACGCTTTGCATGAGGTTATCTACCAGCTGGAAACCTGGGACATTACAACGATTCGGGCCTCAATCGGGATGTACCTGCTTTGCAAGAACATTCATGAAAACACTGATTTGAAGGTAATCTTAACCGGTGAATGTTCTGATGAGCTGTTTGGCTACAAGTACACGGACTTTGCTCCCAACGCGGAAGAATTCCAAAAAGAATCATTGAAGCGGGTGCACGAGCTGTATATGTACGATGTTTTGCGGGCTGACCGCTGCATTTCTTCCAACTCTTTGGAAGGCCGGGTACCATTTGCGGACCTTGACTTTGTCGAATATGCGCTGTCAACTGATCCAGAACTGAAGATGAACCACTATCACAAGGGCAAGTATCTGCTGCGGCAAGCATTTGCTGGGCAGGGATATCTGCCAGACGACATCATCATGCGGGAAAAGGCGGCCTTTAGCGATGCGGTTGGTCACTCATTGGTTGACGACTTGAAAGACTACGCCGAAACACTCTACACTGATGAAGACGTGGCCAGCGCCAAGGAAAAGTATCCATACTGCACGCCATTTACCAAAGAGTCGTTGCTGTATCGTGATATTTTTGAGGAATATTTCCCGGGAAAAGCAAAATGGATCAAGGACTTCTGGATGCCAAACAAGGAATGGGAGAACTGTGACGTTGACGATCCAAGCGCACGGGTCCTCAAGAACTATGGTGCCAGTGGTGAATAAAGCAGATTGCCGTAATTGATAAAAGCGTCATCTCAGACGGGGCTTGTCATAACAGCCTTGTATCTTGAGGTGGCGCTTTTAGCTTACGATTAAGATTTTGGTTGGACTGACTTGGGAAATTTAGCTGTTGAAGCAGGGAAATTCCTCCATCGATTAAGCATTAATAGCGGAATGCCTAGGATTTAAAACTGTTCTTTTTGGACGTCTGTTTATGGGGCAGCCGGACGGGTGGTAATATTTCCCGATTGTTTTTGCCGCGCTGCTGAATGGTTTCGCGATTGCCCAGCTGCTGCCAGCAAATGACACTACCTTGATCGTGATGCTGGTGGGGATTTCTTCTGGGATCAGCTTGCTGGGTAATATCTGGCTGGCCGGAATCTTCATGATGCTGTTCTTCCCAACGAATCTACGGCCGGTTGCCATTCTGCTCATGCTGATTTGGTTGGCTGGACAACGACTTATGAAACGATTCGTTAAAAACAAGCTGATTAGTACAGACAAGTCGGGTAACTGATGATACGGCCATTGATTTGCCAAGCATTCGAAATAGGATTGACCGCTGTAAGTGTTATTGAACCGCTGATCGTCAAACCTGCGCTAGGCCGATGCTCGCACCAACAAGAAAGCAGTTTGCCGATAGTCCAGTATGCTTGAGCAATGGCGGTAACGATTGAACTGGGTTAGTATTGGCACCAGCCGGCAGACGTTTCAGATCAGCTGATGATTGCCGCGACTGACTCATTGGTGATGATAAGTGCCTTACTCAGCGGTTATGACAGTTGAAAGCAGATTGAGCAGTTATAATGACCCCGTTTGGCACGTATTATGCAAAAAATCATGCATAAAACATATGACGAAAATATCATTACCTACTTTTTTCAAAAAACCGATGCATAGTAGGTAAAAATCAATGCATATCGAGTTAGAGCTCCCTAACATTACCTACTATTTGATAAAAATCGCCTAATAGTAGGTAATTCACAAAGTCGGTCTGACCCAATCGACCCGTAAATATACAACTTTACCTACTATTTCGGAAAAAGACGCCGAAAGTAGGTAAAGTTAAGCTGGCCGCGTATGCAGCTACCTACTTTCCGCCAAAAATCAAGGAATAGTAGGTAGTTTCCGGATTGCCAGCTGTTCGCGAGCAGTTTTCCTTCACAAATTCAGCGATTCGTGATCATGTCAATCCCGATCTGCTGGCTTTTGAATAAGCATCATAAACAATTGCGAATGCTAGACGTCTTAGAAATGACAGTCATTGGTTTGAGGTGTCAATCAACTGTCAGGTTCTCTTGCATCCAGCCAAGTTCTCATCACCAAATTACAAAAATAGCACTAGCCCAGGCTTTCGATGTCTGAGGCTAGTGCTATTTGCATTTGCGGCCGCTTATTAATCAAAACTACTGCTTATCTTGGTCAAGCAGCTCAAATGAATGCTTTTCCTTACCGATCTGCTTCCAGATATCAATGATCAAAACGTCCATAATCAAGGCGCCAATGATAAACAAAACATATGAATACTTGGTCCCAATGGCAGTCTGAACGACGGTGCTTTGGTGAGGCATTTGCGCAGCAGTGATTGCCAGAATCGTGGAGACACAGGCGGTTCCGATTGAGCCGGCATACTGCTGCAGTGTACTGAACAAGGCATTGCCGTCACCAACCAGCTACGGTTTTAGATGCTGCAGTCCATAGGTCATGACGTTGTTGAATAAGAAGCCGAAACTGACCATGTAGACTGCGTAAAAGATCGTCAGCGACCACATTGAGGGATGGCTGCTGAATGCATACATCAAGATTACGGCCAGGTTGGTAAAAAGCGCACCAAAGATCAGCGGCTTCTTGATTCCTGATTGATCCAGCAGGCGGCCAGTCAGCGGCAGCAGGACAGCTGAGATCAGTGCCCCGAGCAAGAGCATCAGACCAGCGACAAAAGAATTCTGGTGCAGCGTTAATTGAGCACAGTTTGGCAAAAGGAACGTCATGCCGATTTGAATGAATTGAACCATGAAATACAGCAATAGACATGGCAGATAGATCGGGTCAGCAAAGACATTGGTATTGACCAGCGGGTGTTCGCGATGTGAGGTCAGGTAGCCGAACATAATCAAGGCAGCCAGTGCGACAATGACGTTTTCGTAAAAGGCCGGTGAGCCAAAGCCGCTGGTACCAACGCTGTTCAGCCCCATTTCCAGGCAGATGAAGCCAATAGCAACCAGCAGATACTGCAGGAACTGGAAATGGATGGTGGTTGGCTGATTGATCTGCCGAATGTTGGCAATCCCGATCAGGCCAAAAATGATCCCAATTGGCAGGACGATCCAAAAAATCACGCGCCAGTTGATGAATTGATTAACCAGGCCGCCATAAGTTGGTCCTAAAGAAGGTGCCAGCCCGATTACCATTCCACCCAGGCCGGCGTAGGTTCCCTGCATGGCAAATGGAATCTGCTGCATAATGACGAAAAACAGCAGCGGCATTGCCAGCCCAGTACTGATCCCTTGAATCAAACGGCCTAACAACAGCATCCACAGCTGAGGCGCCAGGGCACAAAGCAGACCGCCAGTGATAAATGCCAGAGTAGATGCAACAATCAAGCTGCGCAGTTTAAAGCGACGCTGCAGAAAGGCTGCCAGGACAACGGTTAGGGCAACGGTCAGCAGATAGCCGGTCGTGACCCATTGAACGGCATTTAGACTTTGGTGAAAATCACGCATCAAAGTTGGAAACGTAACATTCATTGAGGTTTCAACCAAGACACCGCAAAATGCTAGGCCGGCAATGCCAATGATTGACAGATTGGTTTTCTTGGTAACCTGATGTTCGTTCGTTTGCTCCATAAAAATCAAATTCCCCTTTCTCAAATAAAAAAACTGACACTGGGAAGGCAAAAATGCTTTTCCTAGTGTCAGTCTGACTTACGGATATACAAGCGAAAGTTATATCTTAACTATACCACTTTCGAAAATTTTTCGTAAATTAAAAAATCATGATAATTAGGACTCAAACCGGTCAAATGTCTTTCCCAAGCAGGTTATGAGCGAATGGGACATAACGCCTGGCTGGATTGACAATCACCTCGTAAAGATTTGCTAGACGCGTCGCTCAAACACTCTGATCGGATCTTGAACGGCAAATATTGTGGGACGATTTCAAACAGTCGTTGCCTAGCCGCACTGAGAAGTTTTACATCCGCGTCACCTGTCCAAGGCGGTTTTATCGTTGCCTAGACGCGTTGGGAGGCTCCGGTTGTCGCGTCCAGTCTTGAGCCATCATTCGGTGTAAAGTGCATCAATGGGCCATCAATCTGCGCGTCATAGTCAATCGCAACGTCCAGACCATTGAAAAACCAATAGTCAAAGGCCTGAATGTAGTAATGAATGCCATCGATGACTTGATCAACGACGGGGTCAACGGGATGATCACAGCGGCCGATGCCTTGTGAAAAACCTTGATGGGCATTGGTTTCGCCATAGCCCTTGCCAAACAGTTTGATGCCGTTGCCAGGCTTAAGATGCATTTCGTTTTGAAACCATTCGCTGGCTTGTGGGGTCATGGTAATCTTGGTTAATTTCTTTTCAGTCATAAGAAAGCGCCTTCCTTAAAATGTTTGCTTTTAGCCTAACATGATACCGGCATTTTGTCGCCTGGCTTGCTTGATAAATCGTAAATTTGGTTAAAAAGTTGGTTGCTTGGATTTTACAGCAGTAATTTTTTAATAACCGACCCCATTTTTTTAAAGTTTTGCTAAAATAGGGTGTTGAAGAAACAACCATCGAGATCTGCATTCCTGAAAAGGCGGCTGATCTTTTTTGATTGCGGGCTGTTTAAGTTTGATTAACTGACAGCACGCGATCGATGTCTAAGCGATGAACCAGCAGCAAGACATTGGTTGAAGGGGGAAAAACTATGGCTGAAAAGCAAGCCAAACTATTGAAAATGCTGAGTGAGGGCTCATTAAACGAGCGGATGTTTAATGCCAGTTTTGGTCTGCGCCTGGAAGAACACCGGATTTTAACCAATGGCCGGGCCAGTCGCTACGAATATCCCAAGAACCTCAGCTCACGCAAAACCAATCCATATCTTTTGAGCGGCTTTTCCGATAATTTAATGGAATTTACCACGCCAATCGTCAGAGGGAGCAAGGCCACCTGTCAGCAGTTAAAGGTCTTAGAGCAGATCGTTGACAGTCAGCTGCATGAAGATGAACGGATCTGGCCATTGAGTCTGGCACCAGCACCAGAGTATCAGCACGATCTGGAATATGTCGGCAACAACTGCTCACAGCCGTGGAACAAGGAATACACCAACTACCTGCGCGAAAAATATGGCATTAAGCGGATGATGCTGGGAGGCGCGCACATTGGCTTTAACCTGGACCAGGAGCTACTAAACGCCTTATATGACGAGACTTTTAAGGACGACTTTGCCAGCCAGGCCGATTTCCAAAACGCGGTCTACTTCAAGATGGCCCAGTGCTTCTGTCTATGGCGGTGGCTGTTTACCTATTTATACGGTGCCAGTCCGGTTTCAGAAGCCGTTGAACACGATATGCCAGAACACATTAACCTGCCAGTGCGCAGTTTCCGTAACAGCACCTATGGCTATGACAATCTGCCAGATGAGCGCCCCAGCTATGAAAGTCTGGAAAGCTTTGTCGACCAGATTTCAAAGTTTTTGGAGGATGGTACTTACTATGGTCCGCAAGAATTCTTTGGTCCGGTTCGGCTGCACGGTAAGCATGATGATGACAGTCTGCGCCAGATCGTCAAAGATGGGATTCAATTTATCAGTTTTCGTTCGTTTGATCTGGATCCGTTTGCTAAAGGCGGGATCAGTGAAGATACGCTGAATTTCTTAGAGTTGTTAATGATCTACACATTGGTTTCGCCAATGCCGGAAAACCTTAGTGAAAAACTAAACCAGGCAATTGAGCGCAATAATGAGGTCGCTTTGCAGGCACCAGATGAACAAACCGACTGGATGCGCAATGAGGCTATGGATTTGATTGAGCGCTTGAGTCAATTCTGCGATCAATTTAATGCACCGCGCGAATACAAGCTGGCCTTGAGCTTCGTTAAGCGGCGGGTAGAAGATCCAACGCTGACGATCGGTGGCCAGGTAGCGGAAAAACTGGCGAAGGGCGACCTGTTGAGTTTCGGCCTCAAGATTGCCAATGATCGCTATACCAGTTTCGTACGCTCGCCACATCCATTGCAGGCGCTGGCTGGCCAGTATTCCGACAGTGTTCAAAAATTGATTAAGATTGCTATCATGAGCGGGGTCCACGTTGATTTTGAAAATCCCTTAAAGCTCAGTGTCGGCAATCGGGTTGAGACTTTTGACGCGCAGGCTGATCTTGATCTTTCCCGCGGTGCTTTGGATTACTTGTTGAATCTGTTCCCAGAATTAGAAGGCAATTTGGCTGAATAGCAAAAAAACGATTGGGAGGCGCGCCCTGTATGGGAAGCGCCTTTTTGTCATGGTGGCTGTATTGATTCTTAATGATGAAAGGACGATGGATTTTGCGTAAGCTTGGAATTATTGGACTTGGCAATGTTGGCGCGCTGCTGGCCAATTTGCTAGTGGCACGGCAGATTGTTGATGAGCTGGTTTTGATTGACACCAACAGTGATCTGGCAGTCGGGTTGCAAAATGATCTGCTTGATGGTATGTCGGCACTGGCAGTTCAGCCAACGATTAAAGTACAGGATTACGTGGCGCTCAAGGATGCAGATGCCGTTGTCTTGGCAATTGGTAAGGCGGAATTGTTAAAAGAGCAACGATTTGCCGAATTGACCGATGTCGGGAAGATGATGCGCCAGATTGCACCGCAGATCAAGCAGAGCGGCTTTAGCGGGGTACTGCTCAACCTGGCTAATCCCAACGAGGCAGCCACGGCCTATCTGCAATATTTAACGGAACTGCCGCGGCCAAAAGTAATCGGGCTGGGAACGGTTCTGGATACCGCGCGCCTGCATCGAGCAATTGCCGATCAGGTCCATGTCGCGCCCAGTGCGGTGACTGGCTTTGTCTATGGTCAGCATGATGGTGAGGCCGTGCCAATCTGGTCAACGTTTCGCATCAATGGCCAACCATTGGAAAAGCCGGTAATGGGACAAAAAATCGATCCGCACCAAAGCGAGATTCAGGCTAAACTGAATGGCTGGTATGCAATCAAAGGTCAAGGCCAAGACGTCAGTGGGATGGCATTATGGACGATGCGGATTTTGCAGGCAGTCTTGTCAGATGAACAGGTCAGTTTTCCCGTGGCGCTTTATCAGCCGCAGTATCAAAGTTATCTGAGTTTTGCCGCGCAGCTTGGTCGACAGGGCGTTGGCAACTATACGCTTTTGCCATTACGACCATTGGAGGAAGATCAGCTTAAAGTCGCGGCCCAAAACATTCAAGATCAGTTAAACATCTTGCTGGAACTGCCAACTGAGGACTAGGTTAGGGCGTTTCGTTAATTGATTATCCTAAATTTAGATTGTCGATTTTGCTGATAAAAGTCGATCCAGTATTTTAGCTGATCGCATCAATCAAAAAGATCATCACGGTCGCGTTAGGCTCGGGATGATCTTTTTAGTTTGCAGGCATAATTGAAGATTGGCGCAGACAGTAAATACGCATACTGGCGTGGTTGTTTGAGGTGAGTTTGCCAGAGTGATTCCCAAGCTGGTCTAATTTAGCGGTACTGTCGGCGGGCTGGTGCATGGTAATGGTTCATAAACTTCATCAAATCGTCAAATGAATGGGCGAAATGGATCGCGTCCAGGTATGACTGTTCCAAAAAGCCAGTGTCGTGCATGCGTCGCAACATATTACGTAGGGGGTCATAAAAACCGTTGACGTTATAAAGCGCGGTTGGTTTAGCGTTATCGCCTAAGGACATCCATGAAAAGGCCTCGCTGATTTCTTCCAACGTGCCGATTCCACCGGGCAGCGCCACCAGTCCGTCCGCGAGATCCATCATCAAGTCCTTGCGCACGTCCATGTTAGAAACGATTTTAAGATCCTTAACGCGGTCCAGTGCGGTTTGGCGTTCGTATAGCTGTCTGGTGATGACGCCATGGACTTTGCCGCCGTTATCAAGCACAGCATTTGCAATCACGCCCATGGTTCCGTATTTGCCACCGCCATAGACCAGTTCAATGCCATTTTGCGCCATCTTTTTGCCAAACGCCGCGGCCCTTGCTTGGTAGATGGGATCATTGCCTAGATGCGCGCCACAGTAAACGGCTAAACTCTTAATCATCAAATCGCTTCTTTCCATTTGGTTTTACCTTAATTGTAAACTAAACCGATTGATCCTTTGCGGCTGATGTTTTATCAAGGATGAGAATCGGTCAGCAGTTTTAGCTGCATCGCACCGGTTGTCGAAGAACAGACACTGGTGGAAACAACTGCTTTGAGGACTCCTTATCATGTGTCGAACACTCGTCAGCCACATTTGCCATTAAAATCGCCACAGCCTTTGGAAAATCAGGAGGCCCACCGAACTCATCTGTACCATCAAACCAGCTTAAGTTAAATCGTTCCAAACTTATTTCAATGGCGATCCGCGAAACAATCTCAATTAATTAAACCAGTGCCATCGCTAAGGCTGAAGGCAATAAAAAAACGGCGTCCGTCGCGGAACGTCGTGAATTAGACATAATGTAATCGAATTAATTATTGCACGGTTGAATATAGTATACTTGGTCATCGGCTTCATCGATCAGCTTGGCGGGGCGCTGTTCATTGGCTTGGATCGTAATGTGATAGCCAAACTTGTCCAAATAGACGAGCTGTTCGGCGCTGACCTGCTGAACGGTAGCCGGAATCAATTGGTTGTCGATTCCCAGCTTGAGTTCTGGTGAGATCGTAATAATGTGCGAACGGTCACGCTCTTCATCATAGTATTTCCAGGTACCGGCATAGAAAACGGGCAAGGCCGCGACGGGATGATTCTGTTTCTTAGATCGGCTGAAACCAAACGAACTGGTGATTCCAGCCATTAGTCCCGCACCGAAAAGCAACATTCCTTTTTTCTTCATTCTGCTCAATCCCCTTCAATTTAACTTGATTTTTCATTTGATCATAAATTTACGATTTTAATTATACACAGCTTTGTGTTATAGAAAGATTTCATTTCTGTTAAAAACTGAAAATAATTGTTAGAATGAAACGTAGCAATTGTAAAGGAGTGATCGAATTGCTAAAATTGGGGATTATTGGAACTAACATTATTACTGATCAAATGCTTGACGCGGCTAAAACCACGGGCAAGTACGAACTGACGGCGGTTTACTCGCGAACTGAGGAACATGCTGAAAAGTTCGGCAAGCCATATGGAGCCACGCAGTTTTTTGACAGTTTAGAAGATTTCTTTGATGAAGGCGACTTTGACGTGGTCTACGTTGCCTCACCAAACAGCCTGCACTATGAACAGGTTCGCTTAGCAATCGAAAATGACAAATTCGTAATTGTTGAAAAGCCTGCCTTTGTCAACCCAAATGAATTTGAGGGCATTGAATCGCTTTTGGCGGCCCACCCAAAGGCCCGTGTCGTTGAAGCTGCTCGTCACATTCACACGGGCCTTTTCCATGCGGCTGAAGAGCAGCTCAAGCAGATGCCGGTTATTCAAGGTGCCAACATTACGGTAATGAAGTATTCTTCTCGCTATGACAAGGTAGTTGCCGGCGACAAGCCATATCCAAACATCTTTACGGCTGAATTTGCCGGTGGGGCATTGATGGACCTGGGTGTTTATGCTGTTTATGGTGCCGTTACTCTGTTTGGCGTTCCGGACAGTGTCGTGCTGTTCCCAACGATGGTCGCAAGCGGTGTTGATGGGATGGACACCGCCATTTTGAAGTATGACAAGTTTGCCGTAACGCTGAACTTTGGTAAGACGGCCAACTCGCATCTGGTTTCTGAAGTGTACGGTCTTAAGGATACGCTGGTCTTTGACTCAATCTTTGACACGACCAAAGTAACCTACTATGACAGTGAAAAGCAGGCCCACCCACTGGAAGCCAAATTTTATGAAAACTCAATGGTTGATGAGCTTAACGATTTTGCTGATCTGTTCAATGATCCAGAAAATCCAGAACAGCAGGCTAAATACCGTCGCTGGTTCGATCTGGCGCGCAAGGTCAACACGGTAATGTATGATCTGCGTCGCTCGGCTGAATTGACTTTCCCAGCTGACGATAATCGCTAGACATCAACTGACTAAATTAAAGGATGGATATCTGTTGATCGAACAATTTCAACAACTTTTTGATGAAAAAGGTTTCCAGCAGCCAACGCAGATTCAGACCGCGGTTGCTGAAACCCTAGCTTCTGGAAAATCAGTCTTAGGCATCGCGCCAACTGGTTCTGGTAAGACGCTGGCCTTTGCCTGGCCGCTTTTGCCTAAAGTTGAGCCTGGTGCCGGCGTTCAGATTCTGATTTTGGAACCATCACAGGAACTGGCAATTCAAACGACGGCAGTTTTACGCGAATGGGCCAATCTGATCGGGGTCAAGGTGCGCTCGCTGACTGGTGGTGCCAATCTGCGGCGGCAAGTGGCAATGCTTAAAAAACAGCACCCAGATGTCGTAGTCGGGACGCCGGGACGCGTGCTGCATATGCTGGACAATCGCGATTTGAAGCTTGAACGGCTGAAGACGCTGGTGATTGATGAAGCCGATGATCTGCTGCGCGATGATACGCAGGCGGTGGTCGAAGATATTGAACGTGCCACACCGCTCAACGCGCAATTGGCTTTTTTCTCGGCAACGAGTTCGGCAGCCTTTGATCAGCTCAGCGTCATGTTTGGCCGCGACATCATCACTTATGACGTTCGTGAAACGGATCAAAGCCGTGGACCGGTTCGGCATGGCTTGGTCTATGCACGAACGATGAGTCAAAAAACGGCAATGCTTAATCGGTTGAGTCACACCAAGGATTTTCGGGCGTTGGTCTTCTTTGACAGTATCAAGACGCTGCACTACGCGGCCAGTCGCTTGAAGCATGAGCACGTCGCTTCGGCAACTCTAGGCGGCAAGCAGCGGCAAACAGAACGTGAAACGGCACTGCGTCAATTCCGCAAGCGTCAGTTAAAGCTGCTTTTGACCACTGATGTCGCCGCGCGGGGGTTGGATATTCCCAAACTGCCAGCCGTGATCAATTTCGAACTGCCTACCACTGTCGATCAGTACGTGCATCGAACTGGCCGAACGGGACGGCAGGGGGAGCCCGGCTTGGTAATCAACCTGGGCAGTGATCATGATTTTCGTGATCTGAAAAAGCTGCTGGCCGATACCGACTATCAGTTTACGGAATTGACGGTTGGTGAAAAAACCGTCACCGATGAAAAACCGGCCGATGGAGCAGCCAAAATGCCGGTGCGTAAAGAAGCTAGCCGTGCGATTCAAAAGGAACAGCGTGAAAGCAAGCGTGAGGTTAAAAAGAGCATTCACAATACGCTGGATGGCTTTTCGATGCCGGCTAAGCGCAAAAACCGCAAGAAGAATCGCAAAAACAAGGGAATTCGTCTCAAGCACCGTCGCATGGCGGAAAAACAATCTGATCAATAGCCTGCAGCTGGCCGAGATTGATTAAGCTGGGCAGGCTTTAGAGTCGAAGAAAGCGCGGGTCTGGCTGGCAGTTGCGGTTGCGCAGCGTTGTTTGACAGGGATGGCATTGTTTCAGCCATGCGGCACGATTGATTCAGATTCAACATTAAAGAGATATTGTTGACTTTACGATTGAACATAAATGTGCGACAATATTTCTTGTTGCGGTCCCATAGCATAATTGGATAGTGCATCCGCCTCCTAAGCGGTCGATTCCGGTTCGAATCCGGATGGGATCATTGTTACTTAATTTAATGCAAATCTTCAACAAGTCGCCATCCTGAATCGGGTAGCGGCTTGTTTTACGTTGACGACTTAAATTTTTCGCCAAAAGTTAGGGAAACGATATCGGTAATTTTTGAAGCCTTATCTATATTTCGGTTAAATGTGTAATGGATGAGAAATTACGTTGCACATTGTAAATAAAAAAGCGTGATAGCAGATCTGGTAAAATCTGGGATCACGCGATGCTGTTAGATTTAAGGGTCGAATCTTAACTCCTGGTTGGCAGGGGCTAGCGATTGGCAATTTTGTCGTTGGTCTTAAAGATCAGCCACTTGGAAAAGATATAGTTGGCAATCACGACGACGACATTGTCCAAAATCTTAACGACCAACTGTTGGATGGCGGAGTCAAAACCTAAAAGCGTCACCCCGACGTACATAAAGACGATATCGATCAAAAGCGTCAAGGCACGATAGAAGTAGAACTTGATAAACTCCACGATAAAAGCGCGGAATGTCGTATAGTGTGAGCCAAAGACCCAGACCTTGTTCGTTAAATAAGCGACCAGAACGGAAACAAACCAGGCAATAATGTTGGCAAGCTGGTAGTTCCAGTGAATGCCGGAACTGAGCCATTGGAACACGCCAATATTGACGATGGTTGTCACCACGCCCCAAAACAGGTAGGCAATGACGCTTTTATATTTATTCCATAATTCAGTCATTAGTCTTGAGCTGCCTTTTCTACCAGCTGCTTGGCAAATGCGTCCAGCTTGGTGATATCGTCTTGATCTGGTTCCAGGTTGATATGAACGTTGTCAGCCCCCTTAACGGCACCAGTTTGTTCAAAGGCCTCGCCAAATTTGTCAACAGCCAGGCAGAAGAAGTCTTCATAAAAAGTATCGCCTGAGCCGGCCACACCATAAACCTTGCCGCTCAGATCCTCTTCCTTTAAGTCATCGAAAAAGTCCAGGCCTTCATCGGGCAGGGCACCTTCGTCATAAGTGTATGGGCAGACGACGCAGATGTCGACGTCTTCAAAGTCAGCCGCGTCGGCCATCGTCATTTCGGTTTCTTCAACTTCAACGCCTTGGTTTTCCAAAGCTTCGGTAATAATATCGGCAACGTCTTCATTGTTGCCAGTAATCGTGGCATATACGACCAATGCTTTTGCCATTGTTTTTCCCTCCACGTAAATAGATTCGTAAATAAATTCGCAACGGATAGTATAACACAGAATTATTTTGCGGCCTTGAGTGATATACTAAAGTAAGATATTAAAATTTATAAACTAAGGAGACTTTCTGGATGATTAGTTTAAAGTCACCACGCGAAATTGAAGCGATGGAAAAGTCCGGTGCCGTTTTAGCCGGGATGCACATTGGGGTGCGCGAAATCATTCGGCCTGGTATTTCCAGCTGGGTAATTGAAGAATTTGCCCGTGAATATTTCAAAAAGGCGCATGCAATTGCCGCTCAGATTGGTTTTGAAGGCTACCAGTACGCAACCTGCATCAGCGTTAACGATGAGATCTGCCACGGTTTCCCTCGCAAGAAGCTGATTTTTAAGGATAACGATCTGGTCAAGGTTGATACGGTCGTGAACCTGGATGGCGCCTACAGTGATTCCTGCTGGTCATACGTAGTCGGCAAGGCCAGTGATGAGGTTAAGCGCTTGATGGACGTTACCTACAAGTCATTATATCTGGGGATTGATCAATGCAAGGTCGGCAACCGGATTGGGGACATTGGTGCGGCGATTCAGCACTACACGGAAGATGAGAACGGCTATGGCGATGTGCGCGAATTTGTCGGCCACGGTATTGGACCAACGATGCACGAAGATCCAATGGTACCTCACTATGGCAAGGCGGGACAGGGAACGCGGCTGCGCAATGGAATGACCATTACCGTAGAGCCCATGATCAACACTGGTACCTGGGAAGCTGATACCAGTGATCCAAGTGGCTGGCTGGCTAAAACGGCAGATGGTGGCCTGAGCTGTCAATACGAACACTCGCTGGTAGTTACCGACAAAGGCCCTAAGATCTTGACTTCCCAAGATCCAGAAGCCGATGCCGCCTACCTGTACGATGACAACTACGCTGAATACTTGGCACACTACGCTAAGCTGGCTAAAGAAGTTGCCAAAAAGTACATGAAGTAGTCCATAAGATAATTACGCGTTACTAAAGACGTGATGCCTTGGTTTGCTGCCAAGCTCCACCACGTCTTTTATTCATGATGGGTGAACGCACGCTCCTCAATATAAGAGGGGCGTTTTTATTTCGTGATATAATGTTTTTTGATATTGCATTGTCGCTCCGTGCTGATAATCTGATAAAATTAAAAACATTATTTCTGAATAAGGCAGGTTAACCATGGACAAAAAGCCGAATAAAATAAAAAATTTCGTGCTGCTTTTTATTAAGCATTTCACCATGGCACAGGTTTCAGCGTCAGCGGCGGTCTTGGCCTACTACTCGCTGCTGTCGGTTTTTCCGGCGATCATCGTGGTCGGTAACCTGCTGCCAATGTTGGGGCTGAATGCCAAAACCGTCTTGGACTATCTGCAGACGGCGATTCCGGAATCAGTGTATGACTTTTTAAGACCGATCATCTATGACTTCCTGCAGCATGGAAACGGCGGTACGTTGACTTTGGGTGTGATCGTGGCATTATGGTCTACCAGCCTGGGAATCGCGGCTTTTCAGCGCAGCGTCAATCATGCCTATGGGGTCGCGGAAAACCAAAATCCGATCATCAACCGCGCCGTGTCGTTTCTTTGGATGTTGGTCATCTTACTTATCGTGACGACGCTGGTGATTTTGTACGGACTTGGTGAACAGACCTTGAGCAGCCTGCAGCCGATCTTGGGTTTTAGTACCAAATACGTCACGTTCTTTAGGTCGATCAAGTGGCCGGTTACTTTCTGGGCGCTGTTTGTGTTCTTAACGCTGCTGTATTATTTTGTTCCCAACGCTTTGGTCAAGCTGCGCTACGTGATTCCGGGCGCCTTGATTGCGGATCTTTTATGGATGGGACTTTCCCGGGTCTTTTCCTATTACACGATGATTTTTGCCCATAACATTACGTCTTATAAAACGATTGGGGCGTTTATCGTGCTGATGATCTGGCTGGATCTGTCCGGGATGGTGATCATGATCGGGGCCACCATCAATGCCACGCTGCAGGATGCTCATGACGGCGAGATCAAGGAAAAGAAGCATCTTTGGCAGTACGTGCGCAAGATGCGGCATCGCGAGTTTAACGACCGCTACCATTATGATGAGCATAAATAAAAGCAAAAACGCCGGCAGGAAGGACCTGCTGGCGCTTTGAACAGTTGGACTTATATTTGGTTAAAGTGAGGAAGTTTTTAAGAAATGGCGAAAATTTCAAAAATTGAAGCACAAAAACGTCCTGGCCGCTATAATATCTATCTTGATGGCAAGTATTCGTTTGCCGTAGCCGAAAGCGTCTTGATCAAGTACCGGCTCATGAAGGGGATGGAACTCGATCAAGCACAGCTGGCTCAGATTTCTAATGATGATGAGATTGCCAAGAACTATAATAAAATGCTGGACTATCTGGCTCATCAGCTGCGAACGGAACATGACGTCTATGAGAAGATGCGTCAGCTCGAGACCCCGGCTGAAGATATTGAGCCAGTGATGCAAAAGCTGCGCGGGCTCCATCTTTTAGATGATCACGAGTACGCGGCCAGCTACGTACGCACGGTGATGAATACTGAACTGAAAGGGCCCCAGGTGATTCGGCAGAAACTGCGGCAAAAGCAGATCGGTGAATTGGATATCGACAGTGCCCTGGCGCAGTTTACCTCGGAGCGGCAGCTGGAGAACGCGACCAAGCTGGCCAAAAAGCTGTTTAAACGCTATAACAAGCTGCCGGCGCGTCGCCAGGCTGAAAAGGTGCGGCAGGGATTGGCGGCGAATGGCTATGCGGCTGATCTGTTCAATGAGATCAAGGACACTGTGACGCCGCAGCCTGATTTTGAGCAGGAAGACGAACTGTTGGCCAAAGAAGCGGCAAAGGCTTGGCGGCGCTATGAGAAACGCGCGTCGACGGATTATGAAAGACGGCTTAAAGTTAAGCAGGCTCTGTATCGAAAGGGTTTTGACCTGGATGAGGTTGAGCATTGGCTGAATGAGCATGAGAACGCTTGAAAACGGCAGTAGTTTTAAAATGTCTTTTTAAATTCATAATTTACTGGTATTATGTAGAAAGTATTGTTTTGATAAGGAATTGCTTTCAAAAATCTTAACTAGAGTTTTAAGTGATATTATGCAAAATCAAATTGAAGAAACAGAGTCAACGGAAATCATGGAAAAAAGTCAAATAAAAAAACAATCACTGACCTATCTTTTCTTTAAGCGATTGACCGACATCGTTTTGTCGCTGCTCGCTTTGATTTGTTTTAGTCCAGTGTTTTTAGGCGTTTGGATTGCCAACCGCTTTGGCGACAATAAGGGACCGCTGTTTTTTAAGCAGACCCGAATCGGTAAAAACGGCAAGCCTTTTAAAATGTACAAGTTTCGCTCAATGATCGTTAATGCTGACGAGATCCTGCATTCCAACATCGAGCTTTATGAAAAATACGTTGAAAACAACTATAAGCTTGAGCCGGATGAGGACCCACGCATTACCAAGCTGGGACGCTGGCTGCGGCGGACTTCGATTGACGAGATCCCACAGTTCATCAACATCTTAAAGGGTGACATGAGCATTGTCGGACCACGGCCAGTCGTTAAAGAAGAACTCAAGGAATATGGCGATCGCGTCGATAAGTTCCTGTCGGTCAAGCCAGGTGCCATGGGACTTTGGCAGGCTAGCGGCCGCAGCAATATCGGCTATCCCGAGCGTTGTGATCTGGAATTAAGCTACGTTGATCATGCGTCATATTGGTATGATGTAAAGATTATGTTTAAGAATATTATCAGCATCTTTAAAAATACGGGTGCTTACTGAGTCGGAGGGAAAGATTAGTGAACATTAAAGTCTTAGTAGCGGTGCACAAAAACTACGCAATGCCTAGTGATCCAATGTATCTGCCGGTATTTGTCGGCAAGGATCTGCATCCAGACGTTAACGATACTTTCCAAGGCGACAATACTGGTGACAATATTTCTAAGAAGAACGCGCACTATAACGAACTGACCGCGCTTTACTGGGGCTGGAAAAACCTGCCAGATGTTGATGCACTGGGCCTGGTTCACTATCGTCGCTACTTCTCTTTGCATCATGACAAGGATTTAAGCAAGGTCTTGAGTACGGCTGAAGCGGAGAATCTGTTAAAGGATTATGACGTTGTTTTGCCAAAGCAGCGCAACTACTTTATTGAGACCAACGAATCGCACTACCTGCACGTTCATGAACATGAGCCGCTGGAAGTTACGCGCGCGGTTATCAACAAAAAGTATCCTGCCTATGCCAAATCATTTGAAACCGTAATGAAGCGGACCAAGGCACACTATTTCAACATGATGATTATGAAAAAACAGCCGCTCGATGAGTACTGCACCTGGCTGTTTGACGTCTTAGGCGAAGTAGAAAAGCGTATCGACTATTCCAATTACACGCCATATGAGCAGCGGGTCTTTGGATTTTTGAGTGAATTGCTGTTGGACACCTGGCTGGGATGCCATCCAGAGTATCGGACGGTTGACGTTAACTATGTCTTTATGGAAAAGCAGAACTGGCTGCTAAAAGGCGGTAAGTTCTTGAAACGTAAAATCATGGGACATGGTGAACACTAATAATCAGGAGAGAGAGCATGGCCAATTTAGTCGGTAAAAAATTTCATGAAATTGGCAATTGGCGAATTGATGGGCAGATTATCTATGAAATTGCATTTGCTTTTGAATTTGTAGTTGCGTTTTTAATTACTTCAACCTATACCGATTACTTTTCAAACCATTTGCTGCATACATTAATGTTTGCTGGTCTAGCATTGGTTTTATTAAAGATTTTTTTATTCGATGACTTAGATTTAAAATGGCTGGCAATCGATGCAATTGTCTTAATATTGCTATTGATAACTTGGCGAACGTCAAAAGAATTTTCGCTTTTTTCAATGGGGATTTTTGTTTTAGGTGCAAGAAATGTTGATTTTAAGCGAATTATCAAGATTTACTTTTATGTTGGAATGTTACTTCTAGCCTTTGTGGTGATTTCAGCTATGGGTGGCTTGATAAGAAATCTAGTCTATCGTCGAGACATGACCAATATCGTTAGGCAGTCATTTGGGATTGCCTACCCAACTGATTTTGCGGCACATGTCTTATACTTGATTTTAGCTTATGCCTATTTAAAGTTTGGCAAAATCAAATGGTATGATTACGCAGTATTTTTAGTTGCCGCGGTTTTCTTGGTAAAATTCTCTGACGCGCGCTTAAGTGCCTATGCCATCATCTTATCGATTCCAGTACTTTGGATCGGGCAAAGAGCTCAGACAGATCATTTATTAAGTCGATTCATTGCATCGTTTTATTGGACGGTTCCGATTCTATCGGCATATCTGGTGATTATTGCCTCATATTTTTTCACACCGTCAAATAAGATCCTGACTAAAGTTAACAATGCAAGTTCTGGCCGCTTGTTTTTAGGACATAAGGCAATCTCTGAATATGGCTTTTCAATGTTCGGCAAGCAGATTATTGAGCATGGCTGGGGTGGTGCCAATGGGTTGAAAATGTCGAAAAATGCCCCTGCTAATTATTTTTTTGTTGATTCTTCATTTTTACGAATGACGATTTTATATGGAATAATCATGGCAATTATAATATTATTGGCTATGACTAAAATTTCATGGGAATCATTCCAAAAAGAAAGCTTCGCATTAGCAAGCATAATTGTCATTGTGTCGATGAGTGCAATGGTGGAGCAGCGGCTATTGGATTTGGCATATGATCCCTTTTTGATTGCATTGCTGGCTAATGTCTACACACAATATAAAGCGGAGGATATATCTTGAAAAACTACTCAGCAAATGAACTCATTCAAATGTTTTGGAAGAGTGTGATTTTGATTCTGGTACTGGCAGTTCTTGGTGGCGGAGCAATGGGATACCGTGCTAAAAAGCAGCAGCACACTACTTATAGTGCCAGTCAGGAAATCGTAATCTCGCATAATCTTGATGAAAATCAGTCATCAGATAATGGCCAGGATTCGATTACGAATGCAGATATGAATATGATGCCAACTTATGCAGCAATTGCTGAAAATGAAACGATTTCGGAAACGGCACACAAAATGTTGCCAAAGTCGGTTAAGAAGCACTACTCAGTTAAAGATGTAAATGATTCTGTTAAAGCCGTTGCGCATCAGCAGTCGTTGGTATTAACGATTAAGGCTAAAGCTGGTTCAGCCAAGGCAGCTGTCGAAATTGCCAATGCAACGGCAAAAGCAGTTAAGAAAGATCTGCCTAAACTACAACCAGGTGCAGGTACGGTAACGCTTTTGGCTAAGCCTACTACTAAGTCGACTACAAGCGAGACTTTGCCACATGCCAAGAAATATGCCATGGTTGGTGCTGCAATGGGCGGCCTGATCGGCATCTTGATTTCCTTTGTTGCAATTACCTTGAAGGATCTTGTTAAGAAACGTAAATAAAGTTATTTTAGAGATTAATTGGTAACGCTGATTGATCTCTTATTTTGTATTTAGGAGTGAAAAAATGAGTAAACGAGTTTTGTTGACGGTTGTTGATCCCAATCCGAATAATGCAGGGCCAAAAGCTAAGAATGACATTGAAGAGATTCTGGCTCAAGAAGGCTATCAAGACATGCGGTTGCCATATAACTGGGAATCAAAAATAGCTAAATTTAAATATAAATATTGGAGCATTCCAAGACTGTTTAAGAACAAAGAAATTGACGAATTGGTAATGCAGTTTCCAATCTACTCACGGGCGCTGATGGATGCTTTTATTGAAAATTTTCGTAAGTATTCAAATGGTAAGCTGTTTTTTATCATTCATGATATCGAATCGTTGCGTTTCTTTAAGGATGACCCCAGCTATGTGGAAAAAGAAGTGCAATGGCTCAAAGAAGCCGACGGAATCATCTCTCATAATCAGAGCATGGAAAAATGGATTCGCAGTCAAGGAGTAGAAACGCCAATCGTAAATTTGGGATTGTTTGACTACTTAAACCCACAGCCAATTGATGAGGAAACTGAATATAATAAGTCGGTATGTCTAGCCGGTAACCTAAGAAAGTCTAATTTCTTGCAAAAAATTGATATGAAGGATGCTAAATTAAATGTCTTTGGTCCCAATGCTCCCAAGTCGTTTGGAAAAGGCGTTGAATACAAAGGACAGTTTTCTCCAGAAGAGCTGCCTAAACATTTGAAGTCAAACTTTGGCTTGATCTGGGATGGTGACAGTCTGGAAACTTGTACTGGGCAGTTTGGCGACTACATGAAATATAACTGCCCGCATAAGGCATCATTATATTTAAGTACTGGTATTCCAGTGATTGTCTGGAAAGAAGCTGCTGTTGCTCAATATTTGGTTGACCATCAGTTGGGAATTGCTATCGACAGTCTGAAGACGCTGCCCGAAACTCTGAATCAGATTAGTTCTGATGAATATAGGGTAATGAAGCAAAATGCAATTGAAGCAGCGCATGCATTGCGTAATGGGGAACATATCAAGACTGCCTTAAACGAACTGGAAAAGGAAATGTAGATTTGGAGGCGAAGTAAATGATACCTAAAAAGATCCATTATGTTTGGCTTGGTCATGGTAAAAAATCGCCCAAAATGAAACGATGCCTGGCTTCATGGCAGCAGGTTCTAGTTCCAGCTGGTTATGAGATTATTGAATGGAACGAAGATAATTGGGATGTTACGCAGAATAAATTTGCCCATGAAAACTATCAGGCTGGCAAGTATGCTTACCCATCCGACGTTATGAGGCTTGACGTACTGTATCGATATGGTGGAATCTATATTGATACTGACATTTTAGTGAAGAAGCCCTTTGATGAGTTTTTAAATCTGCCAGCATTTTGGGCAATGCAGTTTGATAATACGATTAGTACTTCGATCTTTGGGGCTGAAGCTGGCAATCCTTTTATTAAGTCATTATTGACTAAGTATGATGGATTTGATCGTCAAATGATGTTGGACGGCAGATTGCCGGAGACCAACAATGAAATTATCACCAAGGCCTTACTTGATTACTATCCAGAATTTGTTTTGGAAGATAAAAAACAAATTTTAAATGATGGAACGGTAATTTTTCCTAAAGAGTATTTTATGTTTCCAACATTTAATAAATCGATGGGCTATTCAGAACATCTCTTTACCAAGACTTGGGGCCATGATGGCTATTCAAAGACGCACTATGTTATTAAAGATATGGTGCATCGATTAGTTGGGGATGTTGTCTTTGGTAAGATCAGCTCAGCACGTGGGCGTAAGCTCTTTTTACAAAATGAAGAATATCAAAGAGAACGGGATAATAAAAAGCAAGGATCGTAAGCGAGCATGAAAACAGATATTACCATAATTATTCCAACCTATAATGCTGAGCACACGATTGAAAAGTGTGTAGAAAGTCTGCTTAAGCAGGTTGGTAATTTTTCATATCAAATCATAATCTTGGATGACGGTTCCAGTGATGGTACGTTAGCTAGGCTTGAAAAATACCAGGATAATCAGTTGGTTGAGGTAGTTGCCAAGCAAAATACTGGTGCTTCAGCAACTCGGAATGTCGGGATTGAAATGGCGGAAATGGATTCCGAATACTTAATTTTTGTCGATGCTGATGACTTTGTTGAAGCAGACTATTTAAAGCTGCTATTCGATCAATTTAAAGATAATAGTAACTGTGATCTGGCTATCTGTGGCTATCGTAAGGAAGATGAAAATGGCGAGTTGCGTTTTAAGGCTGCTGGTCAGAAGCAAGTGATGGATCGGCGCCAGGCTTTGGAACAGATTTTTGTAAGTACTGGCTATGAGGGCTATCCTTGGAATAAGCTATTTAAAACTAGTATCATTAAAGATAATCAGATTCGCTTTAATACCGATTTAGTATTAGCTGAAGATTTATATTTCTGCTGCGAGTACTTGCTGCATTGCTCTAAGGTGAGTTATGATCCGAAGCCGGTTTATCATTACGTGGTTCAAGAGAATAGTCAAATCAATTCGAATCGTTATGGTGCGCCATATAATCCTAAGTCTTTAAACATCATTACCACTTATACAAGACTGCAAAGCTTGATTCCTGCTAAGTACCAAAAAGTACACCAATCGATTAATACACAGCTTTGTTGGAGCTCTACGACGATTTTACGTAACATCATGCTGGCGCCCAATCGAGACGAGGTGCCAGCTGACACGATTGCCAAACTGAAAGGAATAGTTAAGCAAAATCGTCATGATTTCATGCAGAATACAATCTTGCCAAAGCGGGATAAAATTATTTTTATGTTGAACCTTTATGCACCGGGATTACTAGCGTGGATCTGGAAAAAATTTAGTTTACGGGGAAATGGATTTTAAATTTAAGAAAGCTTAAAATTAAAATTTTATTATTCAAAAAATAATCTCCGTAGTAAAATAGTACAGTTAATATGATTCAAGATAAGTCAAATTCTAATTTATAAATAAAGAGGACCGTTATGAATAATTACGATTATTTAGTAGTAGGTGCCGGCTTATTTGGAGCCACTTTTGCCTACGAAGCAGCTAAGCGTGGCAAGCGCGTTAAGGTAATTGAAAAGCGCAGCCATATTGCTGGTAACATCTACACTAAGAAAGTTGATGGCATCCAGGTACATGAATATGGTGCTCATATTTTCCATACTTCGGATAAGGCAATCTGGGAATACGTTAATCAGTTTGCGGAATTCAACCGCTACACGAATTCTCCAGTAGCCAACTACAAAGGGGAAATGTACAACCTACCATTCAACATGAACACCTTTAATAAGATGTGGGGAGTTCGAACGCCTAAAGAAGCAATGGCTAAGATCAATGAGCAGCGAGCTGAAATGGATGGCAAAGAGCCTCAGAACTTAGAAGAACAGGCTATTTCTCTGATCGGTCGCGATATCTATGAAAAGCTGATCAAGGGCTATACCGAAAAGCAGTGGGGTCAAAAGGCAACTGAGCTGCCGGCCTTTATCATTCGGCGCCTGCCAGTTCGGCTGACTTACGATAACAACTACTTCAATGATCTGTACCAAGGCATTCCAATGGGCGGCTACACGCAGATCGTTGAAAAGATGCTGGCCAGTGATTTAATTGATGTTGAACTGGGTGTCGACTTCTTTGATAAACAAGACGAATATTTGGCAAACTTCCCTAAGATCGTCTTTACTGGGATGATCGATCAATTCTTCAACTATGAATTAGGTGAGTTGGAATACCGCAGCTTACACTTTGAGACGGAAGAGCTTGATGAAGACAACCATCAAGGTAATGCCGTGGTTAATTACACCGATGCCGAAACGCCGTACACGCGAATTATTGAGCACAAGCACTTTGAATTCGGTAAGGGCGATGAAGGCAAGACGATCATTACGCGCGAATATCCAGCTGACTGGAAACGAGGCGATGAACCATATTATCCAGTTAATAACCAACGTAATAATGCTCTTTACCAACAATACACGGAATTGGCCGAACAAAAGGCGCCAAACGTTATCTTTGGTGGTCGTCTGGGTCAGTACAAGTACTACAACATGGATCAAGTAATCAAGGCGGCCTTAACGACCGTGGCTGAGGAGTTTGACAAGTAGATCATGAAGGTTATCAAAAACTATCTGTATAATGCGGGCTACCAAATTTTATTGATGTTTGCTCCTTTGATTACGACACCATATGTTTCACGAGTTTTGGGAGCACATGCATATGGTATCAATACTTATACAAATGGTTGGGTTACTTTCTTTTATTTGATGGGTCAAATGGGGATAACTCTCTACGGTAACCGTGAAGTAGCCTATCATCGTGATGATAAATATAAGCGTTCGCAAACTTTCTGGGGCATTGAGCTTCTTCAATTAGGTACGATTACCATTGCCTTGATAGCCTATTTGGCAGCTGTTTTTCTCTTTAGTACGACGTTTAAGGAATATTACCTGCTGCAAACATTATGGATTGTGGCTGCAGGACTTGATGTTTCTTGGTACTTTATGGGAATGGAAGACTTTAAAAAGACGGTTACGAGAAATACGATCGTCAAGTTGATTTCAATTGCGTTGATCTTTATACTTGTCCGAACGGAAGCCGATCTTTGGAAGTACGTGCTGCTTTTGGGATTGGCGCAGGTTGGTGGTAACGTTACTTTATGGCCTTATCTGCGCAACAGTATTCAATGGGTACCAATCAAAGAATGGCATCCGCTTAAGCATTTCTACCCATCTCTGTTGCTGTTTATCCCAACAATTACCACGCAGATCTATTTAGTTGTCAACAAATTAATGCTTGGTAAGATTGGGCAGCCAACTGCCTTAGGACAATTCGATTTTGCTGATAAAATCGTTAAGTTGGTCTTAGCAGTCGTAACGGCTACGGGGACGGTTATGTTGCCTCATGTCGCCAATAAATATGCTAATGGCGACGTTAAAGGGATTCGAACAAGTTTATATTCTTCATTTGATTTTGTAACAGCAATGTCCGTTCCAATGATGTTTGGCTTAATGGCAATTTCATCTAAATTCGCTCCCTGGTTCTTAGGAGCGGAATATGTTGATACTGGCCGAATCATCTTCTTGGAGGCGCCGGTAATTCTGTTTATTGCCTGGAGTAACGTCACAGGAACGCAATATCTAATGCCGGTTAATCGGGTCAAAGAATATACGCTTTCGGTAACGGCAGGTGCAGTGGTCAACATTATTGGAAATCTGTTTTTGATTGAACCTTATTCCGCAAATGGGGCAGCGATAGCAACCGTTATTTCTGAGTTTGCGGTAACAGCAGTGCAACTGTACTTTGTTCGAACCACCATCAGTCGGCGAATGTTGTTTAAAGATCTCTGGCGGTACTTATTGAGCGGTCTTATCATGTACTTCGTAGTTTTACGTCTAGATGAAATTATGAAGATGAACATTATTAATTTAGCAGCTCAAGTAATTATTGGGGCGGTAGTTTATCTGCTTTGCATTCTTGTATTTAGAGCCCCAATCGTTGAACGGGCCAAGCAGCTTCTGGCAGATAGATAATTTTTACAAAATTCCTTGGAATAATTACCTGAATTAGGAAAATGTTTTAAGGGATTTTTTGTATCTAGAAATAAAGAGTAACCAAGGGAGAGATTTTGTGAAAAAAAGGATCGAATGGATTGATATTGCACGTGGTATTGCGATTATAGCGGTAATTATTGGACATTCTCTGGGAAATTACTTTCCCGGAAAATTTGCTAATTTTATTTACGCATTTCATATGCCGATATTCTTTATATTAAGCGGTTATTTATATCATCAACAAGATTCAAAAAAGTTGATGAAAAAATCTTTTTTAAATCTTGTAATTCCTTACATTGCAACAGTTTGTTTGGAATTATGCATTATTATCTTTAGTCGAATTGTGCCTAATCCAATTTTAGCACCAAGCAGAGCTCATTCTATTAAAGAGTTTGCGGTTTCAGTTTTATATGCTGCTGGTGCTGATACTCAAATTGGCAATCATCATATTCAGGCAATTGGCGCTCTTTGGTTTTTGATAGCAATGTTTTTTGGAATTCAGTTGTTTAATCAGATTATGAAACTAAATATTCAAAAAAATGGCTTGATTATAAAAGGATCATTAACGTTGTTATGTGCACTAATTGGCATTTTTTCAGCAAGATATTTAACGCTACCATTTGCAATACAGCCTGCTCTACTATCTCAGATTTTCTTTTTCTTTGGCTTTGTAGTTAAAAAATATCAACTCATTAATAAGTTTGGAACATTACTGATTATTGTAAGTATGATTCTTTGGCTAATTGACTCACAATTTAACTTGTTTGGTTTTGTAAATGCGGCTGCTCAAAATACATGGTTGGCAATCCTAGTTGGTATGCTTTCAAGTATGGTAGTAATAAAATTCAGTATTTTACTTGATAAAATATTAAGTTTCTCTAGGACTATATGGTTAAAACGGCTATTGAAGTTTTGGGGGTCTCAATCGCTGCTGATTTTATGTTTCCATCTGATTGACTTAGACATGGTACAGATTTGGCCAGTAATAGTCGGTAAATTTTCGGTAGTATCTTATACATTTGCTATAGTTTGCGGAATTATATACCGAATAACATTTGCTTCAGTATTTGCGGTAAGTATGCCTAAAATACCTTTATTGCGGAATTTTTATATGAACCGTCAATATCCATTGAAAAATATTTTTAAAAAGTAAATTATAGAATCTATAATTTGCTTTTTTATGTTAATATAATTGGAAATTGTGAAAATATTGGAGGAGAAAAATAAGATATGAATGTGCATAAGCGATATAAGATATATAAGAAGGGGAAAAAATGGTGTTGTATGGCCCTAACTACGTTTGTGGCCATCCTTGGAGTGTTGACAACGACTGAGATTGCTAATGCCGATATCGTTACTGATCCAGATCAAGTTGCTTTAGTATCCTCAACTAAAACAACTATTGCCAATGAAAATTCATCTAGCGCTGATTTAAATACAACTAGCGAAAATGTTCCTGAATCTGGACAAAAGTCAGATGTCAGTCAGGCAATTTTTTCTAGTTCTAAGAGTGCATCTGCAAGTTCTGACAATGCGTCAAATAGTTCTGTTGAAAATATTGCATCAGATTCAAAGGCAATTCAAAGTACGGAAGCTCCTACAGCAAATCAATTTTCTCCTGTATCAGATACAGAAAAAAACAAGGCAATATTAGATAGCACTAAAAATAGTAATGTTGAAGCCGTATCAATGACATCATTGCCTGCTTCAACGATTAAAAATGGTTTAGAAACTGAAAATACGAATACCTACTATTATGGAAACGGTCAGCAGTTAAAGAATGCCTTTAAGATCGTTAATGGCAAAATGTATTATTTCAATTCCAATGGAGTAATGGCAAAAGACTACTTCTATAAAAATTGGGGTCATACTTATTATTTCCAAAAAGATGGTTCTCGCTTGGATGATGGATTCTATAGCAATTGGGGAAACACCTACTACTTTGGAAATGGTGGTGTTCGTCTAGATGATGGATTCTATAGTAACTGGGGTCATATGTATTACTTTGGTGATGGTGGGGTTCGTTTAGATGATGGATTTTATAATAATTGGGGAAATACTTATTACTTTGGAAATGGTGGAGTTCGTTTAGATAATAGCTTTTACAATAATTGGGGGAATCTTTACTACTTTGGTTCAGATGGCTCATTACAAAAAAATAGGCAAGTTAGTGTTAATTTAACGAGTTATTGGGCTAATAATGATGGTGTTTTAACTCCCCAATTTGATAATGGAGTAAATCGATACATTATCAATAATCACATAGGTCATGCAAGTATTACATATTACAATGCTATTCCTGAAAATATTACGGGAAATTATTCCGGTACCAGTGATGGTAGGCCTAATATGATTGTTGTTCATGAAACTGCAAACCTTAATGATAGTATCTGGGGTGAAATCAATTATGAAAAATCGCATTATAATAGTGCCTTTGTTCACGCATTTGTAGATAATAATAGTATTATTCAAATTTCTAATACTGACCATGAAGCATGGGGAGCAGCCTATCCTGCTAATGGCCGTGCTGTTCAGTTTGAGCAAGTCGAAGTATATGGCGGTTGGAACTTCGCTGCAGAACTTGTAAATGCTGCCTATTACACAGCCTATAAAATGAAACAGTATGGAATGTATCCAAGAATTGCTGATGGTGATTTGAATGCTACGTTATGGTCGCATCATGATGTAAGTCGCTATTTGGGCGGTACTGATCATACCGACCCAGACAGTTACTGGTCAAATCGTGCTTGGACCAACTTTGGAACTGGTTATGGCATGTGGGACTTTGCCATGCTAGTTAATTATGAATATGCGTTACTACAGTAAATAAAATGACTCATACTTTTAAAGCTAGAAAATTCCTTTAAGAGTATGGGGTATTATTTTTAAAATGCCAAATCTTTGAAAATTCTTTGAAAATAAGGTTACGAAGCCATTGCAAAAATTATGGTTATATAACAAAAATTGTGATTAGTTATACATCTAAGATTTATGTGTTAGTATGAGCTGTGTTAGTAATTAAATAAAAATTAAAATCATTAAAAATTTAGCAAACTTTAGCAATGGAAGGGCAGGAATAGGTAGATTATGGATGTACGGAAACACTATAAGATGTTCAACAACGTCAAGCGCAGATGTTACAAGCCAGACTAGTGCTTCCATTACAGAAAATACAGCTGATGCTGTAAGTGAATCTGTAAATGCTACTAATCAATCCATTGCAGATAGTGCCAACATTGATTATTCAACTGTGTCAAATGATATTAGTAATGGTGCATCAGCGACTAATGATTCAAAAACTGCTAAAGCTGATGAGTCAGCATCAGCAGACGAAAAATCTATTGCAGATATGTCAGAAGTATCAAGTAATGTTGCTAGTCCCACTAATAATGATGCAGAAGCTGTAGCAATGACTTCATTAGTTGCGGTTGAACAAAAGAGCGGCTTAGTAACTGAAAATGGTAATACCTATTATTACCAAAATAATCAGCAATTAAAAGACACCTTTGTGACCATCAATGGAAAGACGTATTATTTTAAGTCTAATGGTATGATGGCCAAAGATTACTTCTATAGCAACTGGGGTCATACGTACTATTTCCAAAACAGCGGTGCACGTTTAGACGATGGCTTCTACAGTAATTGGGGTCACACATATTACTTTGGCGATAATGGCGTTCGTCTAGATGATGGATTTTATACTAACTGGGGTCACACATACTACTTCGGTGATGGTGGCGTTCGCCTAGATGATGGTTTTTATCAGAACTGGGGTAATACGTATTATTTCCAAAAAGACGGTTCTCGTTTAGATGACGGGTTTTATAGTAATTGGGGCCATACCTACTATTTTGGTGATGGTGGCGTTCGTCTAGATGATAGTTTTTATTTTAATTGGGGAAACCTATATTACTTCAATAGTGATGGATCATTAGCTCAGAATCAGAGCGTATGGGAAAATGGCAATGAATATTGGGCTGGCAGTGATGGTGCAATCACTACAGGCGATTCGACGGTAGAAACCGCAATTAGCGCTGCAAAAACTCAGATTGGTTTAGCACCATATACATGGGGAGGTGGACGGACGGCCGCCACAATAGCTGCTCATCAGTTCGATTGTTCTAGTTTTGTTCGCTGGGCGTATGCTCAAGCCGGTATTTCACTGAATGGTGGGCTTTGGGCTACTACCTATACGGAAATCTATTCAGGAACTGGAGTACCAGTCAGTCAGATGAAACGAGGGGACCTGTTCTTTATGGACGATAACGGTCATGTTGGTTTGTATCTTGGTGGTGGCTGGTTCATTCATGATTCACCATCGTCACCTACGAAGGGTGTTGGTATTAACAACTTAGATGATCATTTACCTGCATATCCAAACCTTACTTGGCGAAATATTATTACTGCAACATGGAATGGTGTTTATGGTGTACGTAGGGTCGCATAAGTTAGTAACAATAAAGATCTCTTAAGAGGTCTTTTTATTTGTGAAAAAAACTAGAAGATAAGATTACAAGTCTATTGCAAAAATTATCGTTCTTTAACAAAAACGACGAATAGTTATTTGATAGATGATTGTGTGTTAGTATGAACAGTGTTATCAGTTAAAATAAAAATTAAAACCATTAAAAATTTAGCAAACTTTAGTAACGGAAGGGTAGGAATATTTAGATCATGGATGTACGGAAACACTATAAGATGTTTAAGAAAGGCAAGAAGTGGTGCTGCATGGCTTTGACGACCGTTGCAATTGCTGCTGGAACGGTGATGGCAACACAAACGGCTAATGCGGATACAGCAGTTGAAACGGGCAACGCTGTAGTATCAACAACTTCTGAAGTTCCGTCAGCCAGTGCAAACACTTTTGGTTCAGCTACATCTAATGAGAGCGCAGCTTCAGCAATGTCAAGCACAACTATTACAAACCAGACTAGTGCTTCCAGTACAGAAAATATAGCTAGCGCTGTGAGCGAATCTGCAAATATTATCAGTCAATCTGTTGCAGATGATGCCAACAGTCAATCTTCTGTTGCAAATACAGCTAATGATAGTGCAACCAGCGTGTTAGAAATTGCCGAAAGTACTAGTTCAGCATCAGCAAGTACAAACTCTGATACCGCTGTAAAAGAGGCCTCTACGGTTTCAAACGATTCTGAAAGTTCAGCCGTTAGTTCTGCAGTAGCTGATACTGAAAATATAGCAATGACTTCATTAGCTGTTGCTGCAGAAAAGGATGGTTTAGTAACTGAAAATGGCAATACTTATTATTACCAAAATGGTCAGCAATTAAAGAATAATTTTGCAACTATTAATGGCAAAACTTATTACTTTAAAGCTAATGGGACAATGGCTAAAAATTATTTTTATACTAATTGGGGTCATACTTACTACTTTCAAAATAGTGGTGCCCGTCTAGATGATGGATTTTATACTAATTGGGGTCATACTTACTACTTTAAAAAAGATGGTACTCGCTTAGATGATGGTTTTTATAGTAATTGGGGCCACACGTACTACTTTGGTGATGGTGGTGTCCGTCTAGATGATGGTTTCTATAGTAATTGGGGCCACACGTACTACTTTGGTGATGGTGGCGTTCGTCTAGATGATGAATTCTACACTAATTGGGGTCATACGTACTATTTCCAAAAAGATGGTTCTCGTTTAGATAATGGATTTTATACCAATTGGGACAACGTCTACTATTTTGGTGATGGTGGCGTTCGTTTAGATAATAGTTTCTATACAAACTGGGGTAAAGTTTATTACTTTGGTGCAAATGGAGCACGTGTAACTAATGCTACAATTAACCTTGGATTTGGCAATCTGACCTTTAATGGCAATGGTGTTCTCTCCGATTCTAATTCGTTTATTGGTAGTATCGTAAATGGTGCAATTCGTGGATGGACTCAATATAAAATTTTGCCATCACTGACGCTTGCTCAAGCAATCCTTGAAAGTGGCTGGGGTAAATCGACTTTGGCCTCTCAATACCATAACTTATTTGGTATTAAGGGTTCCTACAATGGGCAATCTGTAACTATGGCAACCGCTGAATATATTAACGGAAGATACATTACTGTAAATGCTGCTTTCCGAGCTTATCCTGACAATGACGCGAGTGTTGCTGATCATAGCTTATTCTTCATTCAAAATTCCCGTTACAGTAATTTGATAGGGGTTACTGATTCCAATACTGCAACGTACTTGGTCCGAGCAGATGGTTATGCAACAGATCCATCATACACAACTTCATTAAGAAATATGATCAGTACCTATAATTTGACTCGTTTTGATCAAGTTGCTTTCCGTTTATAATTAATAAATTGTGAAGAAACGACTTTTGCCGAAAGGTTTAAGCCGCTTCTTTCATTTTTACAATTATTACAGAAGCGTTTCAAAGATTATTGTTGATTAACAATCAACTGAAAATACACGATTATAGGATTTTTTATGGTAAGGTAATAATCGTTAATAAATTATTAGTGAAAATTAAATCTTTAAAAAAATCATGAAAGGACTTTTGTTGATTATGGAAGCAAAGAAACACTTTAAATTGTTTAAGAAGGGTAAACAATGGTGTTGTATGGCAATCGCCACCACAACTGTAGCTTTGGGCATTACTGCGTTCAATGCTCAAAATGTTAACGCTGATACAGTTAATGATGTGCAAACGACAGTTGTTGCTTCCACAAGCACGGAAATTCAAAGTGAGAGTGTCGCCGAACAATCTGATGCAAGTGATGTAGCTTTATCAACTACTGATACTAGTGCTGTCAGCGAAGCGAGTGGAGTAAATTCAGCAGTTGCCAGTTCAGTTGCTGAAAGCAGTAATGAGAGTGCTCAAAGTAATGCCCCGGTTGCTTCTCAGAGTACCTCATCAAATAGCAGTGCAGCTTTACCTGCTGCAAGTGCAGAAAACTCTTCAGCTGCTGAAAATGTAGCGTCTGTTTCTTCCTCTGTAAATGAAGGAGTTGCTGACAGTGATGTAGCAATGACTACGTTGTCTGCTCAAGCTGTTAAGAATGGTTTAGTTACCGAAAATGGCAATACTTACTATTATCAAAATGGTCAAGCGGTCAAGGATTATTTTTTGACGCAGAACGGTAACACCTATTACTTTACCGCTAATGGTACAATGGCCAAGAACTACTTCTACAGTAACTGGGATCATATGTACTACTTCCAAAATGATGGTGCACGTTTAGATAACGGCTTCTACAACAATTGGGGCCACACGTACTATTTCCAAGGTGATGGTGTACGTTTAGATAACGGCTTCTACAATAATTGGGGCCACACGTACTACTTCCAAGGTGATGGTGCACGTTTAGATAACGGTTTCTACAATAACTGGGGAAATACTTACTATTTCCAAAGTGATGGTGCTCGATTAGATAATAGTCTTTACAAAAACTGGGGAAATCAATACTACTTTGGTGGCGATGGTGCTTTAGTAAAGAATACTAATGTTACTGTTAATGGCGTTTCATATAAAGTAGCCAGCGATGGCGTTTTGACTTCTGTTAATGATGCAATCGTACAATTGGCTTTGAAACTTACCACAATGAATATTCCATATGTTTGGGGTGGTGATTCATTGCAATGCATGGATTGTTCAGGTTTGGTTAAATATGTGATGTCACAGGTGCGGGGCTTGAACCTTCCTCATAATACGATTGCTCAAGAAGGCTACTTAACTGCCCGTAAGGCGGTAAGTCAAGCACAGCCTGGCGATCTGCTTTTCTGGGGGGGTGCAGGTGCATCATATCATGTTGCAATCTACATCGGTAATGGAAAATATGTTCACGCACCACAACCTGGTGAATACGTAAAAGTTGGCTTCATTAACTCATACTTTATGCCATCGTTTGCTGGTACGCTTCGTTAAATTTATTAGGCATTGGCATGACGGAAGAGTCTGCCAGTGCTTTTTTATTGTTGATTGCCGTTATCAATACTAGTATAATTCGATTATGAAATTGTCCGTTAAATTAAAGGAGATTATAAAAATGCATTTTAAGAAGGTATTGGCCACTATTGCAACTTTTGGGTTAATGCTATCCTTAACTGCGTGTGGAAGCAAACAAACCGTTTCTACTAGCAGTTCAAGTAAATCAGTTAGCGTATCAGAAAAAACATCAGGTTCATCATCTGCTAAATCTCAAGACAAAAAATATTCAGAAGCTCAATATGCAATGATGGCATATCTCAAGAGCGCAAAAAAAGAGGGTACTAATACTGGAAATCAATCAGTACAGATAACTACTAATAATAATTTAAGACGAAGAATAAGTGACAATCAAGAACGATATACGGTTACTAATACCGCAAATAAGGTAACTGTTAAGTCTTCAGAAGCTTCCTATGTCTTTTCAAAAGATCAACTAACTAAGTCTTTACAAAAAAATATTGAAAATGTGAACGAATTACTGGATAAAAATAGTGATTCATCCGACAACTTAAGTTCTTCAACTTCATCATCAAAAGAAGGCAACCTTACTGAATCTTCTAGTAGCAGTTCATCATCTAGCTCTTCGAGTGCATCTTCATCATCAAGTAGTCAAAGTACCGCAAAGATGACAGCTGCTGATGCAAAGGCTATGCTTAAAGAACACGTCAGCGTTGAAAGAGAAAAAACCGGTTTAAGTGGTCAATCAGTATCCGGGATGCCAACTGCTGATGATGTTGACGGTTTTACTATGAATCAAAACTCTGATGGAGATTGGACAGCAACAGGTACAATTAATGGGCAGACTGTTACCTATAACATTACTCCATCAAAAGTATCCTCAAATAACTAACAATAAAAGGATAGTACATCATGGATTATTAGAAATTCATGATGTACTATTTTATTAATGTGTATTTTTATGTAGAAAGAAGTTTTAAAACCGTATGATTAAAAAGAAACGATATTCTCAATTTTTTATTGCTCTATTATTGATAATAAATTTTTTGATAATGCTGGTTTGGAATTTAAAAACACCATTAATGGATGATGATTTATGGTTTAGATACCAAGCAGTTCAAGGGCATATAATAAGAGATGGTATACAAGATTATATGACGTGGAATGGTAGATTTTGGGGTCAGACATTTTGTCGAGTTTCTTTGTTGGGTGGTCAAAAGGGATCGAGTATTTTAAATGCATTTTTATTTGCAATTTTAATTTTTTTAATCTTAAAAATAACAGATGTACTGCAAGATAAAAATTTTTCTCTATTAAGAATAGTTACTGTTATATCTACCATATATCTCTTTACTCCTGGATTCGCCAGTGTATTTATTTGGCGCGCAGGAGTTGGAAATTACATGGATACAATGCTTATCTATATTAGTTATCTTTTATTATTTGTAAATGCCACTAATAAAAAACTAGCCTGCTTATATCTACCTATACTAGGGTTCTTTGCGGGATGGGGAAATGAAAATACCTCTGGTGGTGTGATCCTAATATCAATACTTGTAATTTGTATCCAATATGTTTTTACAAAAAGGTTTTATTTAAGTCAAATATTAGGATTAGTGTTTAGCCTAATTGGATTGGCAATATTGGTAATGTCGCCAGGAGGACATAATCGATTAGTAACAACTCATCCAAACTTCTTACAAGAATCTATCATTAGAAGAACTTTAAGCAATTTTAAACAATTGGTTGCTTTTATACTATCGCAAAAGCAGATGGTTTTATTTTTTGTATTATTGGTTTTAGTGATAATAGTTGCTACTCTTTATAATAAAAATCGTTACCAATATCTTATAGGACTTTCATTTGTAATTGGAGGTGTTGCCTCAATTCTAGTGTTGGCATTTGCGCCTGAAGGATTTAATGAATCTCGCGCTTTCTCTGGTGGATTTATATTAATGATTGTAGGAATATTTAAATTACTTTCTTTTAATGCGGAAAATAGAATTTCTCTAATTATAAACATTATAAGCGCTTTGATTATTATGTTGTCATTTTACCGAGTTGTAGTTGGATATAAAGATGCAATGGTATTTAACCATAATTTGTCAGCACGTTATTCAATAATAATTAATTCAAAAAATAAAGAGAATGTATATGTTGAACCTATTTCATATAATAGTAATAATGATTATTCAATTGAAAACTCCTTTTTTGAATTAACAAATGATCCTAATGCTTTTCCAAATAATGTGTATGAACCCTATTTTAAGGTAAAAAAGATCTATTTAAAATAAACATTTCTGTAATTATATTTATTAAGGTTGGAATTTAAAATGTCAAAAGTATCAATTGTAGTTCCTTGCTACAACGAAGAAGAATCGATTCCATTATTCTACCCAGCCGTAGAAAAAGTCGTTCGCCAAATGAACGATTTACAAATTGAATATTGGTTTGTCAATGATGGTTCATCAGATAACTCACTGACCGAAATGCGCAAACTACATGAACAAAATCCTGAGCGCGTCCATTACGTTTCTTTTTCGCGCAACTTTGGTAAAGAAGCCGGATTATACGCCGGATTACAAGCAGCCACTGGCGATTACGTCGTGGTAATGGACGTTGATCTACAAGACCCGCCAGAATTTTTGCCACAAATGTATGAATTGCTCCAAACAGGCGAATATGACTGTATCGGAACGCGTCGTGTCGATCGTACTGGCGAAGCCAAATTCAAGTCGTTTTTAAGCGATCAGTTTTACCACGTCATTAACCGTATCTCACAAACCAACATCGTTCCTGGTGCACGCGACTACCGAATGATGACGCGGCAGATGGTTGATGCCGTTCTATCATTAAAAGAATATAATCGTTTTTCAAAAGGCATCTTTAGCTGGGTCGGATTTAAGACCAAATATCTGGACTACCATAACGTTGAACGAGTGGCCGGTGAAACTGACTGGTCAACTTGGAAATTGTTCAAATATGCAATGGACGGGATTACCGACTTTTCACAGGCACCGCTTTCGATTGCGGTATGGTTAGGAACGACTTCATTTATACTTTCAATTATTGGCCTGTTGTTTGTTATTATTCGGCGGATTGTTGAACCAGGCAGCAGTGTCTTTGGTTGGGCTTCATTGATCTGTATCATCCTGTTATTCGGAGGACTCCAATTATTATGCATTGGGATCGTTGGCAAGTACATTGGACGTATCTATATGCAGGTCAAGCAGCGACCAATCTATATTATTAAGGAAAAGAAATAATGATAAAACGAAAAAGCCTGCTGTTTTGGTCAGCAGAACTATTAATTGTCGCGACTTTAATTTGGGTTTGCACTAAACTGGACTTTCTGTTTCATCCCATAATCGTCTTCATATCAGTAATCTTTGTACCACTGATTGTTTCAATCTTTTTATATTACATGACGAGCCCGGCCTTTCGTTTGTTAATGAAAATTCGCTTAGGTAAATGGCAGATGAAACGTGGGATTGCCAGCATGGTGATCGTCTTGGGACTCTTGCTGCTGATAGTTGGTAGTCTCGCAGTCTTGATTCCACCAATGATTAAAGAACTTAATCAAATGATTCACTGGCTGCCAAGTGCTACCAACGACATGCAGCATTGGCTCGCACAAGCTTCTCAAAAACATGAATGGATTCGCAAGATCGACCTGGCAGATTATTATCAACAATTCAACAAGCAGATTACCAAATACGCTGAAAAGCTGTTGGCGGGGCTAACCAGCAGCGTTGGCTCAATCATCAGCACGATTACCAGTGCAGTTGTCGTGCTCGTAACCGTGCCAGTCATGCTTTTTTATATGCTGAAAGATGGCGATCGTTTTGTACCTAACATTCAGCGGTTCTTTTCTGAAAAGCATGCCAAAGAGGTTACGGAACTGCTGCATCAAATGAATAAGACGCTTTCTTCATACATCTCTGGACAGATGATCGAATGTATCTGTGTTGGAATTGGTACCTGCATTGGCTATCTGATTATTGGCGAACCAATGGCAATCGTTTTAGGTCTGGTAGCTGGGATCACCAATATCATTCCTTACATTGGGCCATATATTGGTATTGCACCAGCCTTAATCGTTGCTTTGGCAGTTGACCCGCAGAAAATCATCTGGGTTATTGTGGTAGTGATTGTCGTTCAACAAATTGATGGTAATATTATCTACCCAAATATTATTGGCAAGAGCCTGCAAATTCATCCATTGACGATTATCATTCTGCTGTTGGCCGCTGGTAACATCGCTGGTCTGCTTGGAATGATCCTATGCGTGCCACTGTACGCGGTAGTTAAAACGATGGTTGATTACTGCATGACGATTTATCGCTTGGAAAAAAATGACGCAAAATAAGGATTAGAAAGCTTGTTTGCAACAAGCTTCTAATCCTTTTTAAATGCCGTGGCTGATAGACTTTATACTATATTTGTAATACTATAGATAGGATAATTCTCGAAAGGAACATAAAAATGACTGATTCAAAAAAATTGGCAGAAGCCGTTAACAAGCGCCGGACGTTTGCGATTATCTCGCACCCCGATGCTGGTAAAACGACGATTACTGAACAGCTGCTTTTATTTGGGGGCGTCGTCCGCGAAGCTGGGACTGTTAAAGGACGCGGCAGCAGCAATTTTGCCAAGTCTGACTGGATGGAAATTGAAAAAAAGCGTGGGATTTCCGTTACCAGTTCTGTAATGCAGTTTGACTACCAGGGTAAGCGGATTAATATTCTAGATACGCCAGGACACGAAGACTTCTCTGAAGATACTTACCGAACTTTGATGGCTGTTGACTCTGCCGTCATGGTAATTGATGGTGCTAAGGGTATCGAACCACAAACCAAAAAACTGTTTCAAATCTGTAAGATGCGGGGAATTCCAATTTTCACATTCATCAACAAGTTTGACCGTGATGCCCGTGAACCGTTGGATCTGTTAAATGAAATCGAGGACGTTCTGGGAATCGAAACCTACCCAATGGACTGGCCAATTGGGATGGGACGGCAATTTATGGGTGTTTATGATCGTTATAATCATCGGGTTGCCCTTTCCCACCCACAGGATCCTGCCAACCCTTACCTGCCATTAGATGAAGATGGTCAGGTGATTGGTGAAAACCCATTGGCTGGCGAAGGTGAATGGAAAGACGCCTTAGATGGAATGGAACTGATTGAAATGGCTGGTAGCGAGCTTGATGAAGAAAAGATCGCTAATGGTGACCAAACTCCGGTCTTCTTTGGCTCTGCATTGACCAACTTTGGGGTTAAGACTTTCCTGGAGACCTACTTGAAATTTGCTCCAGCCCCTTCAGCACACAAGACAGAAGACGGTAAATCAATCGATCCACTGGCACCCGAGTTTTCTGGCTTCATCTTTAAAATTCAAGCTAACATGAATCCTAAGCACCGTGACCGGATTGCTTTCGTACGGATTTGTTCTGGTGAATTTACCCGGGGCATGGATGTTACCTTGGAGCGGACTAAAAAGCCAATTCGTCTGTCAAACGTGACCGAGCTTATGGCCAATACGCGTGAAAACGTTGAGAATGCCGTTGCCGGTGATATTATCGGGCTTTACGATACCGGAAATTTCCAAATTGGTGATTCAATCTACACTGGTAAACAAGACATCAAGTTTGAGAAGCTGCCTCAATTTACGCCAGAACTGTTTGTCCGCGTAACGCCAAAGAACGTTATGAAGCAAAAATCATTCCACAAAGGGATCAACCAATTGGTACAAGAAGGGGCTGTCCAGCTCTATACTGGCTATAATTCCAACGACTATATTCTGGGTGCCGTTGGTCAATTGCAGTTCGAAGTGTTCAAGTTCCGGATGCAAAACGAATATAATTCCGAAGTTATTATGGAACCACTAGGTAGTAAGACAGCGCGCTGGGTTGATCCAAAACAGCTTGATCCTAAGATGGCTTCTTCACGGAATATGCTGGTTAAAGATCGTTATGGTGCTCCACTATTCTTGTTTGAAAACCAATTTGCGGAAAACTGGTTCAAGCAGAAATATCCTGATGTTAAACTGACGGCGAGATTGTAGAAAATAATAATATCTAAAGTAAAATTGATCCGTACCCCTGTCAAGGGCAATTAAAAATTGTACAGAAATGACAATTTAAAAATGTATAATTATGGCAGTTTAAGATGGTGATTTATGATTAGTCGCCGATTTCAATCTATATGACTTACCTGCAATTTTAATAATATGTGACTTATAGACCAGACGATCCAAAATGGTTTCCACTGCGGCCGGATTATTTAGAATTTCTTCCTATCCAGATAGTGGTACGTTAGTTGTGATAATTGTTGAATGTTGCTCATAACTACTATTAACGAGTTGAAACAATAAGTTTGCATCATCAGATTTTATTGGTAAATAGCCAATCTCATTGATGATTAATAGCTCATAATTTGAGTATCTCTTCATCTGCCCTTTACTGTCCGCCATTCGTAAAGCTCGTAGGAGGTTATGATATATGTGTGATGGCTATGGCCAAGCAACATTTGGCAGCTGTCTCATACATATTCGCCGACCATTTATTGAGTTGGTCAAAGGCCTCACGTTAAAAATAATGCCCAGGCAACGCAGACCGTAAAGCTGCTTAGTCGAGTATTTCATAAGGAAAAAAACTTGAGGTATAAAACGGCCGGCTGAGAAAAAAGCGCAGCGATGAAAACTGGTCAAGCCACTGTTAGATGCCTTCTATCGCTTTATCGAAGGGATTGCTTATCCGATGCATAAGCTAAAATACGCAGTCAAAAATGCCTTGAAGCTTAAAGCTCGTGTATACCAGATCTTTGAGATTGGTGAGCTGCCAT
>OGFI01000230.1_pt1 | contig 49297 bp, 48 predicted proteins | sample 1570901 | NCBI WGS metagenome assembly OGFI01 (sample SAMEA2582018, study PRJEB24529) | metagenome | biome: Human gut stool | place: China | collected 2011 | reverse complement strand
TGCTTTTACTCCTGTTTTTGAATTATATCCTGTAATTGTTGTATATCCTATTTCTTTACCTGTAACAATTCCTTGATTGTCAACTGTTGCAACGTCTTCATTTGAAGATGTCCACGTCCAATTGCTTTGACTTGGCTTTTCAGAAATAAACACATTAAAGCATGACTCATTAAGTACATCAATGTCTAGTGTTTCTCCAATTTTTATATATTCATTTCTTGCATTTAATAAAACCTCTGTCTCTCCAGTTTGCGTAAAATAATTTGCATTTGTTGTTGTTCCATTTCCAAATTGACCATAAGAATTTTGACCTATAATCCAAATTGAACCATCTTTTCTAAGTATTGCATGATTTCTTGGAGTTGAATCTGCGTAACATGTTCCTGGAGCTATTGCAATTGCATCTGTTACTTCTGTACCATCTGCATTTACCATTGCTTTTGGATATACTGCATTTGTTGTCGTTTTGTCTCCTACTTGTCCATATCCATTATATCCAGTTACATATACTTTTCCGTCTTCTCCTATAAATTGAAGGCTTCTAACTCCTGCCTTTATTGTTTTTGCTTTATATGCATTTCCTTCCTTGTCTTTTATTTGTGTAAATGTTGTTCTATTTGTTGTATCTCCTAAGCCTAATTGTCCATAATTGTTTAATCCTGATGACCATATTGTTCCATCTTCTTTTAAGATATATCCTGAATATCCTTTAAGATTAATTTCATTTATCTCATTTGATATACATCTTTCTGTTGATTTATTTTCTTCTTTTCCATATCCCATGGCTCCATATCCATTATATCCCCATGTCCATGTTTCGCCATTTGATTTTATAGCACTTACTTCTCCATATCCAACACTAGCACATATAACATCTGTCATACTTTTTAATTTTACTGGTGTATATGTTGTACTATTTTCCATCAATTCATAGTCAGCACCATTTCCCCATCCATATACATTACCATTTTTATCAACAGCAATTGATGTTGTGTGTCCTATAGAAATATCCATAATATTTTCTAAATAGCCATTTCCACCTACACCTTTAACCCTTGTTGCATATGTTCTTGTTGTAGTATCTCCAAGTCCTAGTACTCCAGTATCATTATATCCCCATGTGTATACTTCTCCGTCTTTTGTTAAAGCCATCACCATTGAACGCATTGCTGATATTTTTATAACATTTGTTAAATATGTATTTGCATCTATTTTTACTTGTACGGGTGTTGTTCTATTAACCGTATCTCCTTGAGCACATATTCCCACGTCATTTCTGCCTGATATCCATACCGTTCCGTCTTCTTTTAGTACTGCTTCAAATCCTTCTCCAACTTCTATTTGTGGAGTTGTGATTGCACCTTCTTTATTTCTGTATACGTTTACTATTGCTTTTGCTTTTACTTCTTCCGCCGAATTGTATGCAGTTATTGTAGCGTGTCCTATTCCTTTTCCCATTACATTTCCGTTTTTATCAACTGTTGCAACCTCTTCATTTGATGATGTCCATGTCCAATCACTTATGTTTATTGTTCCTCCATCTTCTGGACCAATTATTTGTGATTTTATTGTTTCACCTATTTTTATAAATGTATTTCTGTAATTTAACTGATAACTTTTTATAAAAAATATTTTATTTGTTTTACTCCAAGAGTGTTCACCATAAAATACTCCTGCAGAATTTTCTACAAAATTTGTGTTTGTTTTACTATTGTCTATTAATTCTGTTAGTGAATTATCTTTAGTTCCAAAATTATCTACAATAACATTTGTTCTTGTTTCACTTGTGTTTACATTAGTTGCAATATTTGTAAACTTACAATTTCCTGAATAATTACTTTCAACACTTCCTAAGTCATGGAAAAATGTACAATTATTAACTCTAATGCTTCCACCATCATTATTATATAAATATGATGCAGAATTTGGACCACATATTCTAAAGAATACATTTTCTACAGTACCATTACACCATCTGAATATTGACCTTTGATAATTACTTCCTGATTTTGGATAATATACATATGTTAAATTTCTTACAATTGTATTTGAATTTTCAATTTCCATTACTGCTCCATCTCTTCTGTCAGTTTTAGATCCATCAAATACTAAAATTGTTTTTTCATTTTCACCAAATATTTCTATATTTTTGCCCATATCATATATTCCTGATTGTGAATAGCTAGTACATGGCATTGGTGTCAATGTATATGTTCCTGCCATAACATAAATTTTTTGCCCATTTGTTGCCTCATTTATTGCTTTTGAAAGTGTTGCATATGGTTTTTCTTTTGTTCCATCTCCAGTTTCGTCATTTCCTGTTGTTGAAACGCAAATATTGTAACCAGATTTTATTATATTACTGTCTGTTGCAGAGGTTTCTAAGCCTGAAGTACTTGTTGTACTTATACTATTTGTAATGTATTGAAATATGCTATTTTGCTTGTTTATAACTTTGTCTGTTGCTAATATTGCACATATTGCTGTTATTGCACAAAGTAATACTACTGCTTTGCTTTTTATTTTTTTGCTAAATTTTTTGCTTAACTTCACGGCTCTTCTTTCTCCTTCCTTATTTTTCTAATTTTTATTTTCTTAAATATATACTATATCTTACCATTATTGTATTTCATTTACAACTTTGAATTTGACCTTTTTGTCGTATATATATACATATAATAAAAAGACTTTTACTATTTATTACATTTATATTTCTTTTTTGTTATTTTTTTATTACTTTAAAACACACCATTTATATATTTCATAAAATATTATTTTTACCTAGTTTTTTACCGACTTTTAACATTTATTTTCTTTGCTCAACTTTTTTACGCAAAAAAATGAGTGAAATTTTCACTCATTTTTCATTCGGATTTTTAACAACCACTAAACATATTATATTTGTTTTTTAATTATTCGACTGCAACACTATTTACTCTTGTAATTTTGCCACTATCAATTTTTATTTCTAATGTGTTTTTTTCTGAAGTAATATAATAATATTCTTCACCTTTTCTTTGGATTTTTTCAACATTTAGCTCTTTTTCTTTTATATTTTTTTCGCCTAGTTTTTTAAATTGTTTTTTGGCTAATTTTCTTGCGTTTTCTTCTGTAATTTCTCTTTCCTCAGTTTTTATAATTTCTGTTTTTGTGTTAGATTTTTCTGTAGTCGTATTCTTGGTATCTGGTTTAAATATTACAAACATTGATGCTAAAATAACAATAATGCATCCAAATATTGCTAAATTGTATGGCCTGAATATTTTTTTTATTATTTTTCTAAATTTTTTATTTACCTTCATTTATTTTTCTCCTCTTTTGTTTTTTATTTTATCATTTTTAAAAATAAAAGTAAATATATTTTAAAGCAATTTTTTTCTTTTATCCTTTTTGTACTTTTTAGCCCTATTCTCTTAGGCATGCTAAGCTAATAAAATTATTTGGGCATGCTTAGCAAGCCCTTTTTGGGGGCTTTTTTAAATTTGGGTATGCTTAGCAAGCCCTTTTTGGGGCTTTTTTTTTTGATATGCTTAATAAACTCTTTTTTTGGACTTTTTTATTTTGGGTATATATACCTTTTTAATATTTTTTTATTTATATACATATAATATACATAGTTATTTTATATTCATATTAGATTGCCTACAAAATTTCCTTTTCTCCATTTTGTGCGCTTAAATGGAGAGTTCGGAAATTTTGTATGCGCACTGACAATCTATTTTAATATAATTTCATATGGTTTATCTTCATAAACTACTTTTATTTTTATTATTTTTCCTCTATGTTTTATTTTAATCTCTTTTCCGTCTAGTTTTTCACTTATCTTGTCACTTAAATGTATTTTTACTTTATTAGGATAAGTTTCTCCATCTAAATATTCGTCAATATTTAATTCTGGATGTTTTTTTGTTAACTTATCTATTCCACCTAATACAAATTCTCCATTTTCTTCTACATAAATTTTAACATTACGTTTAAAGAATAGTAATAGTAGTAAAAGTATTAATCCTGCTATTCCAATAGCTGCTGCTATTTGTTTATTTCTGTTTATTTTTTCATCTTTTACCTCTGGTGTTACCCTCTCTTTTTCTTTAGTTGAATCAGTATTAAGGTTTTGATTTTTGTCTTCGTTGATTGGGGTTTCAACTTTTTCTTCAGGTAATTGTTCTTGTTTATCTTCTTTTATGTTATTATTAATTATTACTGTTTTATTCATTATTACTGCTTTTGAGTCTTCTTGTTTTATTTCTTCTTGTTTTTGTTCTTGTTTTTCCTTTTCTGCTACTGATACTAGGAACTTGGTTTTAAATCCTTCGTATGTTACTGTAACAACTTGTAATCCAGAATTTTGGGGATTATATCCTGAAATCATGTCGTATGTTACTGGAATAGTTTTTATTCCACTTGATTTAACTATATTAATTGTTGCTCCTGTTATATCTATTGCCTCACCATTTTTGTAATTAATTTTGTTTGGCTCACTATTTAATGCTATTGCTTTTATTTTATCTTTAACACTTACTTGGAATTCTCCTTGTAATCCTTTATATTTTACTGTTATTGTTTGTATGCCTTCTTTTATTTTATCATATCCCGATACCATAGCTAATGTTATGTCGATTTTTTCATCTACTTTTCCACTTGCTGTTATTATTGATAACTTTCCTCCTGTTAAGTCTAAATTTTCTCCATATTCATAATCTATTTTTTTCGGTTTTTCAATTTCTAATTTTGCTATGTAATCTTTTACATTAACTATGAATTCTTGAGTAAGACCTTGGTATGTTACTGTTAATGTCTGATTTCCAATCTCTTTTGAATTGTATCCTGTAATCATATCTTGTGTTATATTTATTATTTGAGTTTCATTACCTTTTTTAAATTCAAGTGTTCCTCCTGTTAAATCTAATGATTCTCCACATTTGTATTCTAATTTATTTGGTAATGTTTTTATTGTCATACTCTTTGTTTGATCAATTACTGTAATTCCAAATGTTTTTGTATATCCTTTATATGTTACTTTAATTGTTTTGGCACCTTCTGTACTTGTATCAAATCCTTCTATTTGTACTTCAGGATTTGTCATTTCTACTGGGGTTGTAGCTGTTTTACTTGCCATTATTGGTTTTACTTTTCCGTCTGTTAAATCAATTTTTTCACCTATTTTATATACTAGTTTATTTGGTTTTACAATATCAATATCTTCAATATAGTCTTTTACCTCTACTTCATATGAAGTTGTTTTATCTTTATATGTAACTGTTATTTTTTGTTTTCCTATTTTATTAGGATTATATCCTGTTACCATACTTGAAGTTATATTTATTGTTTCTTTTGCTCCATTACTTCTTATTGTTTCTATTGTTCCTCCAGCTATATTTAATGGTTCTCCATATCTATATTCTGTTTTTGGAGTGGTTTTCATTATAATTGATTGTATATTGTTTTCTACTATAACACCAAATTGTTCTTTTTGTCCTTTGTATGTAACATCTATAGTTTGTGCTCCTTCTTGTTTTGGGTTATATCCACTTATTGTTATTTGGCTGTCTGTAAGTGCTACCTTGGAAGTAGTTACTCCACTAGCCATAACTTCTTGAACATTTCCTCCTGTTAAGTCTAGAGCCTCACCATATTCGTATTTTACTTTTGTTGGTGGTGTTAGTATAATTCCAGTTATATAATCTTTTACATTTACTTTATATTTTAACTCTTGTCCGCCATATGTTATTGTTAACTCTTGTGCTCCTATTTTTGTAGGTTCATATCCTGTTACCATTTCTTCTGTAATTTGTTTTTCTTCTGTTCCACTTGGCCTTACAACTGTTATTACTCCTGTACTTAAATCTAATGGTTCTCCATATTTATATTCAGTTTTTGGGGTTGTTTTCATTACCATAGAAGTTATTGGATCTTCTACTGATACAGTAAATGTTGTTGTTTTAGTAATTCCATTTTCTGTATAACTTATTGTTAGTGGTAATTTTGTATTCTCTTTGCTTGAATCAAATCCACTTATCATTTCTTTTGTAATATCTATTATTTCTGTAGTTCCTGTTGCTCTTGTTATTTTTAATTTTCCACCTGTTGTGTCTAATGTTTCTTTAACATTATATTTTACTTTTGTTGGTAATGTCTCTATAGCAACTGATTGTATTGTGTTTGTTATTGTTATAGGATAACTAGTTGTTCCTATTATTCCGTTGTTTGCAGTATATTTTAAAGTTAATGTTTTACTTACTTTATTGTCTTTTCCATATTCTGAGATTGTTGGGTTCATATTTAATGCCCCACCATCTTTTTCAGTTATTGTTGCTGATGTTATTGGCTCTTCTTTTGTTGTTCCATCCGTATATGTTAGTGTTATTTTTCCTCCTGTTAGATCTATTTGCTCTCCATGATTATATTCTGTTTTTGTTGGTTTTGTTATTGTAACTTTTGATATCTCATTTTCTAGTTTTACACTTAAATTTGTTGTGAATGTTTTTCCATTTGTATAACTATTTGTATCTTGGTCTGTGTATGTTACTGTTAAGTTTTGATCTGTTAATGATGTTTTATTATATCCAGTTACCATGCTTTCTGTTAGAGCTACTGGGGATTTTGCTCCTGCCTTTGCATATGTTACTGTGTATGAAATATCATTATCATTAATTAACTTTTCTATTTCGTCATTATATGTTCCAGTTATTGCATTTGGGGTAATGCTTATTCCTGTTACATAGTCTTTCACATTAACAGTATATTTTTGTGTTTTTCCTCCATATGTTACTGTTAATTCTTGATCTCCTAATTTTATTTTGTCATACCCTGTAACCATGCTTGATGTAATTGGTATTGTTGTTGTTCCACTTCCCTTTGTTATCTCTAATTGACCTGTAGTTACATCTAAATTTTCATTGTATTTATATTTTGTTTTTGGAATTTTATTTATTCTTATTGCTGTTACTTGATCTTCTACAGATACAGTAAATGTTGTCGTTTTAGTAATTCCATTTTCTGTATAACTTACAGTTAATGGCAATGCTGTATTTTCTTTACTTGAATCAAATCCTGATACCATTTCTTCTGTTAGTTCTTTTATTTCTGCAATTCCTGAAGCTTTTATTATTTTTATTTCACCATTTGTAACATCTAACGCATCATTTACATTATATTTTGTTTTGGTTGGTGTTGTATGCATTGTTATTGATTTTATATCATTAATTATTGTTATTGGATAATTTACTGTTTTTGTTGCTTCATCTTCTTTATATGATATTTTTAATGTTTTTGAATATTTGTTATCTACAAAATTTGTTTCATCTGGGCTCATGTTAACAGTACTTCCATCATTTTCTGTAATCATATCTGCTGTCATTGTTATATTTTTTGTTGTCCCATCAGTATATTTTACCAATATTTTTCCACCTGATAAATCTAGTTTTAAACCATAATTATACTGTGTTTTACTTGGTGGTGTTATTTCTATTGATTGTGCTTCATTATCCACATTTACTGTAAATGTTTTTGTAATTGTATCTGTTAGAGTATTTCCATCTGATAATGTGTATTTAGCATTATATTTAACTGTTACTGTCTGTGTACCTAGTTTTGTTGCACTATATCCACTAACCATGTCAGAGGTTAAAACTGTATTTGTCATATTTCCAGATTTCCATGTAAAGTCTAGTTTCCCTCCTTTTAAATCAAGTGCTTCTCCATATTTATATGATGTTTTGATAGGTTTTACTAATGTTGAATTTGAAATATAATTATATGCTTCTACATCTATTGTATTACTTGCTGTTGCTGTTCCTAGCTTAACTGCTAAATGTTGTTTACTTCCTGTAGTTGATGGATTATATGTAGATACTGTAACACTTCCATCTGGAAGATCAATATTTGCTTTTCCTCCACTTCCTAGCGTAACCTGCACAACTGCTCCTGTTAAATCTAAGTTTTCTCCTTGTTTATACACTGTTTTTGTTGGCTGCTTTGCTAGTGTTATACTAGATATTGTATCATTTACCGCTACAGATTGCGTTACTGTTTTTCCTTCATATGTAAATGTTATTTTTTGAATTCCACTAATTGGAACTGTTCCTGTTGCCGATGTTTTTGTAAAGTTTGCAGAATTAACATTTGCTGTGGTTTCGCTTTTGCTAACTCCACTACTTGAAGGTGTTAGATTTATCGTTGCTCCACTCTTTTTAGTTGCTTTTAATGCCAGTCCCGTAAAATCAAATGTTTCGCCATGATTATATTCTACCTTACTCATTGGTGTTGCTACTGCTAAAGATTTAACTGGGTCTGTTACGTTTAGCTTAAGTGTTGTTGTTTTTCCTTTGTAACTTATTGTTATTGTTTGATTATTTACGTCTGCTTTTCCTGTTGTTGGGTTTGTTATTTTGACATTTGAGTCTGTCATGCTTATATCTTCTGTTGTACTATCATCATATGTTACTTTTAGCACTCCTCCTGATAAATTTACCATGTCACCATGCTCATATGTCGTTTTACTTGGATTTGTTTTTACTGATATTGAATTTACTGATTTTTCTTTTTCTGCGAACCCTTCTGTTGCTAAATATTTTGTATTTGTTATATATGTTGGACTCGTTCCATCTATATCCTGTGCAATTCTTTGTTTATATCCTGTTTGTGAAGATGGTGTTGGTTTAAGTGAAATCATATCTGATGTTATTTCCTTACTTCCATCTAATTTCCATTGTGATGGGTCTACTAAATAGAAATATACTCTAAATATTCTTAACTCTGAGCCAAAACTAGCACTTGATTCTCCATCATCTGCTGCACACCACCAATCTGTAGTTGTACCTAGCATTCTTATACTTCCGTTACTTACAGTTTTTGTTTGGAATGTAAAGCAATCAGAATTTGTCTCCGTTACTCTTGCTACTGATGTATTTGCTGCTCCTGTATCTTTTCTTGCAGTTGCAAACTTACTTGTATCATAGCTTAAAGACATATCGAATGATCCTATATATGTATCTGCAATTGCTGCATATTCTACATAAAATACATAGTTTCCACTAGAACTTTTTGTAATATTTGATACTCTTAATACATTGTATTTATCTTGTCCATCTTGCTGATATGCGGCAAAACTTAGACAAGGTGAAAATACATTGAATAAAAGTAATACAATTAAAATAACGGATAACATTTTTTTCATTTTATTTTTTTTATAATTTTCCATTTTTTCTCCTTTACTCCTTATAATCTATTATTGTTATCATTTGGTCTGTATTTGTTACAGCGTATTGTAGTGATTCTAGTCCTATTGAGCCATATTGAACGATATCATATTTAGAATCATATCCTTCTTCACCTGCACTTAGGTCCATATGATCAACCAGCTCTTGAATATCTTCTAGTCCAATAACTCCGGTCTCTGTTTATATCTCCTGCTATAAGTACTTTATTTTCCAAATCTATAACTCCATTTTCAGTAACTTCTATGTTTTTTATTATGCAATCTAAAAATCCTTTTTTATCTATTTGTAAATCATAGATTCCTGGAATTACATATATTTCGTAGCTTCCGTCTGCGTTGCTTTGTTCATATTGATCTTTTTCTATTTGGTCTAAATCATTGTATGTTTTTGGATTTTCATATATCTCACCAAATATGTCTTTTAGTTCATTCCAGTTGAATTTTCCAGTTTTATATATATTTAAATCTGTAGTTTTATCTATATCTGGATTCTCGTTTTCCTCTATAGTATCGTATTTTATACTACCTCTTATGATTCCATATGGTCGGTGTATACTTATTTTATATGTTTCTTGTGTTTTACCATCTTCAGCAGTAACAGTTACCTCTAACAAAGTGTCTGGTTCTCCTAATTTATTTAATGTTACAGGCATTTTTGTTTTATTTAATAGGTCTTTTTCTTCATAGATTATTGTTTTACCATCTTCAGCTTTTTTTGGCACTTTTATTTTCATTGTACTTTTTTCATCAGAAACTTCTGCTTCTATATTCATCTCATCTATATATTCATTTAATTCTAGTGAATATTCTTTATTTTGCTTATCAAATGTTGGTACTAAATCATATTCTTTATATGTAGAATTGTCTGTTTGTGTACTTAGTATTAAATTGTTCAGCGTTGCATTATTTGAAGCCGTTTTATTTGTAAAAATAAATGTACTAGGATCTTCGTAACAATCTTGTATATTTGTATTTATTTTTATACCTGTTGTTGGACTTGTTGTTTGATCTTCTACTAATTTAAAATTTGTTATATCTAAAGTATCTGTTTTCATTTTGAAACTCATTTTTCCTAGTAGCACACTTTTACCTGAACTTATTAATGTTTCATTTTTTACATTTTCACTATCTTCTACTGGTGGATTAAATGATATTATCATTCTTATTCCAGTTGTATCTCCTGATGTATATGGAATAGTTATTATATCTAATTTTTTACTAAATTCATTTTCAAAAGCAAAGTATTCATTTTCATCATCTGTTTCAACATTTGTTGTTAAATTAGATAGTGCATACTTTGAACCATCATATGCAAATCTTACATCAAAGCCTTTGAAATCTATGTCATTTGCCCATAATTCAAATGTTAATTGTTTATCGCCATTGTTTGTTTTTTTGATTTCAACTGCTCTCATTTCTATGTTTTGGCTTTTACTAGGATCAAGAGTAGTAGCTTGAACAATATTTGTTCTTATAATTAAAGATATTAAAAAAACTATTGTTACAATTAGTGCTTTTAATGTTTTAGGTCTTATTTTTTTTTTATTTAATACTTTCAAACCACTACTCTCCCTTCCTTAATTTTTTACATATACATATTCATTATATTTTATATACATATATTGTCAATAAATGTAGTTTTATGTAATTTATTGGTTTTTATTGGGGATTTTTTTGTTTTTGATGTTTTTTTCTTTTATATTAAATTTTCTTGATATTTATATTACATTATTTCGTTTTTTATCTTTCTTTTGCTTTTTTCTAAACTTTATTAATGTAACAAAATAGTAAAAGAAAAAGAACCGGTAAATTAAATGTTCTTACATACATTCATTTTTCCAATTCTCTTTAAAAATTAATTTTATTTATATAAATCAACTTTTAGTAACTAAATTTATATATTATTCAAATAATCAAACCTACCAAAAAGCTAATGTATCTATTATATAAAATACTATGCTAAATTTTATTGGTTTTATATTATGGATATATATTTACGTTTTGTGTCATTGTATAAACTTCTAAATTTTTTCTTTCTTTTAAAAAAATATTTGAGTACAGAGCAATAAGTAGAAAAAAAACAATACTAATATATAATATAGCTTTCTGTTTAAATGAGAGTTTCATAACATCACCTATATTTAAATATATTAGTATTGCTTGTTTATTATTTTAAAATTTATAAAATGTAATTAATGATATTGTAATTATTCTTAAAATTTTCAAAAAAAATTTGAATTAGTGCAAAAGGAGTTAAAAGTTTAGTTGAAAAATTATACACATTTTCCACTTTTTTTACATTAATTTCATCAACATTTTTTCTTCTAAATATTCTTTTGATAATTTTAGTGCTCTACTTATTGCCCATAGTTCAAGAATAGTTCTTATAACTAATGGAAAAATAGCAATAATTAAATATACTAGATAAAATTTTTGTATGTTTACTTTAAGAAAAAATAATAGTAAATATACAACAAATATTACAACCTCCAAATTTGAAAGAATAAAATTTAAATTTTGTAGTATTTTAGGTTGTATAGAATGTATACATTCATGTGCTATAACGCACAACCTTTCATAATTACTTTTTTCATTTTGCCTATCTGAAAGATATATAGTATTATTAAGATATACGTAATAGTTTCCTTTTATATCTTTATCAAAAATAGATTTAGTTTTTTTATTATCTAATTTATTTAAAATATCTTTTGCAATAATATCACTACTAGGAAGTTTTCCTATTATATCATCAACTTCTTTTCTAATACTACTCTTTTTATTAAATACCTTTATATTATCAAAAAAACTCATATAAAACCCCTTAAAAATCTATAATATCTTTTAAAGCATCTCCAATTATTTTTTGCATATCAGCAAGCATAACATTTATTTTCATTTCATTTTCAAGTAGTTTTCTTGATGTTTCATTTTGTATAACAATTGAGTAAAGATTTTGCATTTCATCTAACTTTTCTTTACTTTGTTCTTTTCCATCAATATATTCCATTTGATAATTTTTTTGTCTTTCTTTAAAATCCTTTAACCTATCATATGCATCTTTTTCCTCTTTTAATTTGTTTTTTAATTCTACATATTCTCTAAATTCAGGTGTATCTTTAAAGGCTCTTACCATTTCATGTACTTTATCATAAAAATTCATTTATTATCACCTTGTCCTTTCTTATTTCATTATATAACAAAAAAAGCAAAATGCCAATATTTTATATTAACATTTTGCTTTTATTTTATCTACTATTTAAATAATCCTTTTAATCTATCATTTGCTGATACTAATTCATTATACTCTTTTAAAGTTAAGTTTGAATTTCCAGCGTTATAATTATTTATTTCATCTTGCATTATATACATAGTTTTTATATTTTTAGAAGAAAAATTAGTCCAAACAAAAATAGGAGTGTTTACTTTCATATCAACAACTGTATCTATAATTTCTCCCTTTTTGTTTTTCTTAATTTTTTTTGTAAATTCTATATTTGCAATAACACTTGATCTATTATCATCTGATGCATAAGTACCAAAAAAATCTCCTAAAGAATATATTGAATAAATATGATTTGTTTTTTCATCATTAACTTGTACCTGATCTTCTACTTGTCCTTGAACAACCATTGAACCTGTTCCAAGAACTACATTTACTCCATTATTAAATAACAACTCAACATTTTGTTTTTGCTCACCTGAAGTAAGAAGACTATCTTCATTTGGATCATTTAGGTATGCTATTATATAATCAACATTTTTTGAATTTAAATATTCAATATCACTTTTTATATCATCTTCATTTAATGTATTAACTAAATACTTTTGGCCATTAGCTATTTTAACATTAGATTTAGTTGCATACGATAATATTCCAATATTTATTTCATTTTTAGAAATAACTAAAGGTTTATTTCTTTCTTCACTTTCATTTATTCCAACTTGTTCGATAGATGCTTCTTTTAAATTATTTATTGTATTTATAACACCCTTTTCTCTTTTATCCATTGCATGATCTGTTGCAGTAACTACTGCAGAGATATTGAGTTCTTTTAAAGTATCTAATAACTGGGTTGGAGCATTATACACACTCTTATTACTATAACCTAAAGATTTGTCAGCAACTGGAGTAGATAGACTTGCAACAACAACATCAAAATTGTTTAATTTTTCCTTAACATTTTCTATTCCTTCACTAAAATCATAAGTATTTCCTGATTTAGATGAATTAATAATTGAACTAGTTAAGTATATATCACCTAATCCCGCAAATTTCAAGCTATAATTTTCTGTAGTTGATTTATCAGCTTTCTTAAAGAAAACATTCATAACACTGTTAACTGAATTGTATAACCACATTTTTTCTTTATCTTTTTTTCCTAAAGTATACATTACTAAAGAATATACTTGATAAATAGTAAATATAGCAATAACAAGCCAAACAACCATTTTTATTACATGCTTTCTTTCTAATTTATTTTTTCCTGTTTTATTTTTATTATATTGTATTCTATCCTCACTGTTAAAATCATTTCCATTTCTTCCTGTCCTCATATATCCTCCCTAATATATTTTTTGATACATTCAGAGTTATTATACAACAAATAAGATAGATTATGCAATACATTTTGTAATAAAATGTCAAATTATATATTATTATATATTATTACATATTTGCATTTGAATTGGAGAAAGCTTAGAATTTTTTGTATTTATTAAATTAGTCATATTCTCAATTATATCTGATTGTACCTTACAATCCTTATCATTTACAATATGCTTTTGCATATTCTTAATGCTTTTACACAAACTGTTCATGTTAAATAAATCAAACTTTTCATATGATTCATACCATTTTTGACATAGATCATTGAATTTATTATTTTTTTCAAGAAGCTTATTTATATTATTATCTATCTTAATTTTAAAATCCTTACTAAAAACATAATTTTTCATTTCATTTGTAATTTTAAATAATACAGAAGAAAAAATATTATTCTTCAAATATTTCTTTGAAATTATATCAATACCAGCTGATAATGCAGATGATAAACCTCCACTAAATGCAATTTTACTTATCTTGGTTATATCAGAAATAACATTTTTAGGTAAATTTAAAATTTCTAATCCCTCTTTTATACTACTTTTTACAGCTGTTTTTACTATCTCTTTAAAATCTCCTGTCTTAAATGCATCTTTTACATCTAAAGCTATTTGTTTTATATTCTCATTTACAGGAAGAGCTTTTATAATATAACCAATACTATTATCTACAACTTTTGCTACTGTATTAGAATATTCATTTCTATTTCTTTCTTCTTGAAAACTAAGTTTTTCATCTATATCTTTATTTAAACTTATAACATTTTCCATTAAAATCACCTTCCTACTATTTTATTTAATTGATAAAAATTCAAACAATCTTTCTTGGAGTTTATGACAAAATACATTATCATAAATAATTCCATTAATATACCCCTCTACCATTTTTAAATATTTAATATTCATTATTTTATTATCAAGTTTTAAAATCGATTTTATTTGCCTTATATCTAGTGAAAACTCTCCTATTTTATTTACAACAATCTTTATTTTGTTATTTTTCACATTTAAACTATTACTTAAAAATTCTAAAAGAAATTTTGCCTGTTTTAAACTAATATAATTTGGATTAATAACAAAAAATATTTCATCCACCCAGTCTATTAACTGACTAACATCAGTATTTAAATAACAAGTTGATGTATCAAAAACAACATAGTTATATTTATTTTCTAAATTTTCAATAAACTTTTTAATATTTATATTATTGTTATTTTTTTGATTATAATTATTTTTTGAAATAATATACCATAAATTTTTGTAATAATTAGACTGATTTACATACTTTTCTATATTTTCTTCATTTTTTGATATTTCATTTATATACTCACCTATTTCATAGTCAATACAATTAATATTACCTAAAATCTCTTGACATGAATTTTTTGAATCCATACTAATCAATGCTACGTCCTTTTTAGTATATTTAGCAATGCTATTTGCAATTAAATAAGATACAAATGATTTACCAGCTCCATTTGTCCCAAGTACTGCTATACTTCTTCTGGTATTATTTTCATTTGGTTTTTTATATATTGTCTTATATACTACCTTATCTTCTGTTTCAATTTGATTATATATAACATCTATATCAATTTCATTTCCTTCTATAATATTAAAAATTTCATTTGCATACAAAAATTTTCTATCATCAATATTTAATTTGTTTAAAATTATAACTATTTTACTTTTATTACTTAACTTTTTAAGGCTTAAAATATACTCTTTATAGTTTATATTTCCCGGTAAATCTAACCTTGTTAAAATTATATAATCATCACTATATCTCTTTAAATACTCAATAACATCTTCTTTATATGAAAAATCATAATTATATACTTTATTACCATATTTTATATTTAATTTTTCTTTTATTTCATTATTATCCAAAGCTACTAATATCTTTATAACTATCACCTTCTATTAAATTTTTTTCAAAATTATTTGCTTCTATGATTAACTTTGTATTATTATTGTTAAAACTAATTAATGACTCACCTTTTTCAAGTAAATTTATATTATCAAGTATTTCCCTATTTAATCCACTTATTTTGTTAAGTGTATTTATATCATTAAAGTCTAACTTAAAAATAACTTTGAAAAAACAATTATTTAAAATACTTTTTCCATAATTTATGTTCTTTTTTGAAAACAAATCTGAAATATCTTGTGTAATTACAATAACTCCTGCATTTAATTTTCTTATTGTTTTAAATAATTCAAAAATATATTTTCCTAAAACATTATTATCACTTGTTGAAAAATATTTCCATACTTCATCAATATATATTAATGTATCCTGTACTTTCTTTATTTCCTTATTTAATTTTAAATTTAAAATAATTTTTTGTAAAACATATTTAATCACAAATGAACATTCTAAAATATCAATATTACTTAAATCAAATAAAACTAATCTATTATCAAAATTTACATCAGTAATACCAAAAAGAAAAGGAAATTTAGCCTCTAGTATATTAATTCTATCTTTCAAATATTTAGATGTTAGTTCTAAAATCACATCATATAATGTTGGAAACTCTTTATTTTCCCTTAAAATACCATTTAAATAAACCTTGTTTTTATCCTTAATGTATAAAGAATCAATTGAAGAATTTATATTAAATTTTTTATATGCATTTATAATACTGTCCCTTAACTCATTTTCATATAAACCATCTGAAATTTTTAAACATTTAATTATAAGATTTAAAACCTCATTTACTTTAAATTCAAATACTTTTTCTTTTAAAAAAAATATTTCTTCTTTTGTAATTTGCATTATATTTATATGATTTTTAGAAAATAAAAATATACTTCCACCAAGTTTATCTACAACGTTATTATATTCACATTCCACATCAAACACATATTGTTTTTTGTTATTCATAAAATGCCTAATTAGCAAAATTTTTGAAAAATATGATTTTCCTGCGCCACTACTACCAAGTATACACATATTTGAATTTAAGTAATTCTTTTTAAACATATCAATATTACAAATTATATTACCTTTTAAAATTCTACCAAAAATAACTCCATTTGGATCAAAAATAGTTTTAGTATAAAACAAAAACATATTACAAAGTGAATTTGTAGTAAAATTTCTATAATTTTGTTTTAATAATTGATGATTATTTTTACAGAAAGGCAAGGATAAAATATATTCATCTAAATGCCTAAAATTTGCAATTTTAGAAAAAACTTGTTTTGAATAAAGCTTACTTTGGAATCGTTTAAGTAATTTGAGTAATTCTTGACTACTATTAGAATAAAAAGTTAGAATAAAATTTATATAAAAAACTTCTTGATTATTAATCTGAATTTCTCTTCTAAGCATTGTAGCATCATCTTTAGATCTTTCGATAACATCAATATCAATCTGTGACCCTTTAGCTGTATTTATTTCAGATTTTGAAGTAGATAAAGAATATGTTAATTCTTTTAAAATCTTATAAGTATCCTGCTTTTGTATATATACACACATTGTATATTCACAATCTTTTGGTATACTTTCAATTATAGATAAAAAATAATTTGATTTTGGATAATCATAGATAATAATACTTGCTATATACTTATCATCTACCTTAATATACTTAAAATTTGTATTGTCAATATATGATGGATAAATACTTTCATTAACTTCCATAAATATCCTCTTTGTTAATACATTCATATAAAAAATTTTCAATTTTACTTTTATCTTTTATTCTGGTAACGTCGCATCCACAATTTTTTAATATATATATTATTTTATCTATATCTTCTATTTGTTCTTGCTTTTTTAAAGCTACAATTAAATAATATTTTGCATAAAAAATTTTATCATCTCTTATCTTTACTCTCATATCATGTAAATACTTTTCATTATTAATACTTGAATTTTTAGAATTAAAAAAATTATTTAGACTTATTTTTTTATTAATAACTAATACTTGAAAGTCTACATTTATTTCTCTTAAAAATGTCGTATACGTATTAGAAATATTATTTTGAATATCTTGTGAAATATTAATAATTGGTATTGGATCAATTTCATAGATATATATTCTATTTAATTTATCTCCTTCTTTTGATAAAATGTATTCATCTTTAATATCTATAATATTATATACACTTTCAATATCAGCAAACCTTTTAAAATTTAGAATAAAACCACCACCTTTGAAAAAAATAATTATAGAAAAAATAATATATTTCTAATATACCATTATTATGTCTATTTGTCAATGAATTTTGCCCTACTTTCGGTCGCAACTTTCGACAAAAAATATTATTCACAGATTTATATTAAGTGCATATAATTATTATATACATAGAAAAAAGGAGATGATTGTAGTGAATAATTCTAATCTTAATCAAAATCAAATGTTAAATTCAAAACTCATGGATTTATTATCAACAATAGATAAAAGTAAAATAGAACAAGTAAGTAGAATGGTAGAGAACATGTCAAGTGATGATTTGTCTAATTTAGTAGGTATGTTAAGTAAATCTCAAAAGAAGAAATAATATGAATGACACACAAAATTTAGAAAAATCTAATGATTTAAATACTGATAATAATGAGGCTATATCAAACCTTATACAAAACATACAATCAAAACTAAACAGAGAAATCAATAATACTAAAGAAAATTGTAATATAGATAATACTAATATTGATAATACTGCTGAAGACAAATCAAATTTTGATATCGGAAAAATTTTAGGAATACTTGGGAGTTTAAATAGCGGGAATGAAAATGCTGATTTTAATTTAGGAAACCTAGATCCAAAACTTTTTAGTAAGATTCAACAAATTGTTATAAGTATTGGAAAAAAAGATCCTAAAAAAGATTTATTAATTTCACTTAAACCATTTTTAAGGAAATCAAGACAAGATAAAATAAGCGAATACATAACAATACTCACAATTATAAAAGCTTTCGAAGCATTTAATGATAAAGGTAGTGATAAGAATGTATAATCAAAATTTATATTATCCAAAATATTATCCTAATTATGTTAATCCCTATAACAATTATGCATATTATAATCCCCCTGCTTATACTGCCTTTTATCAACCTTATACTAATAATTTACCTAACTATAATTATATAGAAAATAACAATACAAAAGATTCTAAAGTAACAAATGATGCTACTTTAGAATCTAATTTTGCCTTACAAAATAATAATGAAGATAAACAAGATGATAGTATAAAAAACAAAAGAAAAGAAAACTTTAGACTTGGACCTATTGATATTTCAAAAGATAAGCTTTCAATATTTGGTTTTGAAATAGCAATAGATGATTTGATTTTAATAGCTTTAATACTTTTCTTATTTTTTGAAACCGATTGTGACTATTCTATTTTAATAGTCTTAGGATTAATGTTATTTAATGTTTCTTTTAGTAGCTTAGATCTTTTCTAAATATATTTTCTAAGCTATTTTTTTTATTATTTATCATATCTTTTTCATAATATTTCACTAATAATTTATCAATTTGTGTACTTGTTTCATATATTTTCTCATAAGGATCATTACCCATTAATTGACTTTCTAATTTTTCTTTTAATAAATTAATTTCTTCTATTAACATACAATCATCTCCTATTTTTTTCATAATAATACCATCTTCCCTATTAATTGTCAACATTTTTTGTCGAACAATCCATCGCAACTTTCGACAAAAAAATAGACATACACTTTATAATATATGTCTATTATATGCTATTTTTAAAATTTTATCCAACTATTTACCTTTTACTACTGAAATCACTTGATTTTCAACATTTAAATCTTTTAAAAATTCTTTAATGTCTTCTGGTTTTATTTCATTTAATATTTTTATATCACAATATAAATCTTCACCATATAAAGAATGTTCTATAATCCTTCTATAACTACTATTTAAGTTATCTGCTGAAAACTCAGTATAGCCAATTTTCTTTTTCTTTACTAGATTAAATTTATCTATATTAATTTCATCATCCTTTATTTTTTCTATATAATTAATTATATCCTTTTTCAAATTATCAACCTTAGTAGAACTTGCACTTATAATTACATGTGAAAAATTATCTGTACCTTCATAATCAAATGATATTTCATCAGCAACTATTCCTTTATTATATTCATCTTCATAGAAATCTGATATTTTTGAAAAATATAAATCAGAGATTATTTCACAAATAATTTGTCTTTTTATATTTTCATATTCACTCACAACATTTAATTTATAGCCTATACATAGAAGTGGCATATATATTTCCATTTCTTTTATAATTTCTTTTTTGTTAATCTCCTCTGGTTCATGAACAATATATTTTTTAATTTCTTCATGGCTTATATTATTTTTGTCATACTTTTTTATATTTTTTTCAATAAGATCAATGGTTTCTTCAACATCTACATCACCAACTACAATATAGAACATATTTTGGGGACTATAAAATGTATTATAGCAAGTATATAATAGCTCCTTATTGATATGTGAAATAGTTTCAACTGTTCCGGCTATATCAATTCTAATTGGATGGTTTATATACATCGCTCTTAAAGCATTAAAATATACTGAGAACCCAGGATCATCATCATACATTCCTATTTCTTGACCAATTATCCCCTGTTCTTTTTCTACATTTTCATCTGTAAAATATGGCTCTTTTATTAATTTTACTAACATTTCAATAGATTCCTTAAATTTATCTATTGTTTCAAAATAAAAAACAGTTTGGTCAAAAGAAGTATACGCATTTGATGATACACCCATTTTACTAAATAAATCTAATGCATTAGCACCTTCTTTTTCAAATAATTTGTGCTCTAAAAAATGTGCTATTCCATCTGGAACCTTTATCCTTTTGCCAGTTGTTATATCAACAAAATCATTTATTAAAGATCCATATTTAGTTCCAAATAATCCAATTTTTTTACTAAATCCCTCTTTTTTACATATATACACCTTTAAACCGTTATCAAGAGTAGTAGTATAAGTCTTTTCACCTAATTCATTACTAACATTTACTGTAATTTTACGCATTATTTTCACCTCCCAAAAAGTATATCTTTTCAATAGTTATTTTACTAGCTATATCAATAATATCCTGTTTTGTAACCTTTTCAAACTTATCTACCATTTGTTCTAAAGTAAGTGAATCGTTTTTTAGTGAAAATAGATTAGATATAAACATTTTTGATAGTGCAATTTTCGAATCATTCCATTCTTTTAAATCAGATATTATACTCTTTTTAGAAGCCTCAAATTCTTCATCTGAGATTTCTCCATCTTTTATTTTGTTTATCTCATTTTCAAGAACTAGCTTTGCCTTTTCATAATTTTCTTTCTGAATTCCGGCATATATAATTATAATATCCTTAAATCTATAATATCTCGATCTTACGGTATATGCAAGTGATTCTTTTTCTCTAAAATTTTGAAACAACTTAGAACTTGGTGTACCTCCAAGTAAAGCATTATATACACTTAATTTATAAAAATCATTAGAATTTGGATTATTAATTCTTAATCCATATGAAAGTACACTTTGAGTTGTTTGTTGTGATTCTTCAACAACTTCTTGATTATGATTTAACTTTTGATTATATATTAATTCTTTATAATTTAATTTTGAAACTAATTTATTATTAAAAATATTCTTTACTTTTTCCTCAATATCCTCATATCCAAGAAGGTTTCCTGATATAATAAAAGTTATGCAAGAATTAGAAATAACTTCATTATATCTTTTATATAAATCACTACTAGTAATCTTGTATATATCATCTTCATCACCATATACATATGTACTGAAGGGTTCATCTTTACACATTAATTCTTCCATTTTTCTTATACCATAACGTAATTTATCATCTTTTACTTCTCTTATTTTATTTAATATAAAATCTTTTTCTCTCTCTACAACTTCTTCATCAAATGCTCCATTCAAAACATTTGGATTATATATAGCATCATACAAAAATTCTAAAACTTCATTTACAACATCTGTATTATTAGGTAAATATTTTTTATTAATGCATTCACCTCTAAATTCTATGTTATATAAATCTCCAAACTTCTCGATTCCTATATCAAAATTAGCTCCATATAAAGAGTAAAGGTACATTTGAATTTCCTTTTGAGTTTTAAATTTCTTGTTTGATTTCCCAAGAACTGCAGATAATAGTGCGTTTTCAGAAATTTGCCTTTTATTTACAGGCATTGTAAAATTTATAGAGAAATATATACTTTTAAACTTCTCACTATTTATTTTATAAATATTATTCATTCTATCACCTCAAAAATAAAAGCCAAGGTACAAAACTTGGCTACTCTTATTATGCTAACATTTGTTTTACCATATCACTAACAACTTTACCATCAGCTTTTCCAGCAATTTTAGGCCTTATTTCTTGCATTACTTTTCCCATATCTCTTGGAGAAGCTGCACCAGTTTTTTCTATTGCTTCACTTACTAATTTTTTTATTTCATCTAATGTTAATTGTTCTGGTAAATATTCTGTTAATATTTCAATCTCTTTTTCAATTTTAGAAACAATATCATCTCTATTTGCCTTTTTATAATCATCTAAAGATTCCTTCCTTGATTTTATTTGCTTTGCAACAATTGCTTCCATTTCACTTTGAGTAAGAACTTTTTTATCATCCTTCTCAACTTGTAAAATTGCTGCTCTAAGCATTGTTATTGTATCTTTTTTCAATTCATCTTTTTCTTTCATTGCTTCTTTTAAAGCTTTTAGTAACTCCTCTTTCATTTTTATATTCTCCCTTCTTTATTATTATATTTATATATTATTTTATTATACTGTACTTTTTATTTTTTATCGTGATGTACAAAATTTTCACTAACTGTTTCATCCTCTTCTTTTTTGTTTTTATTCTTTTGATAGTTCATTAAAGCTATTACTATAAAACAAATAACTGCAAAAATTAAAATTATAAACTTCCAAATATCTGCAGATACTATTGTAACTGCAAGAATACAAAGAATACTTGTAACAGTGTATAAGAAAACTACTGCCTGTCTTTGTGAAAATCCCATTTTAAGTAATCTATGATGAATATGTGCACCATCAGGTTTTAACATAGGTTGTCCCTTCAAGAAACGTCTTATCATTGCAAACAGTGTATCAAATATAGGAACACCTAATGCTAAAATTGGAGCTATAATTGCAAGTAATGTATATCCTTTTGCAAACCCTAATATAGATACTACTGATAATGTAAAGCCTAAAAAGTTTGATCCAACATCCCCCATAAAGGTCTTTGCAGGATTAAAATTATATGGTAAAAACCCAAGTGTTGAACCCACAAGTACCGCAGTTATTACTATAGCCTCTAAACTTGCAGAAGTAGTTATAAAAATTATAAGTAGTGCCGTAGCTGAAATAGCTGATATTCCAGCTGCAAGTCCATCTAATCCATCAATTAAATTTATTGCATTAGTAATTCCTATAATCCAAAGTAATGTAATTGGAAAATCAAGCCATCCTAAATTAATAATATCTGTATAAATAAATGGAATTTTTATTCCAGAAAGCCTTACTCCAAATATATAAACAATAATTGCTGCAAAAAGTTGAAACAAAAATTTATATCTAGCTTTAAGATTAAAAATATCATCTATTAATCCCATTGCAAATATAACTACTCCACCAATTAAATACCCTATAAACTTTTTATTTAATGCTATAGATGGAATATTTTTTGTAATTAAATAATAAATACCAAGACCAATAAACATTGAAATTACAATTGCTATACCACCAACTCTAGGCATTGGTTTATTATGTACTCTTCTTTCATCTTTTGGAATGTCTACTAAATTGTATTTTTTAGCCATTTTTATAACTATAGGTGTAAGAGCTAAACATATAAAAAAAACTACTACAATTAAACTATATATTATTGCCATATTTCATTTCTTCTCCTATATTAATTTCTTCTAATTTTTTTATTTTACTAAGTCTTCTATCATGTCTTCCTCCATCATAAAAAGAATGAATAAATGAGTCCACAATTTCTTCTATATTTCTAAATTCTTTAGAAATTCCTAATCTTGCCCCTAAACATAATACATTTGCATTATTATCATGTCTTGTCATCTCAGCCATATATCTATCAGTGCATACTGCCGCACGTATTCCCCTTATTTTATTACATGCAATTGATATTCCAATACCTGTTCCACAAATAGCTATTCCAAGATTATTACTATTCTTTAGCACCTCAGAACATACTGTAAGTGCTATATCAGGATAATCATCCCCTTCTTGATTTGCATAGTTTGTTACATCTGCATATTCAACATGATTATCATATAAATAATTTATTATTTTTTTCTTTAATTCAATTCCTGTGTGATCAGAACCAATAATAACCATATATTATTCACCTTCTTCTAATTTTAAAACTAATTTATCAATATTTTCCACAATAACTTTTGCACAATCTTTATATACCTGTAAATTTAATCCCCAAGGATCATCTATATCTTTATATACCTCATTACTATTTACATATTCTTTTAATGTAAATACCTTACCAAAAAGTTTTGGAAATAATTCTAAAACATTTCTTTTATGCTGCATGGTCATACATAAAATAATATCATAATTTTCTATATCAATATCATTAATATTTGTTGCTCTATGTTTACTTAAGTCAACGTTATAATCCTGCATTGCAATAATAGCATTGTTAGTAGACTGTTCTCCTGGAACAGCATATGTTCCACAAGACGAAATCATATACTTATCCTTATTTTCTAATTTATTAACGCAAAACTGCATATATCCATGTGCCATTGCACTTCTACATATATTACCTGTACATACAAACATTATTTTCTTCATACAATAACCTCTTTTTGTTGTTATTATATATCATTTTACATGTTTTTACAATATTAAATATATACTTTTTAATTTTTTATTTAAATTCTAGAAAGTAGTGCTCCTAGTACTATTCCCATTATATACATTAAATATATATTTTTACTTTTAGAATTTATTTTAGACTCCGGTAAAAGTTCACACGCTACTAAATATAACATAGCTCCAGCTGCTACAGAAAGACTTAATGAAATATATCTATCATCTATTTTTCCTATATAATTTCCTATAAATGTTCCTATACCGCCACATGCCCCTACACTTGCTGTTTCTATCATTATATTTTTATTCTTTTTCCCACTTATTTTACTTGTTATTCCAACTATCATGCCTTCTGGAATATCATGTAAAAATATTCCAAGTAAAACAGTTATCCCAAGATTTAATGAAAAACTAAATCCTGAACCTACAGCAAGACCCTCAATTATATTATGAATAGCCATAGAAATCATTACAACCAAAGCTACTTTTTTAGTTGCATTACTCTTCTTACTAAATTTATATACAAGAATATCTAATATATATATAACCATTACTCCAATTATAATACCTATTAGGGAATATATTAAACTTGAAATTTCAAAGCTTTCAGGAAGCATTTCAAAACAAACTATTCCTGTCATTATTCCAGCTGTTAGTTCATATAAAATTGAAATTGTTCTTTTAGTTTTAATATGAAAAATAGTACATAAAAAGCCTCCTATTAAACTACTTAACACTCCAAGAATCATTGTAAATATACCAAGAATCAATATATTTTTCATAAATATTCACCCTACTTAAAATATATTCTTTTATATCTATTATATTAATTAATCTATAGATTTAAAAATTTGTAGAAAAATATAATAATTTGTTAACTTTTAATTTTTTTTGTGTTATACTAAATTTAGGAGGTTATATTATGATTGATTATATGAAAAGATATGCAAAAGGATCTATTGTATTATCTATTTGCCTTATAGTTGTTTCACTTTTTTTAATATTTAAGCCTGAAGTTTCATTGTCGGTGTTATTTATCTGCCTTGGATGTTTTTTACTTGTTGTAGGAATCATGCACACTATATCATACTTTTCTAGTCCAAAAGAATTTAAAGCATTTAGCTTTGAACTAATTGAAGGAATTGTATATATAATATTAGGTTTTGTATTAATATTTAATCCAAATATTATTAAAGCTTTTCTTCCAATAATCATTGGTTGTTGGATGATTATTAATAGTATTGTAAGATTTCAACTTGCATTCAATTTAAAATCATCTGATAATCCAAGTTGGGCATTAATGTTAATTCTTTCTTTTGTAACATTAATTTTAGGAATCGTAATGGTTATAAATCCTTTTGCAAGTATTGCGGCATTAACAATGATTTGTGGAATAATGCTTCTTATATCTGAGATTATTAACATTATAGAATCTATTTCTATGATTAGATTTTTAAATTAAGAAAAGTGAGCTTTAAATATTAAAGCTCACTTTTTTACATTTTACTTATATTTTTCTTTTTATAGTATCCCCTATTCTTTTTACAACACCTTTTTCTTTATTCTTTCTTTTCATCATTTCTTGAAGTCTTCCTCTTTCCATTGCCTTTTCATATACTTCTAACTCTTTTTTTGCAATTCCTGTTTCATCTTTTTGACATACAGTCTCTTCAACTTCGAATCTTATCTTTTTATATTCATCTTCCGTATATTCACTCAATTTTTTAAGGTGTTTATACATATCATTTTCATTGAAAAATATATAACCATTTTTACCTTCAAGTATCTGATCTTTATTTACTTCATCCATTCTTTGAAGTACAGGAAGTCCCATAGCCATTGCTTCTAACATAGAAATGGAATTCATTTCTGTAAGTGAGGATGTTAAATATAATTTTGACATTGCATAATACATTGGTAATTTATCATGTTCGACTTTTCCTGTAAATCTTACTCTATCCTGTAAATTTAAATCATTAGCTTGTTTTTTTAAATTTTCAAGATCTGGACCATCACCTATTGCAACAAAGTAAATATTATCATCTTTTTTTAATGTTTTAGCTAAAAAATCTAAAGTAACATCTACACTTTTTTCTGTTCCCATTCTTCCTACAAAACAAGCTACAAAAGCATCATTAGGAATATTTAATTCTTTCCTTATTTCGTTTACCTCTTTTACATCAATTTTTGAAGGATCAAAAAGTGTCATTTCTACTGAGTTTGGTAAAATTCTAACTTTTTTTCTATGACTTGTTTTCTTTATATATTCAAAGCACTTTGGAGAAGGACCAACTATAGCCTTTGATTTTCCAGCATATAAACCTAAAAATTTATCTAAAACTTTTCCTCCAACCATTCTTGCAAGTACTTTTGGCATAACGTAATATACATAATCATCATATGCAGTGTGCAAAGTGTAGACTAGAGTTTTCTTTAATTTTTTTGCAGCCCATATTCCAAATAATCCCATACTAAATTCTGTATGAACATGAATTATATCTGGATTAAATTCTCTTAATATTTCAAGTCTTTTTTTACTATATGGATATGCTACACCAAACCCGTATATACTTTTTATTGCTTTAGCTGGACAATAAAGTACGCCATCTTTTATATAATGCTTTTTGGTTGTTGGACTACAAGTTACAACTAATACCTCATGACCTAATGCTGTAAGTCCATCCTTTAACGTTTTCACATGTGTTGTTACTCCATTCATATATGGAAAATATGTTTCTGACAGTAATGCTATTTTCATATATAATTCTCCTATCTATTTTGACAAATAAATTATATTACACATTATATAAAAAAGCAAGAGTTTTATTTTATATATTTTTTCTAAAATATATTATTAAATCTGAGACATTTATATTATATTTTCCAACAAAATCTATATCTTCATTTTTAAAAATATATACATAATCAAATATTTCTTGATTTAATATATTAGATACTAATTCAAATAAATACGAAACTATAAATTCTTTAGGAATATCATATTTATTATTAATTTTTTCTAAATAATATTTATTACACTGCTCTAAAATATTACTATAACTTAACATATAATCACCAATTATATTATATGAAAAGCTTTAATATAAATACATGTGAAAAATAAAGTCAAGTAATAAACCTGACTTTATCTCTATATTTTCTTTTCTTCTTCAATAATTGTTTTTATTATTTTAAATGACTTTTCTAAATTATTATTTGTAATAACATAATCATAAATATCTGTCTTTGATTCTTCATATTCAAATCTATTTAATCTTAACTCAATTTCTTCTTTTGAGATATTTGCATCTCTTAAAATCAATCTTCTTTTTAATTCATCCATTGGTACTCTTAAAAAAATTGTTATTACTTTAACGTCATTTTTTAATATTTTTACTAGTTCTTCTGTACCATTAACATCAATATCTTTTACAATTATTTTTCCACTTTTTATTTTTTCATTCATAAGTTTTTTTGATGTTCCATAGTAGTGATTATGATGAACATCATATTCATATAACTCACCATTATCAATCATTTCTTTAAATTTTTCTGTTGAAATGAAATGATATGCTTGTCCATCTTTTTCTCCTTCTCTTGGACTTCTATCAGTAAAAGATGGTAAAGATTCTACATTATCCATTCTTTTAATTAACTCTTTTTTTATGGTATCTTTTCCTGCTCCAGATACTCCTGATAATAATACTAACATACATTCTCCTTTAATAAAAAATTACATTAAATATCTTTTATTATACCATACTTTTATTTTTTGCTCAAGTGGCATATAAAAATTTTATCCTATTGCACATATACCTCTTTGACTTACTATTTGACTTAAATATTTTTGTCTTATATAATTCACTTTTATTGCATTAGATTTTATTTTTTTATCATAAAAGTAAGAATACCTCTCCCTTGTAACAAATATATCTTCGTGACCTAATAATAATTGCTTACACTTTAATGGAAAATCATTTAATAATCCTGCATAAAAAAACGTGTCTTAAGCAATAAGATGTTCTTCCTTCCTATTGAAACGCTTTTGGTATTTTCATAAATAAATTCTTTAACTGAATTATATTCCTTATTAAATTTTATTGTTTCTTCATCAATATTTAAGTTATCCCAAGTCAATCCTCTAATTTCACTTACTCTTACTCCAATAAAAAACTGGATTAATACATCTATATACCACTAATTAAAGCTTGTATATGATAAACTAAAATTTTACACTTTACATTATAATAAAATTAATCTATTTAAAAAAATAATTTTGGAAAAGAGGGAGGGGTTCGCATCCTCGCTGCCCTTAGGGACGTTACCAGTTTAGCAAATCTTTGAATTGTATACTCAAACCTGTTTATTTTCAAACGTTTTAAAATTTCACAGTAACTATCCATTAAAATTCCATTTTCTATTTTATTTTTATTATATTCAAAATTTTTTACTTATAAAACACAGTGATCAGACATTAATTATTCTGTTCACTGTGTTTAAAAATGTATTAATTTTCTCTTAACTCCTTAAGCTTCTTAAGATGAAATTCTCATCCCATAAAGTTATCAAAATATCGATATTAGAAATATATCCTTGATACCTGTATTGTATACTTTGTAAATCTATATTTTTCACTTTGTTAATGGTAATAATTCCCTCTTCTACTTTAAAATAATCACTATCTATAACATTTGTTATACAAACATTCATATCAACTTCATTATACTTTTTTTGTAACAAACGACTAACTATATTACATTCTTCAAGGGTCACAAAGCTTTCCCGAAATTTCAGATATTTTGTCCAAAGTATAGCAGCAACAACATAGCTCTTCTCCATAAAACAAGTATTCATTACAATCACTCCTTAAATTTAATTTATGCTAATTTTTGTTTTATTCATTATAACACTTTACAGTTATATTTTCAAGCAACGCTCTATACTTTTTTTTGCAAGTGAGAAAACTTACCAAAATATTTTTTTGTTTTTCAACATTCGTATAAAAAATATTTTCTCCTCAATTATTTATACACAATACTTTTATAACTATCATTATCCATTAAAAATTCATTGAATTTTTGAATTTTAATGCTTTTAAATGATTTTTTTCAAAAACATTTGTTATAATAAAATTTATCTATATAATAAAAAAAGCCAAAAATAATTTTGGCGGAGAAGGAGGGGTTCGAACCCTCGCGCCCCTATTGAGACCTAACAGTTTAGCAAACTGTCCCCTTCACCACTTGGGTACTTCTCCATATATAAATAAAAAAATGGCGGAAGAGGTAGGATTCGAACCCACGGTGCCTTTCGACATCACCAGTTTTCAAGACTGGCTCCTTAAACCACTCGGACACTCTTCCGTACGCCACATATATAATTATATCAGTTTTTTTTTATTTGTCAATAGTTTTTTTTGTTTTTGCAAAATTTTTCACTAAGAAGAAAATTTAATGTTTCTTCTTAGTGAATTTAAACATTTTCAACTATTATAAATCTATATTAAACTTATTAAGTAAGTTTTCTAAACCCTCCTTATCGTCATATTCAATTATAAGTTTTTGATGTGATTTAGTATAATCAAGTTTTACTTTATATCCAAAGTAATCTTTTAATTTTCCCTCTAGATTTTTGTAATACACAGACTTTGGTTCTTTTTTTTCAGGCTTCCTTACATATTCTTCACTACCATAAACTAATTTTTCCACATCTCTTACTGTAAGTTTCTTTTCAATTGCTTTATTTGCAATTTCAAGTTGTCTTTTTTTACTATCCAATGCAAGTAGTGCTCTTGCTTGTCCTTCAACTAATTTACCATCTAAAACATATTGTAAAATTTCATCTGGTAATTTTAAAAGTCTTACTATATTAGAAATAGTTGATATATTTTTACCTGTAACTTTAGCAACTTCTGATTGACTACAATTTTCTATTTCCATAAGCTCTTTTATAGCGTGAGCTACTTCTACAATATTCAAGTCTTCTCTTTGAATATTTTCAATTAATGCTACTTGTTTTTTCTTTGATTCATCATAATTTTTAATAATTGCAGGTATTTTTTTTAGTCCTGCTTTTTTTGCTGCTCTCCAACGTCTTTCACCAGCTACTATTGCGTATCCATCATCATTTTTTACTACTAAAATAGGTTGAATAACACCGTTTTCTTTTATAGAATTTGCAAGTTCTTCTAACTTTTCTTCATCAAATACTTTTCTTGGTTGATCTTTCATTGGTTCTACATCAACTATTTTAAGTTCAACAACTGTCTCTAATTCTTTATTTTTTTTATCATCTTTTTTTATAACATTATCTAAAAGATTATCATCTGAAAAAAATGCATTTAAGCCTTTTCCTAATCCTTTTTTTTCTTTTGTCATTATTATTCACCATCCTCATTAATTTCAATTAATTCTTTGGCAAGTCTTTGATATGTATCAGCACCCTTTGATTCTGGAGCATATAAATTAATCGGTAATGCATGACTTGGTGCTTCACTTAGCCTAATATTTCTTGGAATAATAGTTTGAAACACTTTATTTCCAAAATACTTTTCAACTTCTTCTCCAACTTGAGCAGATAAGTTTGTTCTTGAATCAAACATAGTAAGAACAACTCCTTCTACTTCAATTGCAGAATTAAGATGTTTTTTTACCAAATTAATTGTGTTTATAAGTTGTCCTAACCCTTCTAATGCATAATATTCACATTGAATTGGAACTAAAACGCTATCTGAAGCTGTAAAAGAATTTAATGTAATAAGTCCAAGAGAAGGTGGGCAATCAATAAATATATAATCATACCCATCCTTTACGCTTTCTATTGCATTTTTAAGTCTTGTCTCTCTTGATACCATTGATACAAGCTCAATTTCAGCGCCTGCAAGGTTTATGTTAGCAGGACATACTTTAAGATTTTTAATCATTGTTGGTTTAATTGTTGACGCTATATCTAAATCATCTACTAATACATTATATATTGATTTATCTTTATCAGCTAAAACGCCAAGTCCACTTGTAGCATTTCCTTGAGGATCTATATCTATTAATAATACTTTTTTTCCGCAACTTGCCACACATGCACTTAAATTAACAGCAGTTGTAGTTTTACCTACCCCACCTTTTTGATTTGCTATTGATATTACTTTTGCCATATTTACACCTCTTAATGTATTATACATCAATTGTATAAAAAAATAAAGAGAAAAAATAAAAATATATTATTTTTCTCTTTAAATAATTTATAATTTAGAAATTATAAAGGATTTTTCTTTATCTTTCCATAAATTCTTGGATATTTTAAACTTGTCTTGTCATTTTTAATTATCTCAACTACATATCTGTTGTATATTTCACAATTATAGGTATAACAATATTTATATTTGTTATTAATTTTACAATTCAATACATTTAAAGCATTTTTTGATAATTTAATTTCTTCTTCAATATTTGATCCTTTTAAAAGCAAGCATTTTCCGCCGATTTTTAAAAATGGTGTATCAAATTCTAATAACACGTTAAGTGGTGCAACAGCTCTTGATACTGCATAATCATACTTTTCTCTATAATTTTCTTTAGATCCAATTTCTTCAGCTCTTGCATGTTCTATAATCACATTTTTAAGTTCTAATTCTTTTATTACTTCTTGTAAAAAATTTATTCTCTTATTTAATGCATCTATTAAAGTCACTTCTACTTTTCCATTAAAGAATATAGCTATTACAATTCCAGGAAATCCTGCTCCTGTTCCAACATCAATTATTTTTTTCCCTTCGTCTATATATTTTACTATTTCAAGGCAATCGATAAAATGTTTTAACACTATTCCTTCATCATCAGTTATTGCTGTAAGATTAATTTTTTCATTCCAACTTACCAATAAATTTTTATATTTTTCAAATTTTAAAATTTGCTCATTATTAAGCTTTATTCCAATATTATTGGATTCCTTTAATAACATGTTATAAAAAGGACTATTTTCATGTGAAATATTATTCATAAATATACTTACTCCTTTTTCATATGAAAATTATAAATTATTCTGACTAAGATAAATAAGAAGTACAGAAATATCTGCTGGAGATACGCCAGAAATACGTGAAGCCTGCCCCACAGATAATGGTTTCTGTTTATTTAATTTTTGTCTTGCTTCAAGACTTAGTCCATTTATATTTTCATAATTGATATCTACACTTAATTTTTTATTTTCCATTTTTTTAAATTCATTTATCTGCTCGAGTTGTAGCTTTATATATCCTTCATATTTTATTTCTATTTCAGCTTCTTCAACAACAGCATCAGGTAATTCTTCTCTTGATAAATCTAAGTTCTTTATATTATAATAATTAAGTTCGCTCCTTTTTAATAAATCTGAAAGCTTAACCCCTGTTTGTAACGGAGAACTATTTAAACTTTTAAGTATATTATTAACCTCAGCATTAGGTTTAACAGATGTTGAATTTAATCTATCAATTTCATCATGTATAAGTTTTTGCTTATTTAAAAATTTATTATATCTTTCGTCTGATATAAGTCCAATTTGATGTCCAATAGGAGTTAATCTAATATCAGCATTATCCTGTCTTAACATTAGTCTATATTCAGAACGTGATGTCATCATTCTATATGGTTCATTCGTTCCCTTAGTTACAAGATCATCAATAAGAACACCAATATATGCTTGTGATCTATCTAATATTAAAGGATCTTTTTTATCAGATTTTCTAGCAGCATTTATACCAGCAATTATTCCCTGAGCTGCAGCTTCCTCATATCCAGAGCTTCCATTAACTTGTCCAGCAAAAAATAACCCATCTATTCCTTTATACTCCAAACTTAATTTTAAATTTGTTGAATCAATGCAGTCATATTCTATAGCATATGCAGGTCTCATAAGCTTGGCATTTTCAAGTCCTGGAACAGTTCTATACATTTTTATTTGTACCTCTTCAGGAAGTGAAGACGACATTCCCTGTATATACATCTCTGAAGTTTTCTCTCCTAATGGTTCTATAAATAATTGATGTCTTTTTTTATCTCTAAATCTAACCACTTTATCTTCAATTGATGGACAATATCTAGGTCCTATACCATGTATTTTACCACTATATATTGGAGATCGATCTAAATTATTAAGTATAATCTCATGCGTATTCTCATTAGTATATGTTAAGTAACAATCTACTTGCTTTTTATTAGTTATTTCTTCATTACCCTCATTTTCAAAAGAAAATGGTACTATTTTTTCATCACCATGTTGAACTTCCATTTCATCAAAATTCATAATATTAGCATTAATTCTCGCAGGAGTTCCCGTTTTAAACCTTCTAAGTTCAACACCAATATCAAGTAAACTTTGTGATAAATCATTTGCTGGAAAAACACCATCAGGTCCACTCTCGTATGAAATTTCTCCAATAATAACTTTTCCCTTTAAATATGTACCTGTAGCAACTATAACCTGATTTGCATAAACTTCTGCTCCAATTTTCGTTTTTACACCTATTACTTTATTTTTTTCTTTATTTACAAGTATTTCTACAATTTCAGCTTGATATAAATCAAGATTTTCTTGATTTTCTAACGTTTTTTTCATTTCAATGTGATACATTTTTCTATCAGATTGAACTCTTAAAGAATGCACAGCAGGCCCTTTAGACATATTTAACATTTTTGATTGTATAAATGTTTTGTCAGCATTCTTTGCCATTTCTCCTCCTAATGCATCTATTTCTCTTACAAGGTGACCTTTTGAAGTACCACCTATACTTGGATTACATGGCATATTAGCAAGAGTTTCCATATTTATAACAAATATAGCTGTTTTTTTACCAAGTCTAGCACTAGCAAGTGCTGCTTCACATCCAGCATGTCCAGCACCAATAACAATAACATCATAATTTCCAAGTGAATAACTCATTATATTACCTACTTTCCTAAACAAAATTTTTCAAAAATTTTATTTACAATATCCTGATTAACATCAGCACCAATAATTTCCCCTAAAGACTTTGTAGCATTTTTTATAACTATCGAAACAATATCTATTGGTTCATTATCTTCTATTTCCTTTTTTGCTACCTCTAAATATTCTTTTGATTTATTTAATAAATCTCTATGTCTTTCATTTGTAATTATAAGTTCATTTTCAAAATCTAAATCATTAGTATTAAAAATTTCTTCAATTTTATTTTTTAATTCATCTATTCCCTCATTATTTAAAACTGACATTTTAATTACTTCATTTACGCCAAATCGTTTTAATTCGTCCAAAATACTATCAAATTTTAATTTTTGCCCTTTATCAATCTTATTTATTACCGTAATTAATTTAATTCCTTTATTTTGGATTTTAGAAAGGATTTCTTTATCTTCATCATCAATATCTGATTCAACATTTAATAAATAGATAACTAAATCAGCTTCATCTATTTTTTCTATACTTCTTTTAACACCAATTTTTTCTACAAAATCATCTGTCTTTCTTATACCAGCTGTATCTGATAAATTTAAAATTATATTACCAATATTAATTCTTTCTTCAATGACATCACGAGTAGTACCAGGTATTTCAGTTACAATAGCTTTTTGACTCCTTGATAAAGTATTTAGAAGTGATGATTTACCAACATTAGGCTTACCTAAAATTACAACATTAACTCCGTCTTTTATATATTTACCTTGTTCATACGTAGATAAAATATTATTTATTTCAATAATTTTCTTATTTAAAAGTGAAATAACATTATCATTTTCCACTTCATCATAATCATATTCAGGATAGTCAACACTAACTTCAATATGGGCCATTAATTCTATTAACTCTTCTCTTACTTCTTTTATTTTTTTATACAAATCGCCCTCAAGATTATTAGCAGCAATTCGTGCCTGAGTTGTGTTTTTAGAATTAATAAGATTAATAACTGCCTCAGCCTTTGTTAAATCCATTTTTCCATTCAAAAAAGCCCTTTTAGAAAATTCTCCAGGTTCAGCAAGTCTTGCTCCATTTTCTAAAACAAGTTGTAAAATTTCCCTTGTAATTTGAACTCCTCCATGGCAATTTATTTCACACACATCTTCGCCAGTATATGACTTAGGATTTTTAAAATACGAAACCAAAACTGTATCCACTACTTTTCCATTTTCAACTATTTTACCATATATTATATTATTAGGCATAATTTTAGAATTAGAAACAAATATTTTTCTTATAATATTTAAACTATCCTTCCCGCTTATTCTTATTATACTTATACCACTATTTGATAATGCTGTTCCAATCGCAGCTATAGTATCTGTTGACATAACGCTTTTTCCTTTCCTTTAAAAAGTCAGCAAATGCTGACCTTTATTAATTATATTTCTTTTTTATTACTACCCTTCTTCTAGGCTCTTCACCTTGTGATTCAGTTTCGACATCATCTCTTTTAGCAAGTTCTGTATGAATTATTAATCTTTCATATGCAGACATTGGCTCCAATCTAATTGGTTTTCTAAATCTAATAACATTATTAGCCATCTTATTTGCTAAATTTTTAAGTTTTTCTTCTTTTCTTTTCTTATAATCATTTACTTCAACAAAAACTTTTGCACTTTCTTCATTCTCTCTTTGAAGCATCGCATTTAGCAATGACTGAAAAGACTCAATTGTTTTACCTTTATATCCTATTAAATGAGAAACTTTATCACCAGTAATTGTCAAATTAATTTGATTTTTTCCTTTTTCAATTTTATATTCAATACCATCATCACCTGTAATTTTAAAAAGTTCTTTTAAAATTTTATCTAACCTATTAATTGTGTCTTCTGCTTGTACATCGCTTATTTTTTTATCAACTGTAAGTCTAACCTTTGCCATTTTAGCAGATAAAATACCTAAAACTCCACCTGAAGAAGCTTCTTCAAGTACCTCAATTTTAACATCTTCACGAGAAACTTTTAACTCTTCTAAGCCCTTTCTAATTGCTTCTTCTGTATTTTTACCTATTTGCTCTGTAACTTTTTTCATTAAATCTTACCTCCTTTTTCAAGTGCCAATATTTTTTCTTTATCTTTTTTTACAATTTTATTAATTATAAACTGTTGAACGAATTGTAACATGCTACCAAACAACCAATACACACCTAAAGCTAAAGGCATTGCATATGAAAAGAATGCTGACATAAGAGGCATCATTAAATTAGTAGTTTTTTGCATTTCAGCTTGCTCAGGTGTTTGCTGTGTATTCTTTTGCGAATATTTATTAAGCAAAAATGAAACTATAAATGTTAATATTGGAATTGCAAGTGAAATTGGACTTGCCTTTTTATTTTCATCCTTACTAAATACATTTGATGGTACATCACCTAAATTAATTCCAGGAATTACTTGCATATTAATAAGATTATGTTCTTTAGCAATTAATAACTCATTTGCTTGCATTTCTTTCTCATTAACATCTTCCTTATTTAATAGTTGTTGCGTGTATGTTTTAATCTCTTCTTGAGGTGTCTGAACAATATATGTTAGAGGTTGTTTAACGATATAAAACATAGCAAAAATAATTGGAATTTGAATAATTAAAGGTAAACAACCTGATAGAGGATTTACTTTATTCTCCTTATACAAATTCATAAGTTCTTGTGTTTGTTTTTCTTTATCATTTTTGTATTTATCTTGTATTTCTTTCTGTTTAACAGACATTTTATTCATTTTTTCCATGGATTTTATCTGTATCCATGCAAGCGGAAAAAGAACTACTTTAGTAAATAATGTAAAAATTAATATTGTTATAAAATAATTTTGTCCAACTAAATCATAAAAAAATCTTATTATATATCCTAAGACTGATGCTATTGCTTGTATCATTTACATACCTCATTTCATTTCAATTTATCAACTCCTCCATGTGAAAATGGATTACATCTAATAATTCTATATATAGCAAGTATATTTCCTTTAATTATACCATATTTGTCAATTGCTTGCTTTGCATATTCTGAACATGTAGGATAAAATTTACAATGATTTCCAAGACCAGGTGAAATATATTTTTGATAGAATTCAATCAGTTTAACTTCACATTTTCTTGGAATTTTAGATAGAAATTTTATCAAATAAACCAAATTACGCATATAAACCAAGTTCCTTAAAACACTTTTTTATATCATCATTTATGCTATTATAATCTACATTTTCAATCATACAATTCTTCTTAAAAAGTACAACTATATTAATTCCTTTTTTTATATTTTCTTCTTCATTTTTATAACTCTCTCTAACCCATCTTTTTAACTTATTTCTTGCTACACTATTTCCATTCTTTTTAGAAACACATATACCAAGATTATTAATAAGATTATCGTTGTTTCTTTCCTTTTTCTGACTACAAATGTGAACAACAATATTTTTTCCTTTAGCATATCTCCCTTTTTTTAAAATATATCTAAAAACACTGTTATTTTTAATAATTAAAGTTGATTTCATATTTACCCTCATAAAATAAACATAAAAGTGGATATGAAAAACATACCCACTTTAAAAAGTAGTTTAAGCACTTAAAACTTTTCTTCCCTTTTGTCTTCTGCTCTTTAAAACTTTACGACCAGAGGCAGTACTCATTCTTTTTCTAAAACCGTGTACTTTTTCTCTATGTAATTTTTTTGGTTGAAATGTTCTTTTCATTGTTTTCCTCCTAAATTCCTAAATATTATAAAAATGTTATTACAATTCTTAGTAAAACATTATTAACTAATCAAAGTGCTATTATTATACAATAAATGTTTTTAAATGTCAACAACTTAATTAAATTATTAACAAAAAAATACCAAATTGAAAAAGTTATCCACAGACTTATAATAAAATTAATTTTACATATTATAAATTTTTTTGTTTTATATATTTTTTTATAAGAAAAACAATTTATAAAAAAATGCTTAAATATATTGATTTTTTCAATATTTCATGATATATTAATCATAGTAATTTTTTATTCTAATTTTTAAGTATGATTTTTTAATCCACAGAAATTATGTAAATTTTTTTAATTGTTTATATTATTTTGTCGAAAAGTTATCAACATATGTGGATAACTCTGTGGATAACTTTTAAAAACATACGTTTTAAGAAAGGTGGTTGTATGGAACAAAACTTTATGAACATATGGTCACAAGCCTTGGAAATACTGCAAGAAGAGATATCTCCTGTTGGATATAAAACATACGTTGAAGTAATGGTACCCAGACTTGTGGATGAAAACACATTGTGCTTTTTATCTCCTTCAAATTATCATATAGATATTTGTAAAAAAAGATATCTTGATTTAATCGAAAATACTTTAAGTTTTTTAACAAAAAAATCATATAATATAACTTTTGAAGCAAAAGAAATAATACCAGATAGCATGAATGAAGAAGAAAAGAGTATTTCTAACGAATTAAATGTGCAAACACCAAAAGAAGAATACAGTAAAAGTGATGATTCACAAGTAACTGAAACAAAACAAACTAATGAAAATAGGGGAGACGTATCAAGATTAAACCCAAGATATACATTTGATAATTTTATCATAGGATCTAATAACAGATTTGCCCACGCTGCTGCAGTAGCTGTATCTGAAGCACCTGGTAGAAAATATAACCCACTATTTATTTATGGAGGAGTAGGACTAGGTAAAACACATCTAATGCAAGCAATTGGAAATGCAATGTATAAACAAAACCCTAATTTAAAAATGATTTATGCAACAGGAGAATTATTTGCAAATGAATTAGTATCAGCAATAATGACAGATAAAAATGAATCATTCAGAAAAAAATATAGAAATATTGATTTGTTATTAATAGATGATATTCAATTTTTAGCGGGAAAAGAAAAGTGTCAAGAAGAATTTTTCCACACTTTCAACACATTGTTTGAAAGTGGAAAACAAATAGTACTAACATCTGAAAAACCTCCAAAGGAAATACCACAACTTGAAGATAGACTTAAAACTAGATTTGAAATGGGACTTTCGGTTGATATACAAGCTCCTGATTATGAAACTCGTCTTGCAATACTTAGAAAAAAAGCTGAAAAAGAAAGATATATCATAAATGATGAAATACTTGTAAGAATAGCCACAAAAGTAAAATCAAATATTAGAGAATTAGAAGGTGTATTTAATAAATTAATAGCCTATACATCTTTTACTAACAACAAACTTACAAATGATGTAGTAGACAATACAATAGAATCCATTTTGGTAAAAAATACAAAAGTACTTACAAGTAAATTAATAATGCAAGTGGTATGCAAATTCTTTAATATAAAAGTAAGTGATATAGTAAGTGACAAAAGATCAAATAATGTAGCATATCCAAGACAAATAGCAATGTATCTATGTAGGGAAGTTGCTAATATGTCATTTCCAAGTATAGGTAAAGATTTTGGTGGAAGAGATCACTCTACAGTTCTACATGCATATTCAAAAATTAAAGATGAATATGAAACAAAATCAGAAACAAAAGATTTAATAGAAGATATAAAAAAAGCCTTATCTATTGCAGATTAGAAGTGATTATTACAAAAATATTACAAAAACATTTTAAAAGTGTTACATGAAAAAAGTTATACACAGGTAACTGTGGAAAACCCTGTTAATAAAATGTGTATAACTATACGAAATTAAAATAATCCACAACAAACAAATTTTCTGTGGATAAATTTAACAAGTTATCCACAGGTTTATCAACAGGTGGAAAATTAGTGATAACAAGCTGTTGAGTATGTTATCCACATTTTCCACAATACCTACTACTACTACTACTATATTATATATATATAATAATAATATATATGTATATAGGACATTATGAATTTTGAAATTGTTAATAATGTGGATAACTAATTATAAAAGGAGAGCAAAAATGAATATAAAATGTAATTTGAAAGAATTAATAAATGGATTAAACATAGTATCTAAAACATCAATAACTAGAACAACAATGCCAATATTAGAAGGGGTACTTATAGAAGCTGAAAACAATAAATTAAAATTAACAACTAATGATTTAGAAATTGGTACAGAACATTCTATGGATTGTAAAACTATAGAAAATGGAAAAACAGTAGTTGAACTTAAAACATTAAATGAGATAGTAAGAAGAATTGAAGATGAAGAAGTAGAAATTCTAGTTGAAAATAATTTATTTGTACTAAAATCTGTAAATGGTATATTTAAGTTAGCAACTATGAATCCAAATGAGTATCCTAAATTACCAATATTTGATGTTGAAAACTCTATAACTATAAAACAAAAATTATTAAAAGATATGATAAGAAGAACTTTATTTGCAGTAAGTACAGATGAAAATAGACCTATATATATGGGAGCATTACTAAAAGTTGAAAATAATATATTAACTATTGTTGCTGTTGATGGATTCAGACTTGCATTAAGAAAAAGCATAAATGAAGAAAATATAAATGATTTTAAAGTTATTATTCCAGGTAAAGTTTTATCAGAATTATTAAAAGTTTTAAATGATGATGAAGAAAGTAAAGTTAAAATTGGAGTGAATAAAAACCAAGCACTATTTGAAATGGGAAAAAGTATTCTTGTTAGTAGAATAATTGAAGGTGAGTTCTTAAATTATAATACTATTATACCTGATTCATATGAAACTAAGGTAAAAGTTAAAACCAAAAGTTTACTTGATTCATTTGAAAGAGTTGCTTTATTTGCAAAAGAAAATAAAGAAAAAGATAGAAAAGCACCACTTAAAATGAATATAGGAATTGATGGTATTGTGTTAAGCTGTATAAGTGATGCGGGAGATGCTAAGGAAGGTGTGCAAGCAATAGTTGAGGGAAAAGATATTGAAATTGGATTTAATCCAAGATATGTTATTGATATATTGAAAGTTATCGATGATTCTGAAATATATGTAGAATTTACTTCAAGTATTTCACCAGTATTAATTAAACCAGTAAATTCAAAAGAATACATATATGTTGTTTTACCAATAAAGTTAAGACAAAACTAAAATGAATATATAAATTTGATGTAGGGAAGTTTTTAATAATAAGGTTAAACTTTCCTATTATCTTTAAAAAGAGGTAATTATGCAATTAAATAAGTTAATTTTAAATAATTTTAGAAATTATAAATATCAAGAAATTGATTTAATAAATGGAATAAATTTTTTTGAAGGAAATAATGCACAAGGAAAAACCAATATAATTGAATCTATATATATGTGTGCTTTTGGAAAATCTTATAGAACAACCAAGGATATAGAAGTACTAAAATTTAATGAAGAGTTTTGTAGAATAAATTTAAAATATAAAAAAAATGATATAGAAAGCAATATTGAAGTATATATAGATAAAAATAATAAAAAGCAACTAAAAAAAGATGGAGTTAAGATTACTAGATTATCAAATCATGTAGGAGAAATTCCACTTGTTATTTTTTCACCAGATAGTTTAAACATAGTAAAAGGAGCACCATCTAAGAGAAGAACTTTTATTGATATGATATGTTCTCAACTTTCAAAATCATATTTAATAAATCTTCAAGAGTATAATAAATGTCTAAAAATAAAAAACACTTTATTAAAAAATGAAAATATAGATAAAGACTATATTTATGTTTTACATGAAAAAATGTCTGATTATATTTATAATATTGTAAAGTATAGAGAAATAGTAATAAATGAAATTTTTGAAAAAGCTAAAAATATACATAAAGATATTACAAATGGAAAAGAAAATATTAAAATTACATATGTAACAGATTTTTTTAATATGGAGAAAAATAAAATTAAAGAAGTGTTGGATTCACATTTATATATAGATATTTTAAGAAAATCATCAGTAAAAGGAATTCAAAAAGATGATATTTTAATAGAAATAAATGATATGGAAGTTCAAAAGTATGGATCACAAGGTCAAAATAGGACAGTTATGCTTGTACTTAAATTAGCAAATTTTGAAGTGTTAAGAGAAAAAAAAGAGGAAAATCCAATTTTACTTTTAGATGATATAATGTCAGAATTAGATGAAAATAGAATAAATTTTTTATTAAAATATATAGAAAACTATCAAAGTATAATAACTACAACTGATAGTAGCTTTGTGGAAAATGTGGATAATATAAAAATTTCAAAAGTTTCAAATGGAAGACTTGAAATTTGATATTAAAGTATGATATAACTATATGAGTTACAAGGAGAGGGTATATATATGGCAAAATATGATGAAAATCAAATACAGGTTTTGGAAGGGCTTGAAGCGGTTAGAAAAAGACCTGGTATGTATATAGGAAGTGTATCTGAAAGAGGTCTTCATCACTTGGTATATGAAATTGTAGATAATAGTGTTGATGAAGCTTTGGCTGGATACTGTACTGAAATTAATGTAGAAATATTACCAGATAATGTAATAACAGTAAAAGATAATGGTAGAGGTGTACCTTTAGGAATGCATCATAAAGTACACAAACCAGCGATTGAGGTCGTTTACACTATACTTCATGCAGGAGGAAAATTTGGCGGTGGTGGATATAAAGTATCTGGAGGACTTCATGGTGTTGGTGGATCTGTTGTTAATGCACTTTCAGAATGGATGAGTGTACAGTCATGTAATGGTGATGGAATATATGAAATAAGTTTTGCAAGAGGAAAGGTTACAGAAGAACTTCATAAAGTAGCAGATTCAAAGCAAACTGGTACAAAAGTTACTTTTAAGGCAGATGCTGAGATATTTGATACAACAATATATAATGCTGATACTTTAATTCAGAGATTTAGAGAAATGGCTTTTTTAAATAAAGGTTTAAAAATAACATTTTGGGATAAAAGAGAAGAAGGATCAGAACAACTTGTATTTCACTATGAAGGTGGTTTAAAATCATTTGTTGATTTTCTAAATAAATCAAAAGAACCTATCAATAAAGATGTAATATATTTTGAAACTGAACAAAATGATGTTCAAGTTGAGGTTGCACTTCAATATACAAGTGCATATAGTGAAAATATTCTATCTTTTGTTAATAATATTCATACTGCCGAAGGTGGAACACATCTTGATGGATTTAAAAGAGGACTTACAAAGGCTTTTAATGATTATGCAAGAAACTTTAATATTATAAAAGAAAAAGATTCAAACCTTCAAGGTGAAGATATTCGTGAAGGTATAACTGCAATAGTTAGCGTAAGGGTTTTAGAGCCTCAATTTGAAGGACAAACAAAAACAAAACTTGGAAATAGTAATGTTACAGGAATAGTAAGCAGTATTACTAATAACAAGATAAGCACATATTTAGAAGAAAACCCACAAGTTGCAAAGGCTATTTTAGAAAAAACAATAAGTGCATCTCGAGCAAGGGAAGCTGCAAGAAAAGCTAGAGAACTAGTTAGAAGAAAAAGTGCTTTAGAAAGTACTACACTTCCTGGTAAACTTGCTGATTGTCAATCAAAAGACGCTTCAAAATGCGAGATATACATAGTTGAGGGAGATTCTGCTGGTGGAAGTGCTAAACAAGGAAGAGATAGAAGATTCCAAGCTATACTTCCATTATGGGGAAAAATGATAAATGTTGAAAAAACAAGAGCCGATAAGATATATAACAATGATAAGCTTTCTCCAGTTATTGTTGCACTAGGTGCAGGAATTGGAAATGATTTTAATGAAGAGAAATTAAGATATCATAAAATAATATTAATGGCCGATGCCGATGTTGATGGTGCACATATTAGAACATTACTTCTTACATTTTTCTTTAGATATATGAGACCACTTATAGAAAATGGATATGTATATATTGCTCAACCACCTCTATTTAAACTTGCAAAACGTGGAATGGAAGATGTATATTGCTATAACGAAGCTGATCTTGAAGTAAAACTAAAAGAATTAGAAGAAAAGGGAATAGCAAGAGATAGTCTTTCAATGCAAAGATATAAAGGTCTTGGTGAAATGGATTCAGAGCAATTATGGGAAACAACAATGAATCCTGAAAAAAGAATACTTGTTAGAGTTGAACTTGAAGACGCTATCAAAGCTGATGAAATATTTAGTGTACTTATGGGTGAAAATGTTGAACCTAGAAGAAAGTTTATAGAAGAAAATGCTAAATATGTTACAAATTTAGATATATAAAAATATCTCCACTTAATTAAAAGTGGAGATATTTATGTTTAATATTCAATTCTTAAAGTTGAATACATGCCTGTAAGGGTGTTATGCTTATTAGTAATTCCGTTTTTGGAATTATAATAACATCCTTCAGGGAGATCAAGATAATCAACTGCAATTAGGGGTTTAATAACAGGATTTAAAGTTGTATTATAATAAAGATACACTTTACCTGGATTGTGTTTTAAAATCCACATTGCAATTTCCTCTTCTGACATGTAATTTACTTTTTTCAAAGCGATACCACCTTTTTAATTAAAATTTGATATAAAATATCTTGTATAGAAATTATACCATAAAATCAAAATTATGTCAACATATCTTTACATTTTAGTTAAAATATGTTAATATATATAGTATAGAAATTTTTAATAGTGAAATTATAGTAGTATAAAAAGGAGCAAAAAATGGAAAAAATTAATAATCAATTAGTCTTAGTAAAGAAAAAGAAAGATAAAATTTTAATATTAAATATCATTATAATTATTTTAGGTACTATATTTATATCACTTGGAGCTTTTCATACAAATATTTGGTTTGATGAGTCATATTCTGTAGCAATTTCAAATCATAGTTTTAGTGAAATATGGAATATTGGGGGAAATGATGTACATCCAGTATTTTATTATATGATGTTAAAAATTGTATCTCTTATTTTTGGAAATAATATATTAGTTTTTAGATTATTTTCAATTGTTCCAATTGTTATATTATCAATTTTAGGTATAACACATATAAGGAAAGATTATGGAGAAAGAACAGGTATAATTTTCTCTTTTTTAACGTTGTTTTTACCAATAATTGCGGCGTACTCATCTGAAATAAGGATGTATACCTGGGTTATGTTATTTGTAACTATAACAGCAATATATGCAAATAGAATATATAAAAATGAACTATCAATTAAAAATTGGGTAATATTTGCTTTATTTAGTTTACTTAGTGCATATACCCATTATTATGGTTTAATGTTTGCTGGAATTATTAATGTTATTTTATTTATATATTTATTAAAGAATAGAAAAGGAAAAAACAAAGATTTAAAAATATTTATAATACAAGCTATTGTTGAATGTTTACTATATGTTCCATGGTTATATTATTTTATAAAACAATTAACATCAGTAGGAGGCGGATATTGGATTAAACTTGAATTTCCTGATACATTGTATAATGTTTTGGGAATTCAATATATGGGAAGCTTAAGCAATATATTTGGATTTTGTTTTGCTATTTGTTTGTACATATATTTAGGATTTGTTATATATAGATGTAAAAAAGAAAGAATAAGTGTAAAAAATGCAAGGAATTCTTTATTATTATATGTATTAATAGTTTTTATAGCTTTTCTAATATCTCTTAAAAGTCCTATACTTTACCCAAGATATTTAATGACAATAACAGGTTTATTAATATTTTTTATTGCAGATATTATGGCAAAAGAAAAGTCAAAATATATAACTATAGAAATATGTATAATTATTTTTGTTACCTCACTAATTAGTAATATTAATATTATAAATAACAACTATGATAATACAAATATGAAACAAATTGAATATCTAGAAGAAAATATAAAAGATGATGATATTATAGTGTATTCAAATATAGGAAATGGATCTGTATTTGCAGTATATTTTAAAGATAATAAACAGTACTTTTATAATGGAGATCATTGGAATGTTGAAGAAGCATATAAAGCGTATGGTCCACAAATGGAAACGGTTGAAGATTTAGATTTTTTAAAAGATTATAAAGGCAGAATATGGATAATTGATTCAACAGATAGTAGTTTTTATAACGATAAATTTAAAACTGATGATTATAAAGTAATTGATAGTAAAGTTATAAAAACAAAATATCCTAGTAGTTTTGATACAAATTATTCTGGATATGAATATAACCTAATTTTAATAGAAAAATAAAGTTAGGTATTGACAAAAAAAATATATTATGTTAAAATAAGACTCGTAAAGTAGAGGAAATCTTCTCACCTTACGAGTTTCATCTTAGTAAGGTTGTACAATATATAATATGATATATACTTTTAGTATATATTATTATGTTGTTATTATGAGGAGATTGCCATACAAGCAATCTTTTTTTATATCTATTTTTTGGAGGTGTTTAATATAAAACAAGATTTTTTAATAAACGAGCAAATAAGATTTGCAGAAGTTCAAGTTATTGATGAAAAAGGAGAAAAGATAGGAAAAATGAGTACTGGTAAAGCTGTAGATATGGCTTATGAAAAAGGACTTGATTTAGTACTTGTATCTCCAAACAAAGATAATCCAGTTTGTAAAATGTTAAATTACAGTAAATACAAATTTGAAATGGCAAAAAAGGCTAAAGAAGCAAGAAAAAATCAAAAAATAATTGAGATAAAAGAAATTAGATTATCACCAAATATTGATAAACATGATTTAGAAGTTAAAGCTAAAAATGCTAATAAATTTATTGCAAGTGGTAATAAAGTTAAAGTTAGCATGAGATTTAGAGGAAGAGAATTGAACTTTGTAAATCAAGGAAAAGAAATTATGAAGAATTTCTGTGAAATGCTTGAAGGTGTACAAGTAGATAAAGTTCCAAAAATGGAAGGAAAAAATCTAACAATGTTTTTATCACCATCAAAAAATAAATAAAGTTTGGAGAGGAGAGATTATTATGCCAAAAATGAAAACACATAGTTCATCTAAAAAAAGATTATCTGTAACAGGTAGTGGTAAAGTTAAAAGAAATGTAGCAAATCGTGCACATAAACTAACTGGAAAATCATCAAAGAGAAAAATGTCTTTGAAACAATCAGCTTATGTAGATAGCACAAGTAAAAATGCAGTTAAAAAATTACTACCATATAAATAATTATTAAACTAAAAAGGAGGAATTTAAAATGGCAAGAGTAAAAGGAGCTGTAACAACAAGAGCTAGACATAAAAAAGTTCTAAAAAGAGCAAAAGGTTATTTTGGAGCAAAATCTGTAAGATTTAAAATGGCAAATCAAGCTGTTATGAAATCTTTAAAATATGCATATATAGGAAGAAAACAAAAGAAAAGAAATTTCAGACAACTTTGGATTGCAAGAATTAATGCAGGTGCAAGAATGTGTGGAACTACATACAGTAAATTAATGTCTAACTTAAAGAAAGCAAATGTTACAATTAATAGAAAAATGTTAGCTGAAATGGCTGTAAATGATATGGAAGGCTTTAAAACTTTAGTAGAAAAAGTTTCAAAATAATATAAGGAGGAGCTTATGATTTTAGCAGGAGATTTTAGAAATGGTGTTACATTTGAAATGGATTCTAATGTATATAGGGTAGTAGAATTTCAACATGTAAAACCAGGAAAAGGAGCAGCTTTTGTTAGAACAAAACTTAAGAATGTTATAACTGGGCAAACTTTAGAAAAAACTTTTAATCCATCTGAAAAAGTAGAAGAAGCTCAAGTAACTGTACAAGAAATGCAATATCTATACAGTGAAGGAGATATGTATACTTTTATGGATACAACTACTTATGAGCAAGTAGAACTTTCAAAAGAACAAATTGTAGATACTTTACCATATTTAAAAGATAGTATGTTAGTAAAAGTATTATCATATAAAGGTAAAATATTTGGTGTAGAACCACCAACATTTGTAGAACTTGAAGTAACATATACTGAACCAGGAATAAAAGGAGCAACTGCAACTGGTACAACAAAACCATGTACTGTAGAAACAGGTGCAAACTTTAATGTTCCAGTTTTTGTAAATATCGGTGATAAAATACGTATTGATACAAGAACAGGAAGCTATATGGAAAGAGTATAATGTTTATAATAAATTTTGTGCAAAAATTTCAATAGAAAATAATAGTTGAGTTTAGATTTTAAACTTGACTATTATTTTTTTATTATTAAAAATGTATAAAACTCACTAGAGTATTTATATTTTTTATTCTAAAATTAATATAAATTATTATTATATATAAAAGGTTATTTTAAAAAAATAATGAAAATTTATTGTGACAATTCAGACTATAATATAAAATTTTAGTAACGGAATTATTTCTTTAGTGGAAAATTAGTAAATACAAATATACAAAAAAGTGTATATTAAATTAGATGAAAATGAATAAAAAATGAAATGTGGATAAAATAAATTCATATTTAAATTTTTTCTGTTTTAATCATAAATTTTGCTATCAAAATTTAATTTATTTTTTTAAAATATATAATATAATATGTTTAAAAATTGTGATAAAGTATGTTTATGGCAGGGAAATATTGTAAAGTTAAAAGTAGATGCTATTGTAAAAGCAGGAAATTCTCAAGGCTTAGGATGTTTTATACCAAACCATAATTGTATAGATAATCAAATTAATACGTTTGCAGGAGTTGTTATGTTACAATAGATGTGAAACAAAACCTATATACAAAAAGTGATTCAACTG
>OGFI01000211.1_pt1 | contig 51105 bp, 42 predicted proteins | sample 1570901 | NCBI WGS metagenome assembly OGFI01 (sample SAMEA2582018, study PRJEB24529) | metagenome | biome: Human gut stool | place: China | collected 2011 | reverse complement strand
AAAAGCCTGCATCAGAGAAATTCTGGGAACTTGAAAAACGGATAAAAGAAGATAAGCGTCATCCTGGAGTTATCATGGAGCTGAATAAGTCAGAGGTGATATGGGATATCGTTCGTCTTATTAGATTGAAAGTAATTACATATGTTGATTTATCAGACTTCAGTGATGAATTACAGATGGAAGTAAAAAGAATACTTGAGATGGGCAGGTGATGGAATGGTTAGGATTATTTCTAAGAGAAAGCATGTAAAGGTCATTGATTTTGCTCAGTGCGTAGAATCTAATCGTGGTACTAACCATTAGTACCACAAAAGATAGTTTGAGAAATTATTTAAAGAATATGTTATGATAATAATATAATGTTTGATTTTATTCATAATATTATTAAAATGTGTATACTGAGATTTCTAATATCACAGATGATGTACAAAGTTGATTTAATAAATCTGATGTAGTTGTTAAGGCATAAAATTATAGTGTCCGATGGAGTATGAAAGGGGATGTATATGATTTATAAAGGTATTATATTTAAAGCAGATCCATTTTCATACAATTTGGAATTTGCTGATAGAATTACTCTTGTTGGTGGAGATAGTGGTACAGGTAAGACATTTCTTTATGGATTGTTGAAAGATATAAGACTTACAGAGGAATACAATGCTATCAAATCAGTATATGCTTTTCTTACAAAATTGTGATGGACTCAATGTATCTGATAAGAGTTTTAAAGTGCTTAAGTTTGATAACTACAGAATAACACTGGCAGAGGAGCTGTGATTTTAGGTATTGCAATGGGAGGTATGCGGTTTTGAAAAAGGAGATACTTAGATGATAAGAGATGAAGACTTGAAAAGCAGACGATAGGGTTGTGTACACAAATGGCAAGCAGGATATGATAAACAAAATTTTAGATGAATGAGAGAGTGCGGTAAGTATGTTAAGATTAAGACCCTATAATAAAAACGATGCGGAAACAATTATGTCATGGATAAAGGATGAGAAATCTTTTTATAAATGGACAGCAGGAGTTTTAGGGGAATATCCGATTTCTGTGGAGCAATTCAACACGGTAAGTAATCTTATGGCATTTACTGCTATTGATGATAATGAGATAGCAGGATTTTTTACTATGAGAAGGCAGAGGGAATCCTTTGAAGAGTTACGGTTTGGTTTTGTGATTGTCAATCCGGAAAAACGCGGACAGGGATATGGGAAAAATATGCTGAAATTAGGCCTAAAATATGCCAAAGAAATATTTGCCGCAGACAAGGTTTCATTAGGAGTTTTTGAAAATAATGAATCCGCTTATTATTGCTATAAGGCAATAGGCTTTGAAGATGTACCTCAGAATGAAATAGAAAAGTATAATGTAATGGGGGAAGAATGGAATTGCCTCGAATTGGAAATAAAACTATAAGGTTAATATACCCCCAGGGGATATGAGATAATATCTCCTAGGGGGGTATACTTATAAACGACTAATTATTTATACCATTTCATTAATATTGCTTCATAGCAAATATCCAGCACATTATCATTTTGATCCATACTGAAGGATAAATTGAAAAAGACTTCAGGGTAGCGTTCATCAATATAGCAATAGCACAAATTATACTGGCTTTCCAGACCATCATGATTATAGGCCTTAGATTTATATACAACCTCGTTTTGAGGCTCTCCATAAGCAGCAATCACTTGTTCCCTGGGATCGCCTAATTTTATACCACGTGAGGTCGCCGTGTCGGATGACATTTGCGCGGGGTATTCAGTATATGCCGTACAATTTGTAGTCATAATAGAAATACGTTCTACATCTTCATAGCCGTTTCCGGCTCCATATAAGTCTACGTAATTGCTATATCCAAATCCATTAACATTAAAATCCTCATAAGAGAGAGGCAAAATGGTGCTATTCTCCGTGCTTCCTGATACTTCCACCGGTGCCGGAGTTTCTGTGGAATCTTCCGTTATCACTTCTGTGGTTTCAGTGCGTTCGGTTTCTGCGTTCGTTTCACTCTGCCCGGCATCCGGTGCTTAACGTTGCTTCGCAACTATTATGATCAAATTGTAGCAGAAAATGGAGATATGGCAACTGGATTTTTCTAAGATATTTCCCATGCATGAAGTATCAAGAGTTGTAATCAGTACATTCTTAGGATTTAGATGAAAAATAGGATTTACTATGATATGATTAGTTAAGAATTATATTTAATACGAAAGAGGAATGACACATTATTATGGAATTTTTCAGTTTGTTTTCAACAGTATTTTTTAATATAGCAATTACCTTTGGCCTGTTATTACTTATATACTTGTTTTTCTTTTCCGGCATTAGAGCACGTAAGGACCTGAAACCGGTTAAGTACATTTCCTACAAAAAGGATCATTTTCAGGAGAATTTTGAATTTACCTGTGAGTTTTGCGGATCCAAGGTATCTTCTGCGGATGAAAAATGTCCAACCTGTGGCGGTAATTTTGGAAAGAACAAGGAGTATCAGTTAAAGAAACGGGCCATGCATCAAAGGTATTTAGAGTATATGAAATCCCAGGAAGAAGCCATTACACAGGAAACGGAATATATAAGTACTACAATGCAGGCAATTCAAAAATATAAGCTGATACGTCATAAATACTACAATTTTGAAATCGGCGAGCCTCCGGTTTATAAACCTGCAAGTGATTATGAATTTACCTGTGAATACTGTGATAATAAGATAAGGGGAAAAAGCACAGACGAAAAGGGGTGTAGTAATTGTGGGGCTTCTTATAAAGAAAACCTGGAATTATTGGTATGCGAAGAGGAAGACCGTCTGGAAAAACGCCATTATGACGAATATATGAAACTGAAGGATCTGGAGTGGGAGCAGAATATCAGGAATGAGCGAAGAGATGCAAACATTGATGAAAAATATGGGACACCTATCCGATTTATGGAGAAAAATGCAAAGGTTATTGCGCTGGTCATTTTGCTTGGGCTTATGATGATTTCCGTGGGAATAACAGTTTTGATTTTAAAGTTTAGGTAAAACAGGATGAGTATATCTGACGTGAAGGGAGATCACATGGACATTCTATTTAAAAACGATGATTTTGTATTTTCCTACAGGGTTGGCGGTATATTGATCCATAATGAAAAGATCCTGTTGCAACGTCCGAAAAATGATGACTATGCTATCATCGGCGGGCATGTTGCTGCTATGGAGACCAGCATGGAAACGCTGAAACGGGAGTTTGAAGAAGAACTTCACGCTGAGATAGAGGTAGATAATCTGCTGGCTATAGGCGAAATTTATTTTCCATGGGGAAAGAGACCCTGCCACCAGATCTGCTTATATTATAATGTTCATTTACTGGACGATAGTATTCCTATGGATGGGGTGTTTCATGGATATGATGAATTGGATCATGAGAGAATCAATCTGGATTTCTGCTGGATTCCGCTGGAGGAACTAAGGAAGGACACGAAGGTATATCCATTGGAACTGATACCTTACATACTTGAGCAGAGAAAAGAAACGGTACATTTTGTTTCAAGGCAGATTTAATTGAGAGGGCAAGGAAAGAAAATGCTGGAAGTAAAATTTTATGACTCAGTGGATGATTCCCTGTTGAAGTTTGCGGTGATCGTCTCACAGAGCAATGGCAAATGGGTATTTTGCAAGCATAAAGAAAGAGACACCTATGAAGTTCCGGGTGGACATAGAGAAGCCGGTGAAAGCATTCTTGAAACGGCGAAAAGAGAATTGCAGGAAGAAACCGGTGCAATCAGGTTCGATATGAAGCCCCTGTGTGTATACTCTGTAACCGGGAAGACCAGAGTAAATGATACGGGAGAAGAATCCTTTGGGCTGCTTTGCTATGCGGAGATAACAGAATTTGCGACAGAACTGCATAGCGAGATGGAGAAGATAGTACTCTTGGGCGAACTGCCGGAGGAGTGGACGTATCCGTTGATACAGCCGAAATTGATAGAGAAGTATTTGCAGATGAAAAATACTATTGATTTTCGCCTGCGTGCTTGATAGAATGTAGGTGTAATGAAAGTTTACCGCTGACCGATATGCGGGATATAAATGGTTGGGTCGAAAGTGTAGTCCTTCGCCGTGAGGCGGGGGACTTTTTATATTGAAGTATATAAAGAAATTCCTGTTAAGGTTATACCTTGAATTAAGATAATCAAGTGAATTATAATGACTTTAGTCAAAAAATAAATTTTGCTACATTTAGGAGGTCCCCATGCTATTTATAGAATACCCCAAATGTTCCACCTGTCAAAAGGCAAAAAAGTGGCTGGAGGAACATAATATCACCTATACAGATCGTCACATTGTAGAGGACAACCCCACCTACGAAGAATTAAAAGAATGGCAGAGCAGAAGTGGGCTGCCGTTAAAGAAATTCTTCAATACCAGTGGGTTGTTATATAAGAACATGCAGTTGAAGGACAAGCTTCCGAACATGACGGAAGAGGAACAACTTCGGCTGCTGGCCACGGACGGAATGCTGGTAAAGCGGCCGTTTGTCGTGGACGGGGATCTGGTGTTGACCGGATTCCGGGAAGCAGAATGGAAGGAAAAATTAATTTAGTACAGGGAGGACGAATATGAGCAGAGTAAATTTTGGAGCAAAGCCGGTAATGTATCCCATGCCGGTGCTGATCATTGCAACGTATGACGAAAATGGAGTACCCGATGCCATGAACGCAGCATGGGGAATCATTACGGACATGAATGAGATCTCCATCAGTATGTCAGAGCATAAGACCACGGAGAATCTGGCAAAGACCGGAGCATTTACCGTAAGTATCGGAACCGAAGATACCGTGGTAGCCTGCGACTATGTGGGCATGGAATCTGCGAAGAAAGTACCTGATAAATTCTCAAAGTCCGGTTTCCATGCAGCCAAGAGTGATTTTGTCAATGCACCGTTGATCGATGAACTTCCCATGGCGCTGGAATGTAAGGTGAAAAGTTTTGAAGACGGCATTCTGGTGGGCGATATCGTCAACGTCAATGCGGACGAAAGCATCCTGACGGATGGCAAGATCGATCCGAAGAAATTGAAGCCAATCAGCTATGATCCTGTGAATAATACTTATCTTGCAATGGGAGATAAAGTAGGAAATGCTTTTAAAGACGGTTTGAAATTGAAATAGTAAGATCAAAGAACGCAGGAGGTTTAACCCTCCTGCGTCCCCATCTCATCGGTGGTAGAGCGGATATGTTCTACTGCCGTTTTTACTTGTTCTGCATAATCCAGATTGTTCTGGCTCATGGTGTGCACCTGCTCGGCATTGGCGGTAACTTCTTCAGTTACAGCGGACAGCTGGGAGATGTTTTCCATAATCTTATTATTGGATTCTGACAATCCCAGAATGTGGTGATTTACTTCTTCCACCTGGGAAGCCAGTGCTTCCATATTTTTGTTCAGCTGTTCGAAAGTCTCGGAAGCAGCCAGGATCTTTTCGCCCTGCTGTTCGGTAGCTTCAATGGAGCCGCTGATCGTGTTGACTACCATGTTGGCATTGGCATTCAGCTCATTGGTGATCTTCGTAATCTCTTCGGTAAAGCTCTTGGTCTGTTCTGCCAACTGCCGGATTTGCTGGGCAACAACGGCGAAACCGCGTCCGGCCTCCCCGGCACGGGCACTTTCAATGGAAGCGTTCAATGCCAGAAGATTGGTCTGACCGGAGATTGCCATGATGCTTCCGGCGATCTCTTCCACTTCTTTCGTCTTTTCCTGTAACTTTTCCATGGCATCCGTGACGGAATGGTTGGTATCTTTGATCATAGCGGACTGTTGTTTTAAGTCTTCCATGGCAGCCATGTTTTTACGGATACTTTCATTGGAATCCTCGGCAATCTGAACCATCTGTTCGGAAATGTGACCGGTCTGCTCGATAGCACGCTGAATCGTGCCGGTCATCTGGTTTTGTTCTTCAATACTGGTGGCGGTCATATTGGTAGCATCGGAGATTTCCTGCATGCTGTTGGCAACGGATTCCGTCGTCTGTACCAGCTGGTTCATAAGATCTGTGGTTTTGGTGGTCTCCTGATGTACGGTCTGGGATACGTCCAGAAGATTATCCAGTACTTCTTTTACATGGTTATGTTCTTCCCGGGAAGAACCGATGGCGTCATTATTAAAAAGTATTGTGATCTTACCGGTCTCCAGAATAATAATTCCGATCAGGAATACCAGCAGGGTAGAGCAGACTGCATTCACATCCTGACCGTAGATTCCCTTCGCAGCTTGAACGATCATGACGATCAGGTAGAGCACGAATAATCCCAAAGCGGTTTTCTTCAGAGATTTTTTCTCATAATAAGGAATCTGTAATATGAAAATGGCGATCAGCGCATAGTGAATGAAACTTGCATCTGTCTGCAGACCGACCAGCAGATACTCAATGCCGATCTCGATGGTAGCGAAGACTTTTAATAGTCGTGTCGCCTTATTTCGAAGGTGTGTCACGACATTTACCACACAGAAAACGGCAATCAGAATGGTATTTGCGTATGTAACAATGGGTGCAATGTTGTGATTTGCCAGTTTTAACCACAGATAAAATAGGAACACGATCGCCAAAAGCGAAGTAGCGATAATATAGAACCGGTTCATTCTGATATTGCGTTCCGAAGTATCCGTATAACGATATTTATTATTTTCTTTCATATTCATAAGTTCCCTCCCTTTTCTATTGATACTATTTTAATTGTAACTGCTTTCATCAATTTTTTCTACATTTTTGTTCCATTTTTAAAAAAAATATGGAAATAAAAAAACAAATTGATACTGATTTTCAATACCAAATGCGCTATAATACTTCTGTTACAACACAGAACATTAAAATGTTGAGATACGAAAGGATACAGAAGTGTTATGACACTGAAAGAATTGGAAATCGGTAAAAGCGCCGTGATCGAAACCGTCGGTGGTTCCGGAGAACTCAGACAGCATTTCCTGGATATGGGTATGATCCCGGGAGCGGAGGTGACGGTGGTAAAGCTGGCTCCGATGGGTGACCCCATGGAATTGCAGGTGCACGGCTATGAACTAACGTTGCGTTTGGCGGAAGCGGATCAGATCGAGATCGCACCTATATCGAAGAGAACAAGAGAACATAAAGGGCTGGACCGGGTGACGGATGCGGAGCACCCGGGATTAGGTGAGGATGGAAAATACCATTCGAAAAAAGATGAGAATCCTTTGCCGGAGGGAACGACATTAACGTTCGCCCTGGCGGGAAATCAGAACTGCGGCAAGACTACACTGTTCAATCAGCTCACCGGTTCGAATCAGCATGTGGGAAATTTCCCCGGAGTTACCGTAGACCGTAAGGACGGTTCCATCAAAGGGTATTCGGATACTTTGGTGACAGACCTGCCCGGTATTTATTCCATGTCCCCTTACAGCAGTGAAGAGATCGTATCCCGTAATTTTATCCTGTATGAGAAACCCAGAGCTATCATTAATATCGTGGATGCGACGAATATCGAGCGTAATCTGTATCTGACCATGCAGTTGTTGGAAATGAACATTCCCATGGTCGTAGCCCTGAACATGATGGATGAAGTCACCGGCAATCACGGTTCCATCGATGTGAATGCCATGGAGGCATTCCTGGGAGTACCCGTAATCCCCATTTCTGCTGCGAAAAACGAAGGTGTGGACGAACTGATCCGCCATGCAGTCCATGTCGCAAAATATCAGGAACGGCCGCTGCGGCAGGATTTCTGCGATAAAAACGATCATGATGGTTCCGTACACCGCTGCATCCATGCGGTGGGGCATCTGATCGAGGATCATGCGGAAGCAGCAAAGCTGCCCCTGCGTTTCGCAGCCAACAAAGCCATTGAAGGAGACCATCTGATCCTGGAGAAGCTGCAGCTGGATGAAAATGAAAAAGAAATGCTGGAGCATATTGTCTGCCAGATGGAGACAGAGCGTGGTGTGGACCGGAGTGCGGCTATCGCGGACATGCGGTTTGATTTTATCGAGAGATTATGTGAACAGACGGTAGTAAAGCCGAAGGAAAGCAAAGAACGGATCCGCAGTGAGAAAATCGATCGGATCCTTACCGGAAAATATACGGCAATCCCTTGTTTTATTGTGATCATGATATTGGTGTTTTATTTGACATTTAATGTGATCGGAGCCTGGCTGCAAGGGCTTTTGGAACTGGGAATCGGCAGACTGACAGAACTTGCGGATGCAGCCATGACAGCGGCCCATGTCAACAGTGCAGTACAAAGTCTTGTGATCGACGGTATTTTTACCGGGGTGGGCAGCGTATTGAGTTTCCTGCCTATTGTGGTGACCTTGTTTTTCTTCCTTTCACTTATGGAAGACAGCGGTTATATCGCCCGTGTGGCATTCGTGATGGATAAGTTGCTTCGAAAGATCGGTCTGTCCGGACGAAGCATTGTGCCGATGCTGATCGGGTTCGGATGTACGGTCCCGGCGGTCATGGCTACGAGAACACTGACCAGTGAGAGAGACCGTAAAATGACGATCCTGCTGACACCGTTTATGAGCTGCTCCGCAAAATTACCGATTTATTCGTTCTTCGTGAGCGTATTTTTCCCGGGAAAGGGTGGACTGATCATGTCAGCCCTGTATCTGCTGGGGATCGTGATTGGTATTCTGGTTGCATTTTTATATCGTGGAACTTTGTTCAAAGGCGAGCCAGTGCCGTTCGTAATGGAACTGCCTAATTATCGTCTGCCCGGAGCGAAAAATGTAGGACAGTTGTTGTGGGAAAAGGCGAAAGATTTTTTACAGAAGGCATTTACTGTGATCTTCATTGCAACGATTGTAGTATGGTTTTTACAGAGTTTTGATCTGAAACTGAATCTGGTAGAGAATTCAGCCAACAGTATGCTGGCAATGCTATCAGGTCTGTTGGTTCCGGTGTTCCGGCCGCTGGGATTGGGAGACTGGCGGATCTGTACCTCTCTGATCAGTGGATTCATGGCAAAAGAAAGTGTGGTAGCAACCCTGGAAGTATTGTTCGGCAGCAGCATTGCCACGGTACTTACCCCGTTGGCAGCCGCCACATTACTGGTATTCAGCCTGCTGTATACTCCCTGCGTGGCAGCCATCGCTTCTGTCCGCAGAGAACTGGGTGGAAAATGGGCCATTGCCGTGGTACTCTGGCAGTGTTTTGTGGCATGGGTGGCAGCCTTTTTGGTACATGGAATCGGAATGCTTCTGGGATGAAGATTCCTCGATAAGCGAATATTGGAGAGAAGTGTGGGAGTGCGCAGCACGAAACAATTCGTAGGAATTAAAGGTGGGGCTTTTGCCCCCGACATCCATATATAATAGAAAACCTGCAGGGGATTATTCCTCCTGCAGGTATTTTATTACACATTTCAGTTCCGGTGAGATCCATTTGTTCCTATGATATAAAAGCTGCCGCCAGATATCCGGCTGAATCTCCGTCATGGGGAGTCTGACGAGATTTCCTTTTGCCAGATCTTCCGCTACAACGAACTCCGGCAGATAGGAGATGCCGAGACCCTGACACAGAAGATTGCGGATCAGCTGGGTATCGCCCACCTCCATGATGGGCATTGTCTCCTTACCGTTTTGGGAGAGCAGATCATCCAGAGCAGCCCGGTAACTCATGTTTTTCTCTGTCAGGATCAGCGGATATTCCAAAATCTGTTCCAGGGTGATCTGAGTCTGTCCGGCTAAGGGGTGACTGGCACCGGTGACAAAATGAATATCCACGGGAGCTTCGAAAGCGGTCACATAATTGTGATTAAAAATACGGCGGTCCAGCGTGTATACAATGTCCACCTGATTCTGCCCCAGCATCTGGAACATTTCATCGGTGCTGGTAGCGATGATCTTCAACCGGATTCCGGGATATTTTTCATGAAAATCCTTAAAACGGCTGTGAAATTCCCAGCTGGCCAGGGACTCTGCAATGGCGATCCGCACCAGTCCTTCGGGAGCGGTATTACCGCAGATGTGGGTGGCTTCCGCAGCAAGCCGCAGAATCTGTTGGGCCAGGGGTAACAGCTTCTCCCCTTCGTTGGTCAGGGTTACGGTATGCCCGATCCGTTCAAACAGAGGGATGGACAGCTCCTTTTCCAATTGTTTGATCTGAAAGGATACGGTGGACTGGGTATAACCCAGACGTCCGGCCGCCAGCGTAAAGCTCTTCAGTTCGTTCACCATAACAAAGGTTTCCAGATTTTTAACATCCATGGGGTAGATACACTTTCTGAATTGTAAATTTAATTCCTCGATCAATATAATGAAAATAATTTGTTTTTCAAATATTTAAGAAAATTATATAATGAGAAAACAGGGCTGTCAATGTGAAAAGATGGCGAAAATATGGGAAAACAGCAAAAATATATGTCGTATCCGGCGTTTAAAATAAGAAAGTATTGGGAAGGATCAGAGGTATGGAAAAAAGAGAAAGACTGGGAAGCCGTTTGGGATTTATCATGCTGTCGGCAGGGTGTGCCATTGGCTGCGGAAATGTGTGGAAGTTCCCCTGGATGTGTGGACAGAATGGTGGAGGCAGCTTTATGCTGATCTATGTGATCTGCCTGATCGTGCTAGGCCTGCCTGCTATGATCATGGAGTTTTCCGTGGGACGTGCAGCGCAGACGAGTCCGCTTTATATGTACCGGAAATTATCCGGCGGCAGGGGCAAATGGAATCTGTGGGGCATCGTCTGTCTCATCGGAAACATTGCGCTGATCGCTTTCTATGCGGTGGTGTCCGGATGGATCCTCTATTATTTTGTAAAATTTCTGACAGGGCAGAATCAGGATTTCGGATTTGAAAAAATGATTACGACGCCCTCGGTGAATGTGACATATCTGTTGTTCACCTTACTGATCGCTTTTGTCATTTTAAGCTTCCATCTGCAGGGTGGGCTGGAACGTATTACCAAATATATGATGTCAGCCTTGATCGTGCTGATGTTGGTGCTGGCGGTGCACAGCTTTACACTTCCGGGAGCAGGAGAGGGATTGAGCTTCTATCTGATCCCTCATTTTTCCAAAATCACCGGTTCTGTGGTGGTGGGCGCCATGAATCAGGCATTTTTCACCTTGTCCGTGGGAATGGGCGGTATGGCGATCTTCGGAAGTTATATCGGCAAGGACCGTTCTCTCATGGGGGAGTCTATCCATATTATTATCCTGGATACACTGGTGGCAGTGATTGCCGGTATCATTATATTTCCGGCATGCTTTACTTATGATGTGGAAGTGACGGCGGGTCCCAGCCTTCTGTTCGATACTATGGCGACAGTATTTAACAACATGGCAGGCGGCAGATGGTGGGGAACCTTATTTTTCCTGTTCATGGTGTTCGCAGCCATGTCCACAGTGCTGGGCGTGTGTGAAAATATTCTGGCCATGGTCCGGGAACTGACCGGATGGTCCAGACCGGTAGGATGTATCGTCTGCGGTGTGGGAACGTTTCTGTTGGCATTGACAACGGCGTTGGGCTTCAGCGTGATCCATTTTCAGCCCTTTGCGGCGGGAACGACCTGGCTGGACTTCTGGGATTTCCTGGTGTCGAATAACATCATGCCTATAGGTTCGATCTTGCTGGCGGTATTTTGCTGTTATAAGGTCGGCTGGGGCTGGGACAAATTCCTGGAGGAAGCAAATGCCGGCAAAGGCTTAAAGGTGCAGCCGTGGATGAAGCCGGTGTTCAAATATTTTGTGCCGGCGGCAGTACTGTTCATCTATGTGTACGGAATGGTAAATTTTGCATGGAAATAAAGTAAATAAAAATAGGCGGGCGGCGGAGTGAAAAGCTCCGCCGTTTTTCGTTGCATTGAAATGAAAAAATGGGTAGTATAAAGAATAGAAGAGCAGAGAAATCAGGAGGCACTTATGACAGAGCAGGAGATCCGGACGATATTACGCAGACAAAGAGAATATTTTGCCACGGGAGCCACATTTTCCCGGAAATTTCGGGCAGAACAGCTGGGAAAATTAAAGGCCTCCCTGCAGCACCATGAAGAGGAACTGAATGCTGCACTGCAACAGGATCTGGGAAAAAGCCGGATGGAGAGCTATATGTGCGAGATCGGACTGACTCTGTCGGAGCTGACCTGGATGCAGAAGCACCTGCGGGGACTGATGCGGGAAAAGAGAGTGCCGACACCGTTATCACAGTTTGCGGCGAGGAGCTTCCGTTCTCCGTCACCCTATGGCACCGTGCTGATCATGAGTCCATGGAATTATCCGGTGCTATTGACACTGGAGCCGTTGATCGATGCTATTGCCGCAGGGAATACCGCAGTGGTAAAACCCAGTGCCTATGCCCCGGCGACGGCAGCAGTATTAAAAATGATTTTGGAAGAATGCTTCCCGATGGAATATGTGATGGTGATCACCGGCGGCAGAACGGAGAATCAGGCATTATTGCAGCAGCGGTTTGATATGATATTTTTCACCGGAGGCAAGATCGTGGGACGGGAGGTGCTGAGAAGTGCCGCGGAATACTTGATTCCGGTGACGCTGGAGCTGGGTGGGAAAAGCCCCTGCATCGTGGATGCTACGGCAAAGATCCCGCTGGCGGCCCGGCGGATCGTGTTCGGAAAATATCTGAATTGCGGGCAGACCTGCGTGGCACCGGATTATATTTTGTGCGATGGCCAGATCCGCGACCGATTGGTGGAAACTATCCGGGCGGAGATCGTGAGGCAGTTTGGAGAAAATCCCCTGCAGAATCCGGATTATGGGAAAATCATTAACGAGAAGCATTTTCACAGACTGTTGGGATTGATGGATGCGGAAAAAATCGTCTGCGGCGGACAGTATGACGAGAAGACGTTGCGCATTGCGCCTACGGTGATGACGGACGTGGACTGGTCGGATGCCGTGATGGGAGAAGAGATCTTCGGACCGATCCTGCCGGTGCTGACGTATAATACACATGATGCAGAGAAAGGTGTTGCACAAAATGATTATTGCAGGGATGCTTCCGGGACGCATGCAGCCACGGGAGACTTTGTGGATTGGGCGATTCGCTGCATAGAGGAACATCCCCATCCGTTGGCGTTGTATTTCTTCAGTGAAGATAAAAAAGCTCAGAGACGGATCCTGAACTATTGCCATTTTGGCGGAGGCTGCATCAACGACACCATCATCCACCTGGCCACCAGCGCCATGCCCTTCGGCGGCGTGGGCGAGAGCGGCATGGGCGGCTACCATGGACGCGCCGGATTCGAGACTTTCAGCCATTATAGAAGTATTGTGAATAAAAAGACATGGATGGATCTGCCGATACGGTACCAGAGGTATGATGAGATGAAAGAGAAGATGTTACGGAGATTTTTGAAGTAACGTCATCCTAAAATAGAAGTTATGTCCTGAAAAGTGTAAGATAACATTGGATTACGTCCTGAAAAGTGTAGCGTATAGTTCATATTACGTCCTGAAAAAATGTAATAGCAGGATATTAGCGTGAAATAATATAGAAATCGAGAAGGAAAGAAGGTAATCACATGAACTTTAACAAACAAAAATGCATTACGGCAGTGATTTTGCTGTTGGTCGCTATTCTATCCATAACCGTTATCGGAAAATACGCCTCCGCCCCGGAAAATCACCAGAAAACCATAGCCTCTCTGGATGAGAAAAAACAGACGGTCATGGAACTGACGGCGGCATCCACGGTGACTTCGGCGCTGATTACCTTGCTTCCGGGCGACACGGCAACACCTATTGCGGAGAAAATGGCAGATGTCAGCGGATACCTGCTAGTGGTCCTCTGCGCTATCTATCTGGAAAAATATCTCGTGACGATTACCGGTTATGTGGCATTTACCTACCTGATTCCGATTGCCTGCGGCTTGTGGATGCTCAACCTGATCTTTGCAAATGCCACCGTGCGAAAACTGGCAGCAAAACTGGCGGTGCTTGGCTTGGCGATCTCCCTCGTGGTTCCCGCCAGTGTGAAGATCTCTGACCTCATCGGTGACACCTATCAGGCCCAGATCGAAGCAACCATTGAAGATGCCAAGAACACACAGAGCATACTGGAAAACAGTGGCGTGGTGGATGATGACACTAATGCGACGGAAACAACCGGAACCGATGCAGCTGGAACTGTTGCAGGTAATGTGCAGGAGAAGGAAAACAATAACTCCGGATCTGTCTCAAACATTTTCGACTGGGCAAAAGACGCTATTTCCAGCGCTAAAGATTCTGTGGCCAATGTTGTGGAAAATGTGACTATTTCTACTGAAGACCTGGTGCAGAAAGTGGAGAATTCCTTAAATCATTTTATTGAGGCAGTGGCTGTGATGATCATTACTTCCTGCGTGATTCCGATGCTGGTGCTGTTACTGTTCTTCTGGATGGTGAAGATCGTGCTGGATGTGGATCTGAGTGGCGTGAAGATCAAGGGGATGCTGCCGGAGCGGAAGGAATAGATTGTAGGAAAGAGGGGAAGAACATGGAATACCTTGCACACATTGATGGGGACAGAGAGCAATCAGTAAAAGAACATTTACAGGGAACCGCAGAGCTTGCAGAAAAATTTGCTGCAAAATTCAGGAAAGCGGACTGGGGATATTGTTGTGGAATGTTACATGACATTGGAAAATATTCCGCGGAATTTCAAAAGAAGATCAAAGAAAATCTGGATATCCGGGTGGATCATTCCACTGCCGGGGCGAAGGTCTGCGAAAATTTAGATGGCTGCTATTGGCTTCTGACTTACTGCATAGCAGGGCATCATGCAGGGTTGCCGGATCTGGGACGAGAGGGATTGCCGTCCTCTTTGCTGGGGAGACTTAAGAAAAGGTTGTGCGATTACAGTGCGTATGAAAAGGAAATAGAAATCCCTCAAATTACCACACCACCCATTGTCATGAATCCGGAAAAGGATCCAAACTTTGCGCTGAGTGTATTTATCCGCATGCTGTATTCCTGCCTGGTGGATGCCGATTTTCTGGATACAGAACAGTTTATGAACAACGGAACGGTTCAAAGGGATTCCGGAGAGAGCATGGATGTTCTTTTGGAGAAATTGCAAAATTACACAGCAAAATGGCTTATAAATCGGAATGATACTACGATTGATGGAAGACGATCTGAAATTCTCCGGAACTGTCTGGAAATGGGAAAGTCCTCCAAAGGATTGTTTCAGCTTACGGTACCCACCGGTGGTGGCAAAACTGTGGCTTCTCTGGCATTTGCGTTGCAGCATGCGGTGGAGAACCATATGGACCGTGTGATTTATGTGATTCCCTATACCAGTATTATCGAGCAGAATGCGCAGGTGTTCAGGGAAATCCTGGGTAGTGAAAATGTGTTGGAAAATCACAGCAATGTAGACTATGAGAGCTCGGAAGAGTTCAAACCCATGCAGTTGGCAGCGGAAAACTGGGATAAACCGGTGGTGGTTACCACAAATGTCCAGTTTTTTGAATCCCTGTATGCCAATAAGTCCTCCAAATGCAGGAAATTACATAATATAGTAAACAGTGTCATCATATTCGATGAAGCGCAGATGCTTCCTGCGAATTATTTGAAACCGTGCATGGCAATGATAGAGGAACTGTTGCAACAATATGGCACGAGTATCGTGCTGTGTACGGCGACACAACCGGCATTACAGCAGTTTCTGCCTGAAAAGTATGTTGCCCGGGAATTATGCCCACGGAGAGACGAGCAATTTCGATTTTTTGAAAGGGTTACCTATCAGAATATTGATACTGTCACAGAAGAGGAAATGGCGGAAAAATTGCAGCAGGAGTGGCATGCACTGTGTATCGTGAATACGAGGAAAAGGGCGCAGCGGCTTTACGAACAACTGCAGGGAGAGGGCGTTTATCATTTGTCTACCACTATGTATCCGGCGCATAGGAAACGGGTGCTTGCGGAGATTAGAGATCGTTTGGATGACAAAAAAGGAAAAAAATGTATCGTCATTTCGACCAGTCTCGTGGAAGCCGGAGTGGATCTGGATTTTACTTCGGTATATCGGGAACTAGCCGGTGTGGATTCCATTATTCAGGCAGCAGGACGTTGTAATCGAAATGATAAAAGAGGAAAGGAAGAGAGCATTGTCCGCATCTTCCAGTGGGAAGACAAGGAAAGGGTATCCGGACAGCGGCAGCAGATCGACACGACGAAAAATCTGCTGGCGGAGGGCAGAGATATTACTGCACTGGATAATATCACAGAATATTTTCGGAGACTATATCGCATCAAGGGCGAAAGCCTGGATATAAAGAAAATATTGGACAAGTTCAAGGACGGAAATTATCAATTTGCAACAGTAGCCGGAGAATTTAATCTGATTGAGGAAAATACAGTTACGGTATATATCAACAGAGAACCGGAAGCGGAGGCACTTTTGCAGGAGATTCTACAGCAGGGACTGACGAAGAGCCGTATGCGAAGAGCAGGGCAGTATTGTGTAAATGTCCGAAAAAAAGGAGAATATGAAAAAAGAGATATGCTGTTTGAAGAAATGTATAGAGCGGGCATGCTGAAAGAGGTACATCCGGATGCACAGGATTTCTTCGTGCTGACGCAGGAGGAACAATACAAGGAAGACACCGGGTTGAAACTGGAAGTGGAATTGGGCGGAATATTGTTTGCTTAATATTGCGGTAAATGGAAGTAGCGGTACACGATGGAAAAGTGTACCGCTACTCTTGTAATTTAACAAAGATTACAATTATTTCAATCCACAGGATATACCTGACATTGAAATTATAACACATAATTTAAAAAAATATAATATCATTAACAAAAATTTCAATTGGAATCAATGTTACAATAAATAAATAAGCGTTGCATTTAAAGAGAAATTGTAGTATAGTGAATTTGTCAGATAAATCTAAGTAATCTAAAATATTGTCATACCATATCTACAAAAAGACAGTGTTTTACAAGGGGGGTATTATTGTCAGACAGAAAATAGTACTACAAGGGAACAGTAAACGGGAACAGCGCTTTCATTGTGGAAAGAAGGTGGAATAAATGGGAGTCGGAGTAAAAGTAAATGTATGGGGAGACTATGCACTATTTACAAGACCCGAACTTAAGACGGAACGCTACAGCTATGACATCATCACGCCCTCAGCGGCACGCGGCATTTTGGAAGCTATCTATTGGCATCCGGGAATGCGGTGGATCATCGACAAAATCTATGTCAAAAACCCTATTCAATTTACCAGTGTACGGCGGAATGAAGTAACCAGTAAAATTTCAAAAAGTAAAATGCTAGATGCGTATAATGGCGTGGGTAAGCCATTGTATATATGCACCAAGGATGAGATTGTGCAACGCGCGTCCGTTTTGCTATGCAATGTTTCGTATGTTGTCGAGGCGCATTTCGAAATCACACCCAAAGCAACGGATTCTGATAATTCTGGAAAGTTCAAGGACATTATTATGAGACGATTGCGAAGAGGAGAATGCTATCATATGCCCTACTTTGGCTGTAGAGAATTTCCTGCCAATTTCGCACTCTGTGAGGAAGAAGAAATCCATACCGCTTATGATGTGGTCGCAGAGAAGGACTTGGGATTAATGTTATACGACATGGATTACAGTGATCCGGAAAATATCCAGCCTATGTTTTTCCGGGCAATAATGCGTCACGGCGTGGTGGATCTGAGAGATTGCGAGGTGCTGCGATGATACTACAGGCACTGGTAAAATACTATGAAAATCTGGCAGAACAGGGGAAAGTATCCAGGTTGGGATGGTGCCATGCAAAAGTGTCCTACGAAATCAATTTGTCTTCGGAGGGGGATATCATAGGTATTACCTCCAGGAAAATAGAAGATATGCGTGGCAAGAAAGCAGTCTGGGTACCGGCAAATCTTGTCGTACCGGAGATGGTGACCAGATCCTCCGGCGTGGCAGCCAATTTCCTGTGCGACAATTCCAAGTATATGCTGGGTATTGACGCAGATGGAACGAACTCACGTGTAGTGGATTGCTTCCAGGCGACGAAAGAAAAGCATGGACAGATTCTGCAATCTGCACAGGGAAAAACAGCCCGGGCAATTTTAGCCTATTTTGAAAAATGGGATCCGCAGAAAGCATCAGAACATCCTGTGATTCGGGAAAACTGGGAAGAATTGACAGAAGGCGGCAATCTTATTTTCTCTGTGGAAGGGCAGGAAGCACAGGAAGATCCGGAGATTCGAGACTGTTGGGAAAACTATCGGGCGCGGAATGGTGGAGAAGATAACGGCATTTGCCTGGTTACCGGTAAAAAAGCCGAGATATCACGAATTCATAAAGCAATCAAAGGAGTACCCGGGGCACAGTCCAGCGGAGCGGCGCTGGTATCATTCAATGCACCGTCATTTGAGTCTTATGGAAAGGAACAGAGTTATAATGCACCGGTGGGAAAATATGCGGAATTTGCATATACCACGGCACTGAATTATCTGCTGTCCCAGCGGGATTACACCTTTTCCCTGGGGGATTCCATGATCGTGTACTGGGCAGAAAGCGGTAAAGAGCAGTATCAGAAGTGTTTTCTGAATATGTTTAAACCCACGAAAGATAATCAGAAAAAACTGAAGGACATTTTCGACAGCCTGAAAGAAGGCACCAGGGTTTACTTAGAAGATGCGGAGATGGATCCGAAACAGAATTTTTACATACTGGCGCTGGCACCAAATGCAGCACGATTGTCGGTCCGTTTTTTCTATGTAAATTCGTTTGGGAAAATCATACAGAATATAGCAGACCATTATGAGCGGCTCAAGATTGTAAAACCGGCATGGGAAGAACAGGATTATCTGGGGATTCGTGACATGCTGAATGAAACCGTGAATCAGAAATCAAAAGATAAGACACCGGTTCCGAACATGGCAGCCCTTGTATTGCAGGCGATTCTGTCGGGCGGACGATATCCGGCAAGTCTGTATACCTACACACTGATCCGCATTCGGGCAGAGTGCGGTAACGTGAACTGGAAACGTGCTGCTATCATCAAAGCATTTTTGATCAAAAATTATAATTGTATGAAAGGAGAAAATCTCATGGGATTGAACGAAGACCGCAATGATATAGCCTATGTATTGGGAAGATTGTTTTCCGTATTGGAAAGCATACAAAAAGAAGCAAACCCGACAATCACTACGACAATTCATGACCGCTACTTTAATTCCGCATGTGCTACGCCGGCAGTTATTTTCCCGGTGTTGCTCAAACTGAAAAATAGCCATATGAAAAAGTTGGAACGGGATAAAGGCGGAGCGAAAGTCTATTACGAAAAAGAAGTTGGGAAAATTATGGGCAAATTTGACGATTTCCCGAAACGCTTATCCCTGGAACAGCAGGGGCAGTTTGCACTTGGCTACTATCATCAACAGCAGGAAAAATATAAAAAAGGGGAGGACAAATAAATGAGTGAAGCTATTAAAAACAGATATGAGTTCGTAGTATTATTTGATGTGGAGAACGGTAATCCCAATGGAGATCCTGATGCGGGCAATATGCCAAGAGTCGATCCAGAGAGCGGACTGGGCTTGGTAACGGATGTCTGCCTGAAACGTAAGATCCGCAATTATGTCGAGACCGTAAAAGAGGATGCTCAGGGATATAAGATTTACATCAAAGAAGATGTACCCTTAAATCGCAGTGACAGAGAAGCCTGTGCGGATATGGGAATCACCGAAACGGATGATAAAAAGGTGACAGAGGAACTTAAAAAGTTAAAGAAAAATGATCCCGGTGTAGATCTTAAATTGAAGGATTATATGTGCCGGAATTTCTATGATATCCGTACGTTTGGTGCCGTAATGACTACTTTTGTAAAAGCATCGTTGAACTGCGGTCAGGTGAGAGGACCCGTGCAGATTGGATTTGCCAGAAGTATCGATCCGATCATCAGCCAAGAAGTAACTATCACCAGAGTTGCCATCACCACAGAAAAGGACGCGGAAAACAAGAATACGGAAATGGGTAGAAAGACCATCGTTCCTTATGGACTGTACCGGGCAGAAGGCTATATTTCCGCAAATCTGGCGCGGAAAGTAACCGGATTTTCCGAAGACGATTTGGAATTGCTATGGGAAGCAATTCTTAACATGTTCGAGGTAGACCATTCTGCAGCGAGAGGCAATATGGCAGTGCGGGAACTGATTGTATTCAGGCATAGCAAAGAACTGGGAGACTGCCCGGCTTATAAATTGTTCGATGCCGTAGAAGTAAAGAGAAACGAGGGCGTGGAATATCCCAGAAAATATCAGGACTATACGGTTACCGTTCACGAGGAACAGATTCCTGATTCCGTGGAAGTAAGAAGGATGAATTAATGGAATATGCAGAAGATGATTATCTTATGATATCCGGGATCCAACACTTCAGATTCTGTAAAAGACAGTGGGCATTGATTCATATAGAACAGCAGTGGGCGGAGAATGAACATACGGTGATTGGAGAACTGATGCATAAAAAAGCACATGATCCTTATCTTACAGAGAAACGAAAAGACACAATTATAGCGAGAGCATTACCCGTGGCATCCAGAGAAATGGGCGTCACGGGTGAGTGTGATGTGGTGGAATTTCACAGATGTGAGGATGGAATCCGTCTGCATGGGCACAGGGGCAATTTTTCGGTATATCCGATCGAATACAAAAAGGGAAAGCCGAAGATCACAGAGGAAGACAAATTACAATTAGCTGCGCAGGCAATGTGCCTGGAAGAAATGTTTTCCACACAGATTCCGGAAGGTGCACTGTTTTACGGAGAGACAAAACGGAGGGAAATCGTGGAGATCACGGAAGAACTTCGCAGCAAAGTGCGTGAGATGTTTCAAGAAATGCATCAATATTATGAACGGCGGTATACACCGAAAGTAAAGATGGGAAAGCACTGTACTTCCTGCTCTTTAAAGGAGATTTGCATGCCAAGACTTGCAAAAACCGGTTCTGTGAAAAACTATATGGATCAGGTACTTATGGAGGAAAACGTATGAAAAAATTATTGAATACGTTATATGTTACTTCCGAAAACAGTTATCTTGCTCTGGATGGTGAAAATATTGTAATTTATGATGACAAGAAAGAATTGGGCAGAGTTCCGCTGCATAATCTTGAGGAAATTGTATCATTCGGATATCGGGGAACCAGCCCGGCACTTATGGGTGCCTGTGCAGAACGAAATATTTCTCTGTGTTACATGACTCCCCAGGGAAAATTCCTGGCACGGGTCACCGGGAAAGTGCGGGGTAACGTGATTCTGCGGGAACAACAGTATGCCAGCAGCAAAGATGAACAGGTGGGATTGGAGATTGCTCAAAATTGTATCCTTGGAAAAGTACATAATGCCAGGTGGGTTCTGGAGCGGGCAGTCAGAGATCATAGTATGCAGATTGATGCAGAGCGGGTAAAAAAGGCATCTGAAATGCTGAAAAATTCTCTGATGTTGATTCAGAATAGCACATCCAGGGACGAACTCAGGGGATATGAAGGAGAGGCAGCCAGTATTTATTTTAGCGTGTTTGACGAATTGATTCTGCAGCAGAAAAAAGATTTTACATTTCAAGGCAGGAATAAAAGACCGCCCATCGATAAAATGAATGCAATGATGTCTTTTGTGTATACATTACTGACAAATATGGAAGCATCTGCACTGGAGTGCGTAGGGTTAGATCCCTGCGTGGGATATCTGCACACAGAGCGTCTGGGTAGAGCATCGCTGGCACTGGATATGATGGAGGAACTAAGATCCGTGCTGGCGGATCGCTTTGTGCTGTCGTTGGTAAATAAGCGGATGATCACAGCTAAAAATTTTACCCAAAAAGAAAACGGCGCGGTTCTTCTGGATGATGATGGACGAAAGGTAATACTGACGGAGTGGCAGAATCGTAAAAAAGAAACCATAACGCATCCCTATTTGCAGGAAAAAGTGGAATGGGGTATGGTTCCTTATGTACAGGCAATGCTGTTGGCACGATTCCTGCGTGGCGACTTGGACGGCTATCCTGCATTCCTGTGGAAGTGAGGTGCGGTATGTTAGTATTGATCACATACGATGTCAACACAGAAAATGCAGCCGGCAAAGCAAGGCTGCGAAAAGTGGCAAAGCAATGCGTCAACTATGGCAGAAGAGTTCAGAATTCCGTATTTGAGTGCATTTTGGATAATGCACAGAGCATTGCGTTGAAGGCAACACTTGAGGATATCATTGATACAGAAAAAGACAGCCTTCGCTTCTATTACCTGGGTAATAAATATCAGACCAAGATTGAACATATCGGGGTAGACAGAGGAATTGCCCCGGATCAGACACTGATTTTGTAACTGATGCGAAAGCCAAGCATACATAAAATGCCTAGGGGATTCGCACCTTATAAATTATGCGATTTATTGAAATAACATACAAAGATATTTTAATTAAAATAATTTGTTGTTAAGATTAAATATTTTAGACAATTTTTGCTGAGAGAAAAGAGAACTTTTTGGCGAGAATTGCTGTCGCTCCCCTCGTGGGAGCGTGGATTGAAATAACTACGGTGACTTGATTACTCTTGGAATTGAGTGTCGCTCCCCTCGTGGGAGCGTGGATTGAAATCCTTCGCATTACAAGCCTTGACAGAATCGTCAAAGTGTCGCTCCCCTCGTGGGAGCGTGGATTGAAATTTCCGTAAGCTGGTTTATCTTTTCCGTGTCACGGGTCGCTCCCCTCGTGGGAGCGTGGATTGAAATTGAATAGAAAGCCCATGAAGTCCAGCGCCCCCCCGTCGCTCCCCTCGTGGGAGCGTGGATTGAAATTCGTTGATCAGTAAAAGCAGATTTCCGGCTGCGTGTCGCTCCCCTCGTGGGAGCGTGGATTGAAATATGGTGCGAGAAAATCAACGACTGTCCACATGAGGGTCGCTCCCCTCGTGGGAGCGTGGATTGAAATCGGATCAATCATCTTTCCTCTTTTCTCCCAACTAGTCGCTCCCCTCGTGGGAGCGTGGATTGAAATTATCCGGAGTTATTGCAGATCTGTAAAGGCGTTGTCGCTCCCCTCGTGGGAGCGTGGATTGAAATTATTCCCAACACAGATCCCTTAATTAACGGCAAGTCGCTCCCCTCGTGGGAGCGTGGATTGAAATCACTTAAATATCAATCAATCGTTGTCCATGCAGCGTCGCTCCCCTCGTGGGAGCGTGGATTGAAATTTGGTCTTACAATTCCAGTAGCAATTATTTTAGCCGTCGCTCCCCTCGTGGGAGCGTGGATTGAAATCTTGTAAGCTATTCCGGAAACATTCAGATTCCCGTCGCTCCCCTCGTGGGAGCGTGGATTGAAATAGGCATCATTATCTGCCTTTCCCAACGCCATAGGTCGCTCCCCTCGTGGGAGCGTGGATTGAAATCCGGTAATCCGGGTAAAAGCAAGACCGGGACTTGGTCGCTCCCCTCGTGGGAGCGTGGATTGAAATTGCACTTATTTATTTTTATTTTATCTAACCTTTGTCGCTCCCCTCGTGGGAGCGTGGATTGAAATAACGATAACGGGGAGTTTATCTTAATTACAGCGGGTCGCTCCCCTCGTGGGAGCGTGATTGAAATCGCGGCAAGTGTAGATATTTCCAACACAGAAGAATGTCGCTCCCCTCGTGGGAGCGTGGATTGAAATCGGTCTGTCGGCTCCGGTGGTCTTGGTTGCAATCGTCGCTCCCCTCGTGGGAGCGTGGATTGAAATAAGCAGAAAGTTCTTGCAATTTACATGTAAGAAGTGTCGCTCCCCTCGTGGGAGCGTGGATTGAAATACCACAGATAAAGCCCAAACAGGGCAAATGCCCGTCGCTCCCCTCGTGGGAGCGTGGATTGAAATATGCCGGTACAGGATCATGGCTCCGGCAGAAATGTCGCTCCCCTCGTGGGAGCGTGGATTGAAATGTTGCCATATTGTAGTTCACACCCTGGATAGCTGTCGCTCCCCTCGTGGGAGCGTGGATTGAAATTGCATACTTTCCACCTTTACCTTTCTTTTTTTTGTTGCTCCCCTCGTGGGAGCGTGGATTGAAATCTCACTCATGTTGCACGGCTTCCAAGCCACCAAGTCGCTCCCCTCGTGGGAGCGTGGATTGAAATTCCGCAGATGCACCGGATTATTCCGAAGCTCTGCGTCGCTCCCCTCGTGGGAGCGTGGATTGAAATTTACAAGCTCACTAACATGAGCCTTGACAAAGCTGTCGCTCCCCTCGTGGGAGCGTGGATTGAAATATGTAATGGTATGCCCGGCTACCCGTACACAAACGTCGCTCCCCTCGTGGGAGCGTGGATTGAAATGACTTTATACATTTTATTAAGGCGCTGTCAGCTGGTCGCTCCCCTCGTGGGAGCGTGGATTGAAATACCTGATGCTGGACTGCGGTCTGCGGCGGCAAGAGTCGCTCCCCTCGTGGGAGCGTGGATTGAAATATTGAATTTCTGTGCCAGCTGCTCGCGTGACAGCGTCGCTCCCCTCGTGGGAGCGTGGATTGAAATCTTTTATTATCTTTATAAAAGAAAGGTGGTGAAGTCGCTCCCCTCGTGGGAGCGTGGATTGAAATTCCCCAGGCCACATCGTCTTCCTGGTATCCATGGTCGCTCCCCTCGTGGGAGCGTGGATTGAAATACTGAGCTAGGGACTCTTTAGCTCCTGGCTCTTGTCGCTCCCCTCGTGGGAGCGTGGATTGAAATAAGAATGCAACCTATGTCACAAACAAGGTCGGCTCCGTCGCTCCCCTCGTGGGAGCGTGGATTGAAATCAGCAGGAAGGAGGTGAGCGTCTTGGAGTTATTGTCGCTCCCCTCGTGGGAGCGTGGATTGAAATGTGGACTTTCTCTGTCCACAGGATACTGTCATATGTCGCTCCCCTCGTGGGAGCGTGGATTGAAATTTCCCGGTACCAGTCTTTCAGGCGTTCTTCGTAGTCGCTCCCCTCGTGGGAGCGAGGATTGAAATCGCAATATTGTCCGGACGAGGGAGACCAGCGCACAGTCGCTCCCCTCGCGGGAGCGAGGATTGAAATGTATTTACTGGCGAGAAACTACCGGAAGAAAAAGTCGCTCCCCTCGTGGGAGCGTGGATTGAAATTTGTCCGGGTTAAATACAGCATTGGCCAGTGTATGTCGCTCCCCTCGTGGGAGTGAGGGTTGAAACCATGCTATAATTTTACCTCAATTGGGAGGGAAATGTAGATCCTATTTTATGTGAACTATTCTAATTTTTATTATCTTATTTATCATTTGATTTATGTTTTTGACCGCCCTACTGCTGTTTTAATTTGATCCGTTTCTCTTTTTTTCTCTCCCCATTTGATGTATACTATATTTACAGTTTGGGCGGCTTAGGCAAGTCCACCGCCCTTCTGTGTCCCTAAAGCCTATTCAGCCGGCTTTTCTTTTTTGACCATGTTTCTGGCTTCCTGCACAGCCTTGGCAACCTCTTCTGCGTCTTTGACACTCTCCTTGCGAGAGTAAGGATTGAAGTACTTTTGTTTGACCGTAAGTAAACGCTTTTAATATCGCATGCTATGTGGTGGGACGAATTTCTTTGCAGACAGGAAAAGCTTTACATTGAAAACAAAAGATGCTATTATTCATAAACAATCTTATGTCTGATATCGTACAGTGTGTTGATAATTACGATATCTTATAAAGTCAGTTTTAAAAGAATCGATTTATATTTCCCATGTAACAATTTGATTTTTGATGCAATAAATGAAACATAATCATTTGTGTAAAATTGTGTATTTTACTATTGATTTTGTGTATAATTGTGTATAATATAAAAGGAGAAAAGAATGCATCCACGAAAGAAAACAATTAAAGAATTGGAAAAGAACGGTTTTATTTTTAAAAGACATGGAGCAAATCATGATTTGTATTTTCAACCGAATACCAAGCAGACAATTCCTGTAAAACGTCATGATTTTAATGAAAATGATATGCGCTATATCTTCAAAGAAGCAAATATAGAAGGAGGCAAATGACATGCAATACACATATACCGCTGTTATTACTGAAAAAGACGGCACTTTCTATGCGAAGGTTCCGGATGTGGACGGATGTATTACAACAGCACCGACTTTGACAGAAGCGATTGCACTTATCACAGATGCACTGAATCTTTGTCTTGTTGGTCTGGAAGATGAAGAAATTACTCCGAATGAGCCTACACCGCAGGCAGAGATTCCTCATTTACCGACAGATATTCTTACGATCATCCAGGCAGATACGATTAAATATCGCAGCATGACTGACACCAAGGCGGTCCGAAAAAATGTCTCGCTTCCGGCATGGATGTCTAAACTTGCCGATAAACGTGGGATCAACTGTTCAAAAGTATTGCAGGAAGCACTTACTACCAAACTTTTATAAAATCAGTATTTTTACAAAGGAGGCCTCCCTATGTCCCACCCCATCCAATCCGAAGCCCATCTCACGACTTTTGAAGCCATCAGCATGATCGTCGGCAACAGCATCGGCACGGGCATCATTGCCGTTCCGTATCTTGCCACGAAGAACAGTATGCTGGATGTCGTGTGGATGGTATTGATTGCATATTGTGTGAACGTGATTCTGCACCTGATCATTGCCGAGTTGTCCTATAACAACGGTGGCGTCCAGCTGGTAAAAAGTTTCGAAGGAGAGCTGTTCCACGGCACAATGAAACAGATCTTCAGCTGGGGCGTATTTATTGTCTACGGGCTGGCCATCATGATTGGTGTCAGCGGTAATATCAACGGTGGCGCCCAGATATTTGTGAACTGGTTCGGGATGCCCTTCGTGGCGGCGCAGATTTTGTACTATGTGATCGCCGGAGTCGTGGTGTTTATCGGCATGAAAGCAGTAGGAATCGCGCAGAAATACGCAGTCATCGTCCTGATGGGAATCGTTGCGGTGATGACGGTGGGGACTTTTCTGCATCCGCTGAATACATTGCGACGGGCAGAGTTCCACTGGAACAACCTGTTGGCGCTGTACAGCATGGTGGTATTTGCCACTTCGGCCAATCAGGCGGTGATTCAGGTGGTGAAAGGTCTGGATGGCAACGCGAAACAGATCCGCCGCTCCATTTTCATCGGTTTTGGGCTTTCCTCAGTGTTTGTCCTGATCGTAACGGGCACGGTTCTCCTGGGAACCAAGGGAGCGCTGGAAAAAGAATTGGCATACATGCAGTTGGGAGAGAGTATCGGTACCTGGGCGATGATCCTGGCAGGCGTATTTTCCCTGTTTGCTTTACTTACCACGTTCTGGAGCAATACTCTCGCCCTCCGCGATGTGGTTCATGAGCAGATCGGCAGCGGCAACCGCATCAGCTGGCTGATCGCCACAGTTCCCTGCATTCTGTTTGCTGTGTTTGGCGTGAACAGCTTTATCGTTCTGACCAGGATCATGAGTGGCGTTGTGGTACTGGTGAGCATCATGCTGGTGCTGGCCTATGGAAAGTCCAGGAAAAAAGCCGGCAGCAGTCCTATCTGCGGCGTGATCGGCACAGTGCCGTTTCAGGTGCTGATGGTGCTGTCTACGCTGCTGTCTGCAATCGGTGCGTTGATCCCATTGAGCTGATTTCAGGAAGAACCTCCAATACAATAGTGAAACAGATTAAGTGACAGAAAAGAGATTCCTATGTATACTTCTCAATATTTTCAAATTCGGGACGAAGAGACTTTTTCCCTTTGCATCCCGACGGACAGAGATTATAAAATATTGCAGCTGACGGATCTGCACCTTGGGTTCGGCCTTTTTTCCGGGAAAAAGGACAAACTGGCTCTGGAAGCGGTGACGGAGCTGATCCACCGGACGAAACCGGATCTGATGGTCCTGACCGGAGATTCTGTTTTCCCGTTTTTCCCGAAAAGCGGTACCATGAACAACCGAAAGCAGGCAGAAAAACTGCTGGCATTTCTGGATGGTTTTCAGATTCCCTATACGCTGGTCTTTGGTAACCATGACTGTGAAATGGGCTCCACCTGCAATAAGGAACAGCTGGCGGAGATTTTCACTACGGGAAAATATGCCGTTTTTACCAAAGGAAGATATGAGCACAGTCCTCAGAATCCCATTACCGGCGTAGGGAATTTTGTAGTAGACCTCACAGATGATCAGGGAAAACTGTTACTTCCGCTGATTCTGCTGGATTCCAACATGTATGGTGACGGCTGGTTTTTCAGTGGTTTCGACCGGATCCATGAGGATCAGACGGACTGGTGCATGGAAAAACTGAACGAGAGAAAAGTGCCTGCCATGGCATTTTCCCACATGCCGCCCGCAGAGTTCAAGGAAGCCTACGAGAAGATGAAGCTAGGCGATCACAGCGTGATTTATGAACACGGCAGTATCGGAGAAAAGGACGAGTACTTCGGAATATCGAATCAACCGCCACATTTTTTCGAAAAAGCAGTGGATAACGGCTGGCTGAAATGGATTTTCTGTGGACACGATCATCTGAATACGTTGTCACTGACCTATAAAGGTGTCCGCATGACCTACGGAATGTCCATTGATTATTTGGGATATTCCGGCATTGCAAAGCAATATATCCAGCGGGGAGCCACGCTGATCACGAGGAAGACAGACGGGAACATAGATATCACTATGGTACCGTTGAAAACGGTTATTTCGACACGAGTAAGGGGAGCCTGATGAAAGGCTCCCCCGATTTGTACGAGAATGATTAGTAATTGATACCGCTGATGCCGAGTACTCCGTTCTGGACATTGAAGGTGATGTTGGGGCCGTCACCGGTGCTGTAGAGGGTGAAGCCTGCCATACTGGGGCTTAATTCGGACAGATCAGCATTAGCCATAGAGTCTTTCAGCTCAGGGGTGAAGATTTTGTCTGCACCTAAGGCAATCAGGTCTTCCCTGGTTTCGATCACACTGCCATCGCCCAGAGCAACATAGACCGGATAATTGACCAGATCAGCGAGAGCATTCAGGTCTTCAGCGGCTACGGCATCCTGGATCTTTTTAGCGAAAGCGGCAGCATCCTCTGTGGAAACTGCAAAGTTGTCTTCATATGAAGTACCATTGGCCGCATCAGCAGAAGCTTCTGTAGTTGTCTCAGCACTAGCTTCAGCAGCAGAACTTTCAGCAGTAGAAGCCTCCGCACCGCTTTCGGAAGTCACCGTACTTTCCGTCGAAGCTGCTGCTCCATTTCCCTGACTGCCACAGGCAGCAAAAGACAATACCATCACAGTAGTTAAAAGTGCACAGATCATTTTGTTTTTCATAAGTAAAACTCCTCTCTTAAATAAAACCATATCTTACAGGTCTCTGATGATTAGACTATGCATCTGCTGCAAAAGTTTCAAAAAATATCAAAAAATATAAAAAACATCCACCCAAAAGAAAAACCTTCTGTTAAAATGTAAAAATAAGACAGATGAAAACAATAGAATAGGAAACTACCATGGAACCATATTACTATCAGAAAATGAACAAGCCCCAGCAGGCCGCCTATCACGCTATGCAGCAGGGAGTGCTGGCGCTGGCAGACGAGATCCAGCTGCCGCGGATCCCGGCGGAAGAATTGTATGACGTATTTTTCCGACTGCGGCTGGATCATCCGGAGATCTTCTGGGTGGTGAGTTATCGGTATAGATATTATCAGGACTCCCCCAACATCATCTTCGTGCCGGAGTATCTGTTTGAGAAAAATAAGATCAGAGAACATCAGAAAGCCATGCAGTCCCGGGTGGAAAAGCTGGCAAGACCTGCCGCAAAGTTCACAGAGTGGGAAAAAGAGAAGTACATTCACGACTTTATCTGCGAAAATATCACCTACGATAAGTTGAAAAAGCCCTATTCCCATGAGATTATCGGACCGCTGGGACAGGGTGTGGGTGTCTGCGAGGGCATTGCCAAATCGGTGAAGGTGCTTTGTGATGCGCTGGGTGTGTGGTGTGTAATCGCTATCTGCGGCAACAATCCGGAGAAAGGGATCAAGTACCGTCACACCTGGAATATTGTGCGGATCGGCGGGCAGTATTACCATCTGGATGCCACATTTGACAATACATTGGGAAAACATCAGGGCAATGCGGAAGCACCCGGAGAGATCCGCTACGACTATTTCAATCTGGGAGATAAAGCAGTGTTCCGGGATCATGAACCGTTGATCGCCCCGGCACCCGGCTGTCCGGACAACGATCATTTTTATTACAAGGAGAAAAAACTTTCCTTTACGAAAACGGAAGAAGTATATAAAAGAGCACAGCAGATGGCGAAAAAAGGCCGGGCCATGACGTTCCAGTGGCGGGGAGGCTATCTGACCAGAGAAGTCTTGCAGGAATTGTTGGAACTGATCCGCAAGGCAGGCGAGGAGCGGCAGAAGACCGCCCGGATCAGCTTCAACTGGCCACAGGCGGTCATTCATTTCAACTATATGGAAAATGCAGGCATCCCGGAGCCGGAGGTCGTCATGGAAGACGCCAACGAAGGAGAACAGTTCGACACCGGGGAATAAAGGTATGGGATGATGTCAGGATCAAGAATTCTCCGACTTCAATGCGCACTCCCGGAATAACGCATTGACGGCCAGCTTATAGTCGCTGGCATCTGTGGCTTTGCGGATCTTTTTTACGTATTTGTCCGGAGATTCGAAGCTGTGGCTTAAGAAAGTCCAGAGATCCTTCATCTTATAGAGCGTATTGGTATCGCCGGACATAATCTCCTGATAACCGGTCAGGAGGGAAGTGTGGAATTCCTTCAGGACAGCCAGCCGCTCTTCACAAGACGGTAGCGCAACACTCTCCGTGGAGGCAGCCTTCAATTCCTGCAATAATCCCGGATTCTGCAAAATTCCCCGGCCGATCATGACCGTATCGATACTGGGAAGCTTCGTAAGAATCTGCGTTAGCGACTCCGGAGAGGTAATATCCCCGTTATAGCACAGCGGACATTGCAGGGCTTCCACCGCCTCTGCGAAAGCTTCCAGATGGGGTGTCCCCTTGTAACCTTCCTTTTGCAGTCTGGGGTGAATGATCAGTTCCTTCATGGGGAATTTTTGATATATTTTAAGCAGTGGAGCCCATTCATCCATGTAGTCCATGCCGATGCGGGTCTTGATGGAGATTTCCAGTGGACATTTTTCGAAGATCTCGTCCAGAAAATCCTCCAGTTCCCGGGGCGTGCCTAAGAAGCCGGCACCACGGTTTCTTGCCACCACCGTCCCGGAAGGACAGCCCAGATTCAGATTGACCTCGTGGTAGCCATATCCGGCCAGCTGCTCTGCCAGCGACAGAAATTCCTCCGCCTTATTGGTCAGGATCTGCGGTACGGTGTACATGCCCACATTATGTTCCGGAAGCACATCGTTGCGTTCTCTGCTGTTCATGTGCCGATTGGAGATAAAAGGGGTAAAATATTTGTCCATGCCGCCGTAACAGCGGTTCCAGTTAGTGCGGAAATTATAAGTGGTCAGTCCCTCCATGGGGGCAAGATAATATTTCATAAAAAATGTATGCCTTTCCGTAACCTGCAAGCGTTCCACTGCATTTTCGGCGTATGCTTTCGCAGATTGTACTTTGTATCGGGTGTTTTGCCAAATCCCTTATTCAGAGATATTCTCAATAACGGGATTGCCCTTTACATGATTATAAACAGTTACTATTATAATAGAGATAGTAAAAATTGCAAAGAAAACCGCAAAGATCCAAAAAGAAAGCGGCTGGAAGAAGGAATAAAGATCATGACTGAAAAAACAGAAAATAATACCATAAACCTAACCACCAACGAACGCACCCAGCAGGAGATCACCATCTCCGGCAACCCCGGGAAACCGGTCGGGGAGGATGGGGAGAAGATGCTGCGCCGCATGAACGAAAGCCACTACGCAGTGACCGGCTGGGCGCTGGAACACTGGAAGATCCGGGAGAATGACCGGATTCTGGACATCGGCTGCGGTGGAGGAGCAACTCTGAAACGCATGAGTGAAGAGGTGCGTGACGGACATCTGACCGGAGTGGATTATTCCGCCACTTCACTGGAGCTTTCCGGGAAAACCAATGCAGAAGCACTGCAGCAGGGAAAAATGGATCTAGTGGAAGCCTCAGTGGAAAAACTGCCCTTTGCGGACAATGCTTTTGACAAGATCATTACGGTGGAAAGCTTTTATTTCTGGCCGGATCCCGCGGAGAATCTGAAAGAAGTCTACCGGGTATTGAAGGAGCAGGGAACCTTTTTACTGGTGGCCGACATTTACCAGAAGGAGGATCTGCCGGAACAGGTGCGGGAAAACATTCAAAGATTCCATCTGTTTAATCCCACATCGGAAGAATTCCGGGAACTGCTGGAAAATGCAGGATTTGAAGAGGTATGGATTCACTTAAAAGACGGCGAGGACTGGATCTGCGCGGAAGGGCACAAATAAGCAGTAGAACCCTTCGGAAAAACGCAAAAACCGGGTGGAAGTCCGAAACGGAACACGCTAGAATCAGAAACATAGAAAATGTGAAAGTATCCATGAAAATATTCAAAGGAGAAAACAATAACCATGTATAATCAGAATTATAAAGTAGAACTTCCCCAGTTCCCGGACCGGGAGGTGTCCATAGCAGAATACGGCGCGAAGAGCGGCGATTTGCAGATCGAGACCGGCAGACACAATGCGGAGGCCATTAACCGCGCGATCTGCGAAGTGTCGGAGCAGGGGGGCGGTACGGTAAGAGTTCCCGCAGGCATCTGGGCGGTGGCTCCGCTCCGGCTGTTAAGCGGTGTCAATCTTCATCTGGACAGTCAGGCTATGTTAAAATTCATCAAGTCCAAAGAGGACTATCCGCTGCGGATCACCAGCTATGAAGGTCAGGACTGCATTCGCACCGTATCTCCCGTTACCGCGGAAAATGCAGAAAACATCGCCATTACCGGAGAAGGCATCATTGACGGCAGCGGTGATAAATGGCGCCCGATCAAGAAGTTTAAGATGACGGAAAAACAGTGGGATGCGTTGTTTACCATCAGCCCTTATGTGTTAGAGACGAAAGAAACAGCGATCTGGATGCCCACAGAGTCGATTTTAAAAGGAAATCACCACAACATTCAGGGAAACACCGAGGAAGCACTGGCCGCCGCGGCACCCTATTACGATTTTTACCGCCCGGTGATGATCAGTCTGCGCCATTGCAAAAATGTGCTTCTGCAAGGCGTAACGTTCATGAACTCTCCGGCATGGAATATCCACCCCTATTTCTGCGAGAACCTTACGGTGGAGCATATACAGGTCCGCAATCCTTATTATGCCCAGAACGGTGACGGCATTGATGTGGAGTCCTGCACTAATGTGCATATTCATCACAGTGTTTTTGAGACCGGAGATGATGCCATCTGCATGAAGTCCGGCAAAAATGCCATTGCCCGCAAGATTCAGGGGCCCTGCAGCAATGTTTACATCCATGACTGTCTGGTGAACGAAGGCCATGGCGGCTTCGTCATCGGCAGTGAGATGTCCCGCGGAGTAAAGGATATTCTGGTGGAGAACTGTACTTTCGTGGGAACCGATGTGGGTGTCCGCATGAAGAGTGCGCTGGGCCGCGGCGGCGTGGTGGAAAATATCACCCTCCGCAATATCCATATGAGCGAGATCAAGGGCGAGGCAGTGATCCTGACCATGTCCTATGTGCTCAATTCCCTGAACCGGGAAGAGACCATTGCCATGGAAAATGAGGACGACATCCCGTATTTCAGAAATCTGCAGATGGAGAATATTGAAGTCACCGGCTGCAGACAGTTCACAAAGATCGAGCCTTTACAGGGCAGGCCGGAGACAATTCAAAATGTAGTCATTAACGGACAGAAGCTGGCATAAGTGCCAGGACTGGAACACAGATTTCCGGTGCCGGAGAAGAAAATTTTGAAACACAGTATCAGGAGGTAATGATTATGCCATGTACAACCATATTAGTAGGAAAAAAGGCATCTTATGACGGTTCCACCATGATCGCCCGGAATGACGATTCTCCTTCGGGGCAGTTCACACCGAAGAAATTCGTTGTGGTGCATCCGGAAGAACAGCCGAAAAAATACAAATCCGTGCTTTCCCATGTGGAGATCGATCTGCCGGAGGATCCCATGCGTTATACCGCAGTCCCCAATGCACTGGACGGAGAGGGTATCTGGGCAGCGCACGGTGTCAATGCGGCAGGTGTGGGCATGACGGCCACAGAGACCATCACTTCCAATGCCAGAGTTCTGGGAGCGGATCCACTGGTGGAATATGTTCCGGCGAAGGATGGTGTGGAAGAGATCTCCGGCGGCATCGGCGAGGAGGACATTGTGTCTCTGGTGCTTCCTTACATTCACAGTGCCAGAGAGGGTGTCACACGTCTGGGAAGCCTTTTGGAGAAATACGGTACCTACGAGATGAACGGTATTGCTTTTTCCGATAAAAACGAGATCTGGTGGCTGGAGACCATCGGCGGCCATCACTGGATCGCCCGGAGAGTGCCGGACGACGCTTATGTGGTGATGCCGAACCAGTTCGGAATCGATGCCTTTGATCTGGAAGATGCGCTGACGGAGCAAAAGGAGCATATGTGTTCCGCGGATCTGAAAGAATTTATTGAAAAGAACCACCTGGATCTGTCACAGGACGGCAGTTTTTCCGCCAGAGATGCCTTTGGAAGCCATGACGATTCCGACCATGTATACAATACCGCAAGAGCCTGGTATATGCTGCGGACCCTGAATCCCCGTACAAAGGTCTGGGATGGCCCGAATGCAGAGTACACACCGTTTTCCGATGATCTGCCCTGGTGCATGGTGCCGGAGAAGAAAATCACGGTGGAAGATGTGAAATATGTGCTGTCTTCCCATTATCAGGGAACACCCTATGATCCTTATGCTTCGTATGGGGATAAAACTATGTGTGGAGCATATCGTTCCATTGGTATTAACCGTAATGATGTTATGACTTTGATTCAGATGCGCCCGGAGGGCGAGCCGATCCAGTGGCTGGCGTTTGCATCCAATGCATTTAATGTGCTGGCTCCGTTCTACACGGACATGGATACGACACCCGGCTACCTGTCCGGAACCAACGGAAAAGTCTCCACCGAGAACTTCTACTGGATGAGCCGTATGATCGCAGCCATGGCCGATGCTTCTTATAGCAAATCCGTGTTCCATATCGAACGTTATCAGGAAAAGGTGGCAGCGAAAAGCCACGAGATCCTGAACCGTTACGATACATTGCTGGAGCAGGAGACTGAAGAGGAAACTCGTAAAAAATTACAGGAAGAGGCCAACGAAAAGATTGCTGGGATGCTCCAGTGCGCGGCAGCCGATACTTTGGACAAGGTCCTGTATGAACTCAGTGGGCAGATGAAAAACGCCTATGCCAGATCGGATGCGTAAACAGTTCTATAAGTTAAAATCATATGATTTGAAATTGAAATAAAGAAAAGCAAAAAATGAAGTCTATGGAAAAAACAGCAGATTCTCCCAAAAGAGTCTGCTATTTTCATGTTTATGTCTTCGCGTTTATGAAAATATCTCATTGACAAATTGAAATTGGCCCCATATAATTACCAAAGATAATTATCAAAGGTAACTATAAAGACAAAATATGGGAAAAAAAGATATCCGAGAGGAAAAAATGACGATTCAGACGATAAAACGAATGTTGGATGCCTGCTATCAGGCAAAACGGATCCGGGAGATGCTTCCGGCGCTGCCCTCAGGCGTGACACCCTCTTATATTCATTTTCTGGATGTGATCCAGATTCTGGAGCGACAGGGTCTCACTGTGAAGATTTCAGATATCAGCGACTATCTGAATATCCCCCGTCCCGGCGTGACACGGACAGTAAAAGAAATGGAAGAAAAGGGGTATCTGCGGAAAGCCAATGCGGCGGAAGACGGCAGGATCACCTATATTTCTCTGACAGAAGAGGGACGAAAACTGTCGGAAAAATATAATGAGAATTATTTTGCCGGTCTGGCACCGTATCTGGAGAGCATTTCCGAAGCAGATGCGAAAGTGATGATACAGACCATAGAGACCTTTTATCAGGTGATGTGCGAGAGGAGAGAGAAGTTTGAAAAATAAAGAAAATGACATGATGGATTTTACACAAGGAAGCATTTTGAAAAAGTTGCTTCGCTTCATGGTTCCCATTTTGGGAGCACTGATCTTACAGGCGGCCTACGGTGCAGTGGATCTGCTGGTAGTGGGACGTTTCGGCTCCACCTCCGGACTTTCCGGTGTATCCACCGGCAGTCAGGTGCTGAATCTGGTGACCTTTGTGGTGACTCAGCTGGCCATGGGTATCACCGTGCTGATCGCCCGGTATCTCGGGGAGAAGAGAGAGGATCAGATCGGCAGCATTATCGGCGGCGGAACCGTTGTATTTGCAGCGATCTCGCTGGTGCTGTTTGTAATTATGGTGGGCTTTGCCCGTCCTATTGCGGTTCTCATGCAGGCACCGGAAGAGGCGGTAGGGCTGACCGCTGCTTACATCCGGATCTGCGGTGCCGGAATCTTTTTTATTGTGGCATATAATGTATTGTCAGCCATTTTCCGTGGACTGGGTGACAGCAATTCCCCGCTGCTGTTTGTATTCGTGGCATGCATTGTCAATATCGTGGGAGATCTGGTACTGGTGGCCGGACTGGGCATGGATGCCATGGGAGCAGCGCTGGCTACTGTTTTTGCACAGGCATTGAGCGTAGTGTTTGCAATTGTACGCCTTGTGAAAAAGGGACTGCCCTTTACCATTACCGGATACGATTTCCGTTGGAATCCCCAGTGCGGTAAATTCCTGCAGATTGGTCTGCCGTTAGCTTTGCAGGAGTGTCTGACGCAAGGCTCTTTCCTGGCACTGTGTGCCTTTGTCAACCGCCTGGGACTGGAAGCTTCCTCTGGCTACGGCGTGGCATGCAAAATCGTTAACTTTGCCATGCTGATCCCCAGTGCACTGATGCAGTCCACTTCTTCTTTCGTGTCACAGAATGTAGGTGCCGGAGAACAGAAGCGGGCGAAGAAGACCATGTTCACCGGTATCGGCATCGGACTTTTGGTGGGATGCTTTGCCTTTTCACTGGTGTTCTTCCGGGGGGATCTGCTGGCAGGTATCTTCTCCGCGGATGCGGCAGTGGTGCAGAGAGGGTATGAGTATCTGAAAGGTTTCGCACCGGAGACACTATTGACTGCTGTGCTGTTCAGCATGATGGGATATTTTAACGGTAATGGCAAGACCGTGTGGGTCATGCTTCAGGGACTGATCCAGACACTTCTCGTCCGACTTCCTTTCGCTTACTATATGAGTATCCAACCGGACGCAAGTCTCACCAATATCGGCCTCGCAGCCCCCATCTCTACTGCAGTGGGCATTGTTCTGAATGTGGCTTTTTTTCTCTATTTGGAACATGCTGCCAAGCGTAGTTAATTGAGAGTTACGCGGGCAATGAGCCGCGCATAGGCATAGTGAGGACAGCGATGGGCGCTTGCGCACAAATCGCTGTCTTATTCGATACGCGGGGCGTAATCATTAAATTTAGTCAATTAAGCCCCGGCAGTTTACGATACGCGGGGCGTAATCATTAAATTTAGTCAATTAAGCCCCGATAGTTTACGATACGCGGGGCGTAATCATCAAATTTAGTCAATTAAGCCCCGGTAGTTTACGATATGCGGGGCGTAATCATCAAATTTAGTCAATTAAGCCCCGGCAGTCTTACGATAGCGGGGCTTAATTATCAAATATTGTGCGTAACGCCCCATACCTTGGTTTAAGGATACAGAGAAGCTTGTTCCTATCACCTGTGTCCACGCTGAGGCGGAAGGTTTCCAGCAGAAAAGGACTGCTCCCCCGGGCGTAGATGCGGCGGAGACTGTGAGATTTTCTTAGAAAGTGGTTAAGCCGCAGGGGCAACGCGAACACGATGTTTGCGTTAGCCGGTAAGCGACATGGATGGCAGCGTAAAGGCGGCCCCGTCATGATGAGAAACACTTGACTACTTTCCTTTAGAAAATCCACAGTTGTAGCTAGCATCCGAGTCCGGGGGGGCAGTCCTTTCTGCGTGGGGGCTATGGCAACCCTACGTTACGAGCCATGCCCCCAATTCATAAATGTGTCGCAAAGGGCACTCCACATTTGTTGGCAGTTCTCTGCAATGAGCCACGCTATTCATAAGATTGTCAGCAAAAACGCTGCCAATCGTATGATCAATTTTCTGTTTTCATTCGTCGTTTCGCCTCATACATTTTGGCATCGGCCTCCCGGACCATATCGTCCATGGAACGAGGCATATTATGGGTCAGTACGGAATATCCCATGGCTACAGTAATGGGATGCTCGGAACCGTCAGGAAGCTTCAGAGTTCCCAGAGACGCTTCGAAATCTCTTTGCAGCTTGAGAAATTCTTTTTCGGAATCGGATACGGTCGACAGGAATACGAACTCATCTCCGCCGATCCGGTAACATTTTCCTAAGGAACCGAGATGTGCCGACAGAGTATCCGCTACCCGGCGGATCATTTCATCACCGCTTTGGTGACCGTAGGTGTCGTTCACATATTTGAGGCTATTCACATCGTACAGTGCCAGCAACACATGAAAATTATGGGATGCGTCCAGTCTTTTCAATTCTTCCATATAGGAAGTACGGTTCAGCAGGTCGGTCAGACCGTCGCGATAAGCCAGGCGGCTGAGCAGCTGCATGCGAACACCTTCCTGATAGTTGGTCATGAGGCGCAGGGTAACCTGGACTGCTTCCATGATCAGGAACATAAGCACACCGATCCGTGTGAAGAAGCTGGTCTCGGGAGCACTGCCGAACCATAGCAGCAGGATATCCAGTAGAACGCCAAAGCACAGACACAGAATTCCAAGGTTATGATATAGATTGTGCTTCAGATGCTGCCTTTGATTCTGATAAAACCCCTTGCCGATGGCATAGATAACAAGTGCGATCAGAATGCCAAAAGTAATATGGGTCAGACGAAGACTTTCATGGAAGTCCTTGAGACCGGTCAGATTCAAGCAGAAACGTATACTGAAATCCATGACACTGATCAGGCATACTGTCTGTACCATCACAGGGGAGTACTCTGTATACATTTTGCCAAGGTACAGAAACAGTGGAATGGTGATCAGCATCATAAAAAGTTCCGCAATTGTATGATAAATATGGCTGTTACGCAGGATCAGTTGCAGCATACGGTTATCTGCCAACATAAAGATACCGGTATTCAGAGCAAATAATCCCAGATAAAGCATCTCACTGCCGATGATGTGCTTCTTGTGTAATGGCAGATAAAACAGGATAAATGCCAGACCAAGATGGGCGATCAGGAAGCTGATGCCGAATCCGGGTGCCTTGTCGCGGATGCGGCTTATCAGAATATCTTCACTACGTCCCAGGTACATATGATTGATCTTGCCACTGCCGTCTCTGTAAGGATTATCGATCACCAGGGTGAGCGTGCGCCCGGAATCTTCCCGGTAGATCGGCAGAGAGACATAAGAGGCTCCCGGCGTCTTGCCGAAGAAAACTCCCTCCGGTCGTATGGTCTCATAGATCTGCCGGTCGTCTATCAGGATCGTGACATTGGAGCTTTTATAAAAAAAGAAAAGTGCCATGTCGTGAGTCAGCGCAGGAAGCTTCTTGGTCACTGTGCAGGTGCCGCTGATATGGGAAAAATCAACGGGGCTTCCATCGGAGGTGGTCCAGCCTTCTGAAAAGTCAATATAATCCGATATTGCCGGCTCATGGTTCTGTTTGGGCAGACTGTAGTACAGTACCGTAAAAATCACAGAACACATGATCAGGAAAAACAGTCCACGTGTAATGGAATATGAAGTTTTGTGATTGTTCGTGTTAGTATTCATATGAATTATATTATAGTAATCAGGTACCATAAAAGTCAATGTCTGTGTTGGGCAGATCAATGTCAAAGATAAAAAAACGTTGCAATGGGTGAAAAAGTATGCTATTGTGATTTTGTTGCCGCTTTAGCGCGGTAAAGATTTACTCTGGAGAGTCCTTCCACGGAAAGCAATTATCATATTTCCGTATAGAAGGCGCCGAAGGTGTACGGCAGTAAAGCTGCCAATCTCTCAGGCAAAAGGACAGAGCATCTATATGCTTATTCCCATTCTCTTCGGAAGAAATCAATCTACGATAGGACGTCACAAGAGGTGACGGAAGGAGAGGGAATATGTTAGACATGATTAGTAACTTTCTGACCACAGTGGATGATTTCGTCTGGGGCATCCCCCTGATCGTCCTCATTCTGGCTACGGGCCTTTTTCTCACAGCCAGACTTCGTTTTTTGCAGATCACGAAGCTTCCCCATGCAATCAAACACTTAATTGCCAATGAAAAGTCGGGCGAAGACGGCGAAGTATCCAGTTTCGCGGCACTGTGTACGGCATTGTCCGCTACCATCGGAACCGGTAATATCGTTGGTGTGGCAACGGCTATTGTAGCAGGCGGTCCCGGAGCTTTGTTCTGGATGTGGATCGCTGCGCTGGTAGGTACGGCTACAAAGTATTCCGAGTGCCTGCTGGCGGTGAAATATCGTGTGGTAGCAGAGGATGGACACATTATCGGCGGCCCCTTCTACTATATCGAAAACGGTATGGGCAAGAGCTGGAAATGGCTGGCGAAGATCTTCGCTTTTATGGGTGTATGCGTAGGATTGTTCGGTATCGGAACCTTTACCCAGATCAACGGTATCACCAGTGCGGTACATAATTTCTTCGATGCAAATAATGCACATACCGTACAGCTCTTCGGCATGGACTATTCCTGGAGCGTGGTGATCTCCGGAATCCTTTTGACCATCTGCGTGGCACTGGTTGTTATCGGTGGATTAAAGCGTATCTCCACCGTGGCACAGGTCATCGTTCCTTTTATGGCAGTGACTTATGTAGTAGCCTGTCTGTTAGTATTGATCTTTAATGTAACTGCCATTCCGGCAGCTATCGTAACCATTGTACAGAGTGCGTTTGGTATGCGTGCCGTAGCCGGCGGTGCTTTGGGAGCGGTTATCATGGCAATGCAGAAGGGTATTGCGAGAGGTATTTTCTCCAACGAAGCCGGTATCGGTAGTGCACCGATCGCAGCGGCTGCAGCGCAGAACGACTCTCCTGCCAAACAGGGTCTGATCTCAATGATGGGTACCATCATTGATACTCTGATCATTTGTACCATGACCGGTCTTACGATCGTAATTACCGATTCCTGGAACGTAGGTCTGGACGGCGTGGATGTTACCACCAGAGCTTTCCAGCAGGGGCTGCCTTTTAACAGCTCTATTGCATCCTTTATCCTGATGGTATGCCTGGTATTCTTTGCATTTACCACGATCCTCGGTTGGGATTACTACAGCGAGAGATGCCTGGAATACCTGATCGGTCAGAAGCCGAAGGCAATCAAAGTATACCGTTGGATCTACATTGCCTGCGTATTCATCGGACCCTACATGACTGTTAAGGCAGTATGGACCATCGCAGATATCTTCAACGGTCTGATGGCGATCCCGAACCTGATCGCACTGTTGGCATTAAATGGTGTTGTGGTGGCTGAGACCAAGAAATACCTTGACAATGCCAAGAAAAAGTTTTAAAAAAGTTCTGTAGCCCTATCACGCGGGAAAATCTATATTTTTCTCGGAAGTATAGAAGTGAGGAACTATATGAAAGATCTTACAAAGGGCAGACCGTCAGTTTTGATACTGACGTTTGCCCTTCCTATTTTTTTGGCCAATTTATTGCAACTTACTTACAGTCTGGCAGATACCCGCATCGTAGGTACTTTTCTGGGAGATAATGCCCTGGCGGCAGTGGGGGCCACGACGACGCTGAGCAATCTGATCGTACAATTCCTGATGGGAATGTGCAATGGCTTTGCTATTATTTCGGCACAGTGCTTCGGAGCGAAGGATATGGACAGATTGCGCAGATCCTTGGGCAATTCTCTGGTGCTTGGCCTATTGGCAGCTGTGGTACTGACGATAGGAGGGCTTGTATTTTTGCAGCCGATCCTCAGATTTCTGAATGTGCCGGAAAATCTGCTGAACACAGCAACACAGTATGTATCCGTGATCATAGCGGGACTTGTTGTTACATTACTATATGATGTATTAGCGGCGACCCTAAGAGCGATCGGAGATACCGTGACCCCGCTGATCGTGCTGGCGGTGTCGGTGGTGCTGAATATCGGAGGAGATCTGCTTCTGATCGTGGTGCTGCATATGGGAGTGCTGGGTGCCGCAGTTGCTACTGTGCTGTCGCAGCTGATCGCTGTGGTGGTGTGTGCGGTCTATCTGTGGGAAAAGTATGAAATTCTGCGGATACGTGTGGATGATCTGAAGCTGCAGGATGCCGGAATGCTCCGCAATATGTTAAGCTCCGGTCTTTCCATGGGATTCATGAGCTCGCTGGTCAATATCGGTACATTGACATTGCAGACCTCCATCAATAAGCTGGGACAGAATATTATCATTGCCCATACGGCAGCCCGCAAGATCTCCGAGATCTTCATGATCATGTTCAGCGTCTTCGGTCAGACAATGGCGACCTATTGCGGACAAAATCTGGGAGCGGGCAAAATCGAACGGATCCGCAGAGGAATCCTGTTGGCAACCGGTTATACCTGCATCTGGTGTACGCTTAATATTGTGACTGCTTATACCATCGGTGACTGGCTGGTATGGCTGGTCACCGGCAGCAAAACTCCGGAAGTGATCTACAATGCCACATTATATCTGAAGGTAGATACACTGTTCTATTATGTGACAGCGGTAATCTGTATTGTGAGAAACTCCATGCAGGGACTGGGAGAGCGGATCGTACCGCTGATCTCCAGCTCACTGGAAATGATAGGGAAAATTGTGATTGCGGCGACGCTGGTTCCCATGTTCGGATACCCGGGTGTCATCGCAGCGGAGCCTATTGTGTGGTTTATTATGATCATTCCGCTATTGATAAAGATACTGCGTATGCCGGTCTGGAAGCAGAAAACTTAACTGTTTCGTAAACAAAAGAGATATTTTCACTTAACGTTAAGGAAAAATGACCAAATTTAACAATAAAATACTTGTAATTTTGTCGAATTGTATTACTATATGGAAAATGTTACAATGAATTTACCGAGAAAATACTTAAACGTTTTCGAGATGGACCGAATGTGATAAAGTCTTTTACAGAAAGGCAGATGTGGTAAGTATGAAGAAGACAGAGAATAAGAAAACGAAAGTAAAAGGGAACAAAAAGCCATTTTTCACAATTTCGAAAAAGATACTGGCGTTGAGCCTTCTGCCGATGATCATTGTATGTGCACTGGTGGCTACGGTGGGGGCCAAAGCATTAGAGACCGGAATTGAGAAACAGATTGAGCAGTCTCTGCAGATCGTTGGTGTCAGTGTGGATGAAACCTACACGAATCTGTATGAAGGCGATTACACCAGAGATAAGGGAGGCAAGGTGCGCAAGGGCGGCACATCCATTTCCGGGGAGACACAGTTGATCGATGGATTGCAGGAGAAGACAGGCTTCCAGGTGTCTTTTTTGTATGGAAATATGCGTCTGATCACGACATTGACCAAGCCGGAAGGAGGACGTATTAACGGTACGGCGCTGGAAGACGATGTCTATGCACAGATTCAGACTGGGGAGGCTTTGTTCCTGACGGACTGCAACATTTCCGAAGTAGATTATTATGTATATTATCAGCCGTTGATCAATTCTGATGGCTCTGTGATCGGTGCCATCGAAGTGGCGACGCCGATGCAGAATGTCAAGGATACAATCTCGATGCAGGTGAAGGATATTATTCTGATTGCTGTGGCATGTGTTCTTGTGGCGGCAACGCTGGTAAGCGTATTATCCCGTAGCATGGTGAAGACCATGAAGAAGACGAAGCATTTCCTAGGCAGGATCGTGAACGGAGAACTGGATGCAGAACCGGATGAAAAACAGTGCCGTAAAAAGGATGAACTTGGGGATGTATATCGTATTTCTGTAAAACTGCAAAAAACTCTCCGTTCGATCGTAACAGAGATCAAGGATTCCGCGGATGATCTGACAGCATCTTCCAACAAACTGATCAAGATGGCACAGGATACCCAGGAATCTGTGAATGATGTATACCATGCTGTCGGCGAGATATCAGACGGCGCAAGGAATCAGGCCAATGAGACAACGGATGCTAATGAAAATGTAGTGCGTATCGGCGAGCAGATCGAATATATATCTGAGGAAGTAAAATCTCTGACGGATTATGCCGGTAGGATGGCAGAAGCGGAGAAAGCTTCCGAAGAGATCATGAAGGAACTGAACGGCTCCAACGAGAGCACCAAGGAATCTGTCCTGCGGGTAGCGGAACAGATTACGGATATGAACGGAGCAATTCAGAATATCACCAAGGCAGTATCCATGATTCAGGATATTGCGGACGAGACAGATCTGCTGTCACTGAATGCCAGCATTGAAGCAGCCAGAGCCGGAGAAGCGGGAAGAGGCTTCGCAGTGGTAGCAGAGCAGATCAGTAAGCTGGCTGACCAGTCTAAGCGCTCCGCAACCGAGATCGAGCAGATCATCCAAAATATCATGGAGTCTTCCGGCAGAATGGTGGAGATCATGGGTGAAGTGGAAGCCAACATGAATCACCAGCAGAGCAAGTTAGAGGAGACCGGTGTGAAGACTGCGGCAGTAGCGGATGGTGTGGAGAATTCCCTGCAGCATATTGACGGTATCCGGGAGAAGATGGATGTCTTAGGACAGTCCGGAAGTGCGATCCGTGATGTAGTGGAAGGATTGTCGGCAATCTCCGAACAGAATGCAGCATCCGCAGACAGTACCATGCAGGCGGCTCATGGCATGAGTGATACCATGACAGAACTGATGAATTCTTCTGAGAACCTGTTGGCATTAGCGGATAAGCTGGAAAAGGTACTGGATGTTTTCAAGGTATAAAGAGGGTGCTGGGAGCTGTCCGGCAGGGAGATAACATATAAATGACAGAAAATGCAGTCCGTTTTTCATAGAAAACCGGACTGCATTTTCGTGTGCTTTATTGACGGGGATACCATCATGAATTACAATATAAGGAGTGTAAGGAATTACATTATGAATATATCATACGGGATAGAAGGAGAATGCAAATGAAAGAGATGGAACGAAGTAACCGGGTGGCCATGATAGCACATGGTGTGATCAATGCATGTATGCTTTTCATTAGCGTGATCGGATTTGTTGAACACACAGTGTCGGCTCCGGTATTGGCAGTGCTGATGCTTCTTGGGATCATACCGGTTCTTGCAGAATTTATTTGTTGGAAGAGGGATCATGCGACCAAAGCTATAAAACATCTGTCACTGATCGGATTTGCGTTGTTTTATACGGTGCTGCTTTTTACGGCACAGTGCAACATGGTGTATGCATTTGTAATTCCCATGATGTTTGCAGTCATGCCTTATCATGATGTCAAGGCATTTGCACTTATTAATGTGGGGACGGTGGTAGAGAATATCCTGGTGGTGCTCCTGGGAGCCACACAAGGGGGATTTGGCTATCTGGGGCAGGACGCAGGATTTATACAGATTTCGGTAATGATTCTGCTGTGCATTACATCCATCTATGCTACCATATCCAACCAGAAGAACACCGATGAAAATATAGAGAGCATTACAGCTGCGCAGGACCGCGCGGAAGCAACCTTGCGTGAAGTCATGGAAATGAGCAGCCGGATGGAGACTTCAGTAGCTGATATCACAGCGGAATTGAATAAACTGGAAACTGCTTTTGACAGTACCAAAACAGCCATGGAGGAGGTGTCTGCAGGTTCCGGGGAGTCTGCAGCGGCGATTCAGCAGCAGACGTCCCAGACGGAGGCTATTCAGGAAAAAGTAAATACTGTGGGTGAAGTGGCAGAGACGATCGGAAGCAATATGGAACATACGATAGAAATGCTGGATGCCGGAAAAGAAGAGATGACAGGTCTGAAGGAGCAGGCAGAGGATTCTGCAAGAAACAGTGAACTGGCGGCACAGAAGCTGGAAACGCTGGATCATTATATGCAGGAGATGCATTCCATCGTGGAAATCATCAGCAAAATAGCGAATCAGACCAGTCTTCTGGCGCTGAATGCCAGCATAGAGGCAGCCAGAGCCGGTGAAGCCGGCCGCGGATTCTCCGTAGTAGCTACGGAGATTTCGGGAATGGCCACCCAGACAAAGGATGCTACCGGCAATATCGCAGAGCTGATCCAAAATGTATCCGGAGCGATAGGAGAAGTGGTAACGGTCATACGTCAGATGATAGATGGCATCGGCAGCCAAAGGGAAGGAACGATGCGCGCGGCGGACAGTTTCACGGCAATTGAAGACAGCAGCTATACGATCGTGGATAATCTGGGTGAGATGCTTCAGACAGTAGAAGCTCTGAAAACAGCCAACCAGGAGATCGTGGATTCCATTCAGACAATCTCAGCGACTACGGAAGAAGTGTCTGCCCATGCCAGTGAGACACTGGAAGCGGAAGAGAGAAACAGAGAGATTCTGCAGAAAATTACTGAAAATATGAATTCTATGGTAAAAAAATAAGTAACGGTTCCTGTGGCAGAACGGACAGGATAGAAACAGGAGTGACAGAATATGCATGACAACGGGGTGACTTTACAGAAAAAGGTGTTACAGAATCTGGATATACCGTATTCGTATGAACTGGCAAAACGAATGGAACAATACCGGTCACATCCGACACTGGGGTATCGTCCGGCGGGTTCTAAGGCAGAATTTGAGACCGGAGAGATGCTGAAGACAGAAATGGAAAAAATCGGACTGTCTGAGGTTACAAAGGATGCCGTGACGGTAGACGGCTGGGAATTTCATAAGGCGGCGTTAAGCTACACGAATGCAGCCGGGGAGACCGTGTCAGCAGAGCTGGGAGCCTATCAGACAACCTTTGTCACCGATGGCCCGAAGGAATTTTCCATGATGTATCTGGGAAAAGGAACGGAGACGGACTATCAGGGAAAAGATGTCAGGGATAAACTGGTACTGGTGGAGATTAACCAGAGAGATGAGTGGTGGATCAATTATCCGGTATACCAGGCACATCTGAAAGGAGCTGCAGCCCTGATCGCAGTGCAGAGCGGCGGCTACGGCGAAATCGACGATGAAGCTCTGAATGCACAGGATATCGCCGGACCGGAGGATGCTCCCGCTTTTTCCATTTCCAGAAAAGATGCGGCCGGCCTGCTGGAGCTGTTGCGTGATCAGGAGGAAATAACGGTCACCTTTGATGCGGAATCCAGGGTGACCAGGAACTGCACGACTTATAATATTGTGGGTAAGATTCCCGGGAAACATCCGGACCGCATGGTGCTTTTGTCTGCACACTATGATTCCTATTTTGACGGATTCCAGGATGACAATACAGCGGTCGCCCTGATGTTTGGTATTGCAAAGGCGTTGCGGGACAGTGGTTTTCAACCGAACAATACCATTGTGATCTGTGCCATGGCATCCGAGGAATGGGGCGTGGTTGATTCCAATTTCGACTGGTCCACAGGAGCTTATGAGCAGATATTCACCGCACATCCCGAATGGGTGGGCAAGGTGATCGCAGACCTGAACTTTGAGCTTCCTGCTTTAGCGCATGGTACCAGAGCGAGGATCCGCAGCTGCTATGAATACGTCAGCTTTCTGGAGGAATATCTGGCGGATCTGCCGAATCTGACGATAGCCTATCCGGAAGAGACAGCAGTGACATCTCCGATCGAGACCTGGTCGGATGATTTTTCCATGGCGATCGCAGGTGTACCGTCCATGGTAAATGATTTCACCGGCGGAAGCTTTATGGAGACCCACTACCATTCTCAGTTTGATAACGATGAGTTTTATGATGAACAGGTATATCGTCTGCATCATGAGCTGTTTGCCCTGTTGATCCTGACACTCGATGAAACGGCAGTGGTACCGTTGCAGTTTTCACCGGTGGTGCAGCGGATCCGCAAGGGCTTGGAACAGTGTCGGGAAATCTGCTACCGCGCCGATGTGGCGGGGCAGCTGGGAGAGAAAAAACGGGTTTTGCTTGAAAAAATTGAGGAACTGGAGATTTTAAGTGACCGGGCACTTAGAAGATGCCGGGAGGAATATGAAGCGGTAGAGGAATACAACCGTAACTACAAACAGTTGCTTAGAGATGGAAAATACGACGAGGCGGAGAAACTTTTCCGGCAGATCAGACCGTTGGAACAGAAGCTGCTCGCAAGGTTCCAACAGGAGCAGGACGCTTTTGTGCGGATTGACTGGTACGGAAATGTGTTGTATCCTCATGAGATATGCAGTGCAAATCTGAGACTTCTGGGCGGAGCGGTGAGAAATCTGAAGGAACAGAGACTTTCCTCCGCACTTCGTAAGCTTTATCAGGTAGACAACAATGCCTATGCCTTTAATTTTGATGAAGAAGTATATAGGCATTTTACGGATTATGTATTCCATCAGCCGAAGGATCGCCTGAAATGGGGTTACGGAAGGCTGCCGGAGCATGAAAATCTATATGGAACGGTCAAGCAGCTTCTCCAAAAAGAAAAACAACTGGAGATGTTGACAGGATCCGGTATGAAGGAAATGGACTACCGGGAAGAAATTACCAGCCTGGAGCATGCATGCAGCAAGCTTGTGGTCAGCCTGATGAATATCGTGCAACAAATGGAGAGATCTGTGACAGAGATATTCGAATTGTAATGATGGCGAGAGCAGAGCACGGAACGATCCACAGACAACAAAGCTGGGGACTGACATCATCATAATAAGGAGATAACAGTAAATACAATTATGGAAAGTGATAAGTTATATCGTGTGCAGAAGGAAGACCTTCCGAAAGTGGAGAAAATGCTGAATCAGTGCTTTGCACACGATCCGTTGTACGAGACGCTGATTCCGGATCCGGAAGTCCGTAAAAATCTGATGCCGGAGCTGTTTAAATGTGACATGGATGAATTTTATGCGACCTGTGAGATCTTCGCAGACAGCGCGGATCTGAACAGTGTATTGGTGGTATCGGATGAAGCGGAGCCGTACAATGTATTTCAGTTCTATTTTACAGAGGCCATGGCTGCTTTACAGACGGATTCCTATCTGATCAAGGAGGATCCTTCGTTAAAGACATTTCGGAATTTTATGAAGGGTGAGGATTATCTGAATTCCAGCTGGACGGATCAACTGCATCAGAATCAGCGTCTGCATATCATTTATCTGGCGGTGGATCCATCCATGCAGCATCACGGAATTGCAGCGGAGCTTCTGGAGGAAGCCATTGGCTATGCCCAGAAGCACAAACTGATGATCTCCCTCGAAACACATAATCCAAAAAACGTGGAATTCTATGAAAAGTTCGGATTCAAAGTATATGGTGTGATGGAGAAGAATTTTCCGTTAAAGCAATACTGTCTGATCCGTGAAGTACAGTAATATTGCTGAAAATTTCAGAAAAATCCGGAAACGCAACTGCCGGTTGACAAAATTTCAAGGGCACTTGGTAGTTGTCAACCGGCTCTTTTGTTATGATTTTCCTATGTCGACGATCTATGTGTGCACAAGAAAACATTAATAAAAGAAGGAGAGAATGAAAATGATCCTGTCAGAAAAAATAATAATGTTGCGTAAGAAATATGGGTGGTCCCAGGAGGAACTGGCAGAACGCCTGGACATTTCCAGACAGTCTGTATCCAAATGGGAGAGTGGAGCCTCAATCCCGGATCTGGAACGCATTGTCGGTATGAGCCAGCTGTTCGGAGTTACTACGGATTACTTATTAAAAGATGAAATGGAAGAGACGGAATTCGCCGATGGAATGACACCGGAGATCACAGAGGGAAAAGTGATCACGGTGGAGGAAGCCAATACTTTCCTGGAAGCTACGAGAAAATATGCTGCCCGGATTGCTCCGGCAGTATCCTTATGTGTGCTCTCTCCTGTTGTATTGTTGTGGTTGTTGGGAATGGCAGGTGCCAAAAGAGGAGCGGTTACAGAAAATGTCGCAGGAGGAATCGGTCTCATCGTACTGTTACTGATGGTGGTAGTTGCGGTAGCGGTATTTCTTCTCACCGGAATCCCGTATAATAAATATGAATATCTGGAAAAAGAAAAGCTGACATTGCAATATGGGGTGTCCGGAATCGTGGAGAAAGCAAAAGAAACATTTGCGGGAACCTACCGGATCTGCATAACCCTGGGTGTTGTATTGTGTATTCTGGGAGTGGTACCGTTGCTGGCAGTATCTATTTTTTTCGGGAATAATGGTTATGCGGTAATCCTTGCTACGGATGCTTTGCTCATTGTAGTGGCGATCGCTGTATGGCTGTTCGTGTGGTCCGGTATTATCTGGGGCGGTTATCAGAAATTGCTTCAGGAGGGGGATTATACTGTGGAGAATAAGGCAGTTAACCGGAAGTATGAGCATGTGACAGCAATTTACTGGTGTGTCTGGACAGCGGTTTATCTGGCTATCAGCCTGCCGACGATGCGTTGGGACATTACCTGGGTCGTATGGCCTGTGGCCGGAGTATTGTATGGGGCACTTCTGGCGTTTTTGAAGATAAAGAATCGGAAAGCAGAGCGCGAATAAGCGGATTGCAAGGGGAAATACGGACGGCGTGAATAAGGAGCGGAATATATGACAGTGGTATGCCTTGTGATACTGGCAGGAATTTTCTGGGGAGATTTTTTCTTAAAAAATTATATAGAGTCGCATGTGGACGAGCGGGAAGAACGAGAGATCTGCAGGGGGGAATTTCTGATCCGCAAGCATCACAACAAAGGCATGATGCTCAATGCCGGACAGAAGAGAAGGCGTCTGGTGGCTGTTGTTTCACTGGCGTTTACACTGATATTGACCGTTGTCTTTATCGTGAGTCTGGGACATCGAGGCAACAATTTGCTGCGACTGGGACTATCGCTGTTGCTTGGTGGTGCCTTCAGCAATACCTATGACCGCCTTCGCAGAGGTTATGTGGTGGATTATGTGAGCTTCCCGGTGAAATGGCAGGCGTTCCGCAAGATCGTATTCAACTGCTCAGATTTCTGCATTATCATCGGTGCGTTGCTATCGGCACTTGGAATGCTGTAAATTGAGAGTTAGTAAAGAAATGCTATCAAATCCCCGTAGCCCTTGGCAGGGTATAAGAAAC
>OGFI01000199.1_pt1 | contig 53217 bp, 42 predicted proteins | sample 1570901 | NCBI WGS metagenome assembly OGFI01 (sample SAMEA2582018, study PRJEB24529) | metagenome | biome: Human gut stool | place: China | collected 2011 | reverse complement strand
CGAACAGAAACATAATATTTCGTTTATACCGTTTTTCTTTTTCATTACATATAAATTTGCCTTGTGAGAGGACTCTTATATCTGCCCTTCAAGCTCTAGGAAAGCACCACAAAATCTGAGACACTACGTCCATTAACCTCCGGTTTACATATCCGATGCTAAGTGATATGATAAGGCACATATAATTATTTAAAGTTTTGTCAGGAGGGAAAACAATAATGAAAGAATTTTTAAACAAAATCGTAGAATGGATAGCAGAGATACATAGTTACCTGATGAGGATAAATGATAATTATGAATATCATTTTTCAGATAAAGAGCTGCATTTCATAGTGATAGGATTGCTCGGAATGCTATTTATATTTATCGTGTATCCGGTATTTAAATGGCTGGCAAAACATAATCACGTTATGGTAATTGCATGGATATATGTATTTACATTGATTCTGGTTATTACCTTCGCAATTGAAATCGGACAAAAAGTAACCAACACAGGTGCAATGGAATTTGCAGACATAGTATTCGGTGTTGTAGGATTTATTGTGATGTTTTTTATATTTTCCGTTGTCAGAGAAATTTATCATTTAATTGGAAAATTAATAAAATATCTGCAGCAAAAAAATAAATAAAAAGGAAAATCGTACAAACAAATATGATTTCCTTTGTGAGCTTTGCGAACAGGAACATCATATTTCGTTTGTACAATTTTCCTTTATAATAAACCCTGATCTTGACTTGTGAACAAGACACTGATATCTGCCCTTCGAAAACCTACGAAGCAGCCATAAAATCTGTTTTAATGTTCCATTTTCCAGTAAGCTGCGCTATAAGGAGGCAGTTCACTGCCACCGCCGAAGTCGTGTGGTTCGCCGGTAATCAGGTCTACAGCAGTTCCGCATCCTGCATCAAAATGTGCCATAAAAGGCTGATCATCTGCATTGATTGCTACGAGGACACGTTCAGAATCTGTTTTGCGTTCAAAAATACACTGACGGTTGGTTAAGAGAACGGAGCGGAAATCTCCGTAATTCAATGCGTCAGAATGTTTTTTTGCTTCTGCCAGTCTGGAAATAAAAGTTGTGAGATCATTCCATTCCGGTTTTTCGAAGCAGGCACGCAGCGCAGGGTCACTATCTTCTTTTTTTGCTTTTGCACCCCATTCACTGCCATAATAGACGCATGGGATACCCGGCATGCCAAAGGCGAGAGCGTAGATCAAAGGCAAATGATTTTCATTTGACAAAATGCTTGCAACTCTGGTGACATCATGGTTATCTACGAAAGAGAGCAGATGCTTTCCTTTGTACAGAGTCCAGTTATCCGGACCAAACTGACGGAGCAGGGAGTGGTTGATCTCAAACATATTCATGCTGTTAAAACTGGAATACAATCCCTTGTAACACTCGTAGTTTGTGACAGAATGTAACATGGAATCATTCATCCACTGGTTATAATCACCGTGAAGTGTCTCTCCGACAAGGAAAAAATCCGGTTTTAATCCATCGCAGAAAGAGCGGAGCCGTCTGAGAAAATCGTGATCCAGACAGTATGCAACATCGAGCCGTAAGCCGTCAATGTCAAATTCCTCAACCCAGCCTTTGATGCAGGAAAAAATGTGCTGGATGACATCTTCATTTCGTAAATTCAGTTTTACAAGATCATAATTGCCTTCCCAGCCTTCATACCAGAGACCGTCATTGTAGTTTGAATTACCATCGAAGCTGATATGAAACCAATCTTTATAAGGGGAATCCCATCGTTTCTCCAAAACATCCTGAAATGCCCAGAAACCTCTGCCTACGTGGTTGAATACGCCGTCCAAAATGACTTTGATCCCTGCTTTGTGTAAATTTTCACAAACAGATTTAAAGTCCTCATTTGTACCGAGACGGGTATCAATCCGGGTGTAGTCTCGGGTGTTATAACCATGCGTATCAGATTCGAATACCGGTGAAAAATAAATGGCATTTGCCCCAAGTTTTTCAATATGAGGAATCCAGTCGTTCACTTTTAAAATGCGGTGTTCCAATACACCGTCATTTTCAAAAGGCGCTCCGCAGAATCCCAAAGGATAAATTTGATAAAATACACTTTCATAAGCCCACATATTCAAGCCTCCTAATTATTTCAAAATATTAGCGGTGCAGAAGTAATATTCAGTCAATCTGCACATTTTTTACACAGATATAAAACATGCTTCATCTATTCAGCACTCATATCGCGCGATTTCTGTGAGCAGGCGCGCTGCGCAGAGATCACTGTGTTGCGGAAACCTCCGGCTTCGAGTGCGGCGACTGCCTCAATGGTTGTTCCGGCAGGGGAGCAGACAGCGTCTTTTAATTCGCCAGGGTGCTTTCCGGTTTCCAAAACCATTTTAGCGGAACCATAGACAGACTGTGCTGCAAATTTATACGCCTGTGCACGAGGCATTCCGTCTGCAACGGCTGCATCAGCCATAGCTTCGATGAACATGTAAACATAAGCAGGAGAAGAACCGGAAACCCCGATGACAGCATCCATGAGCGATTCACTGATGACTTCTGATTTGCCAAAAGAGTTGAAAAGAGCCTGTACTTCCTTTAATTCTTCTGGTGTAACATTCGAATTGACACACAAAGCACTCATTGCCTCGCCGACTAAAGCAGGAGTATTTGGCATAGCGCGTACCAGCTTGATCGGTCTGCCAAAAGTGTCCTCTATTGCAGCAATTGTTTTTCCGGCAGCAATGGATACGATGACACAGTCTGGTTTGACATGCGCGGAAATCTGTGGGATGACTTCATCAAATTTGTTTGGTTTTACAGCAAGAAATAAAATGTCACTGCGTTCGGCAACTGTTTCATTAGACAGGGTTGTCTCAATGGAATAGGTACCCTGTAATTTTTCTAAGGTTGCTGTGGAATGGGCACTTGCAATGATCTGACTGGTTGTTACAAGATCTGAATGTACGATACCGCCGATCATGGCACTACCCATATTCCCGGCACCAATAAAACCGATAATTTTGTCTATCATAAATCCTCCTTGTTTGCGAAGCAAATGCCTGCTATGCCTGCATAGCAAGCGCCCATGCAGGAACAATGCCCAGCAAGCTGTGCAGGATTTGTCCTCCTTGTTTTATGTCTTTTTCTTTCATCCTAGTTCATTTGCCCACAAAGGTCAACCTTTTACAGCATATCAATCCATAAAAGGGAGGAAAAAAGCTAATAAACGAGAAATATCAATATCACAATAGGACAAAACTTCTCGGAATGATTGTAAATTAATAACCTGCCAAAATTTCTTTTAAAGCTGCAATAAAAGCGTGATTCTGTTCTTCGGTGCCGACGCTGACACGGTTGAAATCAAAAGCACTGATCATAATTTTTCGTTCTGCAAGGGCAGCGCGGATCTCTTTTGGATCATGATGCGTGTCAAAATAGATAAAGTTGGCACATGGCTTTGCAAGGGTGCAGCCTAATTTTGTCAGTTCATCTACCAGATATTCACGTCCTTTTGTGGTAAGAGCTTTTATTTTTTTGACATATTCCTGATCTTTTAAAGCAGTCTGAGCGGCAGCAATGGCATTGTAGCTGACGTTCCATGCCTGACAGGCTTTCATAAGTTCGTCGATGAGCAATGGATCAGCGAAGGTGTAACCAATGCGAAGACCAGCCATGCCATAAATTTTAGAGAAGGTTCGGAGAACAAAAAGAGGTCTGTCATAGCCTTCTTTAATCATTTTGATCAGGCTGTAGTGTGTCGGATCTTCCACATATTCAAAATATGCTTCATCGACAACAGAAATTACATGATCCGGAAGTTTACGGACAAATTCCTCAACTTTTGCAGAGTTTACATAAGTTCCGGTCGGGTTATTTGGATTGCAGACAATGACCATTTTTGTTTTTTCCGTGACAGCATTTAACATGGCGTCAAGGTCATAGCAGTAATCGTCAGTCAAAGGAAGAACGACGCGGACACCACCATTATCACTGACCATATCAGGAAAAGCTTCGTAAGTTGGTGCACAATAGACAACTTCGTCGCCATAGTTGATAAATACTTCACCGAGCATGTCGATAATGGCAGATGAACCGGCACCGATGCAGACATGGTCGACAGTCAGACCATAAAAATCAGCAAGCTGCTGTTTAATGTCAACGGCGAAAAAGTCCTGATACATGTAACTGTTGATCGAGGCGTCTGTAACCGCTTTTTTTACGGCATCCGACATACCATACGGATTTTCATTGTAGTTCATACGGGTGACATTCTTCGGAGTGGAAGTCTTCTGGCGTGCCCCACGATTGCTCTTTGGTTTTGTTTTCATGCTGTCTCTTAATAAACATTCTACATTCATCTTCATAATCTCCTTGTCTTTTATATTTAGGCGTTTGCGAAACTCAATTTTACGTTATGAATATTACGAAAAGTTAACAAGATCAACGAAAACACGCTTCCGCTACGTGTCACTCGCAACGGTACTGCTCATTCTTCGCAGTACTTCGCAAATTCATTTATAATCTGCTTCGCAGATAGGAATTTGCTCACACTTGAATCACTTTCGCACGGTCTGTGCAGTAAATGCACAGACCTGATTGAAAAAAGTCGTTCCTGCCTTCTAAGAACCGGCGGTTCCCCAGTGTTTTCTTTTGCTCTTGTCAACTTTCCGTAATTCAATTCACATTTTCTAGGAGTTTCGCAATTGTCTATTATCTATATTATTTAAATCATCTTACAATTCAGTTGATAATGGAAACCGGATGCCCTTCTAAGTAGCACCGGAAATTATCAATTGCCATATCAATCGCGCGGATTCTGGATTCTCTTGTGAGCCATGCGATATGTCCGGTGATGACGGTATTTGGTGCAGTTAACAGTGGACTGCCGTGAACCGGTGGTTCATCTGTCAAAACATCAAGTCCTGCGGCTAGTACCTTTCCGGATGCAAGCGCATCCGCAAGTGCCTGTTCATCGATGAGGGCACCGCGCGCTGTATTGATTAAAATGACACCGTCTTTCATTCTGGCGATGGTGTTCTGATCGATCATGTGCTCGGTTGCCGGGGTATGCGGCGTGTGCAGGGAAATAAAATCGCTTCTGGCAAGCAGCTCATCGAGCGATACCTGCTCAATAAAATCGTATTCTGCACCTTCTTTTTTATGGCGGCTGTAAGCGAGTACATGCATGCCGAACCCCTGCGCCATTTTGGCAAATGCAAAACCAATCGCGCCAAGTCCAATTACACCGATCGTTTTGTCATATAATTCAATCTGTCTTGTGACAGACTTGCAAAACTCGTTGTGGTTCGTCTGGTCAGACCAGTCAATGCTTTTGATCCGGGCATCGTGCGCACCAATGTGGTGGCAGACATCCATTAATAATGCAAATGCATATTCTGCAATGGTCTGTGCACCGTAAACCGTATTGGAAATGGAAATGCCACATTTTCTTGTCATTTCCACGTCAAATTTTTCCCAGCCGTGTCCTAAGGTTGCAACATATTTTAAATTGGGATGCTGGCTTAAAAATTCTTCGTTCATATTATCTGGTCCGATCCAGAGACCAAATACTGCGTCGGCATCTCCTATAAAGGTATGGAGCTGTTCGATATTGGGATAATGTGTGGGAATTTCAATCACAACTTCATCGACACCGGAGAGCTGCTCTAACTTTTTCCAGCGTGCGGAGAGCTCATTCGGAGTGATATCTGTCTGAATAATTTCCTCCTGGATAACAACAATTTTCATTCGCTTGTCACCTCCATTTGTTTATGACTGCTAATATAAATTCAAAAATGAGGATTTGTCAAGTGAAAAATTCACGCAAATCAAATAAAAAACAGTAATTGTACAACACTTTCTTCTATAGCTAATATATAGGCGCGTAATACGCGAAAGAAAGCGCTGAAATCAAAATTTTTACGTTTTTCACAATAAAAGAATAAAAAACACAGTCATTTTGAAAAAAATAAACAAATCCGTAAAAGTTAGGTAAATTTTGTTGACAGGAAAACAAAAAGTATGATAAAACAGGCTTAATTCAAAACAGCAAAGCAATCAGGCAGCAGACCTGAACATAGCAAAGGCGCTAGGGAATCATCCTTAGCGCCTTTCTCTATTACATAGAATGTCCGGGAAGCCTGAGGCAAACAAGGAGGATTAGTTATGACGAATACACCTACCACATTTTTTGGATGGATCATTTTTCTGATTCAACAGTATCACGGATATTATTTACAAGGTTTGCTTACAACATTAGAGACATCTCTGGCAGGTACGCTCTGTGGATGTTTTTTAGGATTTTTAGTCGGAATCATCCAGGCAACGGACATCCGGGCACAGGATAACCTCATTAAAAAGATTTTACTTGGAATCCCATGGGTGATCACAAAAGTTTACGTCACGATTTTCCGTGGCACACCAATGATCGTACAGGCAATGGTTATTTATTATGGTTCTTCTACTTTATTCGGATTTGATCTGAAACCATTTAACGCAGCAATTTTTATTATCCTGTTAAATACCGGAGCTTATATGTCAGAGACAGTCCGTGGTGGTATCAATTCCATAGATGTCGGACAGATTGAAGGAGCAAAAGCACTTGGCATGGGATATGTACCGATGATGATTTACATTATCCTTCCACAGACTTTTAAGATCATCGCACCGCAGATTGGTAATACATTTGTTGCAAATATCAAAGATACTTCCGTATTAAATGTAATCGCGGTTACAGAACTTTTCTATATTACAAAAGTTGCAGCAGGAACATATTTCAGAATGTTTGAGGCATATACGATCACAGCATTGATTTACCTGACGCTTACATTATTATTCAATGGACTGCTGAAGCTGATTGAAAAATATATGGCTGGAAAAGAAAGCTATGAAGTTTTAAATCCGGCGGCAGCAAAATAAATCAGGGGACTAGATGAAAGAAAAGAGGAAAGTGCTATGGCAAAACAATCGATATTTAAATTTAATGAACGAGTGACAACCGAGGCAAAAGATTCAACGTATGAGTTCCGGGGACCGATCATCAGCGTCAAGAATCTGGAAAAAAAGTTCGGAGAACATGAGGTGTTAAAAGATATCAGTTTTGATCTGTTTGAGGGAGATGTGGTCTGTATCATCGGATCTTCCGGATCAGGAAAATCTACCTTATTAAGATGTATAAATCATCTGGAAACACCAACAAGCGGTCAGATTTTATATCACGGATATCCGTTGACGAAGGATGCTTCGACAATCAACCGTTTCCGTTCGCAGGTAGGAATGGTGTTCCAGCAGTTTAACCTTTTTAACAATATGACGGTTTTTGACAACTGCATGGCTGGTGTTCACAAGGTCAAAAAAAGAAGCAGGGAATATTCTACAGAAATCTGTATGAAATATCTGGAAAAAGTAGGAATGGCACCTTATGTAAAAGCAAAGCCGCACCAGTTATCCGGTGGTATGAAACAGAGAGTTGCGATCGCGAGGGCACTTGCAATGGAACCGGAAGTATTGCTTTTTGATGAACCGACTTCCGCCTTGGATCCGGAAATGGTCGGAGAAGTTTTATCGGTTATGAAACAGCTCGCAAATGAAGGACTTACAATGGTCATCGTAACACATGAGATGGCGTTTGCCAGAGATGTTTCCACGAGAACCATTTTCATGGATAAAGGATATATTGTGGAGGATGCACCGCCACAGGAGTTATTTAATAACCCGAAGGAAGCGAGAACCAGAGAGTTTTTAAGCAGGTTTATGCAGGGTTAAGGTTCGTAAAAAGACAAATTGTATTTGTTTTTAAGCATAGAAAGAGGAGGACAATATTATGAGAAGAAAATTAACAGCAGCACTTTTGACAGCAGCAATGGCAATTTCATTAACAGCCTGTGGCGGATCAGGTGACACAGCTTCGGCAGGGGCATCCGCAGGAGAGACAGCAAGTGTGACAGAGGCGGGCGGAACAACAACCGCTTCCGGAAAAGAAGTTCTCCGGGTTGCAATGTCTGCAGATTATGCTCCGTTTGACTGGCTGCAGGAGGATGACTCCAATGGAGCAGTGATGACATCGAATGGTTCTTATATGAATGGTTATGATGTCCTTGTCGCAAAATACATTGCAGAAAAACTGGATATGGATCTTGAGATCACACAGATTGACTGGGACGGACTGATCCTTTCCATCCAGTCCGGTAAAGTTGACTGTGCGATCGCCGGAATGTCCATCACAGGCGAGAGATCACAGTCGGTAGATTTCTCAGATCCGTATTACAATGCAAATATTGTTGCGGTTGTTGCGGCTGACGGACCGTATGCCGATGCAGTAAATGTTACAGATTTTGAGGGTGCAACACTTACCTCTACACTGAACACAGTATGGTACGATGTATTAGACCAGATCACGGATTATGCGACAAAGGATGCAGCACTTGACACATTTGCATCTATGGTAGCAGCAGTCCACGCAGGAAAAATTGATGGATTTACCTGTGATATGCCTTCTGCCAAATCTATTTTAGTAAGTAATCCGGATTTAAAGATCATCGATTTTGAGGGCGGTACCGGATTTGAGGTCAGCAATGAAGAGACAGACCTTGGTATCCCTTGCCAGAAAGGAAACACAGAATTAGTAGATAAGATCAATGAAGTGCTCGCCGGACTTTCACAGGAGGACAGAGATGCTATGATGGATCAGGCAGTAGCATCCCAGCCGGTAAGCAACTAATATGGAACAGACAGCAGTCGAAAAAAAATTCGGAAAATATGTCATGGCTTCCATGATCACCATGTTTCTCCAAAGCGCCTACTCCATGATTGACGGTTTATTTGTCAGCAATCTGATAGGTGATACGGCATTATCCGCAGTCAATGTTGCGTGGCCGGTCATTGCAGTGGTAACTGCGATCGGCACCGGCGTTGGATGCGGCGGAGCCGTAATTATGTCAACCAAACAGGGAGAGGGAAAGAACGAAGAGTCGAACATTGTACGGGCAAATGTCATTCTTGCATTATTGGCATCAAGTATTGTGGTTACGATTCTTTTTCTTGTTTTACTGACACCTTTACTGAAACTGATGGGCGCAGAAGGCGAACTTTTAAGGTTATCGCAGATTTATGGAAGGGTAATGCTCACAGGCGGCGTGCTTCAGATCTTATCCTGTGGGCTGACACCACTTCTCCGGAATGATAACCGGGCGGTCAGTGCCATGATGATCATGGTGGGCGGTCTGATTGCAAATCTTGGGCTGGATTTTGTTTTTATGTATGTTTTTCATCTGGGGATTGGCGGTGCAGCAGGCGCTTCCTTGTGTGCGCAGTTGTTTACGAGCTTGTGCTGCCTGGTCATTCTTGGTACAAAGAAAACCGATCCGATCCGGTTTTCACAATTTACTATAAGGAAAGAATACTGGAAAAAAATTTTTAAGACAGCAGTTTCACCGTTTGGAATATCGCTGACACCTTCCCTGTTGATCTTATACCATAATGTGGCGTGCCTGAAATTTGGCGGTGACCTTGCGGTAAATGCTTATGCCCTCATCAGTTCCACCGTCGGCTCGTACCGTGTGCTTCTGATCGGTGTTGCAGAGGGGATTCAGCCACTGGCAAGTTATGCCTATGGTGCACATGATTTTCATGCGATTCGGAGGATAAGAAACAAGGCAGTCATCACGGCGATTGGGGTGAGTTTCTTCCTATTTATATTTACCATCGCAACAGCCCGGTTTTATCCGGTGATTTACGGCTATGAGGGGGAAGCAGCAGACCTTGGATATCATGCGGTCATGGTGACGGCGGCACAGCTTATTTTTACAGGACTTGTGCGTGTGACGAACTCGTTTTTCTATTCGGTTGGAAAAGACAGGTATTCCCTGTTCATGATTTACTTTGATCCGCTTATTATGACACCGCTTACAATCGTGATCCTCCCACGGATTTTTGGACTGGATGGTATCTGGATCACGGCGGTTGTGACACAGTTTATTTTAAATATTGTGGCTTTTGGAATGTTTGCAAGTCACGAGAAACAGATGAGGCGGCTGGAGACAAAAGAAGATGCGGTGGCAGATATTGCATTTGCAGGAAAATTACAATGAAAAACAGATTGACAGATTTAAAAGTCTACATATGAAAAGGAACGTAACTAAGATGGCCGGTACACCATTTCAGCTACGTTCCTTTTCCTTTCCCTAATTAACCGCGTTCGTAAAAATACTACGCTTTCCATGAAAAAACATGGTCTGTTGAAATAAAATGTTTGTAATGTTTATATAATAGGAAGAAACTCCTATCGAATAAAACCAAAATTATGTAGATTAGAAATCTGTCAGGTCAGCTTTTCTCTTCTCTAAGAAGGCACCCATTCCTTCTTTTTTGTCATGAGTATCGTTTACAACACCGAAGAGGTTTGCTTCCATTTCAACTGCATTCTTGATATCCATATCGTAACCGTTGTTGATCGCTGCTTTTGCAACAGATACAGCATAGCTTCCTTTGGAGATGATCTTTGCTGCCATAGTTTTTGCAGTTTCCATTAATTCTTCTTTTGCAACAACTTTATTTACTAAACCGATACGGTAAGCTTCAGCTGCATCAATGTTGTCACATGTGAAGATCATTTCTTTGGCACGTCCCATACCAACTAAACGTGCAAGTCTCTGTGTACCACCGAAACCAGGAATGATTCCAAGTCCGCATTCTGGCTGACCGAAGATTGCATTGTCAGATGCAATACGGATGTCACATGCCATAGCAATCTCACATCCACCGCCAAGTGCGAAGCCATTAACAGCTGCGATCGTTACCTGACGCATGTTCATTAATTTGAAGAATGGAACAGAAGCTCTGATACCGAATGCTCTTGCTTCCGGAGCTGTAAAGTTTACCATCTCGGCAATATCAGCACCTGCAACGAAAGATTTGAATGCGTTATCTTTCTTGTCAGGACCACCTGTTAAGATCACAACTTTGATATCGTCTCTTCCCTCGATCTCTGTTAAAGCTGTGTTTAACTCGTCTAATGTCTCACTGTTTAATGCATTTAATGCTGCTGGTCTTGAGATGGTAAGAACGGCGATTTCGTTCTCTACATCTAATTTTAAATTGTTGAATTCACTCACGATAATACCCTCCTGAATAGATTGATAAAAAATTAACAATACATGTTATATCTAGAGTACTTCTTTTGAGAGGATTTGTCAATATCAACAAGAATAAACTTTTTCTAAAAAATGTAAAAAGAGGAAAATGACTCCGTTTACATATGGGAGATTACTTATTATAATTAGATAATTGTAGAACTTAAATTTAGATTGTGAAAATAAGAGGATTATCGCATGATTACAGACTATAATTTAGAAATTTTAATAGAACCATTACTTACGTGGTATGAAAAAAATGCCCGTGTGCTCCCGTGGCGGGAAGAGGCGACACCGTACCGGGTGTGGGTGTCAGAGATTATGCTGCAGCAGACGAGAGTGGAAGCTGTGAAACCGTATTTTGAGAGATTTACAAAGCGTCTGCCGGATGTGGCGGCTCTGGCAGAATGTCCGGAGGACGAGCTTTTAAAACTCTGGGAAGGACTTGGCTATTACAACCGTGTGCGGAATATGCAAAAGGCAGCCATTAGCGTTATGGAGGAGTATGGTGGAAAACTTCCGGCAGATTATGATGCATTGTTGAAACTGAAAGGAATCGGAAGCTACACCGCTGGGGCAATCGCATCGATCGCCTACCAGATTCCGGTGCCGGCAGTGGATGGCAATGTGTTCCGTGTCCTGACGAGGGTGACGGATGATGATACAGACATTATGAAGCCTGCCTTCCGGACATTATTGGAAAAAGAACTCAAAGATGTGATGCAGGGAATGGAGATGCCGGGCGCATTTAACCAGGCGCTTATGGAACTCGGTGCGACGGTATGTGTGCCAAACGGAGCACCATTATGTGAACAGTGTCCGTGGAAAGAACTTTGTCTGGCAAAAAAAGAGGATAAGATCGACTGCCTCCCGGTCAAAACAAAGGCAAAAGCGAGACGTATCGAGAAGCGGACAGTGCTTGTCATCCGTGACAATGACAAAGTTGCAATCCGGAAACGTCCGGCAAAAGGGCTGTTGGCAGGGCTTTATGAACTTCCGAACATTGAGGGGACTTATACGCAGGACGAAGTGGTAAGTCTTGTGAAAAGTATGCACCTTTCTCCGATAAGGATACAGAAGTTAGAGGATGCAAAACATATTTTTTCCCATATTGAGTGGCAGATGCAAGGTTACGTGATTCTGGTGGAAGAAGCCGGATTTGCAGAGAATCCGGTACCGGAGAAAGCGGATGTCATGGGACAGCTTATTTTTGTGGATGCAGAAAAATCGCAGGAAAAATATGCAATTCCTTCGGCATTTGCTGCATATGTAAAATACATGGGAATCAGGCTTGGAAATGAGAAATTCTGATGTCAGAAACAAATTTCCTGCTAGAAAAAGAGGGAGCCGGTGCAATGCACCGGCCATTCATATGAAAAAGATTGTGTATTGAAAGTGAAGTAATTCACTATTTTCTGGGAGGAACCTTGCTTACTGGTTAAGCAAGGCAACCTGATTTACTCAGGTATGAAAAAAGTTCTATGAAAAATTTTCTTGTTGGCTTAACTTATGCTTAGAGTATAAAGTTGAATTGTGTCTATCGTATGATGGCTTTGTGAGAAATTTGTAAATAAAATATGAACAAAACGTTCAAAAATTCGGCTTACCGGGAAAATTTCGAGGAATACAGCGCAGATTTTACGAATTTTACGCCTTAATTAGGAACATATGGAAGAATTAAGAAAAAATAAATTGGCTTGCATGACTAAAATATGTATAATAGGAAGTACTGAATCAGTACGAAAAGTTTTTTTTATATCATAGGAAAGTAAGAGGTAACGAAAGATGTATGATTGCATCGTGATAGGAGCTGGAATTGCCGGAGCAGCCTGCGCCAGAAAACTGGCAGAGGAAGCTGGAAAGAAAGTTCTTGTGATTGAGAGACGAAGCCATATTGGAGGAAACTGCTATGATGTTGCAGATGAACATGGCATTTTGATCCACGAGTACGGTCCACATATTTTCCATACAGGATTAGAGGATGTCTACGAATACCTTTCCAGATTCACGGAATGGTATCCTTTTGGGCATGAGGTTGTGGCAAAAGTAGGAGAGAAGCTGATCCCGGTTCCATTTAATCTGAACACGCTTCATATGGTTTATGATAAGGAGAAGGCAGACCGTCTGGAGAAAAAACTGATCGAAGCTTACGGTGAGGGAAGCCGTGTGCCAATCATGAAACTTCGTGAGAACGACGATCCGGACATCCGTGAGATTGCACAGTATGTGTATGAAAATGTATTTTTGAAATATACAATGAAGCAGTGGGGACAGAAGCCGGAGGAAATCAGCCCGGAAGTAACCGGACGTGTGCCGGTGCTGGTATCTTATGACAACCGCTATTTTCAGGATAAATATCAGGGGGTGCCAAAGTACGGTTTTACCCCGATGTTTGAACGCATGTTAGACCATGAGAATATCAAAGTTGTATTAGACACAGACTGCAAAGAATTATTGCAGTTTACCGGAGATCAGATTCTTTTTGAGGGAAAACCGTTTGCGGGAGATGTCATCTACACCGGGGCACTCGATGAGCTGTTTGACTGCAGATTCGGAAGACTGCCATACCGTTCCCTGGATTTCCATTTTGAGCATTATGATGAGGATTCTTATCAGGGACACAGTGTTGTCAACTATACAGTCAGCGAGGATTACACGCGCATTACAGAGTTTAAATATCTGACCGGACAGAAAGATACAGACGGAACTACGATTGTAAAAGAATATCCGTTTGCATATACCGGTGCAGAGGGTGAGATCCCTTATTATGCGATTTTAAATGAGGAAAATCAGGCACTGTATGAAAAATACAAGGCACTTACCGCAGGACTTCCGAAGTTCCATTTATTAGGAAGACTTGCAGAATACAAATATTACAACATTGATGCCATGACGAAAAAAGCCATGGAACTGGCAGATGCCATTATGAATGAATAAGAAAGGGTGTAATTATAAGTCATTCAATAATTACGAGAGGATATCGTTATGAAATTACTTACATTTGCTATTCCGTCTTACAATTCCCAGGACTATATGGAGCATTGTATCCAGTCGCTGCTTCCGGGTGGTGATGATGTGGAGATTCTGGTTGTGGATGACGGTTCAAAAGACCGCACCGCAGAGATCGCAGACGAGTACGAGAAAAAATATCCGGGAATTGTGCGTGCGATTCATCAGGAAAACGGCGGACATGGAGAGGCTGTCAATGCCGGAATCCGTAATGCCACAGGACTGTTTTTTAAGGTTGTGGATAGTGATGACTGGGTTGACTATGAAGCATACATGAAGATTTTAGCAAAATTGCGTGAACTTGCCGGAGGAGATACGGTATTAGATATGTTCATTGCCAATTATGTTTACGAAAAAGAGGGCGCAAAGCACAAAAAAGTAATGCGCTACAGTTCTTTACCGCAGGATAAGATTTTTACATGGAATGAAGCAGGAAGATTCCACAAGGGACAGTATATTTTGATGCATTCGGTTATTTACCGTACACAGCTTCTGCGTGATTGTGGATTAGAACTGCCAAAGCACACATTTTATGTGGATAACATTTATGTATACAAACCATTGCCGAGTGTAAAACATATGTATTACATGGATGTTGATTTTTACCGCTATTTCATTGGACGAGATGACCAGTCAGTCAATGAAAAAGTCATGATCGGCCGTATTGACCAGCAGATCAAGGTAAATAAGATCATGGTAGATGAGTTTGACCTCTGGAAGATTCCAAATCCGAAACTGCGCCATTATATGTTTAATTATCTGGAGATTATCACTGTGATCTCGACGATCATGCTGATCCGTTCCGGCACAGAGGAGAATTTAGAGAAGAAGCGTGAATTGTGGAAATACATCAAAGACCATGATATCCGCCTGTTCCACCATTTGCGAAATGGTATTATGGGAAATGCAATGAACCTTCCGGGCAGAGGCGGCAGAAAGATTTCTGTTGCAGCTTATAAACTTTCACAGAAAATTGTTGGATTTAACTAAGGACGTGGTGAAAAATGTACGTTAGAAGATCAAAAATGGAAGATTTGCCGGCGATGTTAGAGCTTTATGCCCAGGCAAGAATTTTTATGCGTGAAAATGGAAATCCGAACCAGTGGGATGAAAATTATCCATCGAGAGAGTTATTGGAAAAGGATATTGCCTTTGGAAACAGCTACATTGTAGAAGATGATGAGAAGAACCTTGCAGCAGCATTTGCCTTTATAAAAGGCGAGGATCCGACTTATTATGGGATCGAAAACGGGGCATGGCTGAATCATGAACCGTATGGAACAATCCACAGACTTGCAGGAAATGGCATGTATCATGGGATTGCAAGCGGCTGTATCGGCTGGTGCAAAAGTCAGATCGGAAATCTGCGGGCTGACACCCATGAGGATAATAAAATCATGCAGCATTTGTTGGAAAAGAATGGCTTCGTGCGATGTGGAATCATTCATCTTGCAAATGGGGAGCCAAGAATCGCCTATCAGTTTGTGGGTGAGAATCCAGATTACCGTGAGAATAATCCGCAGCCAGCAATGAACCAGAATCATTCGAACTGCAACGGACAGTCCGTGATGAACCAGAATCAGTCAAATTTCAACGGGCAGCCGGTGCAAAATCAGAACTGGAGTGTGAAGAAGGTGGCAGACTCTACTGAAAAAGGGTTTGGAATTGCTTCCATGGTGCTTGGCATTATCGCATTGGTCTTATTCTTTTCCTTCGTGAATATTCCACTTGCGATTCTCTCGATTATCTTTGGTATCATCCAGTTGACGAGAAAGGCACCAAAAGGGATGGCAATCTCCGGGATCGTCATGAGTACAATCTCATTATTTCTGTTAGTGATTTTCTGGGCTTGTATGTTTGTGTCAGATGCCAGAACAGAAAGCACGGATAGCAGCACTTACTATTATGAAGGTTCAGAAAATGATGATGCTTCCGATGATTATTATGATGGCTTATATGAGGGGTATCAGCAGGGATATAAAGATGGCTATTATGATGGCTACTATGGCTATACACCGGATGAAGAATTCTATGATTATACACCGGATGAAGGTTTCTTTGGTTATCTGCCAAATGATGATTCTTATAATTTTCATGAGAAGAACGGCATATATTATTAATAAAGAAATGACAGCCGGGGAAAACGTTTGAGACAGAAAAACAATGGAAAACAACAATTCATTATAAAAAGAGCAGCAGGATTTCTGCTGCTTATTTTTGCATTTACAGGGATCATTGGTATTTGTGTGGAAAAAAAGGACAATAAGATGAGAACAGACAGTGGGATGGAGACAGAGAGAATGGCAGAAGAGAACACGAAAGCAGCATCAGGAAAAATCAAAGAGGAGGAAGTTAAGAAAGTGGCTTTGACGTTTGATGACGGACCAAATCCGGATCATACGGAGACACTCTTGGAAGGCTTGAAAGAGCGGAATGTGAAGGCAACTTTTTTCCTTCTGGGTGCGGAGTGTGAAAAATATCCCGAGATCGTGAAGAAAATCCATGCAGACGGACATCTCATCGGCGTTCATTCCTATGAACATGTGAATCTTTCCAATCTCACGGATCAGGCGGCGATGGAGCAGGTGGACAAAACAGACCAGATTATTTTTGGACTGACCGGAGAACATGCGCAATATATCAGACCGCCTTACGGCTGCTGGAAATGCAATCTCGATTATGAGACAAAAATGATCGAGGTGCTGTGGGACGTCGATCCGCTCGACTGGAAGACAGATAATTCCAGCGTCATTGCAAAGCGTATCATGGATAAAGTGCAGGAAAATGATATCATTCTGCTGCATGATGCCTCGGAATCATCGGTAAATGCAGCGTTTCTGATTATTGATGAATTGCAGAAAAAGGGCTATACTTTTGTGACCGTCGAGGATATTTTGCTGGAGTGATAGAAAACACCGGAAAAAATATCATTAGGTACTTGTAAAATAGGACAGTTTCATGTAATGTAATAAGTGCAATGAATTTTCATGAATAAAATCTGTCATATTTTTGGAAAAAATAGAAAAAATTTGAATTTGAAATTTGAAATATTGCAAGTTTTAAATTGAAATAATTCAAAATGGTCAAATGTACGCCGCACGCGGACAAAAGAAAAATATATCTGTGATACCAAAACAGATAAAAATCTGTTAAAATAGTTTTAATTGATTACTAAGGCAGGTTTTTCGTATGGATTTATTTGATTATATGAGAGAACAGAACAGGGAAAAGGAGTCGCCGTTGGCTTCAAGGCTTCGTCCGACCACGTTAGACGAGATGGTGGGACAGCAACATATTATCGGAAAAGATAAATTGCTGTACCGTGCGATAAAAGCTGACAAGTTAAGTTCCATTATTTTATATGGACCGCCGGGAACCGGAAAAACGACCCTGGCAAAAGTCATTGCGAATACGACAAGTGCTGAATTTTTGCAGATCAATGCAACTTCCGCTGGAAAAAAAGATATGGAGGATGTCATTGCACAGGCGAAGAATAATCAGGGCATGTATGGAAAAAAGACGATCCTGTTCATCGATGAGATTCATCGGTTCAACAAGGGACAGCAGGACTATCTGCTTCCATTTGTGGAAGATGGAACGGTCATTCTAATCGGTGCAACGACAGAAAATCCTTATTTTGAAGTGAATGGAGCTCTTTTGTCCCGTTCCATTATTTTTGAACTGAAGAATCTGTCGACGGAGGACATTAAGACACTGATCCTTCGGGCAGTTTCGGATAAGGAAAAAGGAATGGGAGCCTATAATGCAGTCATTGATGAGGAGGCGCTTGACTTTCTTGCAGATGTGGCAAATGGAGATGCCAGGGCAGCGCTCACTGCGATAGAATTAGGTATTCTGACGACTGAACGGAGTCAGGATGGAAAAATTCATATCACGCTTGAGGTCGCAAGTGAATGTATCCAGAAACGAGTGGTTCGTTATGATAAAACCGGTGATAATCATTATGATACGATCTCTGCTTTTATCAAAAGTATGCGTGGCTCTGATCCGGATGCAGCAGTTTACTATCTTGCCAGAATGCTTTATGCAGGGGAAGATATTAAGTTTATTGCGAGACGAATTATGATCTGCGCAGCAGAGGATGTGAGCAATGCAGATCCTATGGCATTAGTTGTGGCAACTTCCGCAGCACAGGCAATTGAGCGGATCGGTATGCCGGAGGCACAGATTATTTTGTCGCAGGCAGCAACTTATGTGGCAAGCGCGCCAAAGAGTAATTCAGCGGTAAATGCGATTTTTGATGCAATGGAAGTAGTGAAGAATACGAAGACAGCACCGATTCCGGTTCATTTACAGGATGCACATTACAAGTCTTCCGGAAAACTGGGACATGGTGTTGGATATAAATATGCACATGATTATCCTAATCATTATGTAAATCAACAATATTTGCCGGATGGACTGACAGACAGGAAATTTTATATTCCGAGTGAAAATGGATATGAGAAGAACATCCGTGAATATTTTAAAAAGATCAAAGGTGACAGTGCATCAGATGAGAAAAGTGAGCAGGACTCTGCAAAGGGTTTTGCTGATTAATAGAAAAGCAGCAGTAAAAACTGTGGCAGAATAAAAAGCAGGAGGAATTAGAGATGAAGTCCTACGAGGAAATGACAAAAGAAGAGTTATTGAAAGAGAAGGAAGGATTGGAAGCGGAATACAAAAAATTCCAGCAGAGAGGCTTAAAACTTGATATGTCCAGAGGTAAGCCATCGCAGGAACAGTTAGACCTTTCCATGGGAATGATGGATGTACTGACTTCAGGTGTTGATCTGACCTGTGATGATGGTACCGACTGCAGAAACTACGGTGTGCTGGATGGTATCAGTGAAGCTAAGCAGTTAATTGGTGACATGATCGAGTGTAACCCGGATAATATTATCATTTATGGTAACTCAAGTCTTAACATTATGTATGACACAATCTCACGTTCCATGACACATGGTGTTATGGGAAATACTCCGTGGTGCAAATTAGATAAGGTAAAATTCTTATGTCCTGTTCCGGGATATGACAGACACTTTGCAATCACAGAATATTTTGGCATTGAGATGATCAATGTGCCGATGCTTCCGACCGGACCGGATATGGATATGGTGGAAGACCTTGTAAGCAAGGATGACGCGATCAAAGGTATCTGGTGTGTTCCGAAATACTCCAATCCACAGGGAATCACCTATTCAGATGAGACAGTCCGCCGTTTTGCCAGATTAAAACCGGCAGCAAAAGATTTCCGTATTTACTGGGATAACGCATACTGCGTGCATCACTTATATGATATTAATCAGGATCATCTGATCGAGATTTTAAAAGAATGTAAGAGAGCAGGAAACCCGGATATGGTTTACAAATTCTGTTCTACCAGCAAAATCACATTCCCTGGTTCCGGTGTAGCTGCGATCGCAACCTCTGCTAATAACTTAGAGGATATCAAGAAACAGTTAAAAATCCAGACAATCGGTCATGACAAAGTAAATCAGCTTCGCCATGTACGTTTCTTCAAAGATATTCATGGAATTACCGAGCATATGCGTAAGCACGCAGATTCTCTCCGCCCGAAATTTGAGATGATCTTAGATACATTTGACAGAGAATTAAAAGGTCTTGGAGCAGGAAGCTGGTACAGCCCTAAGGGTGGATACTTCATTACTTATGAGACACTTGACGGATGCGCCAAAAATGTTGTGGCAAAAGCGAAAAAAGCAGGTGTTGTGATGACTCCGGCAGGAGCACCTTTCCCATATGGAAAAGATCCGCATGATTCTGTCATCCGTATCTCACCTTCTTATCCAAGCTTAGAAGACCTTACAATGGCAATCCAGATTTTCGTTGTATGTGTCAAACTGGCAAGTATCGAGAAACTGCTTGGTGAAAATGAATAGGAAAAAATAAAGATCAGCTTGTGAAAAGCTGTGAAGAATGAAAAAAGCTTGAGAAGACATATATTTAGTATATGTTCTCTCAAGCTTTTGTTAATTCATAATGCAGGTTCGTATATTAAGCCTCGGTATCGGTTCCGTTCTTCCAGTTGTTGAATTTTTCAACAACAGCGTCATAAGTTTTCTGGGAAATCTCAGGAAGTTCATCGCCCCATGCCTTGGTTGCCTGTTCGAAACCTTTCTTGAACGCTTCTAACATGGATTCTGCTTTTTCAGGATCTCCGCCGGATAATGCTTTTGCAAAATCAAGAATACGGTCGGAAGTCTGGTTGACACCCCAGTAGCCGTCTTCTGCAATATCAGCCTGAGCCTGTGCTTTTACATCAGCAGACACGGTAAAGTCGCCTTTTGCAAGGAATTTCCACATATCGTCTGCAGTGCCGATCGCAACACCCTGCTTAGTCATCATTTGTTCGACGATGCTGCGAAGCTGTGCGGTACGCTGTTCTGCGTCAGCCTTTAACTTTGCAACGATTGCTGCGTTGTCTGCTTTTGTTGTTTTATTGGAAGTCTTTTCTGTTTTGGAATCAGAACTCTTCTCGTAAATGACACCGGAAGCTGTCTTGGAAGAATCTGCTTTTTTCGTTGTCTCAGATGCTTTTTCTACTGTTTTGGTTGTTGTCTGTGTGGAAGCTGCTGCGGCAGCAGTCACAGTGTTGATAGAATTAATTGCCATATAATCCTCCTTGTCTGGCGAAGCCGAATGCGATTGTTCCTATAAAACAAAGGATTCAGCTACCTTATGTGTATTTGTTAACCTTCCGTGGTTCTCTAATCTATATCGGATGTGGAAAGAAAAAAGTTTAGTGCTGATTGACCTTTTTGCTATAAAATGATAAGATAACAATTGTATACAAAAAACATGAAAAAAACAAGTTCTATTTTTAATACAATCAATGCGTGTTAGCGACGATACAAGTAAGGAGAAACTAACCGATGAAAGATATTTCAGTAAAGGCACTGGCTAAGATTAATCTGGGACTGGATGTGGTTCGCAAAAGAGAGGACGGCTATCATGAGGTGCGCATGGTCATGCAGACCATTCATCTGTTTGACCGGCTGGAGATCTCAAAGAATCCTTCAGGTGAGATCACTATGGAGACGAATCTTTCTTTTTTGCCGACAAATGAGAACAATCTTGTTTATAAGGCTGCAAAGCTTTTACAGGATGAGTTTGAGATTAAAGATGGCGTGCATGTGTGGCTTCATAAGCATATTCCGGTGGCTGCCGGAATGGCAGGAGGCAGTACGGATGCAGCCGCAGTATTATATGGAATGAACAGGATTTTTGATCTTGGACTGACAAGGGAAGAACTGATGGAACGCGGTGTGAAGATCGGGGCGGATGTTCCGTATTGCATTATGCGTGGAACGGCTCTGGCAGAGGGCATTGGAGAGAAGCTTTCCAAACTGCCGCCGATGGTGAAATGTCCTGTTTTAATTGCAAAACCGCAGATCAGTGTTTCTACAAAGTTCGTCTATGAGAATCTGAAGTTAGATTCCGATATGGTACATCCGGATATCGACCGGCTTGTGGCAGATATCAGGGAGAAAGATTTGAATAAGATTGCAGCAGACATGGGAAATGTTTTGGAGACAGTGACAATCCCGGCATATCCGGTGATCGCAGAGATTAAAGATCACATGATGGAGCATGGTGCAGTCAATGCCATGATGAGTGGCAGCGGTCCGACGGTTTTCGGTCTTTTTGACAAGGAAGCGACGGCAGTAGAGGCATATGAGGCGATGAAAGCCTCCGGTCTTGCAAAACAGGTATATTTGACGAGTATTTATAATAACGCGCGTAAGTAGAAAGGCATGGTATCAAAGATGACAGAAGATTTAACATTGAATATGGATGCGTATCTTCCGCTGAGAGATGTTGTGTTTAACACGTTAAGAGAGGCTATTTTAAAGGGGGAATTAAAACCGGGAGAGAGGCTGATGGAGCTGCAGCTTGCGGCAAAGCTTGGTGTGAGCCGTACCCCGATCCGCGAGGCAATCCGTATGTTAGAGCAGGAAGGACTTGCGGTGACAATTCCGAGAAAAGGTGCAGAAGTTGCGAAAATGACAGAGAAGGATATGGAGGATGTGCTTCAGATTCGTGAGGCGTTAGACGAACTTGCTGCAAAGATCGCATGCGAACAGATTTCCGAGGAACAGTTAGAGGAACTGGCTGCGACGATGCATGAGTTTGAAGAGTCCACCAAGACCAATAATGTGAAAAAAATCGCTGAGGCGGATGTGAAGTTTCACGATATTATTTATCAGTCAACCGGAAACCCGAAGCTTGTGAACATGCTCAATAATCTCCGTGAGCAGATGTACCGCTATCGAGTGGAATACCTGAAGGATGAGAATAATTACCCGACACTCATGAAGGAGCACAAAGACATCGTGGAGGGATTAGTCCGCAAGAACAAAACACAGGTTACAGAGACAATGCACCAGCATGTAAAGAATCAGGCGGTGGCTGTCAAGGCGATGATCCGCGAGCAGGAATAACAGTATTTTGAAGTATAAAAAACAGAAAACCGTACAGACTAAGAAGAGGATAAGCGTTTGCTTATCCTTTTTGTATTTAGAAAGGAAGCAAAAATGTCGGAAAACAAAAAGTGTCCGGTGGTGACGGATTTAAGGCAGAACATAGAAAGCATGGAGATATTTTTTCATGACTGCGCAGACATTAAGAAAAAGCAGATGAAGCTTGGAAAGAATCAGGACACGGCGTGTTATCTGACTTTTATTGAAGTGTCCGTGGATATGGGAACCTCTGCGCTTGGGGAGACTTTGAAGTACTTAAACAGTCTGTCACAGGAGGAAATCCTTCATACATTGCAGGAAAATGCACTTGGAATTTCAGACGCAACGTATTTTAAAACAATCGAGGAGGCAGTGAGCGGACTGCTGACAGGAGAGGCTATCCTATTTGTGGACGGTTTTGACCGGGCAGTGAAAATACCGGATGACGGATATCCGAACATGGGAATCACGGAGGCAGATTCGGAAAAAGTAATTCGTGGCTCTAATGAAGGCTTCTGTGATTCTGTAAAACAGAATGCCGCGCTGATCCGGAAAAGAGTCCGTTCTCCGAGAGTCAAAGTGCGTGAGATAAAAGCAGGACTGCGCTCGAACACCAATGTCTATCTGGTGTATGTGGAAGACCTTGCATATCCTAAGCTGGTAAAAGAAATTGAAAAGCGGTTGACGGATTTTACGATTGACGGCGTTTTAGACAGTGGTGTGTTGGAACAACTGGCAGAGAAAAAATGGTATTCGCCGTTTCCACAGTTTCAGACGACACAGCGGCCGGATCGAGCTTCCATGGCGATTCTGGAAGGGCGAGTGATCGTGATGTCGGACAATTCGCCGGTCGCACTCATACTTCCAACCGATTACAATTCGTTTATCCGGACAAGTGACGATTATTACAGCCGTTTTGAGATTGCAACTTTCGGGCGGATTCTGCGCTATCTGGCGTCTTTTTTTGCAATGACGCTGCCGGGATTTTATCTTGCAGTGACCAATTTCCATACACAGATACTCCCGACTACACTACTTTTGTCGTTTGCAGAGGCAAGGCAGGGAGTCCCCTTTCCGGCAGTGGTGGAGGTACTTATCATGGAACTGTCCTTTGAACTTTTAAGGGAGGCTGGTGTGCGGCTTCCCGGTGCAATGGGAAATACCATCGGAATCGTGGGAGGACTGATCATCGGACAGGCAGCGGTAGAGGCGAATCTGGTCAGTCCGATCGTAGTTATTGTGATCTCGTTTACGGCGCTTTGTTCTTTTGCGATTCCAAACGAAGAATTTGCCACTGCTTTCCGGATTTTAAAGTTTTTTTTCATTGCGGTCTGTGCGTGGCTTGGCTACTTCGGCATGCTCCTCGGACTGCTTGCGGTGCTGACGCATCTGTCACATTTGACAAGCTTTGGAATCCCATATCTTATGCCATTTGTGGGTGCAGATTTGAATAATTATGAAGATGAGAGGGATTTCGTCTGGCGGCTGCCATTCCGGAAACTGCGGAAACGTCCAATTTACGCCAATCCGAAAGAGCGCACAAAACTGACATTTCGCAAGGAGATGAAATAGTTAATTGCGAAACTTCTAGATAAATTAGATTGAATTGTGGAAATGTGACAAAAGCTTGAGAAGACACTAGGTGAGCTAAAATTGAAAGGGGAGTATATGTTTTCGGAAAATAACAAAATTTCAGACAGGCAGGTATTTCGCCTTTTAACCTACGATTTTCTTGGAATCGGGACACTGCTTCTGCCGACCATGCTAGCGAGTACAGCAGGGCGTGACGGAATCTTCTGTATTTTGGCAGGTCTGATCCTTGCATTTTTATATTTGAAAATATTGCAGTATCTCATGCAGAACATAGAAAAAAGTTATCCGGATTACCTGAAAAAACGTTGTGGAAAAGTAGTCGGATATCTGCTCTGGTGTGGATATTTTCTATATTTTATGCTCATGGCTTCCTACACGGCGTATCTGTTTTCCACGCTGATGTTAAACGGTCTTGTGGAAAACATCAGCTTTTATCTGGTGCTGCTGTTGATATTAGCTGTCGCATTTTATGGAATGGCTGGCGGAATCGAGGGCAGGGCAAGAGTGTATGAGATGTTATTCTGGTTTCTGATGATCCCGCTTTTTCTGATGCTGCTTGCAGCGTGCAGAGAGGTAAAAACCGCTTATTGGAGCCCGGTTTTTTCATCTGGTTTCAAAGAGGTATTTCGTGGAAGTTACTATGTATTCTTCTGTTATTCCATAGTGACGCTTGTGCTCTTTTTAAAAGAATATGTCACGGACAGTGAAAAGTACAGGAAGGCTGCCGGAAAAGCAGTCTGGTTTTCCGGTGGTGTGTTTGCGGTATTGTATCTGGTTCTGGTCGGGCTGTTTGGCGCGGACGCACTGGCGCAGATGAAATTTCCGGCAGTCACGATGATGAGCAGGGTGCAGATCACCGGAGGATTTCTGAAAAGAACAGATGCATTTATGTTTGGAATCTGGTTTTTTACATTGTATGCACTGTTAAACAGCATGGTTTTTTACAGTGGAAATCTGGCTGCAAAAGTGATCCGTGACTGCGGAGGCTATCTGGAAGGGAAAAAAAGAATGCTGCCGTATGTGATCCTGCTGCTTCTGGTGTATGGTGTGGCGGTGCTGTTCTACAGAAACCAGCAGATTTTAGATAGTGTGACACTTCTTTTGTGGAAAATTGGAACGCCGTTTGTGGCTGGGGTGCCGGTACTGTTATGTGTATTCGGGGCAAAACCACGGAATGAATCGGAAGAGAGCGAGAAAAAGGAAAGCCGGGATGTCAGAAAAAATCGCAGGAAAAAAGCAGGACTTCTGGCAGGAATTTTATTCGGATGTCTTTTTTTAGAGGGGTGCAATGTGGCAGAGCTTGAAGACAAGGAATTTCCGGTTCTTTTAAATATCCGGGATCAGGATACATTTGAAAGTGTGTGGCTCAATCATGAGTATGCAGGAAATAAAAAGGTGGATTACAACCATTTGAAAGTTGTGCTGATCGAGCAGTCTTTTTTAGAGAAAGAGGCAGCAGTGGACGGGATGTTGTCTATGCTGGAGCAGGAGAAGGAGATTCCGTGGAATGCTTATGTGATGACAACAGATAGCTGTGAAAATCTGGCGCAGACAGAGGAAGAACTCGATACACTGCTCGGTAATTATCTGGAAGAACTTCTGGAAAATACATCGGGAATCAGCCAGAAGGCGTATCCGACACTTGGAATGTTGTATGAGGAGCGCGCCAATCATTTGGAAACACTTTATATTCCATTTGTGGAGACTGCAGATGAAAAGCCGCAGATCACAGCTTATGAAGTGTGGAAACGTGGAAGGGCGGCAGGACTTGTTGATACGGATACCGCGCGTGCAGCATTCTTCACACAGAACTTTGCGGATGATTACACCTTACAACTGGCACCGGAACTTTATGTGAAAGTGGATACGGCAAACTGCCGGCTGAAAATAGCCGAAAAAATCGGGGCAGGCGGTCTGATCAGCCGGTGTGTTACTGTGACGGTAACGGGAGAGGGTGAAGTTTTAAGTGGCATGGCAGGAAAAAGTGCAGATGAAAAGCTTACAACGGAAGCGGAAACAATTTTGAATGAACGGATGCAGGATTATCTGAATGCTGTCGCAGACCATGCGCTTGACAGGAAAATCGACATCACCAACAGCTACCGGAAGCTTGGCGCTGATAATCGCGCATGGTATTTTCAATATAAAAATGCTCCGGCAGCTTATGAGCAGGACATCAAAATCCAATATTTGGTAAAAATTAACTGGAAAACGGAATAAATGATGATCTTCTGGGAATCATTTTAAGTATTATAGATGATACAGGAGATTGAAAAGTATGAAGAAAGAGTGGATCGGATATATCGGAATTGGAATTTTGGCGTGTGCAGCACTGTTGTGCGGTATTTTGTATACAAGGGCGGCGAGGTTACAGCATGATATTTCGGAAAAGGTGTTAAGGTTTCATGTGCTGGCAAACAGTGACGACGAGGCAGACCAGAGCTTAAAGCTTGCAGTGCGGGATGCGGTGGGAAGTTATATGCAGAAAAAACTTGCAGGTGTGGATGACTTGGAAGAATGTGAGCAGATCGTGAATGGAAATCTGGATCAAATCCGGGAAGTTGCAGCGGAAACAATTGCGCAGAATGGCTATGATTATGATGTGACAGCGGAACTGGAATACACATCTTTTCCGGTAAAAAGCTATGGCAGTTATACATTCCCAGCCGGAGAATATGAGGCGCTTCGTGTCGTCATCGGTGAAGGAAAAGGACATAACTGGTGGTGTGTGATGTATCCGAATATGTGTTTTTCAGGCAGCATGTACGAGGTGGTGGACGAAAAAGCCGGGAAAAAACTGCGTGAAGTTCTAACGACAGAGGAATACGAAAAAGTGCTGGCAGAGGGGAATTATCAGATTCAGTTGAAATATTTTTCCTTTTTGAATCCGTACCTGAAATAACTTCAAAATTGCTGTTTTAAGCTTGCTCTTGCTAATTTTTACAAAACACGCTAATATATGGCGTGAGAATAGATAAAGTCTATTGCTCGTGGCTATTTGTAAATGAAATGGAAAGAGGATTGAGATAAATGACAAAAGATGTACTTGTGAAGATCAGCGGATTACAGTTTTCAGATGATCAGGACAACGACCCGGTAGAGATCATCACAACCGGAAGCTATTATAAAAAAAATGGAAAGCACTACATTCTTTATGATGAGGTGCAGGAAGGCTTTGACGGCGTGACAAAAAGCGTTATCAAAGTGAATGATGATTTTCTGGATGTCACGAAAAAAGGTGTCACCAACGTACATATGATGTTTGAGAAAAACAAGAAAAATATGTCTTATTACAACACACCATTCGGAAATCTTCTAGTGGGAATCAATGCAACGGATGTCAAAGTGAATGAGACAGAAGATAATATTGATATCAAGGTCGATTACAAGCTGGAAGTCAATTATGAACATTTGGCAGAGTGCAGCATTTCCATGAATATCATGTCGAAGGATACGAAGGATTTTCGGATATAATACATAGAGGAGCAGCGTTTTATGAAAAAAATAAAGATAACTCTTATAATTGGACTGATGTTAGCTGCATTGATGTCCGTAGCAGCCTGCACGGAAAATAATCAAGCAGAGAGTCAAATGAATGACACAATGTTTGACTATGAGAGCCTTGGGGTAAATCAGTATGTTTATAATTCTGAATTTGAACTTGGCGAAGATTTGAAGAATGCAATTGCAGAGTTAGCATGCTGTTACGATGAATTTGATGAAAATGTTGTGGATGATGAAACGTGGAAAAATATTTTTTTGACAAGGTTCATACAAAATTCCAGATATTCTTTTGACTATCTGGATAAACAGGCAGAAAAAGGGAAAGGATTTATCACGAGAGAACAGGTGGAATATATCCAGTATTCTCTTACGAATGAAAAAATTGATTTTTTAGATTGTGTAGAGAAAGAAGTTGATACACAAGATGCAACAAGTGGCATGAATTTCGGCAATATCATAAATTATGAGTATGAGAGCCACGATGAGGAAATTGTACTGAGTGCAGATATGCAATTGCAGAGTGACGGCACAAATAATGTGAAAGAGAAAAAAGTAACTGTTTATTTAATAAAAAATCCATACAGTTGTTTTGACGGATATAGTATAAAACAACTTGTTTCTGAAGATGTAACAGAGAACATAAAAGGTGATGGAGAGGAACATACTTTTTATGCGTCAGATACAGGAGCTGAGGAGGAAAATGTGTTTGCTCTTGAATTTTTGTATGCAGAGGACAATTTACAATATGGACATTTTGTTTATGTGGATTTGAGTGAAAATAAGAAACTGGCAGAGTACATCAGAAATAATTCAGGAAGCGACTTCAAGGTAACCTATATCTTGAACGATACGCAGGATGATGTTATAGAAGGAGTCACACCAACAGAAATTGTAGTTCATACAGAAACGACAGATAATACAGAGAAACACATACAGGATTTTGAAAAATTATCAGAAATGATTGGAACATATCATTATACTTCAGATTATGGAACAGGTCGATTAATGATTGAAGCGACAGAGGATGGCATTGATATTTCTGATTATGAATCGGAGGACACCTATAGATTTCTGGCAAATGAAACAAATGTAAAAAATGAAGAGGAAAACAAAGTATATCTGGAATACCCGGCACAGGTGTATGAAGATGATACGGTTATTTTTGAGTATTACATTTTAGAAAAAGCTAGTGATGGGATTGATGTGTATTATAGTCCATCTTCTTTTGATGAAGCTGAATTTTTGTACCATGCTGTCAGGGATAACTAAAAGAGGATTGCGAGATATCATAGGATATGTTATATTTTATTCAAATAAATTTTAATAAAATCAATTTGAATAAAAACAAACCGAATTTGCAGAAAGGTGATTTCTATGTTTATTGGCAGAGAAAGAGAGTTAGCATCCTTAAAAGAATTCTATGAAAAAGACAGAATTGGCATGATCGTTATCTATGGGCGTAGACGTATCGGAAAGTCTACGCTTATTACGGAATTTGTGAAAGATAAAAAAACGATATTTTACACAGCAACAAAAGTTGGAAAACATAGGAACTTAGAATTGTTTTCAAGACAGGTACTGGATGTGCTGATGCCAGGAGTGGAAGACATCAGTTTTAATACGACAGAGGCGGTTTTTGATTTTATTGACAAAAATATTGGTGACGAGAAGCTGGTACTTGTCATAGATGAACTGCCGTATTGGGCGGAAAAAGACGAGGCTCTTTTATCCATATTGCAGAAATATATTGATACCATATGGAATGATAAGAATTTGAAAATAATTTTGTGTGGTTCGTCACTTAGTTTTATGGAGAATAAGGTGCTTAGCGAGAAAAGTCCACTGTTTGGACGACGGGATTCACAAATTAAATTGGAAGCATTTGATTATCTGGATTCAGCAAAATTTGTTCCGGATTATTCAAATGAGGATAAGGCAATCTGTTATGGCATTACCGGAGGCGTTGCAAAGTACTTGTCAATGATTGATCCGGCAAAGAGTATAGATGAAAATATCATAAGACTGTTTTTCAGGACAGACGGATATTTGTATGATGAGACAAGAAATCTGCTTACACAGGAATTTGCTGATATATCGATCGTAAATAATATTGTCGAGCAGGTTGCATCAGGAGAAAATACGCTGAATACGATTGCGGGAAAAATTGGAGAGAAAGAACCTACTGTATTATATTCATTGGATAAATTGATAAGTGTCGGTCTGATTGAAAAAAAGAAATGCATGACAGACGAGAAGAACAAAAAGAAAACACAATACGTTTTAAAAGATTATATGTTTAAATTCTGGTATGAATTTATTCCAAAAGCTACCAGCGTGATCGAGATAGGTCAGGGAGAGGTTTATTACAAAAAAGTGGTAAAACCAGTTTTACATTCTTTTATGGGGTCTGTGTTTGAAGAAATGTGCCGTTACTATACGTTGATGAAAGGAATCACAGGAGAATATGACTGCTTTATTACATCGGTAGGTACATGGTGGGGAGTAGAGAATGTAACAGATAAGAATGGTGATATGCGGTCGCAGTCTGCGGATATAGATATTGTTGCATTATCCGAGATAGACAAAAAGGCGGTTATCGGTGAGTGTAAGTTCAAGAACGAAAAGATTGACAAGGGAATTTATGAAACTCTGATCCGGAGGGGAAAGCTGATAAATGCGAAATATAAAGTTTCAAAGTATCTTTTTTTCTCACTGTCTGGATATACGGATTGGTTTGAAGAATTAGCGGATGAAGATGTGCTGCTGCTTACGTTGGATTCACTTTATGAGTAGGGAAAATAAATTAGGATGTTTGTTTTAGAGAAGTGTTGTAGAAATAATGTGATATAATTTAATCAATGATGTTGTAAAAAGGCAAAGAATATTCGTACTTTTTTCATGATAAATTATAAAAATAAATGTAATATACAATAAATAGATATAGAGGAGATGTTAGCTATGATAAAAACGTATTTGAAACAGGCTAGCAGAGATTTAGACATTACAAATATATATGTGCAAGATGCTGCATGAGATAAGCAGAGAATTGCTGAATTGGAAAGAAATTAGGAAAGTAAAGTGGGAAAATAATAAAGTGGAAGTTAAAGAATTTTTAGAAAAAGATAGTTTGAAATTTGATTTTTCAGATGATTGTGATTACACCAAAGATTCGAGTTATAAAAGTATGAGTGGATTTACAAAATATTTTGCATACAAGACGCTGGATAATGTAAAAGATCCAGATTCAAATAGTACTCTTTTGCAAGAGATATATAAAGTCTTATGGCCAGAATTAGAACAGAAGGATTATATGAGGGGAAAAGGTTGGATACATTCTGATACAATGACAAGTGTGCAACATACATTAGCTAAGTATTTTGAAGCAACGTTTCCGAATGAGGTTAAAGAATATTTATTAAATAATCCAAGGCAGAGATTTGTTTCAGTCAGAATGTGTAAATCGATGTATGAACAATTTAGTACAGTTTCAAGCTATTTAGATTCAAATGCTGATTTGAAGCGATTTGTATCTCTTTATCATACGTTAGGAAATCATTCACCCGTTCCTACTGGGTTTAATGTTGCAAGGAGTGGAGTAGGATATTCTTCTAACTATGACTATTGGGATTTAACATTAATGAAAATTAAGAAATATTTTGATTTGCGAAAAAAAACATTCTTAAAACGTGCGGATGATGTGAATCAAATAGCAATATTATTTCATTATGAAGAAACGATTAATAATTGCATGAAGTGGCTTGATGGGTATGATAGTTGGAATGATTTTGTAGAACAATATTTTTTTCAAGATTATGTTGATGATGAAGGGGAGGTGATTCCATTTTGCACAGGACATTCTTGGAAAGATGGATGTAATGAAGTTGGAGATTATGATGAGTTTTTCAAAAATGCATGGAATCGAATTGAAGCAAGAAGTAATCGAATGATAAGTGCATTGAAAAAAAAGTTGGAGAAAAATTAATGGAACATACAATATCAATAAAACTACTTTATAACTATTTCATAGAAAATAATCGTACAGTACTTTCTGATAAATAACGAATTTGTGCAAAACATTACAAAGGAAAGAAATCCTGTACGACAACTGATTATACAACAAAAAAACACCACCCCAAAATCATCAATCGATTCTGGGGTGGTGTTTTACGTTCCTACTTATTTTTTCTTAGATTTCTTAGCAGCCTTCTCTTCATCGAGGGCTTTTTTCTCTTTCTGAAGCTCTTTGTTAGCGCTCTCAGCTTTTCTCTTTAACTTGGTTCTCCAGCTTACCTTGCCTTCTGGTTTCTCTAAGGGTCCGCGGACACCGGTTACTTTGGTAATGTAGATACCGCTTACAGTAGCCTTGACTTCTTTTTTCACAGGGATCATATCAAAACATGCATCATCAGCGATCAGAGTCATCACTCTTGGTCCGACTTTAGCTTTTACGATCGGAAGTTTGGAACGACGCATAAGCTTTGGTGTCTGATCGATGACTGCCTGTGGCAGACCGGACTGGTTCAGACGCATTCTTTTCTTATCAATAATCAACATGGTAACAGTCTGTGCAGTTGCGGCAAGCTGTGCATCCTGCTCGTCTTTTCTCTTCTGTGCTTTCTTTCCAAGAAAATATAAAGCAATTGTTGCAGCAATAAGCACTGCTAAAATAACTAATAATACAATTGTTACTGGACTCACAACGAAAATCCTCCCTAATTTCAAATTCGTGTTTTATTGTAGCATTGATTTTTGGAAAAAGCAATGTGATTTTGGGGAAATGCCTTTTATTTTAGGGAAAACTGTGATATGTTATAAAAGTTAGACGACAAAGATCGTCTTTTTGATTTCTGGTTTGAAAACTGGAATCGGAAATGAGGGAAAGAAAGGTAAGATTAGATGAAAAAGAGAATTTTAGCACTTTTATTATGTGCATCCACGGTGATCAGTATGACAGGATGCGGCAGTAAAGGTGAATCAGCCGAGGCAACGGAAGCAGTGGAGAATACAGAAAGTACAGAAGAAGCACCGGCAGTTCCGCTTGCAAAATATGATCTGAAAGGATCTGATTATGTTACACTCTGCGATTACAGCGTAATTGAGGTTACAATTTCCGGAGATTATGAGGTGACAGATCAGGACGTGCTTGATTATGTAGAGAAGATTTTTACACAGGGCGGACCTTTTTACACAGCAGATCCGGACAAGACAACAGTAGAAGAGGGCGACATTGTCAATGTAGATTATGTTGGAAAGTTAGACGGTGAGGCTTTCCAGGGCGGAACAGCAGAGAATCAGAATATTGATGTTTCCAATAATTCTTCTGCAAGCGGCACAAGTTATATTGACGGATTTACCGACGGGTTACTCGGTGCATCAGTAGGAGATGTGATCGATTCAAACGTGACCTTCCCGGAAGATTATAATAATGAAGATCTTGCAGGAAAAGAAGTCGTATTTACCTTTACTGTCAATTCTATCCAGAAGGAAGTAACTGTGGATACCATGGATGATGAGTTTGCTTCCGAGCAGTTTGGTGTGGATTCAGTGGATGCAGTGTACGAGCAGGTACGCCAGTACTTAGAGTCCAGCGCAGAGAGCACACATAAGAATGATATTTATTCTGCAATAGAAGATTATCTGTTAGATAACTGTACCGTTGATATGCCGGCAGATTACAGATCCGATGTGATCGAAGCAATCCGTCAGAACTTTATCAGCCGTTACTGTGACGGTGATGAGAGTCAGATGGAATCTGTACTCACTTCTTACGGCTATACCGAAGAGAGCATTGAGCAGGAATGGTCTGACAGTGTGGAGAGCAGCATCAAATTAGAGCTCATCGTAAAAGCAATCGCTGAAAAAGAAGATATTCAGATTGATGATACTGAATTTGAAAATTATGTAAACAATATTGTAAGCAACGGTGGTTATGGCGATGCTGATACCTTATACAGCAATTATGGTTATGGCGACGCTGTTTATGGTGAGAATCAGATCCGTGTGATCTATCTGGCAGGATTAGTGCTTGACAAGTTATCCGAGACAGCAGTTGTCACAGAAAATGCGGTAGAGGAGACCGAGGGCACAGAAGCAGCAGAGAGCACAGAGACTGTGGAGACAACAGAAGAATAAGCGATACAGCAGATGTATCATAACAGAGTTATGAAATGATAAAAAATCAACAATGTTGATGTGGGAAAGGAAGAGTAGAAAAATGGAATTAGTAAATGTAAGGGATTTATTCCGCAGACAGGATGAGTATGTGGACCAGACGATCACAATCGGTGGCTGGGTGAGAAACATCCGTAATTCTAAGAATTTTGGATTTATCGTGGTAAATGACGGAACTTTTTTTGAGCCGGTTCAGGTTGTTTATTCCGATGTATTGGAAAACTTTGAAGAAGTAGAAAAATTAAACGTTGGAGCAGCGATTATCGTTACCGGTAAATTAGTTGCAACACCTGGCACAAAACAGCCATTTGAGATTCAGGCTGAAAAAGTAGAAGTGGAAGGACCTTCTACACCGGATTATCCATTACAGAAGAAAAAACACAGCTTTGAGTATTTAAGAACTATTTCACATTTAAGACCGAGAACCAATACATTCGAGGCAGTATTCCGTGTACGTTCCCTCTGTGCTTATGCAATCCATAAGTTTTTCCAGGAAAGAGATTTCGTGTATGTGCACACACCACTGATCACAGGAAGTGACTGTGAGGGTGCTGGTGAGATGTTCCAGGTAACTACACTTGACATGAACAACCTTCCAATGACAGAAGACGGAAAAGTAGATTACAGCAAAGATTTCTTCAATAAACCAACCAATCTTACCGTAAGCGGACAGTTAAACGGTGAGACTTATGCGATGGCATTTAAGAACATCTACACATTCGGACCAACTTTCCGTGCAGAGAACTCCAATACGACAAGACATGCCGCAGAGTTCTGGATGATCGAGCCTGAGATCGCATTTGCAGATTTAGAGGATGACATGATCTTAGCAGAGAGCATGTTAAAATATGTCATCAATTATGTTTTAGAGAATGCACCGGAAGAAATGGCATTCTTCAACAATTTTATTGATAAAGGTCTGTTAGAGAGATTACAGCATGTTGCAAATTCTGATTTTGCCCGCGTAACCTACACAGAAGCAGTAGAGATCTTAGAGAAAAACAACGATAAATTTGATTACAAAGTATCATGGGGCTGCGACCTTCAGACTGAGCATGAGCGTTATCTGACCGAGCAGGTATTCAAACGCCCAGTATTCGTAACAGACTATCCGAAGGAGATTAAGGCATTCTACATGAAACTGAATCCGGACGGAAAAACAGTTGCAGCAGTTGACTGTCTGGTTCCTGGCATCGGTGAGATCATCGGAGGAAGCCAGAGAGAGGATGATTACGAAAAATTACTTGCAAGGATCAACGAACTTGGCTTAAAAGAGGAAGATTACAGCTTCTACCTTGACCTCCGCAAATACGGTTCTGCAAGACATGCAGGATTCGGACTTGGATTTGAACGCTGCGTAATGTACCTGACTGGTATGTCCAATATCCGTGACGTTATCCCATTCCCAAGAACAGTCAATAACTGCGAATTATAAAATTGAGTTTCATATCGTAGGTGATTGCGAAACTCATGAAAATCTAAATTGAATTGTGAAAAATTAACAAAAGCTTGAGAAAACACTGGGTGAGCCAAAATCGAACAAGTTCGATTGGTACTTAGAAGGCAGGAACGATGTTAATCGTGACTGGCTTCTTAGTACCGTTACCAGCGACACGTAGCGAGAGTGTGTTTTCGAAAATTTTGTTAATTTTGAACAATTAAAAGAAGAGTAGGATGAGTTTCGCAATTGCCTGCTACGATATTTAGATGACAAGGAGATGGATTGTATGAGATATGTTTTGGAAAATGACACTTTGCGCGTGGAAATCGATTCTTTTGGGGCAGAACTAAAATCCGTAAAGAGAAAATCCGACGATAAAGAGTACATGTGGTATGCGGACAAAAAATATTGGGGAAGAACATCCCCTGTGTTGTTTCCGTTTGTGGGGAACTGCAAAAATAAAGAGTACCGCTATAACGGAAAAACGTATGCAATAGGACAGCACGGTTTTGCAAGGGATATGGAACATACTATGGAATCCCAGACAGAGGATACCATCTGGTTTTCTTTGCATTCTGACGAAGAAACCATGAAAAAATATCCATTTGCATTTGTATTAAAAATTGGATACAAACTGGCAGGCAATGAATTAAAAGTCATGTGGAAAGTAGAAAATCCGGATACAAAGACCTTATATTTTTCCATCGGCGCACATCCGGCTTTCTTATGTCCGTTTCATGACGAAGAAGGTAAGCTTGGATATGGTCTGCAATTTGCAGGATTAAAAGAACTGCATCATCATGGCAACACAGAGGATACCGGACTTGCACTGATGAATGAGGATCTGGTGATTCCGCTGGAGGATGAGAAAGTATACTTTACACCGGGATTTTTTGACCGCTGCACTTATATGGTGGAAGGAAAACAGACTGGGGAAGTTTCACTGGTCACACCGGATGGAAAGCCTTATGTGACTATGGATTTTGATGCACCTTTATTTGCAATCTGGTCACCGGAAGGAAAAGACGCACCGTTTGTCTGCATTGAGCCATGGTATGGCAGATGCGACGCAGAGGATTTTGACGGGACACTCGAAGAACGCGCCTATGAAAATGCGTTAGAGCCACAGCAGGTATTTGAGGCTTCTTACAGCATCCATTACCTGTAAAAACTGCGTGCCAAAACGACATCCGCATAAAGCACAGATGAAAAATTGCGCGAATAAGCCGCCGGATTATTTCATATATATAGACAGAAATAAAAGTCTGGCGGTGGCGGATTGAGAGCAGGATTGAAATTAAAGGCGAGGGATGCAAAAGAAAACCCGGCAAAAGTGCTGGCAGTGGTTCTTTTTATCATGTTTATCATAAGTGGGTTATTACTGCTGCTTCTGGCGTTGCTTTTGTACCGGCTGGAACTTTCAGAGGCGGTTGTCAAAGTGGCAGTGATCATTATTTATATTGTAACAGGTATGTCAGGCGGCATTCTCATGGGGAAAAAGATAAAGGATAAGAAGTTCTTGTGGGGATTTCTGGCGGGGACTGTTTATTTTGGAATCCTGTTTGTTGTTTCACTTGCTGTCAAGGGAGGAACAGGGATTGAGCCTGTAAAAATGGTCACAACCTGGGTGCTCTGCGCCTGTGCCGGAACTGCCGGAGGCATGATCAGTTAAAAAAAGACTTTTCTTATGAAAAACTATGTGTTATACTATAAAACAGCGAAAAAGATTTTTAAAGGAGAGATAATCATGAAACACGTTAAAACATTAAATACTAGAAAATTACAGAACACAATGAAAAAAGGTGGATGCGGCGAATGTCAGACATCCTGCCAGTCTGCTTGTAAGACATCCTGCACAGTAGGAAATCAGACTTGCGAGAACAAATAAGTTTTACAAAAAAGTAAATAATAACATTCACAAACGACCGTTCGCGCAGCGTGCGGTCATTTGTACGTTATATAGATATTGGTAAAGATAATAGAAAGTGAGGAAATATTATAGTGGTTCATCAGTATAAGAACAACGGCTATGATATTGTTCTGGATGTAAACAGCGGTGCAATCCACGTGGTTGACGATGTAACATATGATGTCATAGAAATGTATGCTGCACGCGAGAAGGTAGAAGATACTTCTGCAGAGGAGATTGTAAATGCTTTATCCGGTAAATATGGAAAAGAGGAAGTAGAAGAAGCAATTGATGAAGTTCAGACATTGATCAAAAATGAGGAGCTTTTCACAAAGGATATTTACGAAAACTATATGATGGATTTTAAGAAACGTCCTACAGTTGTAAAGGCACTTTGCTTACATATCGCACATGACTGTAACCTTGCCTGTCGTTACTGCTTCGCAGAGGAAGGTGAGTATCATGGAAGAAGGGCACTGATGTCCTTCGAAACAGGTAAGAAGGCACTCGATTTTCTGATTGCCAATTCCGGCAACAGAAGAAACTTGGAGGTAGACTTCTTTGGCGGAGAACCTCTTATGAACTGGCAGGTTGTAAAAGACCTCGTAGCTTACGGCAGAGAGCAGGAGAAGATCCATGACAAGAATTTCCGTTTCACACTTACGACAAACGGTGTTCTTTTAAATGACGAGATCATGGAATTTGCAAATAAAGAAATGGGCAATGTGGTATTAAGTATCGACGGAAGAAAAGAAGTCCACGACCGCATGAGACCATTCCGCAAGGGAGCAGGAAGTTATGATCTAATCGTTCCGAAGTTCCAGAAGTTTGCAGAGAGCCGTAATCAGGACAAGTATTATGTGAGAGGTACTTTCACACACAACAATCTTGATTTCTCCAATGATGTGCTGCATTTGGCAGATCTTGGATTCAAACAGATCTCAGTAGAACCTGTAGTGGCACAGCCAACCGAGGATTATGCAATCCGTGAGGAAGACCTTCCACAGCTTTATGAGGAATATGACAAGCTGGCTGCTGAGATGGTAAAGAGACATAAAAATGGAAATGATTTCAACTTCTTCCATTTTATGATAGATCTGGAGGGTGGACCGTGCGTGGCAAAACGTCTTTCCGGCTGTGGTTCAGGAACAGAGTATCTGGCAGTAACACCTTGGGGTGACCTTTACCCATGTCACCAGTTCGTAGGAAATGAAGATTTCTTACTAGGTAACGTGGACGAGGGTATCAAGCGTCAGGATATCTGCGATGAATTCAAATGCTGCAACGTTTATGCGAAGGAAAAATGCCGCAACTGCTTTGCAAAATTCTATTGCAGTGGTGGATGCGCAGCAAATTCCTACAATTTCCATGGGGATATCCACAATGCATATGATATCGGATGTGCGCTCCAGAAAAAGCGTATCGAATGCGCAATCATGATTAAGGCTGCCGAGGCAGACGAAGAATAAAGGAAGGGTAAAACAATGAAAAAGAGTAAAGCAGCAGTCATATTGGCAGTGATCATTGCAGCATTTGCAGGACTTGCCTATTATGCATCAATTATTCTTTCATCCACTGGAATCGGCGAAGATATGTCAATTCCACTGGGCTTGGATCTCTCCGGTGGTGTTTCCATTACTTATCAGGTAGTGGACGAGAATCCAAGTGCTGAAGATATGAGTGATACCATTTATAAGCTTCAGAAACGTGTAGACAGTTATAGTACAGAGGCTTCCGTATATCAGGTTGGTGATGACAGAATCACAGTTGAGATCCCTGGTGTGCAGGATGCAAACAAGATTTTAGAGGAACTTGGAAATCCGGGTTCTCTGGAATTCCAGATGCCGGACGGAACAGTATTCATGACTGGTGATATGGTGGCAGATGCACAGGCTGCAACCCAGACAGATACTTATGGCAACAAAGAATATGTAGTTTCTTTAAAACTGACAGATGAAGGCGCCAGGATTTTTGGAGAAGTGACATCTGAGAACATTGGCAAAAATCTCCCAATCGTATATGACGGTGAGACAATCAGTTACCCACGTGTTCAGACAGCTATCACTGGTGGTGAGGCACAGATCACAGGTATGGCAAATTATGAGGAAGCTGAGACACTTGCAACACAGATCCGTATCGGTTCTCTTTCCTTACAGCTTACCGAGTTAGAGTCCTCTGTTGTAGGAGCCCAGTTAGGAAGCCAGGCAATTTCTTCCAGCTTAAAAGCAGGTGCGATCGGACTTGCTGTCGTTATGGTATTTATGATCGTAATGTACGCAGTACCTGGTGTGGCAGCATCTTTAGCGCTTGCAATCTATACAACATTAGTGATCGCAACCTTATATCTGTTCGAGATCACACTGACACTTCCTGGTATTGCAGGTATTATCCTTGGTATCGGTATGGCGGTGGATGCGAACGTTATCGTATTTGCACGTATCCGTGAGGAGATCGCAACCGGAAAATCGGTTCAGACATCCATGAAGATCGGTTTCCAGAAAGCAATGTCAGCAATCTTAGACGGTAACATTACAACTTTGATCGCAGCAGTTGTGCTTATGGCATTAGGTTCCGGTACTGTAAAAGGATTTGCATATACTTTAATGATCGGTATCATCCTTTCACTTTTCACAGCGATGGTTGTTACCAGATATATTCTTTATTCCCTGTATGCATTAGGACTTAAGAGTGAAAAACTTTATGGTCGTGCAAAAGAGAGAAAGAGCATCAATTTTATTGGAAAAAGAGCAGTATTCTTTACGGTTTCCGGTGTTATTATCGCAGCCGGACTGATCAGCATGGGAGTACATTCAGCGACAGAAGGCAAGGCATTGAACTATGGTCTTGATTTCATGGGTGGAACTTCTACAACTGCTGATTTTGGAAAAGATATGTCTATTGAAGATATTGAGAGCAGCATTGTTCCTTATGTAGAAAAAGTAACGGGTGACTCTGACGTGCAGGCAACGAAAGTGGAAGGAACCACACAGGTTACGATCAAAACACGTACTTTGAATTTAGATGAGCGTCAGGCATTAGAGGATACTTTAGTGGATGACTGTGGTGTGGATGCTGCAACGATCACATCCCAGAGTATCAGCTCCACAATCAGTGGTGAGATGCGTTCTGATGCATTGAAAGCGGTTGTCGTGGCATGTATCTTTATGCTGCTTTACATCTGGTTCCGTTTCAAAGATATCAGATTTGCCGCAAGTGCGATCATTGCATTAGTACATGACGTTCTTGTTGTGATCACTGTTTATGCGCTGGTTCGCATTTCTGTCGGAAGTACCTTTATCGCGTGCGTGCTTACAATCGTTGGATATTCTATCAACGACACGATCGTTATCTTCGACCGTATCCGTGAGAACCTTGCATTAAAGACTGGAAAACAGACAGCAGAAGACTTAAAAGAGATCGCAAACAAGAGTTTGACACAGACATTATCCAGAAGTATCAATACTTCCATTACAACATTCATCATGGTTGTAATGCTCTACATCTTAGGTGTGGCAAGTATCCGTGACTTCTCACTTCCACTTATGGCAGGTCTTGTATGTGGTGCTTATTCTTCAATCTGCATCGCAACTGAACTGTGGTATGTTATGAAAGTGCATGTTGGAAAAAATAAAGTAACAAAATAATTGCAAAATTGCGAGCAAAGCGGCTGCCTTTTGGGGCAGCCGTTTTTTGGTAATTCTGGGAGTTTCGAAATTATTCAATATGGAATTTGAACGAAGGGAGACAAGCGTGTGTTAAAAGGAGTTATCGTCTATTTGATTATTATGAATATTGCCGGACTGGCGGTAATGGCACTAGACAAGAGCAGGGCAAGACGTCATGCGTGGCGGATACCGGAGAAAATGCTTTTTCTGGTGAGTGTTTTAGGTGGCAGCATTGGAACGTGGGCAGGAAGGTACTTGTTTCATCATAAGACAAAACACTGGTATTTTGTAGTTGGAATGCCGTTGATACTAGTGCTGCAGATTGTACTTTTTGTTTTGCTGGTGAGATAGGCAATTGCAGTATTCAGATTCATGTTATAAGGAAATGAGTGAAATAAAAAATAAATTTGGAATTGAATATTTATGACAAGTCCTTTATAATGAATTTTAAAGTTTTGAAAAAAAACACATGTCTTTGAGAGAAAGACAGAGATGAGGAGGCATTATGTATACATTAGAAGACATTCAGGCAGTGGATATGGAAGTGGCACAGGCAATCACCGATGAATTTGACAGACAGAACAGCCATATTGAGCTGATCGCATCTGAAAACTGGGTAAGTCCTGCGGTCATGTCAGCAATGGGAAGCGTTATGACAAACAAATATGCAGAAGGTTATCCGGGAAAAAGATATTATGGCGGATGCGAATGTGTAGATGTTGTAGAGGAACTGGCAAGAGAGCGTGCAAAAGAGTTATTTGGCTGTGAATATGTCAATGTGCAGCCACATTCCGGCGCGCAGGCAAACATGGCAGTACAGTTTGCAATTTTAAAACCGGGTGATACGATTATGGGAATGAACTTGGATCATGGCGGACATCTGACACATGGTTCACCGGTCAATTTTTCCGGAACCTATTTCCATGTTGTACCATATGGAGTGAATGATGAGGGATTCATTGATTATGATAAAGTAGAAGAACTTGCTATGGAATGTAAGCCAAAAATGATCATTGCAGGAGCTTCTGCTTATGCGAGAACAATCGATTTCAAGAGATTCCGTGAGATCGCAGATGAATGTGGTGCGGTGTTAATGGTTGATATGGCACACATTGCGGGACTTGTAGCAGCCGGACTTCATCCAAGCCCAATTCCATATGCGCATGTTGTGACAACGACGACACACAAGACACTGCGTGGACCAAGAGGTGGAATGATCTTAAGCAGCCAGGAGATCGCAGATAAATATAATTTTAACAAAGCAATTTTCCCAGGTATTCAGGGCGGACCTCTGATGCATGTGATCGCGGCTAAGGCAGTCTGCTTCAAAGAGGCATTGCAGCCGGAATTTAAAGTTTATCAGCAGAATATCATTGATAATGCACAGGCACTCTGCAAAGGTTTGATGAACCGTGGCATTAAGATCGTATCCGGCGGCACAGATAATCACCTGATGCTTGTAGATCTGACAAATTATGATCTCACTGGAAAAGCGGTTGAGAAACTTTTGGATTCTGTCAACATTACCTGCAATAAAAATACCATTCCAAATGATCCGAAATCTCCGTTTGTGACCAGTGGAGTGCGTCTTGGAACTCCGGCGGTTACTTCCCGTGGTTTAAATACCGAAGATATGGATCAGATTGCGGAGGCAATTGCGGTGATGATCAAAGAGGGAGAGCCTGCGGCAGACAAGGCAAGAGCAATCGTTAAAGCATTGACAGAAAAATATCCATTGAAATAATAGGGTACAGGATTGGGCAAATAAGCTGTTGTCATGAAAAAGAGATTATGAGAAAAAGTTTGTAAATAAGATTCTTCTATGATGATAATGAAGGGCAAAAAGAAAAAAGAGGGAAGGTGCAAAAATAGCATCTTCCCTCTTTTGCGCTCATTTATCGTGCAAGAACGTCAATAATCTGACCAACATACATGGTGTGCATATCACCGTCTTTGTACCATTTATCTGCAATCTCGGAATCGAGGAAAGAATCATCTGTGATTCTGGTTGCAGACATTTTTTCACAGACTAAGACAAGATTTCCCTCGTCAATATATGGAATTCCATGACGGTAGTCCACGGAAAGCCCGGCATTTGCAATCTTATCTTCGTCACGACCGGAGTGGGAGCCACAGTAATTTAAAGCATTACGATACTGGTCGCTGACAAAGGTAAGGGAGAAAAAGTCTCCTTTATCGATCAGCTCTTTTGTGTATCTGGAATCGCGGACAAAAACATAGATCACGTTTTTTCCCCATAAGACACCGACACCACCCCAGCTAATGGTCATTGTGTTGGATTTCTGTTTGTTCCCGGCAGTGAGCAGCGCCCATTCTTTGCCGATTTTGGTAAATGGATTCATGTCCAGCATATCAACTGGAATTGGTTGAAATGTATGCATAGGAATCACCTCACGTAAAATAATTGTTTTCATGGTATTTACGAAACTCAGATTTATGTTATGAATGTTGTAAAAATGTAACAAAATTTTCGAAGACACGCTCCCGCTACGTGTCGCTCGCAACGGTACTAAGAAACCAACAGTTTCATTTCTTATCTGATAAATCAGAACAAAATGCAACCGTTGCTTTCTAAGAACCGGCGGCTCCCCAGTGTCTTCTCAAGCTTTTGTCGCATTTTCACAACCTTATTTACTTTTTTGTGAGTTTCGGAATTACCTTTTTGATAATTTTATTATATTATATGAGATCAAAAAAGTCACTTGAAAATATGAAACATTGGAAATTCTAAATTGCAGGAATATAATCTGAAATGGATATTTTACATTACAGATGTGAATAAAAAATAGTTATGGAAATGATGATAAACAATAACTATAAATTATATACGATATAAGGCTCTGGAATAATCTTGACATGAAAAAAAGAAAGTATCATAATGTGTTTCAGAATCAATTTTCCAATAAGTTAGTGGAAAAACAAGGAGGATATTATGGATATCAGATTTGAGAAAAGACCAGTATTAAAGGAGAAACCAGACCAGAAGAATCTTGGTTTTGGTAAGTATATGACAGACTATATGTTTGTTATGGATTGGACAAAAGAAGACGGCTGGAAAGATGCAAGAATCGTTCCAGAAGGACCTATCACAATGGACCCTGCATGTGTAACACTTCATTATGCACAGGAAACATTTGAAGGTATGAAAGCATATCGTACAGCAGAGGGCAAGATCCAGTTATTCCGTCCGGAGATGAACGCAAAGAGAATGATCAATTCCAATGCAAGACTTTGCATGCCGGAATTCCCCGTTGATATGTTCGTGGAAGCAGTAGAAGCACTTGTGAAAGTAGAAGCTGACTGGGTACCGTCAGAACCAAACACTTCCCTTTATATCAGACCATTTATGTTTGCAACAGAAGCTGCACTCGGTGTACATATGGCAAACGCATACAAATTCATGATCATCTGCTGTCCGGTAGGTGCTTATTACGCAGCAGGACTGAATCCGGTTAAGATTTTAGTTGAGGACGAGCTGGTTCGTGCTGTAAAAGGTGGTACAGGATTTACAAAATGTGGTGGTAACTACGCAGGTTCTATTTTAGGACAGGTAAAAGCAGAAAAACTTGGTTATGCACAGGTTCTCTGGTTAGACGGTGAACATCGTAAATATGTAGAGGAAGTTGGAACCATGAACATCATGTTCAAGATCGCTGGCGAGATCTACACCGCACCAATCGAAGGAACCGTTCTCCCAGGTGTTACAAGGGATTCCATGATCCATCTGTTAAGAGACTGGGGATACAAAGTAAATGAGACAAGACTTTCTGTTGATGATCTGATGAAAGCAGGACATGACGGTACACTGGAAGAGGTATTCGGTACAGGTACAGCAGCCGTTATCTCACCAGTTGGAGAACTTCGTTACAAAGATGATGTTGTAACAGTCAATAATTTCGAGATCGGTGAATTGACACAGAAATTATATGATACTTTAACCGGTATCCAGTGGGGAAGAATTCCGGATAAATACGGCTGGACAGTTGAGGTAAAATAATACAAAAAAGAACTACTAGACAATTTATGCATATCATAGTATAGTAGTTATGTTATAGATGCCTTCATAAATGTAGATGCATTTATGAAGGCATTTACAATATATAGCACATTGATAATCGAATAAGGTTTATATTTTCAGATATGCAATCCTGTCTGTGACCGATTGCAGACATTTGGATTTCTCTTCTAGCGCCATGTACCTGTGAGGACGAATATGCACAGGTTAACGAGGAAAAGGGTTATCGAAAATTCGGCGGACGCCCTTTCGTACCTCCCAGTGCGAGATATGCCGGCAAATATGCAGGTGACTGCAAAACAAATACGGTATAATGGGACAATAAATATGAAGAAGATGCGTAATGCTTCAATATCTGTGATGTTGAACATTACAGTTAAAAATGAAATAAAAAAGAAGAGGAAATTTAATATGTGTGGAATTATAGGTTATACAGGCAGTGAGAATGTAAAAGATGTTTTATTAGATGCGTTGGAATTATTAGAGTATCGTGGATATGACAGTGCAGGTATCGCAGTGGAGGATGAGGTTTCCCATGAGACAAATGTTTATAAATGTGCCGGAAGAGTAAGTGATTTAAGAGCAATTTGTGAGTCAAAGAAAATCTTATCAACCTGTGGTATCGGACATACAAGATGGGCAACCCACGGGGGAGTCAATGACCAGAATGCACATCCACATCAGCAGGGAAAAGTAACACTGGTTCATAATGGAATCATTGAAAATTATCGTGAACTGATCGCAGATTATGATTTGCAGGAAATCCTTCATTCTGAAACAGATAGTGAAGTTGCAGCTGCATTATTGAATCATTATTACAAAGGCGATCCAAAAGAGGCAATCAAGAAAACAGTAAGCAAATTAAAGGGTACATTTGCGCTTGTCATTCTTTTTGAAGACCAGCCGGATGTGATCTATTCAATCCGAAATGTCAGCCCGATCGTTGCAACAATCTGCAAAGAGGGAGCAATGCTTGCATCAGATCTGACTGCACTTTGCCGTTTTACAAACGAGTACTTTGTTGTACCTGAGTATCATATTTTAGAGTTACACAAAGACCATGTTGTGCTTACTGATTTAAATGATCAGGTTGTGGAACCGGAATTTTTGTCTGTAGACTGGGAGTTAAACAGCGCAGGAAAGAATGGTTATCCATTTTATATGGAAAAAGAGATCATGGAGCAGCCGGAAGCAATCAAAAATACGATCAAAGACCGCATTGTAAATGGACTTCCTGATTTTACCGCAGACGGTGTGCCGGATTCCCTTTTTACCAACTGTGACAGAATCTGTGTAGTAGCATGTGGAACCGCCATGCATGCAGGACTTGTGGCACAGGCTCTTGTAAAGTCTATCGTTCATGTGCAGATGGATGTGGAACTTGCTTCTGAGTTTATGTATTCAGATCCGGTCATTGATGAGAAAACATTAGTGATCGCAGTTTCGCAGTCCGGTGAGACGATTGATACATTGGAAGCTTTGAAATATGCAAAGAGACAGGGCGCAAAATGTCTGTCAGTCATCAATGTAAAAGGTTCTTCCATTGCAAGAGAAAGTGATTATGTTTTATACACTTCCGCAGGACCGGAAATTGCAGTGGCAAGTACAAAAGCTTACACAACACAGCTTTCCGTATTTTATCTGGTAGTTGCCAAAATGGCACTGCTTCGCGGCGTGTATACAGAGGAGCAGACCAGAAACTTTATTGCAGAATTAGAGCGTGTTCCGGAAGTGATGAAAAAAGTTCTGGACGAGAGACGTGATATCCATGTGATCGCCAAGAGAATCTTAGAAGCAAAAGATCTGTTTATGATCGGACGCGGATTGGATTATTCTATTTTATTAGAGGGATCATTGAAACTCAAAGAAGTTTCCTACATTCATTCTGAGGCGTATGCTTCCGGTGAATTAAAACATGGTCCGATCGCGCTTATCACAACCAACACACCGGTTGTTGCAACTGTAACACAGGAAAAACTCATGTCAAAAGAGCTTTCCAATATTAAGGAAGTAAAATCAAGAGGTGCAGATATCGTATTATTTATCAAAGAGGCGCTTTCCGGTGATCTTGATACAGAGTATCAGGTGATCAAACTTCCAAATATGCAGGATGAATTCATGGTTCTGCCTGCATCGGTTGCATTACAGCTGTTGGCATATTATGTGTCATCTGACAAGGGATTTGATGTTGATAAGCCAAGAAATCTTGCAAAAGTAGTTACGGTAGAGTAAAAACGATAGAATGTTTGGGGAGTTAGTTTTTGAAATTGAACGATAAAAATGACTGATAAGTTGGGAAATCAAATGTTTTGCACAGGGAGCAGAACAGGATTGCGTATCTGAGCATATAATATAAGGAAATGTATGAAGAGGTTGTTCATGCCAGATATCAAATATGCCCAGACAGAGGCTGTAGATAAAGGAAGCCTCAAAGTAGAAGTACTTACAAACCGGACCAGAAGACCGATTGAGGGAGCAAGAATCACCATTTCCTATTCTGGGGATCCGGATTCCAAAGTGGAGGAGGTAAGCGCGGATGATTCGGGAATGTCGGAAAAACTTACGCTTGATGCGCCTCCGCTTGAATACTCGATGGAACCCTCCGAAAATCAGCCGTTTGCCCAATATACGGTCAAAGTTACTGCACCCGGATATCGTCCCGTCAGTATTTCGGGTGTTCAGGTTTTTTCGGAGCAGCTCGCATTGCAGCAGGTGCGAATGGCGGAAGAAAATGAAGAAGAAAATCAAATAGATTCCATTGTAATTCCAGTCAACACACTTTTTGGAAATTTCCCGGCAAAAATTGCAGAGTCGGAGATCAAACCTGTTTCTGAATCCGGAGAGATCGTGCTCAGCAAAGTGGTAGTCCCGGAGTTTGTCATCGTGCATGACGGACCGCCGACAGATTCAAATGCAGCAAATTATTATGTGCGTTATCGGGATTATATTAAAAATGTAGCGTCCAGCGAGATTTACAGTACATGGCCGGACAGCACGCTGCGTGCCAATATCCTGGCAATCATGTCCTTTACCATGAACCGGGTTTACACGGAATGGTATCGCAACAAAGGTTATAACTTCACGATCACAACGTCTACCGCCTTCGACCAGAAATTCGTATATGGAAGAAATATTTTCCAGAGCATTTCAGATGTCGTGGATGAAATGTTCCAGAACTATCTTTCCAGACCGAATGTCAGGCAGCCGATCTTAACACAGTACTGCGACGGTCAGCGTGTGACCTGCAGCAATTGGCTGAGCCAGTGGGGAAGTAAATATCTTGGAGATCAGAATTACGAAACGATAGAAATACTTCGTTATTATTATGGCGACAATATGTTTATCAATACCGCGGAGGAGATTTCAGGCATCCCGGCATCATGGCCGAGATATAATCTGGAGGTAGGTTCTACCGGAGATAAAGTCCGGCAGATTCAGGAGCAACTTGCAAGGATTTCCCAGTCTTATCCGGCAATCCCGACGATCACACCGGATGGTATCTATGGAGCAGCGACCAGAGAGGCAGTAGAAAAATTTCAGTCAATTTTTGACCTGCCGGTGACCGGAGTAGTGGACTATCGGACGTGGTATAAAATTTCAGAGATTTATGTTGCTGTGACGAGGATTGCAGAATTAGTATAGAAAAACCGGAGATGAATAGATAAGTGCAGGCACAAAATGTGACTGCACTATCTGGTCATTCTCCGGTTTATTTAACGTATTTCTGTAATGTTTCGATAACAGCACCCGGTTTTCTGGTCATTTCTGTGAAGTACTGGCAGGTAAGCTCTGCAAGTCCGACTTCATAGAGATCAACACCGAAAATCTTAGCGTTGGAGAGAACATCTTTTAACTTTGCATCTGCGTCAAAAGTATCTCCAAGTTTAATGTCAGCGGCATAAGGACGAACTTCGTCTAACATTGGATCTGAGCTTAATGTAAATTCATTTCCATTGTCGTCAATTGCCATGAGGTAACGAAGCCATCCGGCAAATACTAATGGAATTAATTTAATATCAGAAACATTGAGTTCCGGTGAAGCAGCGTAAGCTTTGATTGTCTCACCAAAACGGATTGCTAATTTCTGGGATGTATCGGTTGCGATACGCTGTGGTGTATCCGGCATGAATGGGTTTGGAACACGTACATTAAGTACAGTGTCGATAAACTCTTTTGGATCAAGAATGCCAGGATTTACAACAACCGGAAGTCCTTCTTTGTATCCGATACCTTCTACTAATTTTACCAAAGTCTCATTTTTCATCTCTGCGGAAATGAGGTTATAATCTAATAAACATCCGAATACAGCAAGTGCTGTGTGAAGTGGATTTAAGCAGGTGCAGACTTTCATCTTCTCTACTTTATCTACTGTCTCGCGGGTTGTGAAGATAAGACCGCCTTTTTCTAACTCAGGACGTCCGTTCGGGAATTTGTCTTCGATGACAAGGTACTCTGTTTCCTCAGCGTTTACGAATGGAGCAACGTAAGTGTTTTTGCTTGTGATAACCGGATCAAGACCTTCGATGTCATCTTTCTGCAATAATGCTTCGATGGAAGCGTCTGGTCTTGGTGTGATCTTATCGATCATAGTCCATGGGAAGGAAACTTTATTTTCGTCCTCTGTATAGGAAACGAATCCTTCTTCTACAACACCATTTTTTGCCCACTCTTTTGCAAAAGTAGTGATGGCGAGTTTTAACTTATCTCCGTTGTGGGAGCAGTTATCCATACTTACCATGGCGATCGGTTTCTTGCCGGAAACGTAACGTGCGTAAATTAATGCAGCAACTTTACCAATGTAGCTCTCTGGTCTTTCCGGTCCGTTTTTCATATCTTCTGCAACGGCAGCCATGAAGTTTCCGTCCGGAGTATTTAAGTTATAACCCTTTTCTGTGATGGTGAAAGTACACATCTGAAGGGAATCTTTTGCAAAAATTTCTTTTAAACGGGAGAACTGCGCGTCATCGTGGGAATCTAAAGCGAGGGATTCCATGATACTTCCGGTAACGGATTTCTCAACGGTTCCGTTTGCTTTTAAAGTGACGAGAATGCTTAAATCGTCGTGTGGGCGGTTCATTTTCTCGATGATCTCGTAGTCATAGCCCTCTGCAACGGTCAATCCGCGGTCAAGAACACCTGCATTTAAAAGGTTCTGGACAACGTTGCACTGGAATGCACGGAAGATGTTACCAACACCGAAGTGAACCCAGAATGGATTCTCTTTTGTATTCTTTTGTACTGTTTCATAATCAAAGGAAGGAAGGGCATAACCCTTAGCTTCCCATGCACTTTTATCTGCTAAACCTGCTCTATTTAACTGCATGTCTTGTCTCTCCTTTTTCAATTGCTTCCCATAAACCGTTTAAATATGTTGCACCTAAAGCTCTGTCGTAAAGACCGTAACCCGGCATTGCAACTTCGCCCCAGATCATACGTCCGTGGTCTGGACGGATCGGTCCGTCAAATCCGATATCGTAAAGCGCTTTCATAATCTCGTACATATCAAATGTTCCGTCAGAAGAAAGATGTGCTGCCTCTTCGAAATCTGTCGGGCTGTTGAATTTTAAGTTGCGGACATGTGCAAAGTGGATACGTCCTTTTAAGGAACGGATCATATCCGGAAGATCGTTCTCAAGGTTTGTTCCGTAAGAACCGGAGCAGAAAGTAACACCGTTGTGTGGGTTATCTACCATTTCCATCATACGGAGAATGTTTTTCTTATTGATGATGATACGTGGAAGTCCGAATACGCTCCATGCAGGATCATCCGGGTGGATTGCCATGTTGATGTCATATTTGTCACATACAGGCATGATTCTCTCTAAGAAATATTTTAAATTTTCAAACAGTTTTTCATCATCGATGTCTTTGTACATTGCAAAAAGATCTTTAATCTTAGCCATACGTTCCGGCTCCCAGCCTGGCATAACAGTTCCGTTCATATCACCGGAGATAGAAGCGAACATATCCTCTGGATTAATGGCATCTACAGCTTCCTGTGTGTAAGCTAAAACAGTGGAACCGTCTGGTCTTTTACGAGCAAGCTCTGTACGTGTCCAGTCGAATACAGGCATGAAGTTGTAGCAAACAAGATGGATATCTTCTTTTCCAAGGTTCTCTAAAGTCTCAATGTAGTTGTCGATGTATTTGTCGCGGTCAGCAGAACCGGTTTTGATCGCATCATGAACATTTACACTTTCGATACCAGCAACATGAAGTCCGGCAGCGGCTACTTCTGCTTTCATTTCCTGAATACGCTCTCTGCTCCATACGTCACCAGGTGCAGTATCATATAAAGTTGTGATAACTCCTGTTACGCCTGGAATCTGGCGGATCTGCTGTAATGTTACAGTGTCGAATTTGGAACCATACCATCTTAATGTCATTTCCATAGTTTATTGTTTCCTTTCTTAGAAAAAATGTTTTGTTAAGCTGCTATTTTGCAGCAGGTTTTTGTTTTGATAAGCCTATTATATCCAAAAGATGAAAAAAGAAAATTGACAGAGTTGTTGTTCACATTGCAAAAGTTGCGGTTGGATGATAGAATGTGTATAAACAATGAGTAGTGCATCAAAAGAAGCAGATTGTATATAGGCAGGAGAGGCGAATACGCATGGCAAAAAATCTTCAGACTAAGTTTTCCACGAGACAGTATATGCTGTCGAGGGATTTTGAAATCTATTATTATAATGAACCGGTATCGGAAAAAGTTTCGGTACATTCTCATGATTACTATGAATTTTATTTTTTCCTGGAAGGGGACGTTTCTATATTAATAGAAGGAAAACAGCATCCGTTAAAATACGGGGACATGGTGCTGATACCACCGGGCATAAAACATATGGCGGTGGTACATGGAAATGAAATCCCGTACCGGCGTTTCGTGTTCTGGATCAGCGTGGAGTATTGCAATCAGCTCATGGAAGTATCATCCTCCTATGGATATCTGATGCAGAATGTCCTTGTGAAGAAAAAATATATTTTCCATAATGATCTGATTACATTCAACACGATCCAGTATCGTATTTTTCAGTTGATCGAGGAAATAAAGTCAGAACGTTTTGGAAAAGAGGCAAAGGTTTCACTTTGTGTGAACGATCTTGTGCTGCAATTAAACCGCATTGTCTATGAACAGCAGAATCCGAAAAGCGAGAAGGAAGAACAAAATCTGTACCAGAACATTATTTATTATATTGATGATCATCTTGATGAAGAATTATCATTAGAGCAGTTAGCAGGGCAGTTTTTTGTCAGCAAGTACCACATTGCTCATATTTTTAAAGAGCAGATGGGTCTGTCTGTACATCAATATATATTGAAGAAACGCATGCAGGCATCTAAGGCGGCAATTCTGGGAGAAACAAGCATTACAGAGGTTTATACAATGTTTGGATTTAAAGATTATTCAAGTTTTTACCGGGCATTTAAAAAAGAGTTCGGAGTGTCGCCGAAGGAATACAAAGAACTGCACGGAGTGGTGGAAAACCTTTAAAGGAAGTAATGGCAAGTGAAAAATGGGTATGCTATAATGGAAACAATTTGACACAGGTAATTGTAAAACTTAAATTCATGTGATAAATTTCGAAGAATTAATAAAAACAATTGGGACAGAGGAAGGAGAAAAATCATGCGAGTAGGAATGGGATATGATGTTCATAAATTAGTAGAAGGGAGAGATCTGATCCTTGGAGGTGTGAAAATTCCACATACGCTGGGATTATTGGGGCACTCTGATGCAGATGTACTTCTGCATGCCATTATGGATGCACTGCTTGGAGCGGCTGCGTTAGGGGATATTGGAAAACATTTCCCAGATACAGATCCACAGTATAAAGGAATCTCAAGCATCAGGTTATTAGAACATGTCGCCCGGCTGATCGAGGAGAAAGGATATATTGTTGAGAACATTGACGCGACGATCATTGCACAGAAACCGAAAATGCGGCCATATATAGAAGAAATGGAGAAAAATATCGCAGAAGCATTGCATATTGATGTGAGCCAGATAAATGTAAAAGCTACCACGGAGGAAGGTCTTGGCTTTACCGGAACGGAACAGGGGATTTCTTCACAGGCAATTTGTGCACTCACAACGATTTATGAGAGCAGTGTGGCAGTAGCGGATTCACAGGCTGGCTGTAATGGCTGTGCAGGGTGCAGAAAACAGGCTTAAAAAATACAAAATAGGAATTTGTAAATTTATGTCAAAAACTTGTAAAAAAGTTATTGACAAATGAAAAGTGGTTTGCTATTATTAACGAGCTGTCGCAAGTGAGTGATAACAAACCACTTC
>OGFI01000159.1_pt1 | contig 60102 bp, 46 predicted proteins | sample 1570901 | NCBI WGS metagenome assembly OGFI01 (sample SAMEA2582018, study PRJEB24529) | metagenome | biome: Human gut stool | place: China | collected 2011 | reverse complement strand
CATTATATATTAATAGAGATTCCCCTGACGCATTCAGCTCTGCAATAAATTTACTTAAATCCACCTCACCTGTCTTGTCGAAATTCTCATCATATATAGTGAGCTTCTTGGATTTAAAGCCTGCAAAACCCGTCCCGGTTCTGTAATAGCTTGCCGTAGAGTCAAGCCGTTTCTCACTATGTTCCCCTGTCGAAATATCAATTATATTGACCATATCCATTCTGCTGTCGTCTCTTGAGATACAGTACAGGCTATCTCCCTGAACGAACATTCCATAGAAGTTAGGCTCCACTCCTGCTGAAGCATCGAATGTTAAATCATACTGGGAATACTGCGGCTTATATGCCACAATATCATTATCTGTTGAATCTGATTGTTTTCCGGTACATGCGGTAATGGTCATTACCACCAGTAGTAAGAACACGGATATACTGTATCTTTTTTTCTTATTCATAATGGTTCTCCTTTATACCACTTTAACCCAAGCCGTGATAACATAAGATTATCGCGGCTTGGGTTGTTGTGAATTTACATTTTAAATATGCCTGTCAAATGTTAGTTGTAGTATACTTCGCCCCATTCGTCTACATAGAATGTTCCTGATACAGTGTACATAAAATCACCATTAAGCTCAACCGTTGCCGTCACTGTAATATAACTGCTATTTCCCGTTTCACTTGTACCCAATCCCCTAAACTCCACACTAATTCCATTAGGTGTATATACTCCATTAAGATTTGCTCCCGTAAACCACCCCGTATATCCACTATCATATGCAAAATAAAGATCTACATATACAATAACTCCTGTATCACGAACACCCATAGCTACAGTTTTTTTGCCTGTCATAGACCTTGCCGCCCTGACACTCTCATTACTCTGCACGCTCAGCGTATTATCCACCTCTGCGTCATTCTCTGCGGCAAAACACACTGTACTTCCGAACAACATCGTCACGGACAAAATCATTGCAATAAATAAATTGATTTTTTTCTTCATTGTAGTTGTACCTCCCATTCTTATGTTCTTTTTATGCTACTGTTTAATGTTCCTATATCCGAATACAACCAAAGCATAACACTCTTTCTTCAATATGACCATTAAGTTACAGGAAAATTTTAATTTTCTTGTAGCTTAATGGTCTTTTCATTTATGTTGTTGTATCCTGAGTTATATAATCAGATTTAGGAGGTTTATCTTATGAAGAAAAGAAATATCATTTTGGTAATTTCATTTTTATTGTTTTTAAATGTATGTACCCATATTGTAGCTGCCACGGACAAGACACCCCCATCTTCTGACAATTTCATTGAATGTCAAACATTTGAAGATGACATTTTCACGGCATAAGTTTATCTAGTTTATATTCATCAAATGTCTCATCAATAATGGCAGCTCTATGCTCATCACCTCTTGCCTTTGCTATGATACAGGCAGTTGTCATGAACTGTGCTGCCTGCTTTTTGTCCCCGCACTCTGCAAGGCATATCGACTTATTGTACAATAATTGCATGAACATATTAAGTTTTCCATGTTTATTACAATACTCTATACCCGTTGAACAAAGTTCCAGTGCTTCATTATATTTTTTACACTCCATAAGCAAATTACTGAGATTAAATAATATAAGCGGATATGTATTTACAATCTCATCATAATCAGCATTGCTGTGCTCTAAGTATTCCTTTAAAAACTTCTGCCACATTATTGCCTGCATGGTCTTTCCCTGCTTCCTAAGCACACTGGCAATACAATTAATTATCAAAATTTCATCCGTGGTAAGAAGCTTAACGCTGTTTACCTGGTTTATATCAAAATTTCTATAGGTACAATGTATTGCATGCAATAACAACTCAAGCATTTCATCATCAAAACCAGCTTTTTCTCTCCTAAGTCCGGCTCTCACAAATGTGATATACTGCTCAGTCATGTTATCCATTCCAATCGGACAATTCTTCAATTCATCCAGCAGTTCCTCCACATCCTCTTTCTGTGAAGCCAGCCTATGTCTTATTTCCCTCTTAATGTTATACCAGTACATTTCATCATTTGTGACCCGCACTCCTAAAGGTTCTACAGGCAGCCCCAACCTCTCCATAATTGCAATATACTGGTTTAACCTCATGCCCTGTTTGCCATTTTCTATTTTAGACAATGTAGGCACAGAGCATATTCCCTCGCACAGCTCCTCCTGCGTAACTCCAAGTCTCTCTCTCTGTTCTCTTATACAATCTCCCAATAAGTAAAATGCCATAATTGACTTGCGCCTCTTATACAGACGCATTACTCCTAATTTGTTATTTTATATTATTATAGCAGTCATTCATGGCACTAACAAGTACTATTTAGGGTCAGCCCCCGGTGCCGCATGCAAAAAGGTGGATTCTGTCTGCCCGTGCAGTACAAAATCCACCTTTAATTCACGCAATTTATTTCATATTTTCTTTTAACCGCCAGACAACTCCTTTGCGCCGGGACAGGGGTCAGACCCCGCGTCCCAGACTTGGGACACGGGGTCTGACCCCTGTCCCAAAAGCTTTAGTGGTCCTCGTTCTCGCCCTGTCCGTAGTAGGCATTTGCTCCGTGCTTTCTGAAGTAATGCTTGTCAAGAAGGTGCTGTGGCACTCTCTGTACTCTTGGATTGAGTGTCATGGTGTTGTATGCCATCTCTGCGACAGCCTCGAGAACCACCGCATTATATACGGCTCCCTTGGCAGTCTTGCCCCATGCGAATGGGCCATGGTTCTTTACCACGATTCCCGGAATGGCAAGGGCGTCCGTGTCGCCGACTGTCTCTACAATGACATTTCCTGTGTTAAGCTCATAAGCCTCATAGATTTCCTGCGCGGTCAAGTCCCTTGTGCATGGAACATCGCCGTAGAAATAGTCTGCGTGTGTTGTTCCGAATGCCGGAATATCCATTCCCGCCTGCGCGAATGTGACTGCCCACTTAGAATGTGTATGTACAACACCGCCAATCTCAGAGTACTGCTTATAGAGCACAAGATGTGTAGCCGTGTCCGATGAAGGCTTATACTTACCCTCAACTACTTTTCCGTCCATATCCACAACAACCATGTCATCAGGTGTCATCACATCATACTCGACACCGCTCGGCTTGATTACAACAAGTCCGCTCTCCCTGTCGATACCGCTGACATTTCCCCATGTGTAGATTACAAGTCCCCTCTTTACAAGCTCCATATTAGCCTCGTATACTTCTTTTTTTAACGCTTCTAACATAATAAAACCTTCCCTTCTCCTTGTTTATATGATTCCGGTATCAAAACATTTATATACACTCTTAAATTAAATCGGCATGTTTTGACGCCTCGGATCTATATATAAGTGATTGATTAGTAAAGCGGACATTCGCAATCCGCTTTCGCTGCTTGCTCATGAACGCAGTTCGCATCCCCCTTACCCACCGCTTAGTGCTCTACGCACTTGAAGCGGGGGATTGCCTATTCTGCGTTCAAATTAAAGTGAATCCACTGCCGCTCTTTCTACCGCAAGGCCTGCCTTATATCGCTCGATAAACTCATCAAAGCCCTTGACGTCCTCCGCTGCAGGCTCCAATGTGCTTCCCGTCTGTCCGGCAAATACCTTGTTATTCAGGTAATCGTCAAGTGTCTCACCGTCATTTTTGTTAATCATGTATGCTGCAAGAAGTGCCATTCCCCATGCGCCGCCCTCGCCTGCTGTCTCCATGACGGTTATAGGAGCGTCCATGGCTGCCGCAAGGAAGCTCTGCCCGACCCCCTTGGTCTTAAAGAGTCCGCCGTGTCCTGTGATGGAATCCACCTTAACACCCTCTTCCTTTAGTAAGATGTCAAGTCCTATCTTAAGAGCACCGAGTGATGTGTAAAGGTGTGTTCTCATAAAGTTGGCAAGACTGAATTTACTGTTGGTATTTCTCACAAACAGAGGTCTTCCCTCCTCCATGTGAGTGATATTCTCGCCCGATATGTAGCCATAGGACATAAGTCCGCCGCAGTCTGCATCCCCCTCAAGTGCCTTATTGTAGAGGACCGAAAAGAGCTTATTCATATCAACAGGTATTCCGAGAGCTTCCTCGAACTCCTTGAATATGTTGACCCATGCGTTGAGGTCGGATGTGCAGTTGTTGCAATGAACCATGGATACAAGATTTCCTGTAGGTGTTGTGACAAGGTCAATCTCAGGATATACCTTGGAAAGCTCCTTCTCCATGACTATCATCGCGAATACGCTTGTTCCGGCTGATACATTTCCTGTTCTCACCGCAACAGCATTGGTGGCCGTCATTCCTGTTCCTGCATCTCCCTCAGGCGGGCACATAGGTATTCCCGCCTCAAGGTCACCATCCTTATCAAGGAGCGCTGCGCCCTCTGCTGTGAGAACTCCTGCCTCATCCCCCGCAAGAAGCACCTTCGGCATAATATCCATGAGTCTCCATGGAAGCTGTGCCTTGTCTCCCTGTGCATTTCTCTCCTCGATGAGCGAGTCGAATCTGCCTACCATATTTGCATTATAATTCTTAGCTACAGTATCAATCGGGAACATACCGGAAGCTTCTCCGACACCGATAACCCTCTTTCCGGTAAGCTTCCAGTGTATGAAGCCCTCCAGTGTTGTCATGTAGTCAATACGCGGAAGGTGCTCCTCATTATTTAACATTGCCTGATAAAGATGGGCAATGCTCCATCTCTGAGGAATGTTGTAATTAAAAAGTGAAGTAAGCTCGTCGGCTGCCTCCTCGGTTATGCTGTTTCTCCATGTCCTGAACGGAACTAAAAGCTGCCCATCCTTATCAAATACCATGTAGCCGTGCATCATGGCTGAAAAGCCTATTGCCCCAAGCCTTTTGAGTGTAACTCCGTATTTTTCCTTTACATCCGCCTTCAACGATGCATAACAGTCTGTAAGACCTCCCCATATATCATCAAGGCTGTATGTCCACACACCATTCTCATAGCGGTTCTCCCATTCATGGCTTCCCCCTGCTATCGGTGTATGCTTCTCATCAATGAGTACCGCCTTAATTCTTGTTGAACCGAACTCGATTCCGAGAACAGCTTTGCCGCTCTCAATTGTTTCCTTTACATTTCCCATTGCCTTCTCCTCCAGGTTATATTTTAATATTTTCTGCCAATAATAGCATACCTTCTAATGTCGACTATTCATCATAATCATCGTCATCATCATAGTCATCGTCGTACTCATCATCTTCATCATAATCATCTTTATCATAATCATCATTATCTTCTGTATCATCAGAAGAAGCCTTTTTCTCTGCCTGCTTATTCTTCTTCCAGGCTCGTGATTTTTTCTCTTTTTTAGGCTTATCCCTGTCGTTCTCTATAGAGTCATCTGGCTGCGTATCCTCCTCAGCTTCCGTATTCTCTTCGTCCTCGTCATCTTCATACTCATCCTCTGAACTTAAGTCACCCTCCTTGATGGTAAGAACAGAACGGAATCTGCCGAAAAGCTTATTGCCAAGCCTGTTTTTCGCATGTCCTGCAGCGTGGTTCATTATCTCCTTTACCAGTTCAACAACATTACCCTGATCATCATTCGGAACCTGGCTGAGTATCAGATACAGCTTTAAAAGTGCCTTATCCTCGACTCTCCATCCCTGACTCTCCGCATAATCCTTGGCAATATCCACAAGCTCATTTACCGTATACTGCTTAAGTAAAAAGCAGCCCGTGAAATTATCTGCAATATCCGGATTGTCCGCAAAGAGCTTATTTATCTCGAACTCTTCGTCCATGATAATAAACAATGTGTTGCGACTAAGCTTCATCATTGAGACAAGTGTTTCCCTCTTTAACCGTCCTGCATTCTCAATTACGAGAGTCTGACCTGCGAGCTTATCCGCATACACCTCATAGCCCTTCTCATTTATCTTTTCCGCTGATATGCGCGCAAGCTTCTGCTCACGGTCTTCGTCATACACATGAAGTGCTTTAAACAGATTGATCGCAAAGGCTGTCTTATCGGTGGTGCGGCTGCCCATGATGGCTACATGCCCTGCATTATCAAGCTTTCCCACAGCCTCAGCTCTCTTAGCTCCGATGTATCTGCACAACCTCTTCTCCATGCCGGACATATATAAATATCTGTCAAGATATACTCTCTCCTCATCCTTGAGCAGATATCTTCCCGAATCAGAAACTCCTACAGCTGCCTTGGCATTATCCTCGATTATCTGCTCTATTCCGGCATTTATCGCATGTTCAAGATCAGGCACACCTCCTGTTTCATCTGACTCATCGTTTACATCATTTTCCTCTTCGATGCTCTCATTGTCATCTATATCCGGAATCTCCTCGAATTCTTCCTCCTCAGCTTCTGGCTCCTGCTTATCTGATTCTGCCTTCGGTTTCTCATCCGGATTGATTGACGCAGCTATCTCCCTGACCGTCCTCTCAAGAGCCTCCCTCTCCTCTTTGCTGTAGTCATCTGCCTTCTGCTCAGTCTGTGCAGGCTCCCGCCTTCTGTCCTGGGTATGCTGCTGTGGTGCCTCAGCCTGTTCCTCTTCTGATTTGACAGGCATAACCATCTTCTTAATCTCAGCTACAGGAATCTCCCTTGTGGCACGATTATCAGGCTGCTTCTCATCATCCTCATCATCCAAATCGGAAAGCCACTGTGTTATGTCCATCTGTGAAGAGTTGGCTTCGCGGTCTGCTGCCGCCTCCCTCCTTCTCCGCTCCTGCTCAGCCTGAAGCTGTGCTACAAGCTCCGACATCTGTTCAAGCGTAAGCTGCTGCGTGACTTCTCTTATATCGGCATTTTTCAGGGAATTAATATCTGGCAACCTGCTGTCGGACACAGTACTGCCGGGCGAAGCCTTTTTTCCATTGTCATCATGTGTCTTTGCTGCATTCCTTGACGCCTTGCGCCACTGGTGCTTGTTGATTATAATTTCCTTCGTAGGCTCAGAATCATCCTGTATATCTTCAAGCTGTGCCGCTTCCCTGAGTGCCTCGGTTCTCTCCCTGTTCTTATATGCCTCCATTATCTCATTGACATTCGCCTTAAGCTCCTGCTGCACGTTTCTGGTGTCATATACTGAATAGTCGGGAACCTTTATACTTATATCATAATCCGGCTCAAGCTTCTGCATAGCTTCTTTTATAGCTGTCTTTGCAGGCTTTTTCTCTAAAGGCTGTGGTTTAACTTCTTTTTCAGGCTCCGGCTGCGCTGATATAGCATTATCGATATCTATAGGTGACCACTCTGTTGTGTTTCCTATATCATCAATGTATACCGGCTTGTTCTCCCCATCCGCAGAATCCGCCTCTTCGGCATAATCTTCCGGCTCTTCCGGCTCTTCCGGCTCTTCCGGCTCTTCCGTTTCTTCCAGCTCCGCTTCATGGCTCACAGGCTCCTCAACGATACCCGGCTTCTGCTGCTCATGTTGCTCCTGTTCTTCATCAAGGGCATATAATGCCTCGTTGTCATAGTCCTCTGCTTCCTCAGCTGTCGGCTCATAAGACATATTATAGTCCTGTCGGGTATCGTGGGTATCATATTCATGTTGTTCGTACGCACTAATATCGCGGGTATCATATTCTCCATTATCATACGCACCGGCGTTGTCAGTATCGTATCCATGATTATTGTACGCACGGTCATCATACCCATAAGCTGTGTCCGGCTCCGCCTCTGTTGCTGCAGCTTCCGTCTGCGCCGGCTCACCGCCCATGCCGTCATACACAGCTGAGCTGTTTATTCCGAGCGAGGACAGCTTCTCAAGCCTTGCAAGCTTCTCCATCTGCCCCGGTGTCAGCGGAACATACATCTGCTTAAGTCTCAACGCCTTCTCGACATATATTCCATCTGCGAACCACAGCACCAGCTCATCACATTCCCTCACACACTTGTCGGTAAGTCCTGCCTCGCTGTAGAGAAGCGCAAGCTCATACTCATACTCCTCGTCAAGCTCCTTATCCTTGTAGTTCTGAAGAATGGTTATAAGCTCCTCGACAGGTGCCTTCTTAGCGCGCTTTAACTTATACAGAAGGATATATCCGGTCACATCGCGCGGTGCCAGCTCCACATATTCCTGATAAATCTCCTCCGCATCATCCAGCTCACCGAGCTTGACATACATCTCCATAAGAGTTGCCAGAAGTCTCCTTCCGCCAAGCTTACGGTTATAGGCATAAATGCACACATTTCTCGCCTTATCATATTTCCCTGTTGCAACATACGCCTCTATGGCATTGGACATGACTGTCCACTGTTTCATCTTCTTCCATTCAAGCTGCTCAGCAACCTTGGCAGCATTGACATAATCCCCGCTCTTTACAAGCTTATCCAGTTTTTCTATCTTAATGGTCAACTCATACTTGTCCAATATGTTCACCTCACATTACATGCTTTTTTCCAGTTTATCACAGCACCTAGAGAAAATCAAAACTTTCCTGTGAAAAAGTTAGTCTTTCGTATTCAAGTTCGCTCTCTGCTACCTGACTGTGGTAATCGACCACAACTGTCTGCTGTTTTTTATCCACAAGTCTCTGTCCAAGTACATAATTGACATCGAATCGTCCTGTTATAGCCGGAGTAGCACCTCGTGCCGGGACAATGAGCTGGACATGGTTGGTCTTTAAAAGCTTAAAGATAGGTTCCCAGATATATATATCCTTCGCCGCACCGAACGGATTATCAATGAATATCGTCTTTCCGAGCACTGCTGCCTCTTTTCCTCCTGCGTTTATGCTTGCAATATAATTGATCACGGAGACAAGGAACTGGATATATATACCCTGTGACTGCCCTGTACTTCCGACTGCCTCCTCATAGCGCAGATAACGGCTCTGATCCTTTATCCTCTCACGCTTGTACAGGCTTAATCTTATACTGTTCATGTCCGTAACTATGACGGAGAACAGTCTCTTCCAGCAGAGCCTTCCCCTTATGAATTTAAGCCTCTCGTCCATAGTCCTGAAGCCCTCTGCCAGGGATACCGTCTCATTAATATATACAGACATCCTGTCTTTATACATTTCTTCCTTCACATACGGAATCTGCAATGACAATACCGGAATAGCTTCCTCGTCAAGAGTGATTCTTGAAAGCTTATCCAGCCTTTCAAGCTCAGAGCGTATATTGGTGCATATCTGGACACATCTGTTCTCAAAATTGCTCTTGATAAGCTCCATGTCCTCAATGCCCCTGCTTATTCTGCCGCGCTCTAATTCAATACAGTCCTTGGTTGTTCCAAGCGCATCCGTGAGAGCCGCTGCCTCCTCCTGTGTCTGCGGAGGAAGGACATTCTGCTTCACCTCCTGTGCAAGCTCATACGCATTAAGACTCATAAGCTCATCGACAAGCAGATCTCGTGCCCTGATGAATGCAGTGCGCTTTTTCTGTTCCTCCTTCAACACACCATCAAAGGTGCGCCCTGCCTCCTCATACATTTCGTTGGTGAGCTTCTCATCGGACACACTGCCTTCATCCGCGCCCTCGGTTGTCATCCGGCTTATAATATCATCTGCATCCGGAGCGGCAGTCCTTACCATGCGTTCAAGATCCTTCTGCATCACCATACATGCCGTCTGCTCCTTGAGATTATCCTTTTCAAGCCCCGAAAGTCTTGAAAGCTCCTTCTTAAGCCTCGAAAGCTCCGCCTTGTGCTGCCCTGCATATTCCTGAGGATTATTTATTTCCACAGGCATATACTCTCCGTAATGCTCCTCATAGCTTCTTTTCGCGTACTCACAGCTTCCCTCAATCCTGTTCATCTGTGTGCTGGCAGCATCAAGTTCCCCCTGCAGGTTCTTCATGTTCTGCCTGAGCTTCTCCTGCTCATCAGCCATGGCATTTATCTGCGCATTGCTCTTCTCCTTTAAAAGTCCACGGCTGTCAAGCTCCTTTGCCCTCTCAAGGCTCACACCTCTGTAAAGCATCGAGCGCTCCGCCTTTTCCATTGCCGCCGTGCAGTTAGACATGAGCTTTTCCTTGTCCGCTATATCACCCAGCTCATCAGTGATAAGTGAATATATCGCATTAAATTTCGCGTCTATCTCGTCTGCCGTGACATTCGCTTTTTCCTGTTCAGCTTCGGTGTCTGCCTGCTCCTTATAGTAAGGAGCGTACCGCTCCCATGTCTTTTTTATCTTAGCTATAGTCTCCTGAAGTATATTTCTTTTATTCTCCAGCTCCTTAAATGCCCTCTCCCTGCTCTCGCACAGCTCCTTTGAGAGCCTCCTTGCCTTGACTGCCGACTCCTTATCAGCTTCGCTCTTTTTTATCTCCTTTGAATACTCGGCAAGCCTTTCACTGAGGCGCACTATATCCTCAAGCTTATCTCTTATCTCAATACTTTCCGAAAGCTTCCTTTCAAGATCCGACCTCCGGTCTGATATCTGCATTGAGCGCTCCTTTGCGCCCTCATTGATATCGGCAAGTCTTTCAAGCCGGCTGCCAAGTTGTTCAAGCTCCGACCTCTGACCTGCAAGAAGCAGCTCAAGCTGGGAAGTATTTTTCAGTGGTGTGCATACATAACCGCTCACCCTCTCATAGTCGCTCTTTACCGCCTCATATCTGTCCTCAAGCTTCACAAGCTCTGCATTTATCTGCTCAAGCTCCTCCGACGCCTTCCTTATCCCCGCCTGACGTCCCGCCTCATCATATATAAATGACAGGTCACGGCACGCAAGCATATAGTTGTCATCATCCTGCGGCACTGCCGGTTCATTATCGTTCTCTAACAGTGCTTCCACTGCCGACAGTCTTATTATCGGGACTACTCCGCAGTCCATTGCCATCACATTCCTGTCACGGCATATACTGTCATAGTCCTCACCCGCAAGCACGGAATACGGAAGGTACGGAAAACGTGCCGCGAGCGTGGCACATTCATCGCTTGTTTTCTCCCTCAGATATTCGGCGCCGCTCACAACGCTTCCCTCATATCTGCTCGAAAGATATTCGCACATTCTCTTAACACCATCGGAATCTACAGGTTTAAGGTTCTCTATGGCGCTTATATAGCCCTGCGTCTCACTCTTCTTATTTTTTAACTGTTCACGCTGTGAAAGTATTCTGTCATAAATACCTCCAAGTGACCTAAGCAGATTATCCGTATCCGGCTCACCGTACACCTTCGCAAGTGCAGCAAGCTCCCGCTCCCTGTCCTTAGCCCCCGCAAGCTCTTTTTCAAGCTTCTCTATATTGTTACTGCAAATCTGCAGCTGCGCTGTTGTCTGCGCATGCTCATTTATATCGCTGTCGCTCTTTAACTTAAGCTTAGCCTGCTCATCACCCAATGCCGCAAGTGCTTCCTTCAATGCCGCGATATTTTCCCCATAGCGCTCTGCCTCCGCCGGCGCATTCTCCGTCACAAGGAGCGGCGTTGCTTTTAACTTACCTGCAAGCTCGTCCTCAAGCTCCTTAACCTGCCTCCGGTATCCGGCCAGCTCTCCGTCGATTCTCGCACACTCGTTATCGCTCATGCGGTAATTCTCTCTGAGATTGTCAAGCGCCTCCGTGCTCTCCTGCAGTTCTGCCTCTGTTTCACTGAGGCTGTGCCCGGTTGTGGAAAGCTCCTCCGCCATATATGCGTGCTTCGCCGCTGCCAGACCTTCAAGCTCCTTTGCAAGGTCCTCTCTTCCCCTGCTGCGGTTGTCAATGTACTGCTTAAGCTCCGCAAGGCTCCTCTCCTGCCTTACATAATCCGCATAGTCCTCCGCCGCGTAGGAAAGCTCAAGCTCCTCCTTCTTTTTATCGAAGCTCTTCTCTGCCTGCTCATAGCCCTCCGAAAGGCTGTCTACCAGAGCACGCACCTTTCTAAGCTCCGCCTCCTCATCGGCGATAAGCGCCGCCGATATAAGCCTCTCTTCCTCAAGCTGTGCCTGCCTTATACCCGCTATATCCGCGGCAAGCTTCTGCGCCTGCGCTTCGTTCTTCTTCGTCTGCGCCTGCGCCATGAGAAGGTACTTAAAGAGTCTGTTCTTTCCCTCCTCCTTGCGCTCAAATATATTTCCGAAGTCTGCCACCTTGGTGGAAAAATCAGATATGAGCTTAATCTCCTTATCATAATTGTCCATCGTCTCCCTTCTCTTGGCAAGCTCCAAAAGCTTATCCTTTATCTCAAGAAGGGTCTCTGACATCTCGTCATCGCCGTTCCCGCCGCGGATACGGTTGTTGTACGACTTCTCAATAATCTCCTCTATCAGTAAATCCTCGACAACCTTTCTGGTGGTTCTGTAATTACTCTCAAAATAAGTCCTGACATGTCCCTCGGTCTTATTGATTCCCCTTACCAGCTCCCAGTGGCTCTCATAGATTCCATAGTCATTTATAAAGCTTAGGTAATCCCCCTTGCGCTCAAAAAGCCGCACCTTCACACCGAAGTCCTTCTTCTCAAGGTCGCGCAGGTATGCCTTCAGCCCATTGTAGGTAATTCTCTCCCTGCCATCGGACAACGGAAGATTCTTGATGTCATTGTCCCCGAACTCCCTGTAAAAAATACAGTAGTTAAAATACTCTATTCCCGTCTTCTGCTCGCCCTCGGCGTCCTCACCTGCCCTCGCCTTACGCGCGCAGAAGCCGCAGGTCATGTACTTGTAGCCGTTCTTTACATCGCAGGAATCTAATTTCCACTCCACAAGCGAATGTATCGTGGTGCTTCCTCCCGGCTGCGCGAACAGCTTCTCCACAGGCTGCTTCTCGTCAAGAGTACAGTTCGGAAGCATCGTCTGAAGCAGAAGAAGCATGAGCACACTCTTACCTCCGCCGTTTGCAAGGTCATATATGGTGTTCCTGCACGAAAAACGCATCAGAAAATCATCGTAGAACTGAGTGCCAAAATTATATTTTATATTGTTGACCCTGATTCTGTTAATCTGTGGCATTCTGTGCCTCCTGTTCTTCCCTTGTTAATATCTCGTATAGCCTGCCTCTGTTGATACTGTAATAATTCTCCGCCATAGCCTTGAACCTGTCTGTCGGATAATATTTATCCTGATTTTCCACGAAAAGCCCCTGAGCCACAAGAAAGTTAAACGTAAGTTTAACATAGCCCGTCTTGGAATTTCTGGCGGCTCTCTGTCCCTGAACGTCATCGGTCGACGTGACAGGAAGCTCATCCCACAGCAGCGCAAGCGTTTTAAAGCTGTTCTCCTCAACATCATCAAGCACAAGCCCTGCCGAAGGGTCAATAACCTTCACCAAAGCGCTGTCAACAGCCTTTATGACATCCTCATGTCTTACGAACTCCGTGTAGGTGTAGCTGCCCGACGTCTTATAGAATTCCGTCATGGTACAGTATATTATAAGATAACACAAAAAAAGCTCCTTGTTCACCCTGACACCAAGAGCGCGCCTCAGCTCCTCATTAGTAAAGCCAAAGCCGGCATCTCCCATGCCGGCGTTATCCTCATCCGCACTGACAAACAGTGCATTATTATATTCATAAAGCTCCAGCCCGAACTTCTTTAAAATCAGCCTGAGCGCATCATATACCTGCGAATTGGAAGAATATTCCTCATAGAGTGCCACATTGCCGCCTGACGCGCTCACTCTGTCTCCTCTTATCAGTGCGGCGGCAAGCTCAAGGGCTTTTTCCAGATTGCGTTGCTCCATGTGTGTGTGTTCCTTTCTACTTTATTTTTGACCCGGACGTTGTGTAATTTTACTGGTACCCTTCCGGACACGCTCTCGCTCCTTGAAAGCCGTAGCGGTACTAAGCGGCTAAAATACAGCCGCTAAGGACATTAGTTCGCATAGCGAACTATTATGGCTTTCAAAAGGTTCGGAAGTGTACCAGTAAAATTACACAACTGTTTGGTTTCAAGCCTAGTAAATGTAAATATAAAATTAAGATTATTGTTAATTGCCTACAGCTTCAAGGCTTGGGCTGGCATAGTTATAGGTAATGTAGCGTTGTTTTAGTTTTTACTGTTTTGTAAAGTGTATGTTTGATATCGTGAAGCCTTCTGCAAGCTCGATTTCATCGGGTGGGTCGGCGGGGGTTATGGTGAAGTGGGTTCCGAGACAGGAAGCGTATTCCTGGGTCTGGGCACAGTCATGGAAGATTTCATCAAGAAATGTCTCCGGCTTGTGTCTGTCCGCCTCGAAGCTGTACTCCTTTTTCTGGCACAGATGCACTATGAATGAGTAGTAGTCACCATTCTCAAACAGCTCCTCGCCAAAAATCCTTGCGGCACATTCGTTGAAGGTTCTGAGGTCAATGCAGTCCCTTCTCTTTAGGAGCGATAACAGAACCTTTATGAGTGCCGAATAGTTGCCGCGTATTCTCTCATCCTCAAGCTCATCATCATATACGATATTCTCTGGAACGGTGTCTGTGATAAGCTCCGCCTTGTCATCGCGTCCCGGCTTGTAGGTTATCAGATCCTCGATTCTTTTTATTCCCAAGGTTTTTTGGGTGTTGAGTCCCATTATAGGGCGCACCAGCATGCCAAGAAGTGTTATGTCATCCTTCTTCATGGCAAGCTCCAGCGCATTTCTGAAATCAAAGCTCGGTCTCAGCCTTCCAAGCTTCGCCTTTTTTACCATCTCATCTGCCATTATCCCAAGCCGGGTACATGCCGACAACAGCTTCAGATGATTATTCATAGCTATCTTAAGCTCCGTATCAAGCTGGTATATTTCTCCCGTTATCTTGAGATACGAGGCATAATCATCATTATTTTTGTCCGTCTCCGCTCTTTTCTGAGCCGCCTGTATAAGCTCTGAATTCTTTATAAAGAGCTTCTGCTCCTCCTCGAACCACTTTACTCCTGTGGCAAAAAAATCCTCATACGCCTCAAGCCCGGAAAAAATATCCGAGGCAAGCAGCGACATTACACGGTTTTTCCTGAGCCACAGACAGTCCACCTCTTTGTTTATGCGGCGCACCACATCCGTTCCACCCTTGAAATCCTTAGACTGTATCATCTTCTCAAGAAGGAGCTGCTCAACGCTTATCCTGCTCTCGTCCTTGATTTCCTTCGTGTCCAGATAGAACTCGATTCCCTCCGGGCTGATTGAATACCATACCGTTCCGTCCTCTATGCGGCTCTCGATAAGTCTCACCCTTGATATCTTTTTCTTTCTGTCAACCGGATCAAAATACCGGAAAATGAACGGCTTACCGTCATTTTTTAATTTGTCAAAAATATATTCAACAAGAATGCTCATATCCCCCGAAGGCGGATTGAGCTTGAAGTCACGTCTTATACACCTGCTCATAAAGGCGGCATATTCCGTATAGGTGACGTCCCTCTCCTTGAAATTGTTTTCCTCAATAAAAAAGCGCAGTACCGCCATGAGAATATACCCCATGTCAAGGCTGTCGTACATCCCTTCCCTGTACCATGAAAAGGACACCTCCGACAGCTTGAAGAACGGGTAATACTTCTTAAGGTTCAGCATACGCTCTCTGTGATCTGTTATTATATCGTTTACTAAAATATTCTCCTGCGGCATTGACAATGACCCCTACAACTGTGTTCTTCCCTCAAGTGCACGAAGCAGTGTCACCTCATCTATATTCTCCAGGTCACCGCCAACCGGCACGCCGCTCGCTATACGGCTTACCTTGATTCCGGTAGGCTTTACAAGCTTGCTTATGTACATTGCCGTTGTTTCCCCTTCCAGACTTGAATTGGTGGCAATAATAACTTCGTCCACATCACCCTCAAGGCGCTTCATAAGCTCCTTGAGCTTAATATCGTTAGGTCCTATGCCAAGCATCGGAGATATAGCACCGTGAAGGACATGATACACACCATCGTACTTCTGTGTTTTCTCATACGCTGCCATGTCCCTCGTGTTTTCCACAACCATGATAACCCTGTGGTTGCGGCTTGGATTGCTGCATATCGGACACAGCTCTTCATCTGTCAGTGTACAACAGCAGCTACAGTATCTTACATTCGTCTTGGCATTTACAATGGCACTTGAGAGACTGTCCACCTGCTCTCTAGGCATTCCAATAATGTGGAATGCAAGACGCTGTGCCGACTTAGCACCTATTCCCGGGAGCCTTGAAAGCTCCTCGATAAGCTTATTAATCTGACTTCCGTAGTATTCCATTAGAATGGGAAGCCTCCGCCAAGACCACCAAGTCCTCCTGTAATCTTAGCCATCGAAGCCTGTGACAGCTCCTCAATCTGTCTGAGCGCCTCATTGGTCGCTGCCATAATCATATCCTCTAACATCTCGATATCATCCGTATCAACTGCCTCAGGGTCAATTGTGACCTTGGTAACCTCCTTTTTGCCGGATACCGTTACGGAAACCGCACCGCCGCCCGCCGACGCTGTAATTTCCTTCTCCTCAAGTTCCTTTGTAGTCTCCTCCATCTGACGCTGCATCTTCTGTGCCTGCTTCATCAGATTATTCATATTACCAGGCATAGCACCCGGAAAACCGCCTCTTTTTGCCATAATAAAATTCTCCTTTATTCTGTAATTAAATGTTAAAAGCCATTCCGTAAAACCATTCCGGCTCTAAGGCATGGCATATCCGCCAAACATATATTTTCAAGTCCAGACAATATTATATTATATTTTAATAATCAAAATATGTCTACAACAAAATCCTAGAAGTCTTCCTCCACGATATTCATTCTGCATATATCCTCAAGGGTATCGTACTCCTGTGAGACATCCGTTCCGCTCTCAGCATGTATCACTTCTATCTCCATGTCAAGCCCTGTCTTTGCGGCTATCGCCTGCTTTATCGTGTCGATAGCCTCCTGCCTTGATACCATGGAATAGTAGGTCGCATCCTCATATATGAGCTGGAGCTTATTACCGCCGCCGTTCGCCTTGGTTGTATAGTGCTCAAGAATCGGCTTCAATGCCATCGACAATCCATTGCATATTGAGCGCCAGTTCCTGATTACCTCTGTTATGTCCTCTGAGCGCGCCGGCTTCGGCTTATTACCCATGCCTGCCTGTGTTCCCCCGGCATCTGCATCCGCCGTCATGCCACCATTGTCACCTGTAAGTGCCCCGGCTCCCGCCGCAAATCCCCCGGCAGCCATAGCTCTTGCAGCCGCCTCAAGCCCTGTCTCCATCCGTCTTTCAAGGACTGCTATTCTGTCCATCAGCGCGTCATTTAAGCCCTTCTCCATAGCAGGCTGTGTCATCTTGATGAGTGCAACCTCAACCATAACACGCTTCTGGCTTGAATTTTTGAGCTGACCGGACAATTCGGAAAATATTCTGATATAGCGCATGACACCATTCAGATCCGTAAGCTTTGCGTCCTCCTTAAGAAGCTTCATATTCTCCTCAGACATCTCAAGCACATCGGAGGCATCCGTCTGCGACTGCAGCAGCATAAGATTTCTCAGATACCATGTGAAATCGGACACGAACTGGCTTAAGTCTCTTCCGTCAATTATTATCTTCTCAAGCTTATGGATGAGTCCAATCGCATCCCCGGCAACGATTCCCCTGAAAAAGTCAGAAAATACCTCAGTGTCAACGGCACCTAAGACCTCAAGCACATTCTCGTACTTCAGCTCCTGCCCCATATAGAATGCAAGGCACTGATCCAGAAGACTCAGCGCGTCTCTCATGGAGCCATCGGCAACCTTTGCCACATACCTTAACGCTCTCTCGTCCGCACTGATATCCTCCGCCACCATAAGCTCTGACAGTCTCGCACTTATGGTATCTATGGAAATCCTCTTAAAATCGTACCTCTGGCAACGTGACAGGATGGTTATAGGTATCTTATGTGCTTCTGTAGTTGCAAGGATAAATATTACATAGGCAGGCGGCTCCTCAAGCGTCTTTAACAGTGCATTGAAGGCTCCTATTGAGAGCATGTGGACCTCGTCGATTATATATACCTTGAAACGCCCCTGCGTCGGAGGATATGCTACCTCCTCCTTGATTTCTCTTATATTGTCAACACCATTGTTGGAAGCGGCATCTATCTCTATCACGTTCATGCTCGCCCCCGCCGCAACGGCACGGCACACCTCACACTCGCCACATGGATTTCCGTCCACAGGGTGAGCGCAGTTGACCGCCTTTGCAAGTATCTTTGCGACCGAGGTCTTACCTGTACCTCTCGTTCCGCAGAACAGGTATGCATGTCCTATTCGGTCATTTATCACCTGATTCTTGAGCGTGGTCACAATATGATCCTGCCCCTTGACCTCGTCAAAGGTCGATGGTCTCCATTTTCTATATAAAGCTGTATACGACATAATTACAATTCCTTAAATTCTATCTGCTCTTATAGCTATCTTGCTATCCATATTAATTCTATCTACTCTTATAGCTATTTTGCTGTCCATCCTAATGCGTCGCATCGGTAGTTTCAGCCTTCATAGCTCTCTAAAAGCTGTCTTAATTCATCCTCACCTCAATCTCCGAAGCTTATGCCCAACATCTTCGCTTCGTTGATTATGGACGCATTAGGGTCAACCATCTTAAGCCTGCCCGCTACATCCGCAAGCGGAACCTTGACAATCTCACCATTTTTAATTCCAACCATATAGCCGTACTGCTTGTCTATGATGAGCTTAGCCGCAGCCGCGCCCAGTCTTGAAGCAAGCACTCTGTCATAAGGGCAAGGGCTTCCGCCTCGCTGCGTATGTCCCGGAACAGTTATACGAACCTCCTGACCGGTCAATTCCTGTATCTCGCTTCCTATCTTGTATGATACTGAAGGATATGGGTTATCCTTGAGTTTCTGCTTAAGCTCCTTCTTAGGAAGTGCCGCATCCTGCTTGGATATTGCACCCTCGGCAACAGCAAGTATTGAGAAGTTCTTCCCCGCCTTGGTTCTTCTGTTGAGTGCTGCGACAACCGACTTGATATCGTATGGAATCTCAGGTATAAGAATGATATCCGCTCCGCCCGCAATACCTGCGTGAAGTGTAAGCCACCCTACCTTATGTCCCATCACCTCCACGATAAATACTCTTCCGTGTGAGGAAGCGGTAGTGTGGATACAGTCAATTGCATTCGTCGCTATATTGACCGCACTCTGGAAGCCGAAGGTCATGTCCGTACCCCAGAGGTCATTGTCTATCGTCTTAGGGAGTGTCACAACATTGAGACCCTCCTCCCTCAGAAGATTCGCCGTCTTGTGTGTTCCGTTTCCGCCAAGCACCACAAGACAATCAAGACCAAGCGACTTATAATTCTTCTTCATCGCCTCTACCTTATCAAGTCCATTCTCATCCGGTACACGCATAAGCTTAAAAGGCTGTCTGGAGCTTCCTATTATCGTGCCGCCCTCTGTAAGAATTCCTGAAAAATCACTTTTTTTCATAACTTTGAAATCACCGTAGATAAGACCCTTGTAGCCTTCTTCAAATCCGATAATCTCTACATCTTCCACAGCTCTGTAAAGAGACTTTGCGACACCTCTCATGGCAGCATTGAGTGCCTGACAATCTCCACCACTTGTAAGCATACCAACCTTTAACATACGCGTACCTCCATTTTGTGTGAGTAATCAATATGATAGTAAAAAACCATTAATAGTATACATTATTTCTAATGTTTGCGCAATTATTTATGATGATTCGGGGAAAACATGACAATCTGGTCTATAAGTTATACACAGCTAGGTATATATCATGTTCCGACACCCAGATCTTATATTTAAAATGGATTTAGTACACAGCCTATTTTCCACGAAAATCACATTGTATTTTTCATCACAAAAAGCTATACTGTATACGGCTAAGATTTGCCAAAGAAATAATTGCAAAAAAATTATATTGCAGAAACGTATTCACGCTTCAGAATGGAGATAACTTGAAGATAGATATGCACTGCCACACCGCGGAAGGCTCGATAGATGCCCGCGTCGGTATTGTGGACTATGTAACAGAACTGATTAACAAAGGTGTGGACGGTATGCTTATGACCGACCACAATTCATATAAGGGCTATGAGTACTGGCAGCGCATCAAGGGTGGGCTTGGCGATACCGGACATTTTACTGTGTTAAAGGGTATAGAGTACGATACCCGCAACGGCGGCCACATCATTATTATACTTCCTGACACCATAAAAGGTGCCGATGTGATGAAGGCACGCCTTATAGGTATCCGCGGACTTTCGGTTGTACACCTTGAGAAAATCGTGCACTCTGTCGGCGGAATACTCGGTCCGGCACACCCTTATGACACCGGATATTATGCATTTATGAACACGCGCTTCGGAAAGCTGCACCCGGAATTTCTCGAAAAATTCGATTTCATTGAGAGCTATAATTCCGTCGCAAAACACTCCGCCAACGAATCGGCACATGAGCTTGCACTGCGCCTTGACAAGCCGCAGACCGCAGGCACCGACACCCACCGCCCCGAAGTAATCGGCACCTCATGGACCGAATTTCCATGCGACATCCGCTGTAATGACGATTTAATCGCCGCGATAAAAGACCCGACCCGCGCCAAAAGACCTTCCGTGCCTTATGAGCTGTTCACCAACATGCACCGCGACCGCGGACGCATTGTGGAGCACCTTGGAATCGTGGGCTACTGGCTGTACAACCGCGCCGAGGTACTCTACCACGGCTTTGGCAGATTCAGGCACAGAAAAGCCAGAAATTAAGCCGGCGCTGTTTGAACATGGGGGCAGGTATTCCGCTGCGCTGGAACGGATGGTGATTTCATCTTTTTTCTTTGCCAAATAGAATGCCTCCCTTTTTCTTCATTTCACCCTCAACATCTGCCTCAAGGATATTAGAAATAAACTTCTCCAAACGGCATTGGGCTGTTTCTTCTTATTGAATTTCTAGTTTTTTCATGCTGTAATTTCATAGGATTATTCAAACTATTCGTTTTTTAATCCACGCATCCAAAGGTATGGTTGCATGGCAAAAGAAAATGTAGCTTCTTCCGTATTGTCTGACAAGCCAATCGGCATCCTGTTATAATACCCATCAATACGCATATACTATCTATATCTCTATCCGCATTTAACAAGACAATTTATTCATAATAATGTCTTGTATGCAAGACATTATTGGTATATAATTATCTCATATAGAAAGAGGTGACATATATTATGAATCGAGACACTTTAAAACAAATCATGATTGATCAAAAAGATATTTATCTCAACAATCCATTAATAACAAGACAATATTTCCTAGAAGCCAATGTCAACTATTGCTTTGTTGGTATCAGGAGAACCGGAAAGTCATATATGATGTATCAACAAATAAAACAATTAGAAGCCGATGGAATTCCCTTGTCCCAAATTATTTATGTAAATTTTGAAGATGAGCGTCTTTTGGAAATGACTGCTGAAGATTTAAATCTCATTTTAGAAATTGGATTAGAAATATCCGAAACTGATATCAAGCCATATTTATTTTTAGACGAGATTCAAAATATTAACGGGTGGGAGAAGTTCGTTCGCAGAATTGCAGATATGAAGTATCGAATCAATATTACCGGCAGTAATAGTAAAATGCTAAGCAGCGAAATAGCTTCCACTTTAGGTGGGCGTTTTGTTATTATGAATATTTATCCATATTCTTTCTCTGAATATCTTATTGCAAATAATATGACAAAGAATTACCTGGATGTTATTAGTACCAAAGACAGGGCAGATGTCCAAAATCAATATAACAAATATGTAACCTATGGAGCATTTCCAGAATTAGTTGAGATAAGAAATAAACGAGCTTTTTTAAACAGCATCTATCAAACTGTATATCTCGGTGATATTATAACCAGAAATAAAATCACCAATGATTTTGCAATAAGGCTAATCCTAAAGAAAATTGCAGAATCTGTCACAAAACCTTTATCATATAACCGACTGACTAATATATTAAAAAGTAGTGGAATGTCTATCGGTAAACAAACCGTAATAAACTATGTCAGCTATATGACAGACTCCTACCTGCTCTTTACTCTGCAAAACTATGCCGCCAAACTTGTAGAAAAAGAGACTTCTCCTAAGTATTACTTTATGGATACCGGACTTCTAGGACTTATGCTGCTAGACTGCAAATCTGCTCAGCTGGAAAATCTTGTTGCAATCGAACTGATGCGACGTTATGGTACCGAAAATGTCTATTTCTTTGAGAATAATGTAGAAATTGACTTTTATGTACCATTAGACAATCTTGCTATCCAGGTCAGTATGCAGGTTCTGGATAACATAGATACAAGAGAACGTGAAACCAGAGCCTTTGTGAAGCTAAATAATTTTATCCCCAACGCCAAATGTATTCTCATTACTAATAGCGAAGAGGCGGTTATTGATTGCAATGGAATCAATATTGAGGTAATTCCTATTTGGAAATGGTTATTGCACCCGGATCAGACTGTGCATTAAATGCACTTGCTATTGATAAACCACTTGAGCATGCAAGATTATATATTAATGGGAATCTGCAAATGTGGATAGATGCAGAAGATTTATTTGAATTATAAACAGCATAGCGACAAATACGCATTCTCTTTTGTATATTTGCCGCTATAAAGAGTTTATCATGTTTGTACTATTAAATCATCTGAATTATACCTGAATCCGTGAAGTTCATCCTTTAAGCGAACCAACCTGCCAAGGGTAAGTTGGTTTCATGATAAAAACAGTATCAGGTAAATAACCCGCACTAACTAAAAATGAATGCCACCTGAAATCAGATGGCATTTTTAACTCGGTTTCTTCAATTGTTTGCAGCAATCAGGAAGCGTTTCCGACCATGGCATAAGTTTTTTGAGTTCTTCCTCTGGAACATCATTTCGGGGATACTCTTTCAGTTGTTCCATCAGGAACTTAAAATACTCAAAAGGATTCAGCCCATTGGCTTTCGCTGTTTCTGCAATAGAATACAGGATTGCACTTGCCTTTGCTCCTTTCTTGGAATCTATGATGTGCCAGCTGTGTTTTCCTAAACAAAGAACTATCATCCGTATCAGATGAAACTTTTACAATATTTTTTACGATTTTACCCTCATTGAACATAAAAGCGTTTATTGAACGCCACTCTATTCCCAAATTATAATCAACAAAATTTGAGGAAACATATATTATCCCCCTACCGGAATTGCTAATTGTATCTTTATAAATTCTACTAATGTTAAATGTATCGTCTAACTCCAAAATCAACTGTTTATAATCAACAATTTCATGGATGTCATTTCTAAATATGTGAAATAAAAATTGGGGATACTTTTCGAATTTTTCATCAATAATTTTTTTCTGGCTACTTACTTCCTTCCTTATTTTACTCATGCATTCTTCGTTTACAACTGTATCATTAACAATAGCTTTAATCCTTTCTAATAAATCAGTTTCATAAAAACTATTATTCAACATATTACGCACCTTACCAATCGTACCATCTATTTCTGCTTCATCCGATAATATTTCCATCATCTTCATTAGACATTTATAATCAGGTAAAATTTTATTTATTCCATAATTTCTCTTCTGCTCCGTATGTTCTACAATTTGTAAAATACATTCACTTTCATCTAGCAATGTACTTCCATCCGCATACATATTAAGTGTATCTACATCTACTAAATCAATTTCTACACTCGGGCAACCAAAATAAGTAAAAACGTAATCTTTAAGTTCATTAAACGAATACTTTTCTTTAACGTGAAGTATTACTGTTGTTCCCTGCCAAGCTCGTTGTATATTTTTCTCAATAAATGCAATTGTACTCTTTGATTCTATTTCAGCATTTATACCGTTATCACTTTGTGTTCGTGTTAATATCTGAATTTTATCCGCTTTTGTTAAACAAGCCACAAAACCAATACCAAATTTTGCAATAGCCGGAAACATGAATTCTCTCTTTTTCATATATTTATATCCAGAATTTGCAGTTTTAAATAAATAGTTTGATAGTTCATTCTCATTCATACCAGTGCCATGATCTTCAACCCAAAGTGTTCCTTCTTTTTGAGAGTATGCAATCATTACTTTATCGTTACAATGCCATGATCTCGGAGATTGATATTCAATATTTTCTTTATCATCTAAATATATCTTTAAAAGTGTTGCATCTATTGCATTTTGTATAAGTTCCCTAATATAATCAAATTCATTGGTATAAACCGATTTAGTAATTATATCCCAAAGAGCTCCCGTATCGTCCACTTGAAATCGGATTTCTTCAACTGCAAATTTTGCATTTTCACTTGGCTTTACACATTTTATAACTTCAGGTAATTTGTAATTTCTAAAGAAATCCGAATTCTCTCCTATTAAATAATGTGTATTTGCATACATTATTTCTTCATCAAGGTACTCCAACCATTGAGACCATACTTTATATTTTTCTCTACCATCCGTTAAAACACTTACAGTAATTTTGCTCGGAGAATAATTGTAAGTTATATCATCCAAATGGCGTCGATTATGTACTAACGATACTGGATTATTATAATATTCCAAATTCATATGCATATTAAACTCACACACTCTTTGCTCTTCCAAATCCATTAAATCTCCAATGCGAAGAAGTATTGCTAACAAGCCATACCTCAAAACTTGACCTTCTATTGTTTCAATCTTTCTAAAATCATTATCATTATATAGCTCCTCAATAGACCTACCATGTGCCTCACTAACAAATATAATACACTTCTCCAGTCTTCTTCTCTCTACTAACATCTGCATGTATTTTTCAAAGAAATGTTTTATTGGTCTATAAGCATAAAGATGATGATTAGTTCTCTGATTATCTTTATCTTCAACATCCACTAATGTCATGCCCATATCATGAAAAAATGCAGCCATAATGAAACAAAATATTTCTACATCTGAAATGTTTTGTTTAAGATCCTCACTCATGATGGAATATATGTAATTAATAATACGTAAAGAATGCTGAATACCATGCTCTGTAAAATTAGGAAATTGTGTCTTTATATATTCCAATGTTTTGGCAACCTCTGGCTCAATTAAACCCAAAATGCCTGATAAACTTTTAGCTACATTATTTTCCCTTTTTATCAAAAGGTTGTACATTCCACAAGTTTCTAATGATTGTTGAACCATAAACTTTCTCTCTCGTATAATATCACATGCCAATTTCTACTATTCTTACATAAAACAACATTATTCTGCTTCAAATATCCTTAATCTCCTCACAATCTCCTCCGGCTCCGGCAGCAATGCTTTCATCTCTTCCGGTAACGTATTTCTTAACTGATATGTAGCCACACCAATTGGCGCATTAATATTCTTTAAAGCATATTCTACATAAGTTTTATCCTTGTTCTTGCAAATAATAATACCAATAGATGGATTCTCGTCTGGTAATTTAACCTGTTCATCCAATGCTGTCAGATACAGTTGCATCTTTCCGGCGTATTCTGCTTCAAATTCACCGATTTTCAATTCTATGGCTATCAGGCTTCTCAGTCTTCTATGAAATAGCAATAAATCAATATATAAATCTCTGTTCCCCGCCATCAGATGATATTGATTCCCTATGAATGTATAGTCTCCACCCATTTCTATTAAAAACGCTCTTATGTTATTTACCAACTGCATTTCTAATTCGTGTTCAGAGTATTCCGGTGATAATTCCGCAAAATCAAATGTATATTCGTCTTTTACCGCAAGCTTAGCCTGTACCCTTTGCTCAACCGGAAGTGTTAAATCAAAATTCGTCTGATTCAGTAAATATTTCTCATAGGTCTGTGCCTCAATAAAATTAGTTAAAATACGCTTAGTCCAACCATATCTTTTCGTCATTTGAATGTAAAATTCACGTTGCAAATCATCCTTACATTTTTCCATAATGATGATATTATTGCTCCAGCTAATTTCTCGCACCAGTGGTGCGAGTTTTTTAGAATCACGATAAGTCAAATAGAAATTGCGCATTCTCCACAGATTGGCTGCTGAATATCCTTTTGCACCAGGAAACTCTTTTTGCAATTCTGTTGAAAGCACCTGAACAATTGATTTTCCCCAACCGTTTTCTTCCTGTTGCCTATAGATTTCTTCTCCAATTTCCCAATACAAATTTATCGTCTCTGAATTGATTAATTTCAGAACTTGATATTGTTTTTTATGGATCAATTCCTTTAAATCATCCACAAGTGGTTCATATCCCACAATTTCATTCTTTCCCATATACTTCTCCATTCCTCGCACCAGCAGTTCGAGTTTTACTAATCAACTTGCTACATAAAAGTGCTCGATTGTTACTCATCCAGATTTAATATAAAAGATTGAATTACAATTTACATACCATAATGTATTCTTCGTCGTCTTCATCAACAATATTGAAGCCGACTTTATTATACATACGAACAGCATAATTTTCCTTTTGAACAGACAATGATGTTTGCTCATATCCTTGATTTTTAAGTTCTAAAAGCATTCTTTTCATCAATTTAGTTCCAATGCCATAATTTCTGTACTCTTTAAGCAATGAAATAGCAAGTGAAGGAGTCACATCGTCAACATGTCCATAGTCATCCATAATACGAACCCACACTGCTCCTACTATTTTCTCATCTGATTCAGCCACATAACATATATCACCTTTTTGCTTGCCAAAATCAGCTACATATACTTGTAATTCCGGTTTATTTATTACTTCATATGGTGGTGCATCTACGCCATCCGGAATAAAAATGGCTTCATACAAAAAAGTGTTTAATATATTCACTTCATCCTGTTTTAATTCTCTAATTTTATAATTCATAAGAATCTCCATTTCTCGCACCAGTGGTGCGAGTTTTATTTACGCCATCACATATCCATCCTTAATTTGTAATTGTCTCTAATACCTGCATTAGCGTATCTGCAAAATCTTTCGGACTTTCCTGCGGTACAGTGTGACCCCAGCCGTCAATTAACTGCATCTCAGTGTGATTCGGTGGTTGTTATTCATGGTAAAAGACTCTAATCCATAGGTTTTATTATATCTATTTTACCATATATTTTTTTCACCTGGTAGGTGAATAATGATATTGAACAACAAAGTGTTGCAAAAGCTTGAATTTATAGGATTTAAGGAGTCTGCAAAGAAATCAACTTCACGGATTCAGGTTTATACTCTGATAAAGAAATTCATTCCAAAAACGTTCCATCATATAATTCCGAATCAAAATTTGTGCATCAGCAGATTTTTTCTTTGATAGATTCCGAATCAGATCTTTTAATTGCCTTGCTGTGGTTATCATCTAAAGTAACACCTCCAAATATGGTCTTAACATCTTTTCAACATGAAACATGGATGCATATTTCATAAGTGTCCTCAAATTTTTATCTTTGCGTCCGGCATATTGCTTTAAGGCATCCTGAAAGACCTGCATTTCTATATTGTTCCTGCTGCGAAGCAGATCACAAATTGTCCTCTCCATATCATAAACCGGAACCGAATGCCCAAATGGTGTCTGCATAGTCGTAATCCCTGTTTCATGTAAATCCTTTTTAATTGTATACACTTGAAAACCATCTTCCTGCAAACGGCTCGGATTATACCCTGTTCTTACAGTTATAGTATATTTCAAAGGCTCTCTGTCTGTTAAATCGTGGAAAAACAATGCAGTTTCATGAGAAAACACAGCCTGCCTACAACGTAAATGCAAAATATACATCGCATCTGTCCATGTATCCGGTGATACATACACACCATGAGCAGCGTGTTCCAATCCTCGTTCTTTTACATAAGAATACAATCTAACAAGATTTTCCGACATTGTTTCAACCCTATCCATTGAAGTATCATAATTTTCACACTTTACCTGACAAACTCGCTTCACGCACCGTAAAGCGGACATTCGCAATCCGCATCCGTAATCCCGAACGCAGCCATCCCACGACCCACAAAAATAGGACAGACAAGGTATCACCCCATCTGTCCCAAATAATCTATATTTTATAATCCGCGCGTCTTTCTTCGTGAAGGCACAAAGAGCGTTACCGGTACAGCCGACTCAACCCCGGCACCCTCACGTCACATAAGAGCTTCTGCTTAATGCTGCTTCGTTCCCGACCTGACATGGTTCACAGATTCCTATTGCGTAAGACCAAGATATCAACGCCACTTATACCGGGCAGCCCCTCTGTGGGCTTCCCTAGGAAAGACATCACCCCTGCTGTAGCGGATTGCAGGTACAGGGCACCGCTATCTCCCCGGCTGCGCGGAAGTGTTAAACACAAATCCACAGGCTTATAGTATATCTGTATTTTATGCAAATGTCAAATAATTTATACAAACCCGCATCAAATTTTTTTCCTTGGGACAGGGGTCTGACACCGGCGTCCCAAAGGGACTTGGGACACCGGTGTCAGACCCCTGTCCCAGCCTTGCTTCACCCAATTCGGCTGGTTAAGGTTTCATCATGCGATATGAGAACCACCGCCTTGTCCGTTCTGACCAGAAAATCCCCAAGCCAGTCAAGTCCCTCTTTATCAAGGTGGTTTCCCGGCTCATCAAGAATCAGAAGCTCTGCCTTCTTAATCAAGGCTCTGGCAAGACTAATCTTCTGTTGCTGTCCGGGCGATAAGTTCGCTCCTGCTTCCTCAACCTCCTTGGACAAATCCAGACTGTTGCCGGATAGCTCGGACAGCACAGATGAGCCCAGCTCTTCATTATCGGAAGCCATAGAAAGATTATCAGCTATTGTTCCGCTGAACAAATACGCATCCTGAGTAAGATAAGCAATATTTTTGCGCAGCGATATGATGTCTGTGTGTTTCTTCGTTCCGTCGCTCGTGACGGTTATCTGGTTTTTGGAAATACTATCAGGGTATAATCCCGCAAGCAATGCGGCAAGCGTACTCTTGCCACTGCCGTTAGCCCCACTGATTACCAGCTTTTCGCCTTGATGGATTCTGAAATCCTTATGCTCTATAACCTGTTTTTCTTCCGTATAGCCGAAATTTATATCGTTGATTTCAAGGCTCCAATTGCCTCCAAGCTCTTGTGGCTCCTCTCTTTCTTCAATATCCTCAAACAAAAAACGGACGCGCTCATACATCTTTCCATACCCATTTTCATAGGATATAAAGCGCTGTAGATAATTATAGCAGAGGGTGATTGACGGCAGCACAAGAAGCCCGGTAAGCAGACTGCCCGGCGCTAATTTATCGAAGGAAACCAGTACACAGCCGACGATTATAATTATTATTTTTGAGCCATGTCTTGTGAAGAAATCAAGCGAATCTGTTCTGGCATCAAAGCCTATTGCCTGTTTAGCTGTGGTATTCCTGTATTCATCAAACATACCCTGCATTTTCTTTATGTAGAAATCGCCCAGCTTATTGTTTCTGATAAAGGAATTTGCAGAATAAAAAATATATTCCAGATTCTTTTTCTGTTCCTTGTATTCGCTCTCCTTTTTCTTAAGTGAAGCCCTCCACGTCCCTTTAAGAAACGACCTGATGAGGGGGAAGGACGCCGCGACCAGAACGGTCACGCCAAAAATAATACTGTTCATTTCCTTGAATAACATAAAGGCTTCTACCGCATACACAACAATAACAATCGGCTGTGAGACCATGAAAAGCACAGTATATCTGTACATCAGCATATCTCCGGAAATCTTCTCCTCTATCTCGCCCTCATCTATGCTGTACGCTGTTTTCAGGCTCTTTGAAAGGAACGAAGCCAGACCTCTTCTGTCATCCGTCAAGGACTGCCGAAACAGAATAAGCGCTGACAGCATCCCGATAAAAGGAGGCAGTGCAATATTAAGCACCAGTGCCCCAATAAAAAACGGCAGTTGTAAAAAAATACCTTCTTTATCATACCCTAACAGCATTTGCGTCATATTTCCGCTTAATACCGCCACGATTGTCGGCAGCGCAATAAGCAGCAAATCATTCAAAGCCTGAAAGATAATGCTCCAATTTATTGCTTTAGCAGTCTGCCAAAACAGTTTTCTCTTCGACATGGCATATATCTCCTATTATCAATCTGTCAAAACCAAGATTTAATATTCTATCATCGTGGGAAACAACAAGAAGCGTCTTATCACATTCCCGCAGCCACTTAACCAACACCTCAACTGCCTCCACATCCAATGCATTGGTAGGCTCATCCAAAATACAGATCCTATCCTTGGAAGCCATAACCACAGCAAGCAGGAATTTTTTCTTCTGTCCGCCGGAAAGGTCATCAAAGGACTGGTTCAGATAGTCTATCTTAAAGGCTTTGGAAATGCTGTCAAACAGCGCGTCGTCAACTGGCTTTTTCCTGCTTATCTCCTGCAATAGCATGGCACATGTCTCCCCAAGCTTATCCTCCTGCTGTAAAAGCGCCGTCACATTTGCCGTGCCACGAACGCTTCCCGCAACAGGCTTTAACAAGCCCGAAAGTAAGAACAGCAATGTGGATTTGCCACTGCCGTTTTCCCCCATCAGAACAACCTTCCTGCCATCAGGTACGGCAATGTCACTATAATTAAATACGCGCCCGCCATCATAGGTAAAGCTCAGCTTTCTTGTCTGAATACCACCAGCCTCCGCTTCGCCGATAACATCGTTCTGATTGCCCTCAACCATTTCATAAAATCGGTTCACCTTTTTCAGCGCTATTTTATATTTGACCTTTTCATTAAAATATTCCCTGATGGCGTCCATTGAGCCAAAAAGATATGCAGCTACAGCTATTATCAAAACGCCGGCGCCCACAGTCAATTTCTCATTAAAAATCAATACTCCGACCAGAAAATACGTTCCGTAGGTCAGAAGATTATCCAGCACATTAAATACAAGCTTCTGAACCAAAACCAGCTTTTCACCCGTAGTGCCAACCCTTGAATAGTCCTCATGGATTCCTTTTAACCGCCTCAGATACCAGTTCTGCGCCTGAAAAAGCTTAATCTGCACAAAGCCCTTATATCCCTCCAAAAAGAATGAATTGAGCTTTTCCTCGATTTTCTCCACTTCCTCCTGATTTTCGTCCAATTGACGGTTGGACACCCAGACCGGAACTAACTGAACCCATGTCAACGCAAACAAAACAACACCAAGTATCAGATTTTCTCCGGCAATCATACCCGCACCAGCCAGCATGACAGCGACATTGCTGACCAAAGTAGGAATAACCGTAAATCTGAAATCACAAATCGTGTCCGTATCAGCCCCAAGTCTCTGCCTCAGCTCACCATAGGATATCTTATATAGATTTACCTCCATCATGCTCCGGTACATGTTCATCTGAAAAGCCTGCTTCTCACTGAGCAGCTTCCTTGAAATATTAACCTTCAAACCATGCTTGAGCACCGTTATAAAAAGCAGCGCCAGCAAAAGACTTACGGCAAATATAACCGTCTGCCGGGTATCCCCTTCCAGCGAAAAGCTAACCAGACGTGAGACAATATATGCCAGCCCAAACTCACAGGCATACTCCAATATCTCATAAAATATATTGACAAACACAATTTTATTTTTCATCACAACAATCCTTCAAAATATATAATATAGTCGCATTAGACCTTTTTATATAATATGCCAAGCCATAGTATAAACATATATACTATGGCTTGACATTACTATACTTATTAGTCTTTCACAACTAAAATTATCTATTATCCATTTGACCTCTTCATATGGTAACCGCCTCAAATTATCGTTTTTTACTACAAGTAAGATATTAAGATACTTTTTCAATCATGTATAGGTGCCAAATCTGTCACAAAAAAGCAGTTGTCTCTTAAAAGAAACAACTGCTCATTACATTTTCTATTCTCTTTTACCTAAATAAAATACTCTGTCCTCTATATATTAGCTATGAGGCAAATACACTATAAAAATGTTGAGAGTTTTTCGGCAAATGCTTTCATATCCACATCTTTCATATAATAGGCCTTGAATAACAATAAGGTTACTATCAATGCACTATCCGCTTTATTTATTTCGTTCTCCATAATATAATCGATTATATTTACCGCGTATTCTTTATATCCCATATTATTATATTTCCGGGCGAGAACCAGTAATAACAGGCTGGTTATATTTTTCGGCATCAACTGCCTATTATTGTCTTTTTTAATTGCGTATAGCACCTGAGAGCACATGTCATTTGTCGAATTAACCAATAAAATATTATGAATACAGAGCCATTCCTGTGAAGTTAAATAAATAGCTTCATAATTGATATTTTCAATATTGACTGTAAGCTTCAAAGCCTTTTCAAGTTCTCTTTCACAGTCTAAATCATTTATTTTTTTCAGCTTCCAACTAACCATTGCTGTATTCCGCATATAAAACTGCTTATTCACGGCAATTGACATATCTATACTTTTTGAAATTTGTTCTAATTTTTCCAAAGCTTCGTTATATTTTCCTGCATTACTTAACCGTCTTATTTTTTCTTCCAATTCAAAAACTGAAACATCCCCCGGAACAATATAGGTTCTTTGAAATTCAAGTGGTAATCCAAGCTTATTAAAAACCAATGAACATGTATACATCTCCAATGACATTTTCCCTGCTTCAGTCCGCGATATAGTTCTATAATCGCATATACCATCAGCCATCATCTTTTGCGACATGTTCAACATCCTGCGCCTTTGTTTTATTATATCTCCGGCAAACACAACATTGCCTGTTTTATGAAGATACACCCATATAGGTGAGTCCGTGGCGCTTTCAATTTGCTTGACCAATTCTAATTTCTCTTCATAATCCTTTATTTTGAATATGCAATCCTCATCAGACATATCATTTAGTTTTATTGTTGAATCAAGTAATTTTTCTAATACATCTGTTAACATAAATAAGCTTTTATATGTTTTTTGTATTAATAAAACTTTTTCAAGCATCATAATATATTTTTGAATAGTTGGCATGTCATCTTTTTCTTCACTAAAGCAGCTTATATATTCCAAAACAATCTTCGGATAAATGACAGCAATCCACTCAGGCTCATATTCCATGTGCTCAATCAGCTTAATAATAAAAGCAACCGTCGCGCCGTAATCTGATTTCCCTAATGCCTTTGCCCACTCAAGAATAAGATTTATTTCCCTTGCTGATAATATTGAATTAATTGATAATGTCGAATACTCACAGGTCTGCTGTAGAGCCTTACAAAAACAATCGGCTTTATCCTCAGAAATTCTTCCCAGAATTTCATAATAAAATTGCAAACATAATTTATCCGCGCCAGCATACTCTTGATAGTAAATATTTAATAATTCCTTTGCCACATCTATTCTTTTGTTAACAACTACATCCAGAATTTCCCTTCTGGCACAGACCTCTCTATATTCATTCAGATTCAGAATATTCTCATACTTGCAACTATCCTGCCCCAATCGTTCTATCAATAAGGTTCTAAGGTTATACGAAGCTTTTCGTTTTCCGGCTTCTATTTTTCTGATTAGACTTCCATCACAACAACCTTGTGCCAGCGCTTCAGTAGACACATTTCTTCGTTTTCTTAAATTTTTCAAATACGAACCAAATATGTAATCGTTGCCTTCCATGCGTGCACATCCCCCTGTCCCAAATATCAGTGAATCGCTCCCAGCACCAACGAACAGTCCTGATGTTTATCGCCTATGGCTTTATACTCATTGCACTGATACGCTATGTGGTACCCATTTCCGGCATCATCTACTGCCACGGCAAAATATCCTGCCTGAAGCTTAACCTTGGTTCCGTCGAGATATTCTATCTCCCTTCTTTGCCAGTTTTCATTAACATCAATATCTTTATATATCACCGGGTTAATCTCACCGGTAGAAATAAAATCCGCCTGTGCCTCCATATAATAAGACCTCAGGTTAGCCCAGTCCTTTGCAACCCTTGCCTTATGAATATGCGAAATAAGCATTGGTGCCGTCACCCCTACAAGCACCACCATAATCGCAACCACAACCAGCAGCTCAGTTAAAGAAAAACCTCTGTCTTTTCCATGAGGCTTTTTCTTTTTTATCCTTGCAGTAAATGAATTAGTTAATTTTATCATATCGTCAACCTCCATTCACATATAATCATATTATCCCATGGTGCCAAAACATGCTCCACAACCCTAGCCAAAAGCAGCACGGATGCTGCTTTAGAGTCAATGCATACAAGGATGTATGCTTTGCCTCGGTGGCGGACGTATAAAACACCTTAATCAGAGTTCTTAGAACATCTTGCTTCGCACAACGGAGCTGATATGTATAAACATTATACGTTATACACTCATAGATTAAATAGGCATGTTTTGGCACCCACAGCCTTATAGATAATTAAAAGCTATCCCAGCACGAAGTACGTCACAAGCCACTGCCCGTTAACCTTTTTGAAGAGCCACTGGCAGATGAACTCCTCATCCTCCGTAGTCTTTGAATCCGCCTTGCGGATATTTATTGTGCTTCTGCATGAAAAATAGCTGTCATTATAGTACATAAATTCATCATAGCTCTCATCTAATATCTCCACAGTCTCAGGAACCCATGCCCATGCAAGAGTCGACTGGGCATTGTATAGAAGCCTTTCTGCCTCCGAGCCATCCTCCATCATGACCGCAACCGAATCCACCGATGCCTTGCGGTAGATGTGGTACACATATGTTTCACAGAAGCTCTGCACCATGTCCTGCACACCTGCGATAAACTCAGGTGAAGCCGTTGCCTCATAGTCCTTCAAGCCATTTTCGGCGTCAACGTAATCTGCTGTGACGTCATTTCCCTGCGCGTCAATCACACTGACCTGCGGCTCCTGCACCAGCTCCCCGGCATAGTACACATTGTAATTGAAGCTCACTCCGGTAAGCTCATACGCCATATCGCTGACAGCATTGTCTATCACGCCGCCTGTAATATATTCTCTCTCATCCAGCTTAATGCCGTTGATGTATACATCCATGTCATCCATGACTCTCACATACACTTCATGGTAATCATAGATATTTTCCGATATGGCAATGTCTTTAATCTCCCATTTGTTAAAGCCGAAGGAATCCTTCTCGCCTGCCGCCTTTAAAGAAACGATTGCGAGCAGCTCGCCTTCATCCGTATCGGCTGCCTCACTATCGAATGCCATGACATTATATACAGGGCGCGCGTCGTTGTACAGCTCATCATTCTTAATATATCTGACATTCTTATTCTGCAGATATCCCTTATAGAAATCCTTGTACTGCTCTATAGTCTCAAATCTGCTGGAAATATCAAGCTGCTGAGTATCTATTACTTCGCCTATTTTGTCTGCGGTGAACAGCTCCATATTTTCCTGCATTGCAAGCTCCGGTGCTCCTGCAGCCTTCGCCGCATCATAATCCCTCTGGTAATTAGAAAGATTTTTCCATAATACTACGCACAACACAACCGTCAAAACCGCCCATAATGCGGCATATGTCCCAAGGAAATATCTAAACGATGAATTTTTCCCATGTCTCTTTTTCCTTTTTCCCGCTATGACCGCATTATGTCTGCTGCTTTTACCTGACACCGAACTGCTCCTGCGCCTTCTTACAGGTGCTTTTTCTTCATTTCTTACCGGCTTATCATTCTTATTGCTTCTGTCCATTCCTGCACCCTTCCCTTACCTGATTACAATAGCTGTCGGTATCCCGCGCGCACCGTATATCGATGAAATCTTATTGTATATCTCACCGCCGTAGTAAAATACAGTCGAACCGCCGCCGTCAAGGTTAGCCGCATTCACCGCATCGAAATCCAGAAATACGTTTATAAGGTCATTCAATGTCGCCCCGAGACTGTGTGTCTGCCTGCCGTCTATTATGAGCAGAAGCACCGCTCCGTCCTCCCTCTGGCCTATGGCAGTTCTGGGGTTCACACCGCCGCCTGTTCCGGTAACATTCGCCGGCACACCATTCACAATCAGGAGCGGTCCCCATGACACGGCATCCCTCACACCTGAGTCTAACGCCTGCTGTCCTGTCATATTTCCTATGATAAATATATCGTTCTCATCAAATCCTATAATCTCGTAGGAGGTATTCAAATCACCGTACTTTAACTCTCCCTCCGAGATAACTATTCCAAGCGGGGTTCCGCCGTTCCCGACTCCTCCTATATCCTCGAAGCCGCCTGCGTTTGAGGCTGCTGTAGCGCCATATCTCTCACATATCTCCGGGACACTAAGCCCTGCTGAACCGTCATACTTATCCGAGGATGTTCCGACAAACACGCGCGATGGGTCATTAATCACTATCATGGTTCCGGAATAGGTAGCGCCCTTTACCGGATGAAACTCCATGCCATCCGCATATACGACTCCATCCTCCTTATCCTCATCGCTGATTGTGAAATCCTTCCTGTCCCCTGCTGCATCCCTGTCAATCTTAATTAACGATGTGTCCACCGCCTCATCAAGGTACTTTACCTTGTTTCCCTCCTCAATCGCCGCTATTTCTGCCTTAGAGCAGTATATATTGGCTAAAAAACCTGCCATGCTCGTCTCTCGCACGGACAGCACGAAAAGATTCCTTGCCTGTTCCGATGGACCCTTTGTAACTACCCACATAACACAGTACAAACAAAGCACCAGCATAAGAAGTGTAACTCCTATAAAACCTAATACTCTGAGAATAATCTTTTTCATATCTGTTTTTCCTTCTCTTTCTCCTCACTGTCAATCTGCTTTTCTTTTGCCTTTTCAAGCCTGAGCTGCTTAAAAAATGCCTGCATCATATCGCGGCACTCCTCCATTAGAACCCCCTTTGTTATATCGACGCGATGGTTGAAGCCCTCCATCTGGAGAATATTTATGACCGACCCCGCACAGCCCGCCTTGGCATTCATTGTTCCTATCACAACCCGCGGAATACGTGCCTGAACGATTGCCCCTGAACACATCTGGCACGGCTCTAACGTGACATACATGGTACAGTCCTCGAGCCTCCAGTCGCCAATCACCCTGCTTGCCTTTTTTATAGCGGCAATCTCAGCGTGCGCAAGCGTACTCTTATCAGTATTCCTCCTGTTATAGCCGCGGGCTATTATTTTTCCATCGTAGACAATAACACAGCCTATCGGCACCTCTTTAAGCTTAGCTGCCTTTTTCGCCTGACGTATCGCCTCTTTCATGTATCTTATATCATTCGGATTATTATTTTCCAATTCTTGCATAGATTGCATGGTCATGCCACCTTCCCTTTAACATTGCATAATCACGCGCAATTCCTTCATACTCAAAACCGCACTTTTCAAGCACCCTTATCGATGCTGTATTATCAGGCTGCACATACGCCACAATTCTGTGAAGCTCCTCATCCGTGATTGCCTCATCCGTCAGTCTTTTCACTGCCTGAGTGGCATAGCCTTTTCCCGTGTATTCGGGCAGAAGCTTATATCCTATCGTTGCCGACATGAAGCTCCCCCTGACAATGTTTCTGATTGCCGCAGTGCCTATTATGCGCCAAGGATTCCCTTTTTCATATATATAGTATCTTGCGCTTCTTCCCGCGATATAACTCTTCTCTTCATATTCAAGCAATCTTTTATGATAATCTTTAGTGTAAAATCCATCTATCCGGTCCGGCTCCATTGCGCCAAAATAGGAATCTCCCTCTATATAGAATTCCAGAACATCCCTGCTGTATTTCTCATCTAATATTTTTAAAACCAGATTCTCTGTCTCATACTGAAAAAGCATAGCGAGCCTCCCATGCATATTATAAACAATACGCTCCCTTTGCGCAACTTCTGTTTTACCACTACCACTAACCCTGACGTGACATGTGCTCCCACAAAAAAAGGATGAGCCTTATAATCTGCTCATCCAGGATATCTAAAACATATTCCGATATGTACCTTAACCTCAAGTAAATTAAATCAGTGTTATCCATGCCAATTAAAATCATGCTTTTATGGGGCTGCTGCCTGATCACAGCACCCCCGCCTCACCTTGTACCAGTCATTAAAAATGACAACATCCATGCCATCGGTATTATTCATTATATTGTCATATACCTTAACAAGATATTACTAACCAAACAATGCTGTAATTATGCGTTCTTAATAAGCTCTCTGATCTTATCTGCCTCTTCCTTGGAAATCTTTCTGTCCTCAAGATATGAAGCAAGATATGCTGATGGCTTGCCGTCAAACCAGAAGTCTGTATCGTCCTGGATAACCTTGCGTCTGTAATCCTCCTCTGTGCGAAGTGCCTTCGCAAAAGACATCTTTCCAATACGGTATGTCTCTACAAACTTCTTATCCTTAAGCTTGGAAAGGAATGTTACAACTGTGGTTCTGGCATAATTCTTGCCATACTCCTCATTAAGCTTAACTATCAAAGTCTGTACAGGGATATCACCTTCATAAGCCCAAATCTGTCTCATTATTAAAGTTTCGCATACGCTTAACTCTGTAAATACTGTTCTTTTACTCATGTGTATCCTCCAAACTTATTTCTTATTTTACCGATATGAGTATTATACTAACAACATTCAATCTTTGCAACATATATTTTCGTCACTTTTACTGATTTTTCGATATATATTACATATAATTTGCTTTTATGGATACCAGTTTATGTAAAAATTCGTGAGCTTATTGTGACCCTCCTTTTTCAGCTGTACTGATATTCCTTATACCAATAACCAAAATGATTCATGCACACATCGCTTCTCATACTGAACTTAAACTTCTCGAATCCAAACATATTCGCAGTGATTTTTTCTCTTCTGTTATAAATGCCCGGAACCCCTATAACCAGCGTGTTTCCGTCCTTTTTTCCAAGCAGCAGATGATGAAAATTGAAATATCCATGGTTTACAAAGCTGTTGTTTATAAGGCTGCTATCCTTAGTATCTATCTTCGGAAGTTCATCAAGACCTATGTCAACACAGTCATAAATATCATCCTCCGAGAAAGCAAGTACCGGTTCTTTTCCATCAAAAAGCATATCTAATTTTGAATGCTTTCCGGGATATTCCGTCTCCTCCGATGCATGCAATTCCTGTTCATTCTTTACCGTTTCTTTACCTGCAGTTTCTTCATTTGTCATTGCGCTGTCCATTTCAGGAGCATTTTCTGACCGTGTTATCCTCTCTCCATCTGATATATACACCATTTTTATCGGCTTTTCCCACACCGGAGGTTCAATGGTGGCAACGACACCTCTGCTTTCCGGTTCCTTTCCGACACTTACATTGGCTGCATTATCCTCACCGATCTGCTTTCCGGTTACGGCTTTGACAGCAGCTTCTCCTACCTTCTGTTCCCTTGCCTCACGCTCATTTAATGTGTGCTCCTTCTCTGCGCGCTCCGCTTCCCTTGCAGACAGCACCGCCTTATATTCCGCCATGCCCATGACGCTCTTAGTGTCAAACGGCATGTCATCCCACTGGCTGGCAAACATCCTCTCACCCTGTTTACCGCCAATGTACAGCCCACATATATCGTCAAACGGTATCTCTATATCCGCCAGCGGCTCTGCGGCAAAGAACTGCCCCATTCCGCTCTTTATAACCATATCACCCATACATATTCCAACTATATTGCCATCACGCCTCACAAAAAAATATACCTTGTAATTCTCCTCCTGTGAGTACGCCCCCTTAAGGTTAATCCACAGCTTCACAGTCTCCCCTCTGCACTCAGTCTTGGCAAATCCTACATTCTTATTCTTAATTCCGTTGTCATACGCATACATGTAGGAAATAAATCGTCTGTATTCTGACAAAAAAATCACTCTCCTCCCCTTTTGCTGAGGCGTGCAGGCGCATACACCCCTGAACACCCTCGCATTTTATAATATGCGCAGCAGACGAAAAATATGAATGATTTTTTTATATTATGATTCGGGTGTTAAATCATGCCAATTTAATCTTTAAGTGTATAACGTATTATATTTATACATATCAGCTCCATTGTCCGAAGCAAGATGTTCTAAGAACTCTGATAAAGGTTTCTTGCGTCCGCCACCGAAGCAAAGCATACATCCGTGTATGCATTGCCTCTAAAGCAGCATCCGTGCTGCTTTTGGCTAGGCATTTAGCAGAGTTCTAAGAACATCTAAGCTTCTCCCAAAAGTCGTGATATGTATAAATATAATACGTTATACACAGCTAGTTATATATAGCATGTTTTAACACCCGAATCATAATATAAAAAACCGGGCAGACCTCACGTCCGCCCGGCGTAAATTACGCTATTTGTTACGTGTAAAAAAATTTGAAAGCTGTGCAAACTGTGCAAGTGTGAGCGCCTCACCGCGTATGCTTGGGCTGACGCCAAGCGATTCAATCGCCTTTGCTATCTGCTCCTTTGTAAGCGTAAGCTCTGTGGAATTGGACAGACCATTTGCAAGGGTCTTCCTTCTCTGGTTGAAGCTCGCGCGTATAAGCCTGAACATAAATTCCGCGTCATCGACCTCAACAGGGCACTGTGCGTGCCTTTTAAGTCTTATGACAGCTGAACCTACGTTCGGTCTTGGCATGAAGCAGGTCGGAGGCACATTCAGAACTATCTCCGGCTTTGCATAATACTGGACAGCAAGAGACAACGCACCGTAGTCCTTCGTTCCCGGACCTACCTGCATTCTGTCTGCGACCTCCCTCTGAACCATTATGGTTATGCTGTCAATCGGCACATGGCTCTCAAAAAGTCCCATAATGATAGGGGTTGTTATGTAATACGGAAGGTTCGCCACAACCTTTATCGGACGCCCGCCATTCTTTTCTTTTGCAAGCGCCGCAATGTCGACCTTCAATATATCCTCGTTAATTACCGTCACATTGTCATAAGCCGCAAGTGTCTCCTTAAGGATAGGGATAAGGTTGGTGTCAATCTCCACCGCCGCAACCTCACGCGCATTCTCGCACAGAAGCTGTGTCATGGTTCCGATTCCCGGCCCTATCTCAAGGACAAAATCATCCTTCGTCACGCCTGCCTCACGGACTATCTTCTCGACAACATTACCATCAATGAGAAAGTTCTGCCCGAAACGCTTCTGGAACATGAAACCATATTTGTCTATTATCTCTCTTGTGTTTGTTGGATTTCCAAGATGTTTGTTTTCCAAGTTTTTCCTCTTTCTATTTTTATAATCCGGAAGTGTACTAGCAAAATTACACAACGTACTGCTGTCACACACTGAGTTTCTCAATTACCCTATATCCCGAACAGCCTCCGCGCATTCTCGTTCGTGACGGCAATTACCTCTTCCCCGCTCACATTTTTAAGCTGTGCAATCTTCTCCACAACATATGGAAGATTAAGGGAGCTGTTCCTCCTGCCACGGTTCGGAACAGGCGTAAGATATGGGCTGTCCGTCTCAAGAAGCAGTCTTGACAATGGTGCCAGCTGCACAGTCTCCACAAGCTTCTTCGCATTCTTGTAGGTCACAACACCGCCGACGCCAAGATAATATCCGGCATCAAGATACTGCTTTGCCATCTCCGGAGAGTACGAATAGCAGTGAATTACTCCGCGTAGTGCCTTGTATTCATTGCCCAGAAGGATATCCGCTGTGTCCTTCGCCGCCTCGCGGCTGTGAATTATAACAGGCTTATCCACCTCAAGCGCAAGGTCTAGCTGCCTTACAAACCATTTTTTCTGGATGTCCGCCTCAGGCTCATTCCAGTAATAGTCAAGTCCGATTTCGCCCACGGCGACAACCTTCTTATTGTGCAGTGCCACATCCTTCATATACTGTATGAACTCCTCCGTAAGCGGAGCCGTCTCATTCGGATGTACACCCACCGCCGCATATATATAATCGTATTCATCAGCAAGTGCAATGCTGCTCTTAGTCGATTCCATGGAGGCACCGACATTGACAACATACTCTATACCCTTTTCAGGGAGCTCTTTTAAAAGCTCCCTGCGGTCCTCATTGAACGCTTCATCATCATAATGAGCGTGTGATTCGAATATTCCCATGATATTTTCAGCCATTGTTTCTTAATTGATATTATCCGATGCTTACTCCGTTAGGTACATCCTTCTCCGCTGTGAGAAGCACAGGCTTGCCCTCTGCGTCCTCAGCGCACAGAAGCATGCCCTCTGAGAGCACTCCCGCAAGCTTGGCAGGCTTTAAGTTAGCGACAACCACAACCTTCCTACCGACCATTTCTTCTGCTGTATAGTAAGGTCTGAGACCGGATACAATCTGGCGCACCTCGCTGCCCATCCTGACCTGTGAGCAGAGAAGCTTCTTTGACTTCTCAACATTCTCACACTTGATAATCTGACCAATTCTAAGCTGTGTCTTGAAGAAATCGTCAATGGTAATCTCCGGAGCCTTCTCCACATCGACACCTGCCTCTTTGGAAGCACTGCTGTCATTGGCGCCGTCGGCTGCCTCAGCGTTGTCCGCGCTGCTTCCGTTAGTCGCTGCCTCAGCCATCGCCTTCTGCTTGGCTCTGATTTCCTCTACCTTCTCCATAACCTCTTTTACATCAAGACGCGCAAAAAGGATTTCCGGTGCCTCGGTAACCTTGTTTCCCGAAGGATACAGACCGAAGGTATTAAGGCTCTCCTTGCCTCTTGGCTGTGCGTTGAGCTGCTTTCTGATACGCTCAGCAGTCTCAGGCATGAATGACTCTAAAAGCTCCGCGCCGATTAAAATGCTCTCAACAAGGTTGTAGAGAACCGTCTCAAGACGCTCCTTCTTAGCCTCATCCTTTGCAAGCGCCCAAGGCATAGTCTCATCGATATATTTATTGCATCTCTTAAAGAGATTGAAAATCTCCGTCATGGCATCCGCAACACGAAGCTCCTCCATCTTAGCGTCAACCTTAGCCATTGTTCCAAGAACGAATTTCTTAAGCTCCTCATCGACCTCCTCAGCAACACCTGTGTTGTTGACAACTCCGCCGAAATATTTGTTGGACATGGATATTGTTCTGTTTACAAGGTTTCCGAGTGTGTTGGCAAGCTCTGAGTTCATTCTCTCAACCAAAAGCTCCCATGTAATCACACCATCGTTCTCAAACGGCATCTCATGGAGCACAAAGAAACGAACCGCGTCAACGCCAAATAAATCTACAAGGTCATCCGCATAGATTACATTTCCCTTGGACTTGCTCATCTTGCCGTCACCCTGTAAGAGCCAAGGGTGTCCGAATACCTGCTTAGGAAGCGGAAGGTCAAGAGCCATGAGGAAAATAGGCCAGTAAATTGTATGGAATCTGATAATGTCCTTGCCGATAAGATGAAGGTCGGCAGGCCAGAACTCATTAAACAACTCACCGTTGCTGCCATCGGCATCGTAGCCAAGACCTGTTATATAATTGGTGAGCGCATCAAGCCATACATATACAACATGCCTGTCATCGAAATCTACCGGAATTCCCCACTTAAATGAGGTTCTGGATACACACAAATCCTGAAGTCCCGGAAGAAGGAAATTGTTCATCATCTCATTCTTTCTCGATACAGGCTGTATGAACTCAGGGTGTGTGTTGATATAGTCGATAAGCCTGTCCGCATACTTGCTCATCTTAAAGAAGTATGCCTCCTCCTTAGCCGGCTTACACTCTCTTCCGCAATCAGGGCACTTGCCGTCAACAAGCTGTGACTCCGTCCAGAAGGACTCACAAGGTGTACAGTACATACCCTCATAATGACCCTTGTAGATATCTCCCTTGTCATAGAGCTTCTTGAAAATCTTCTGAACCTGCTTCTCATGGTACTCGTCGGTTGTTCTGATAAACTTATCATAGGAGGTATTCATAAGATCCCAGATTCTCTTTATCTCGCCGGCAACATTATCGACATACTGCTTAGGTGTAACACCTGCTGCCTCTGCCTTTAACTCAATCTTCTGTCCATGCTCATCGGTTCCTGTCTGGAATCTTACATTGTAGCCCTGAAATCTCTTATATCTTGCAATACTGTCCGCAAGAACGATCTCATAGGTATTGCCTATATGCGGCTTACCTGATGTATAGGCAATGGCTGTTGTGATATAATAATTCTTCTTTTCCATTTGACAAATCACTCTTTTCTTCTATAGTTTTATTAATCAAGGTTATTTATGTCACAAGACTACCACAAGTGTTTTTCCTTGTCAAATAAATACGCTTTCTTACAGATTTTACTGCGCATGTGTGCCGAACTTTCTGCCCACGCGACAGCATACCGCCCGGCTTAGGCAGAGAAATCTGCTGTCTGCAGGCAATTTCTCTGCCCTCGCGACAGCATACTGCCCGGCTTAGACTGAGAAATCTGCTGTCTGCAGGCAATTTCTCTGCCCTCGCACCAGCATATCCCCCGGCTTAGGCAGATAAATCTGCTGTCTGTAGGCAATTTCTCTGCCCTCGCACCAGCATACCTCCCGGCTTAGGCAGAGAAATCTGCTGTCTGTAGAAAATTTCTCTGCCCTCGCACCAGCATACCTCCCGGCTTAGGCAGAGAAATCTGCTCCCTGAGATAAATTTTTCTGCCCATGCAACAGCATACCCCCGGCTTAGGCAGAGAAATCTGCTGTCTGCAGGCAATTTCTCTGCCCTCGCACCAGCATACTGCCCGGCTTGGACTGAGAAATATGCTGTCTGTAGAAAATTTCTCTGCCCTCGCACCAGCATATCCCCGACTTAGGCAGAGAAATATGCTCCCTGAGATAAATTTCTCTGCCCACGCACCAGTATACGCCCGGCTTAGACTGAAAAATCTGCTCCCTGGAATAAATTTCTCTGCCCACAAGATCTCATATCCCCCGGCTTAGGCAGAGAAGCATCTATTTAATCTCTTTTCTACAACTAATTCAGGAAAAAATAATTCCCCCTGCTCTCCACCTCCATATCAAGCTTCACCTCCGGCAGCCCTGTGTCCGGGTTCTCTATGCCAACTGCAAGAGCCACCTCTGATTTTCCGGCGTTTTTCGATTCCGCCGGCATTTCCACCAGCCTTCTCCTGTCATCGTCTGTGAGTGTGAGACGGCACTGTGCACTTTCGCCCGCATAAATATCCGTAAGCCTTATGTCTGTCTCATAGCGGCTCACAACGCTTCCGTCCGAACCGATAAGATATACGCATAACGGCCAGTCAAAATACATCGGTGCTGTTCCGTGATTATTGACAGTGAGCTTTACCACCATGCTTCCGGTGAACCGATTATCAATTATCCTACACCTCGACACGCCGTAACGGTAGCCAAGGCTTCCCAGCACCTCATGCACTTCACCGGGATAAGCCTTTTCATCCTTGTTCGCAATAGGACACATCGGACCTATAAAGCTCATGTGCGAATCTGCCAACAGACCGAGTGTCTCATCCAGCCTGTCCGTCAGCATCTCAGACATCGGATATGCACTTGTAAACTCACCACCGACAGGCGCGCTCTTCCACACCTCAGGAACCGCAATAAGCTCCATCGGTGTCTCTGGACCGGAATAGGTTCCGCCCTCGGAAATCCACGAAAGCCACCTCTGTGTATCCCCAGAGTGGCCTGTCATATCATTATATACACCCATCCCATACTCAGACACATAAGGAAACGGTCTGCGCATAAGAAGCTTTGCGTTAGGAAATGCAGTCAGATACGGCTCCACATATTCCCTCAGAAGCTCCCCGGACGGAAGCCTTTTTATTCCGTCATCATACTTCACATGCCACTCACCCCAGTGTCCGACACTTCCAAGCTCTATAAAACAGAAAAAAGAGTCCATTCCATATCTTTCCCCCAGTGCCTTGACCGCCTTAGCATGATACTCTATGAATGTCCTGTCGGAATAGTCCGGTGAATACCCCCTTCCGTATGCAGTATCATAGAATGTTCCATCGCCTGTCTTTTCATACAACCAGTCAGGGATATCTATATGCTCCTCATCGGATGGTTCATCACATACGAACCTGAAAACAACCTTTTTCCCCGCCGTGCGCCATGTATCCAGAAAATTCTCCTCCTCAATTCCCGCGAAATCGAACACGCCCTCCTCCGGCTCAAGCTCACGCCATGTGACATCCATATATACCAGAGTATTATCCCCAACAGCGTCAAAATAATCGGCATTCGGTGCAAATCCCATCATCGGGTTTCTAAACACAGCGTCCACAGTATCATAACTATACGTTTTTACACGAACCCTCCTTATAACGGCAATGATGGCCGCCGCTATAAGTATCATAAACAATATGCAAAAAGCTGTTGCTCTCCTTTTATCAACCATGGTATTCCCCGTTAAATTCTATCAATGCGGCATCGTTCACCCCCTCAAGGCTCCTTATCCGCTCCACAAAGCTCTGATTGTCATTCTTACATCTCACCTGCACCGTAAGCTCAGTATTCTCACCTCTTAGAATCTTAGAGCGCACAGTATGCCTAAGCTTCCCCAGTGCCCTGATGACATTGTCCCCTGCCTCATCACCGGCATAATGCACAACAAGCATATACTGATACCCGCCCGCTCCACGGAGGCTGAAGCATAAGATAAGAGCTATCATTATGGCATACGCAATTCCCGCCAATATGTACATGCTGGCTCCTATCGTGATTCCGGTTGTTATCGCCCAGAACATATACATGAGGTCAAGCGGCTCCTTTATCGCTGTACGATAACGCACAATCGAGAGCGCACCCACCATGCCAAGGGATATGACAATGTTGGTGCTTATCGCAAGCGTCACCATACTCGTAAGCACCGTCATCCCCACCAGCGTGATTGCATAATTCCTGCTGAAAACAACCCCCTTATAAAATTTCTTATACACCGCATAAATAAGCAGCCCCATGACAAATGCCAGCAGAAGATCCGCCGTCATCGTCAGAATGGTCGACAAAGAGATTGCCTGATTATACATCTCCGACTCCAGAACCGATTTCTTTATGACATCCTTTATACTCATCGCTCTACCCTTCCCCTCTCAATACTATGCATACACTCCTCACCCTCTAAGCGGCTCCTTCTGTTTCTCAAGGCACATTGTATATTTTGAGTACGCCATGTACGCACTGTCCGCCACCGGAAGCAGCCTTCTTATCAGCTCCGGCAGGTACTCCGTGAATTTTACCTCCATTATCAGCATCCCCTCCTCCATAACATACATGACAGGAAGCCCTTTGTCAAAAATATTGTCGTTAAACAACCCGGCTCGTATACCGCAGTCAAAGGTGAGCCTCACATCTCCGTAGGGATACACGAAAGGTATCCTGTCATAATCCACAATCACCTTCGGACGCATCCCGTTTAACGCACATTGAAAATAAAATTCCCTGCACAGCCGCTCCTCCCTTTCCGCCAGAAAGCCATAACTGCCGGAAACAATCTGCTCCACCTCAGCTCTGGTAAGCGTTGCCGAGGTCTTGTGTATATACTGCCCCTCCTTGTGCTTACGCTCAAGTTTAATAATACTGTCGCTATAGTTGTATATTCTTATCCGATATTTGCTCCTCGCCTCCACACCCGCAAGCTTCTCCTCATAGGCGCACTCATAACAATCATCAAAGTACAGGCTTCTAATCATATACCCGGCGTTTACGTGCTCCGTATGCGACTGTGAAGCCGGGCTGCCGTTCCCCGCATGTGAATCTGCCTGCATAAACATGCGCACCCTCTCCATAATCGCATTTTTTTCCTGTTCATTTATAAGATATTTTAATTCATGGCGGAATGCACTGGTATCACTCCTCATATACATCCTCCTGGACACTTCCGTCCGGCATTACAAAAAAGCACTTGACTCCATGTATAACCTGGTTGCCGGAAGCCACATAATAATCAAATGCCCTCTGCTCTATGCCCGACTCATTTTTTGCCGTCATCCTCATAAAATACTGTCCCGGCTCAAGCTCTCCCTCATACAGATACTCCGTGGCGAACAAGCCCTCAACCCTCAGGACAGGCTTCTCAAAGGTATAATCCTTTGCCAGCTCAAGCGTATAATAAATATCCTGAGCCTGAAAATCATACGAAGCATCCCACGCAAAATACATGCCCTCGTCTGTCACCTGCGGAATACCGATAAAAAACGGCTGTGGTGACTCAAGGCTGAGCTTATACAGCCTGTGATTATTTTCCACCTCGTCCGGCAGTGCCTTTATAAAAGCTTCATACTGCCCACCGGTTAACGGCATGTGCTCCGAATCCGGATATGAGTACGCATATTTTCTTACAACCGGCGCATAAATATCAATCATTTTCTCAAGCTTTTCCCTTGTAATTATATTTCTGTATTCCTCAATCTTATCGTCAAGGCCGGCTCTCAGCTCATTATCCATGAGAACACGCCTGAACAGGACGTTACCCCAGTAGTTGCTTATTCCGATTTCCCAGCCGCGCTCCTGACTATGGAGCTTCGCCTTGGTATCATAGAACGCACCATCGTTATCCCACGATATAAAATAGAAGGTATCGCTGTTTAGCGGACTGTATAGGAATACATTTCTTGACTGGGTATCAACATTTCCCATAAGAATATGAAATGCCATCCACGAAAACAGGTTTTCCCTGCAGAACCACCTGTCCATAATCTGTGTGATTGGAATTGAGTAATCATTCAGCTCATCAAGCATCGCAATAAGCTTGCTGTGGTCATCATTACCCTTTATCTCAATCAAATCCTCAAATGCGTCCACATCATAGTCCGCATCATTTTTCACCATAATGACGTCCTCATATCTGTAAAACTCAAAAAAATTTATCTTATAGAGCTGACCATTCTTGTCAAGACCATGGCTCCTGAGTGCGCGCTTGTTGAGCTGCTCCACCTGTGTATACAGCCCGTAGTCCTTAAACTCTCCGCTTCCTCCCTCAGTCATATCCTTCACATACAGATGCACGAACCGGGTTCTCATAGCTATCATTCCGGGAAGCTCACTCATAAGGTCATAGCAGAGCTTATTGGCAAAACGGCTCTGATCCTGCTCATGCTTATTGAGATTTATCACCTTCTGGTCATCCCATGTCCCCTTATTATCGCGGATTGTTATTCTGTAATTTTTCTGTGCATATCGTGTTGAGGTCTGACCTCTTATGGTCACCGTGGCATTCGGAACTACCTGCCCATAGCCTAACTGTCCCTCAACCGGACCATTCTCATCCCCAACCTGCAATAACCCATTGACTGCATACCGCTCAATTCCAAGCTCATCATAATGATATGCCGAATAGCTGTTTACCTGCGTCCATGTGTGATCCGTGTTGTCCGAAGCATTTCCCTCACTCACAGTGAGATACATTGTCACAACCGAGGCAGGGTCACGGTTCTCATATAAAGCTGTGTTATCATATATCATTCTCCCATCGCCCGCACCCGAGGTATCCGAAACGGTGTCCTGCTGTTTTCCCACAGCTCCCCACGGTACCGACTGCTCAATCGTCTGTTTCATATCGGAATCATAATTGTTCATGGAGCATGCTGCCGGCACGGCAGACAGCCCCACCAGACAGATACAGCCCATTACTTTTTTTAACATCTTCACGCCTGTTCCTCCCCGCTAAATTCCATTGCCCGCTCTCTTTTCAGGTCTTTTCTCCACCTTTTTTCATATTCGGAACCAAAATATGAAGCTGCATTGGTAAGCATCCCCTTCTTAACCTCCTCGACAACAGGCTGGCTGCACAGCACATGATAAAGAAGCCTTCTAAGGTAGAGCCTTAACCCTGTAAATGCCACTATCGAAAACACAACCGTTCCGATCCAGAAGCCGGCACCATAATACATTGTATCAAGCCTGCTGCACACCCATGTACCTGCACAGCTCACGGACATAAAGCTCAGCGCGCTGATAAGTGCACCCTTGTTGTCGGCAAAGTAAAGCTGTATAAGCATCAGACAGTTTCCAACCGCATAGAAGGCATAACCCATGCACAGAACCCTGAAAATCCCCAGCATGTCATCATTCATTCCCAGCGGAAGCTTCGGAAGAACAATCGAACCCACTATTATAAATACTATTGTGACGAACAACTGCTTCATGAACGTATATGTCAGCTCCCTGTACAGGACGGACTTCATCTCCTCCCCTGCCTGATTTATGTCCTTGAGTATTCCTCCATTGTTGAGCGCGTCAAAATAAGCCCTGTATCTGGGGTAAAAATTCACCTCAACCGATATGACAAAATTTATGGTGGTCACAAGAATCGACAGAAAAGCCGCAATTGCCGGAATATCATAAGCCGGTGCAGCATAAAAAAGCCCCTGTATGTGCTCCCCTGCAGGGCTGCCCCACATTATAACCAGATGTCCGAACAGTCCAAGTGACATGGCAAGCCCCAGAAATACAAGCGACGGATACCTGTCAAACCATGGCAGGAAGCTCGCTGCCGTGACATCCCCCTTCGGAAAATAATCGCCCATAAGCTTATAGTAGAATACCGCCATTACTCCATACGCCAGTACTACTGTAAACAGCATTGCCGATATAACTTCCGAGTTAAAAAGCATAAGCAGCACTGCGCCCGCAGCTGCGGCAGCCACAACCGCAGACGCGAACACCTTTATTATTCCACGATAATTCTTGACCGCTGTGAGATAGCTCATCTCATTCCACACAATGACCAGCTCTCCAAAAAGGACAACACATAACAGTGCATACACGGCTGTAACGCCTGCAAATGCCATAAAAATTCCGTACATGATTTCACCTGAGATAAGCATGGCACAGGTGCTTCCCCAGAATGCCGGAAGCACAGCTCCCCTGCTGCCGCTGTAAAGACTGTCCGCCACGAACCGCGTCATGACCATCGAGAATGTATTGCTCCACACCATAGAGGCAAGCAGTGTGTATGTAACCATGCTGTTTAACAGCTCCCTTTCATGGAATGACGCTCCAAAATATGCCGACATAAGACCTATCAGTATAAGAAAAAACATTCCCAGCAGCATAGGCCCCACGCACACCGTCCCGGCATAGCCATACGCCCTGATAAGCTGAAATACTCCCTTTTTTGAAAACATTTTCTTTAGCTCGAACCCTATTCCCGCCATAATACTCACCCTCACTTTAATATTCCTGATATACGATTATGAAACTTAAATCCGCCAATAAACAGTTACACGCTATATTGCATAGTTACCCACCCAATAATTTTCTGTATATATCCCTGTAGTTCTCCATCGAAACCTCATGTGTGTAGAACATATTCACCCTTCTTTTCCCGGCTTCCCCCATCCTTCTCCTTTTTTCCGGCTCACTGCACAGCTCCAGCATCGCCTGTGCAAGCTGCTCCTTATTCATAGGAGGAACACATATCCCGGCGCTTCCAAACCCATCACTGCCCTCAATCAGCCCGCGGCAGCAGCCAACGTCCGTTGTCACACATGCACGCCCGGCTGCAAACGCCTCAAGCACCGATAAGGGCTGCCCCTCAGAAATGCTTGTAAGTATCACAAAATCTATTTTTTTGATATATTCGGAAACATTCACAACACCGGTGAATATGATTCCCTTGACATCAAGCTGCTCAATCAGTGTCTTACATTCCTCATAATATTCCTCATCATCCACATCACCCATTATATGAAGCCGCGTATTCGGCATGATACGCCGCACCTCTGCGAATGCATATATCATTGTCTTTATATCCTTTATCTTGGCTATGCGGACAATCGCACCTATATCCACGTAGCCGTCAGCTTCCTTTACCCCCACCCCGGCGAATTTCTCTGTGTGCACGCCGTTCGGGGTTACCATAAGCTTCGACTCCTCGCAGCCAAGCTCATGCTGTATCCCGTTTGCCTTTTTATATAGAGCCGTCACAACATCAGCATGTGCATACGCACAATCCGAAAAAAGGCGGAACATGTTTATCCACTGATTCTTAAAATACGGCAGAACCCATTGTGCACGAAGAAGCTCCTCCTCACGCTCCCTGGTGTATATGCCGTGTTCTGTTAGTATAAAAGGTTTTTTATACTTCCATTTTCCAAGGCTTCCAAGTATTCCGCTGTAGCCGGTTGCCGTGGCGTGATAGATGTCCGCCTGTGGGACCTCCTGTGTCATAAGATAAAGCTGCGGAAGCACCATTGACCTTACATTGTAATAAAAATCGGTGAATGACAGATATGTGAATCTTCCCTCGCACAGCTGCATAATTATATTCAAAAACATAGGACTCATCATCATATTGACCGGATTAACCTTTTTATCCTGAAACAGCTCGAAAAGCACGTCCCAGTTAAGGCTATCACCCTCAAAAAGCTTCTCAAGCTCCGTTCTCTCCTCCTGAGTGAACCGGAGCTTTCTTCCACCATTTTTCAGCTTCTGCTCTAATGCATCATCAAGAAACACCTCATGTACCTCAACCACATTTTTCGGCAGCTCATACTTATAATGCCCCCTGTTTCCAGCCTGCGCCCCTATGCACCATAAAACAAAATCCACCTCCGGCATCGCCTGAATATACTGGTGCATCCAGCTAGACACTCCTCCGTACACATAGGGATAACTGCCCTCTAATATCATACAGACTCTCACCTTGCACCTCCTATATATATCATTATCTCGTCACTGTCCGCCGTGAGCAGATACATGCTTCCCGATATATGCTCATAGCTGCACCCGCTCGCCCCCTCAATAACTCCGTCACTTATGCGCACCAGAAAGCACGCCTCCCCGGAGAAGCTTCCCAGTCTGAGCCTTATGCCCTCATCTGTGTATTCCCTCTGCACCGTGAGCTTGTCATACTTTTCGACCGCCCTTCCCATACCGCTTCCGGTCACATTGCAGATTGAAGGTGCGGACTCATAGACCCACTCAATGTAATCTTCAAGACACCCGCTCATGTATTCCCAGCCAAGCGCCGCGCCCCTGTCCTCATCCAAGGTGTCATCCGGGTGGGTAAAATGCGACTGGACATACTGATAATTAAGCTCCGACAGCGCAACAAGCATCTGGTAATCATCTATGACACATCCGGAGGTTATTCGCGGAGTGCTTATCACGCCGTCCTCCTCGACCCTGAATTCCTGTTCATAAGCTATATTTTTGGCATCCTTAAGAAATGTCGAGGCTATCACCTTTATCTGCGGTGCCGCCTTAATAAGCTCCTTTCTTCCCTCCTCAGATAAAATATTCGATGGCGGGACATACACGCAGAAATCATTATCCGGAAAAAGTTCCTCCGAAAAATCCACCAGCTCCTGCACCGCAGCCTCTATATCCTTTCCGGACTTCCACAGTCTGTAGGCACCATACTTTTTGTCCTCATCAACTCCTTCTAAGCACAGCGGCATGTGGTTATAACCGTGGAACCCAAGCTCCCCTCCGTTGTTCAAAAGCATATTTCCGAATTTTAAAAATCGCGCCGTAGCCCCGTTCCCTTCAAGGGGTGCCTCAACCTCATCTGAATAATTTTCTATTATAAGCCCCGTATGGATTATCCCGAACCTCTTCTCGAATTCCATCATTTTCGGCCACCATACATTCGTATAAAATGAGGCTACATCCACCCCGTAATCCCTTCTTATATACTCCGCATTGCCCGCCGGAACAGGGGACGGAAAATCATCCAGATAGAACGCAGAAGCATTGATTACCGGATACACATAGGCATCATAGAGTGCCGTGTATGCAAGGTTTATGAAGCCTCTTGCATATTTTTCCGTCACCGCCTGATTTATCACGGCAACCCTTCCCTTTCCGTAATCGTTCGTCCACACAATCGGCACGTCGCCCTCCTCCGATACCACATAGACATCACAGTCATTCTTCAGCTGTACTTGAAGCGATGACATCACACCCTCTTTCATGCTCCTGTCATACCAGAATATGTCATCGTCATCCGCTCCTATCATGCAGCCCTTCAAAAAACGCACGCCATACACATTGGGATAATTGTCGATTATGTCTATTCCGAACTTAGCCGCCACAGCGTTAAAAAAAGGGTCGACCTCCGGCGTCACCACCGTAAGCAGCCTGCCGCCCTTTTTTACCCACGAAAAAACAGGCATGAGCTTATCCGCAAACACGTCCCAGTCCTGGAAGGTAACCACTGCAGCGGCATATTCGTCAAGCACGGACACTTCAAAATTCTCATCCACCCTGCATATATCATATCCTACCTTCATGCCGTCAAGCACCGTCTCCATAATGCCAAGGTAAGTATCGCTCACTTCCTCAGCCGATGTGAGAATCAGACATTCCTTTGTCAGCTCAATTTCTTCCGTATATATAGTTTCCCATTCTCTCACCGCAGCAGAAGTCTGCTCATAGCCGATGCCTGCCCTTTCCCTGAACACGAGAATACTCAGCACGAACAAGGCTGCAACCGGGAGCAGAACCTTTCCCGCAATTTTTTTCCCCATACCACTCATAGTCAAATCACCTCAATCTGCATGTGACCATACATCCATCCACTGCCTTCCACTGCTGTCCAGATATATGTCCTTATCCTTTATTTCCTGTAGGACATCCTTAATTCTCTCACCATTATTCGTACAGTAATAATACTGCACATACAGGCAGTACACTCTTATATCCTGCGGGTATTTCTTTTCAAGCAACGCAAGTCTTTTATCTATGCCATCGGTTATTCCAAGCATTATACTGTTTTCTATATACTCGAACTCATACCGCACCGCCTCAGGCTGCATGACACACAGCTTTTCCAGAACCTCATGAAGTCTCATACGGTACTGCCTCAGCACGGTATCCGTGATAAACCCGCTTTCTATGTATGCCTTGAGCTCATTCCTGCATTTTGCAAGCGCATACGAATCCTCCGGATTTAACCTTATCTCTTCAAGCAGGCGTCCTATCCGCTCCTCGTACCCGCTCTGTATCTCCATCATGGATGTGGACGCATAATGTGTGAGCTCGACATCATCGGACAAGGTTACCCTTTTTAACAGCTCAACATACTGCTCCGGATTGGCATGCAGAAGCTTCATCATCAGCTTTCTGCTCACAACCGGACTGTTCACGGTCATCGCCTCCTCAAGCGGGACAATAAAGTCATCATCCTTCCCGGCAATCACTTCCCTGCGCCACACAGCCTCGCCCTGAGTCCTCCCGTATTCCTCGACATCCCGCAAAGCCTGTCTGCTATGCCTCGCCTGCCATTCATCAATAAACAGCAGCATATACCCACACACTGGAAGCAGCACCACAGCCGGAAAGATGACATGGCGCGTCCTAAGCTTATTTAACCTCATCATAGCGAAAATCACTGCACATATTATCAAATGTAATGCCGGCAAAACCCAAAGCACTATATTCCCCATAACAAACTCACTCCCTGACATGCTCAAACTCTATTCCGCTATTCAAAAGCCGCCCCGCAACAGCCTTCATGTCCGCACTGCTTGTCTGTGACAACAGAAGGCACAGCTTTCCGTCCTTTCCGATTCCAAGGACATCATTCTCACGCACCAGCCCCGAAATTCTCCTGCTTATTTCATTAAGCTTCCTGTCATCTTCGACCTCTATCTCAAGCAGCACATAATCCGAATACTGTTTTCTTCTCATCCGCTTCTTCACATCAAGAAGCTCCTCGAATTTATCAGCCTCAAGAATCCTTGTATCCTCAATCACTTTCTCACCCATTTCATAGAATTCCATCGCACGCACAAGCGAATCCTGTATCAAATCCGACATTATTCTCAATTTGTTGGAAAACTCCATATTCATCTGTGTGTAGTCTGCCTCCATAATGAGAAGCATTCCCACAAGCACCCCTTCCCTGCGTATGGGTGTCGCGTATGCGGGATAATTTTTGAGTGCCTTGCGGTTAAAAAATGTCTCATTATTTTTAAGACATTCAAGCAGTTCGGGATAATCCGTAATTTTGAGTGATTTTTCAGCACTGCCAGTGCAGCGTCTTGAGCACACATACAATCTTGCAAACGTGCTGTCCGCCTTTATGCTGTATATCGCGACATGCGAATTGCCAAGAATCTCCTCACAGACATCCACAGCCTCATAAAATACCATTTCCGGAAGTGTTGAGTTGAGCCTTTTCACGACAGAATACATCTTGCCGAAGCTGTCCTTATATCCGATTATCTGATTATTGAAGCGCTCCTTTCCCTTTGCCACCTCCGTATAAAGCCCCTGCAGAAAATCATATTTTTCTTCCAGAAGCTTCAATTCATCAGCCTTACTTTTTATATCATCGCGCGCCTTATCCCTGTTATATCCCAGCACACAGCCGATTAGCAGATAGCAGGCAAACGGCAGCCAGTTCTGGACATTAAAAAATAACACCTGCCATGACATCTGCGCCGCATTGGAGAAAATGTACCCCACACCCGCCATAAGTGCGGACACCGCGCCAGCCCCAAGTCCATTTATACATGCAATGATGGTGATATATACAAATCTGAAATCAATAAAGTTAAACATTCCGTTATCCCTTGTAAGGTAATTGAGTGCTTCCGCCACTGCGAAAAGAACTATCTGCTCCACAACAATTCTGAAAATCCTTAGTGACAGAATGCTGTGCACTCTGCGATTTTTATTCTTATTATTCCTTTCAAGCTGGCTGTGTGACGCCTCCTCTAAATCCCTTCTGATATCCGCCATCGGAGCCCAGCCGTACTCCCTACGTGCCCACTCATCGGTCTGATACAGCGGTGTACACTCATCCTTCCCGCTGTATTTTACTTCAACCTGTACGCCATGCTCCCTGCCAAGCTCTGTATAAAGCTTCGCCAGCTCCTCAAAGCTTATCTTATTTTTGCCGCTTACGTTGCTGTCCAGATAAGGCTCCTCCCAAGGGTCATCGAACATCCTGCAAAGCAGCAATGCCAGATCATCCTCCCTGAGAAAATCCGTCTGTGTGCTCTCATAACCCGGAAGCACAAGCTGTTTTCCCGAAAGCACGGTGTCAAGCCACCTTCCGGCATGACTTGTCTTTATCACGGTATGATACAGATACGGAACACGCAGAAGCTGAACCCTAAGCCCCTGCACCTGCGCCGCCTTGCGGCAGAGCTGTTCACACGCAGCGAGAAGCACCTCCCTGCTCATCTCGCCTTTTTTTCTGTCCTCCTGCGGTCTGGTTCCTGTTATATAGATAAAGCTGCTGATATTTCTTTTTCTGCACAGATACAGTATGTATTCAAGCTTCTCAAGCTCATCAAATATCTTTTTCTCACCATCAAGCACCCGTGAAAAGAAAACAACAGTTTCAAAATTAAACGAACGGAAAATATGCTCCGTATCCTCATCATTTTCGGATTTAAAAAACAGAATATTCTTTTTCTTAAGTTTATCTTTTGTACAACTTTCGTTTAATACAATACACCTGTACTCTTTTTCTATAGCATTGTAAAAGCCCTCCGATACCGCAGCTGTATTTCCCGCAAATAATATGTCCACGTTACGTCCTTTCCGTAATTCCGCCTGTTACCATGCGGAATACTATTTATATTCAGCTTATATTCCTCTCATTTTTGTCCTAAATATTCCATAACCCCCTCCGCTATCGCTTTAGAAACCTTCTTCTGGTATTCCTCGCTCACAAGAAGCTCCGCCTCGTCATAATTCGTGATAAAACCACATTCCACAATCACCGTCGGACATGGCGTATGTATCAGCATGTAATAGCTGTCATTTGCCTTAATCCTGCGGTTATTTGTCTCATCCAGATTGTTTTTCATGCTGTCCTGTATACACTGTGCAAGCTGCTTTCCCTTCTCGGAATGTTTATAATAAAACACCTGTGCCCCGCATACCGCACTGTCACTGAAGCTGTTCTGATGTATGCTTACAACAATATCCGCTTTATTTTCCGAGATTATCGAGCACCTTTTTTTCATGTCCGCAATCTTTTTATTGCTGTCACTCTCCTCATACAATCCTGCATCCGTTGTTCTGGTAAGCACCACCTTCATACCCTCTGCCTCTAACTCCTCCTTCAGCATATACGAAACCGCAAGATTGATTTCCTTCTCAACAGTGTTATTCACACCCAGCATTCCCGGGTCAACACCTCCATGTCCGGGGTCGATGACAATAAGATATCCACTCGTATCCGAATCCTGCGTGCCCTGCCCGCTCTCCTGCTCCTTGTCTGTAACCTCCACCCCTGCCGCCTTCGCAGCCACAGCCGGATTCTCATCCGTATATAAGAAATACCTCATAAGAAACCACAGGGAAAACATCATAACAAGCCCCATGCCAAGAGAAAGTAAGTCTTTTTTCACAACAAAAAACCCCGCGCATAGAATACATATTTTTATTCTATGCGCGGGGTCAGAAATTATTCCATCCATGAAATTTATCTGTTATATTTGTTTATCACGTCCCATACCTCCGGGAACTCTCCGCCAAGGCTCCATGCTGCCACTCCGGCAAGACCATACTCACTCACTATCTTCATCTTCTCCTCGATGGATTTCGCATCCTCAAGCCATACACTGTAATGATGTCCTTCTACGTCTCCCTCAGCGACATACTGTCCCATGCTCTCGCTCCAGTTAGCGATAAGTCCAAGCTCCTCCACTCTGTCGTAAGAGGCCTTCATTGTATATGCCTTGGAATTAAGAACCTGCTGTCCATTCTCATCCACATACTCTTCCCACATTCTTGTGTAAAATGGAAGTGCATTTATCAGCTTCTCTGCCGGAACGCTGGCAAGAGTATTCACTATGCCGTTTCTTACAAAGTCCAGTGAAGCAACGCTTCCTGCCTCCGGGCTTCCGTTGTAATGCTCATCATAGCCCATGACTATCACATAATCCGCTATCGCTCCCTGCTCGGCGCGGTCATAATGAGCCGAATGTGCCATCGGAACATAGTTATCGACTGACAGGACAATTCCCTCATTCCTGCACTCTATCGACAGCTCCCTCAAAAACTGTATGAAGTGAATACCGTTTTCCGCTGTAACCTTCTCAAAATCAATATTAATTCCGTCATATCCGTATGTGTGTACCTCATTCATCATCGCCGCTATAAGTGCTCTTCTATTCTCCGTTATGGAAAACAGCTCCTTCTCGCTCCAGCCGTTCTCTTCACTTACAGATGTAAAGTCACTCCACAAAGGCCATATCTGGCGGCCTGTCTCATGTATGTAATCCACATATTCCTGCTGTGCAAAGGAGTTAAAGCCTCCTGTGCTGTCTGAAAGCTGATACCACGTCGGCGATACGACATTGACTCCCTGCGTAGCGTCAAGGAGACTGTAAATCTTACCATTATCATTCAAATCATAGACTGCGTGCCACACCATACTGACCTTATCCTTACGCGAAACAGAGGTATATATAGGTGCCTGATAATCATTAGCTGTTGTCACCGTGAAGCTCCCTTCAAGCTCCTTAGTCCTTATATATCCTCTGATGCCGTCATCCGTTGTAAGCTCTGTCCAGTCGCCGTCATCACCTGTGACCGCCCAGTATATTCCGTCATCACCTATCGTAAGTATTTCGTCCTTAATGCTTGCCCCGGTTCTTACCGTCCCTTCATCACCAATATGAACATACTCTCTGTCCCCATACTCCGTCACAACAAGCATTCTGTATGGCTCGGTTCTCACCTCATATATAAAATCTGCCCGTTCCTTTATGAAATCCACGGCAATATAAATCTCATCCCCGATATGCCTTGCAATGACATAATGTTCTTTCTTAACCTTATCTCCTACATAATATGCCTGGCTGTCAAATGGAATCGTCACTATCTTAGTCGGTGTTGTATAGATAAGCTCGTCATTGGCAGCATCATGGTAAAACCTGTGATTAAGCTTCTCGTCTATAAAATCCTTCTTAAAGTACCACACATCTCCAAAACAATATGCCGTATTCTCCGTCTTTTCTCCATTGAGCAGCATAAATGCCGTCACTGAAGCCTCGCCGTAATTATCCGCCTCTGAAGCTCCGGCTTCAGAAATGTATCCATGTTCTCTGTAATAATCCTCAAAAGTAATCTTCGTCTTGTTCGGCGTATACTTATCTATCAATGTAACCAGCCCTATTCCACCCGCAACAAGCACACATACAACTATGACTGCCGCTATAATTCCCGCTGAGCGTTTATTCTTATTACTTTTTCTGCTTCTCTTTACGGGAGCCTCCTGCACATAATAATCATCTATATCATTATCATCTATTCTATCCTTCTCATCAAAATCTTCATCCATCATATAACGTCTATTCTTAGCCATTTATCCGCTCCCTGAATATATTTATGAACTTCTTATATCAGTACTGACCGCCTTCTGATACCTTGTGCAGCATCTGTCATCTTATTTAATTCATTCTGTCCCGGCACTATCTGTCATAATAAAGTCCTGATATTTTTAATTATACTTTCGGAAAGCCATATTTTCAATACCGATTGTTTTCCATATTTCATATTTAGATGCCGGGGCAAAACATGTGCTATAAACTTAGCATGTATAACGTATTATATTTATGCATATCAC
>OGFI01000158.1_pt1 | contig 60822 bp, 49 predicted proteins | sample 1570901 | NCBI WGS metagenome assembly OGFI01 (sample SAMEA2582018, study PRJEB24529) | metagenome | biome: Human gut stool | place: China | collected 2011 | reverse complement strand
ATCCTGTCATATTCGTCTGCTTTTTGTCATCAATTTCTTTATCCTGAAGGTAACTTTTACCTTATCAGAATCAAGCAGTAAAAAATCAATCTTGCCATTATTATTTTTGACTATTTCACATATATTCAGCAAACCATATCCATGCCCGTCTTTATTATTTTCAGGTATCAAATCTTCAAAGCCGGAACAATCTGTCGTCTTTATGGTATTAATAAACTCTCCGTAAATCTCAGTATCGGAACAGTTAAGAAATATACTTATATAAGGTTTTTCACTCAACATTGCCGCCGCAATCGCATTATCCAGTAAATTTACCAACAGACAATATAATTCAACATCATCAACGCCATCTATTTTTCCACAGACAAAACATTTTACATCAACACCATTTGATTGACAGAATTCAAGCTTGGAATTCAAAAGAGAGTTTATCACAGAATGATTAGAATACAACCGATACGAAAAATATGTGCTGCATTTTTCTTCCAGTTTACATACATATTCCCTGGCTTCATCGTACCGGTTATTTTCTATTAAGTCCTTGATAAGTCTTACATTCTTTTTTAAATCATGATTTCGTCTTTCTGTTTCTAAGTTTCTTTGCTCTATTGCTTCAACATTCTCCCTTTGATTTTCCAAATCTTTTAAATATACTGCTGCTTTTTGTTTTTCTGTTATAATACTGCTTTCATATTCATCAGCAATATACATTGCAATGTCTATAAAGATAATTATTACAACCAATAAACTGGGTAATATCTCATAATTTGTACCGGAAACAAGCAGATAATATATAAATATAAATGAAAACATATAAAATAATATATTTAAGTATTTCTTAATCATGTCTTTCCTCATTAAATTTCTTAAATCTGTTTTTTACCTCTGCCACATTTCTCGATGATATGTAAAACCTTCTGCCATTCTTCATGACAATCATATCTTTTGACATATCCTTTATATAATTAAGATTTATTAACGTATTTCTGCTTATCTTTATAAAATCATACTTATTCAATTCATTTTCTATCTTTTTCAGCGTATACCTCACTGTAAGCTCCGTATCGTCATAATAATACACCGTCATATCATGAACAAATATTTCAAAGGCAATTATTTCACTTAATTTTAAAGTATACTTAGTTGTTCCGCTTGTAATTTCAATTACTTTTAGCTTTTTCTCCAGCACCCTGTTAACTTCCCGTAAAACAGTTTCCAAGTCGGTTTCTAAACTCTGTTTTCTTACAAAGCCTAACGGCTGACCAACAAAAGCATCAAAAACATAATAATCATAATTGGTTATATAAACAACCTGTGGTGAATATCCCTCTTCAAGCAGCTCCCTTATTATATCAAATCCAATATCTTCGCCAACTTCAATATCCATAAATACAAGATCCGGTTTTACCTTCCTATACGTTTTAAGCATATCTTCTTTATTGCCGGAATACAGAAAATCAGACTTATTAAAATACATATTTTTGCATAAGCAGTCTCTTAGTATCTCAAAAAAATATTTGTCATCGTCACAAACCAAAATTGGCATGATATATTGCCCTGAAAGGAACTTAAAAAAACAAAAGACCTGTAACGTAAAACGTGTCAGGTCTAAACAAAAAGTATAAGCTATTCTATAATCTTAAATCCATTATTATATCTGAACAATGCCTTGGCAATTATCTGCTTCTTCGTGACGTAGGTATTCTTCCAGTATCTTGAATCCTTAGAGTTATCCCTGTTGTCCCCAAGCACGAAATAGCAGTCCGCCGGAATGAGATAAGGTCCGAAATCCTGCCTGCCGACGCCATGAGCGTAAGGCTCCTCAAGCGGCACCTCACTGCCGTTGATATACACAAGTCCATCCTTTATTATGACCATCTCCCCCGGAAGCCCTATAACCCTCTTGATGAGAAGCTTATCGCCGTCATCCGGGTACTCAAATATGATCACATCACCTCTCTCCGGCTTGGAGAATATATAGCTAAGCCTGAAGCCGATAAGCTTATCGCCCTTTTCAAAGGTGGTGCTCATCGACTCAGACGTAATGTCCGCATTTATGATAACAAATTTATTGAGGAGCACGGCAATCACAACGCCGGCTACGATTATCCTGAGATATCCGAATATCTCTTTTTTAACACTTTTTTTCATACTGATCTCAATCTCCAATGCTGCTGTCCACAGGCAGCATACATAATCGCCAAAACACGCTTAGCAGCACCTGTCACCTCCGCCACCGGATATAAATTACCGGTGGCTTTGGCGGCTGATGTTGCTATGCAGGTTCTGACCTTACATTCAATTATATAACTATTTTTTTATACTATAACTATATCCGCGCCTGTAGGTGACCGGCACCAACAGTGCAGGACATTACAGGAAGTACTTCACGCCGGACTCGAATATCTTCATGTCCTGCTCTCCGTAGATATTGATAGCCACCGAATCGCCGCGGCGCTCAGAGTGAGCCATCTTACCAAGGATTCTTCCGTCAGGGCTTGTGATACCCTCAATTGCCATATATGAACCGTTAGGATTCCACTCCTCATCCATTGTAGGTATTCCTGTGTTCACATCGACATACTGTGTTGCAACCTGTCCGTTCTCAAAGAGCTTCTTAAGCCACTCATCATTGGCTACGAAACGGCCCTCACCGTGTGAAGCAGGGTTACAGTATACTCCGCCAAGCTGTGCTCCTGCAAGCCATGGGGACTTATTGGTGACAACCTTTGTATAAACCATCTTAGATACGTGGCGTCCGATTGTGTTCATGGTAAGTGTAGGTGAATCAGGTGTCTGCATTCTGATTTCACCGTAAGGTACAAGACCAAGCTTGATGAGAGCCTGGAAACCGTTACATATACCGAGCACAAGACCGTCTCTCTCATTTATAAGCTTGTTGATTTCCTCTGTAATCGCCGCATTTCTGAAGGCTGTCGCAAAGAACTTAGCCGAACCGTCCGGCTCATCACCTGCGCTGAAGCCGCCAGGGAACATGATAATCTGTGCTTTCTTAATCTCATCAGCGAACTCATGTGCCGAATCACGGATATCCTCGGCTGAAAGGTTCTTGAATACCTTAGTTACCACGTCTGCACCTGCGCGCTCGAATGCCTTGGTGCTGTCATACTCACAGTTGGTTCCCGGGAATACAGGGATGAACACTGTAGGTCTGGCAACCTTATTCCTGCATACATATACCTTATCTGTGCTGTATACAGGTGTGTCAAGCTCCTTGCCACCCTTTACGGCAACTGTAGGGAATACCTTCTCAAGTGTAGCCTTCCATGAAGCAAGTGCTTCCTCAACACCAATCTTTACATCGGCGTACTCAAATGCAGCCTTGTCCGTAACCTCACCGATTACAGTGCCGTCTGCAACACCGTTCTTGTCCGCTGCGACTTCCGCTACGATACATCCGTACATCGGAGCGAAAAGCTTATCGGCGCTGACTGCTGAAGCATCAAGCTTAACACCAAGCTTGTTACCGAATGCCATCTTGCTGACTGCCGCTGCGATTCCCTTAGCGTCAAGTGTATATGCCGATACAATAACACCGTCTGCAATATCCTTGCTTATATCCGAATATAACTTCTTAACTGCCTCATAATCCGGAAGATCATACTCATCCGTCCTGATTGTGTAGAGAACGACCTTGTTTCCAGCCTTCTTAAACTCAGGTGTGATGACATCCTGTGACTTGGCAACGTCAACTGCGAAGGATACGAGTGTGTTAGGAACATCCATATCGTTAAAGGTTCCGGACATACTGTCCTTTCCTCCGATTGACGGAAGACCGAAGCCAAGCTGTGCATCATAAGCACCGAGAAGCGCCTTGAAAGGCTCGCCCCAGCGTGAGGCATCCTCTGTCATTCTTCTAAAGTACTCCTGGAATGTAAATCTTACCTTGGAGAAATCACCGCCTGCGCAGACAATCTTTGCAACAGACTCAAGCACTGCGTATACAGCTCCATGATAAGCACTCCATGATGAGAGATATGGGTCGAAGCCGTAGCTCATCATGGTGACTGTATCTGTCTTACCCTTAAGAACAGGAAGCTTCGCAACCATAGTCTGAACCTCTGTAAGCTGGTACTTACCGCCGTAAGGCATGAATACCGAGCCTGCACCGATTGAGCCGTCGAACATCTCGACAAGTCCCTTCTGTGAACATACATTGAGGTCTGCAAGAGTCTCAAGCCACTTAGCACGTACATCCTCCACAACAGGCGCGTTAAAGCAGCTTCCGTCCCTGGATGGGATATTTACATGTACATCTGTCTCCTGATGAGCACCATTAGTATCAAGGAAGGCTCTGCTGATATCGACAATCTTCTTTCCTCTCCAGTACATGACAAGTCTCTTCTCAGGTGTAACCTCAGCGACAGGAACAGCTTCAAGATTCTCCTCTGCCGCATAAGCAAGCATCTTATCTACATCCTTCCTGTCTACAACAACAGCCATTCTCTCCTGCGACTCAGAAATTGCTATCTCAGTTCCGTCAAGACCTGCATACTTTTTCGGAACCTTGTCAAGGTTGATGTTAAGACCATCGGCAAGCTCACCGATTGCAACAGAGACACCGCCTGCACCAAAGTCATTACATTTCTTAATAAGAAGACTTACTTCACTTCTTCTGAATAATCTCTGAATCTTACGCTCTGTAGGTGCATTACCCTTCTGGACCTCAGCACCGCAGGTCTCAATGGAAGCCTCTGTGTGAACCTTGGATGAGCCTGTAGCACCGCCACAGCCGTCACGTCCTGTTCTTCCGCCGAGAAGAATGATGATATCTCCCGGATCCGATGTCTCACGGATGACATTCTTTCTTGGTGCTGCGCCCATAACTGCACCGATTTCCATTCTTTTTGCAACATAATTAGGATGATAAATCTCCTTTACATAGCCTGTTGCAAGACCAATCTGGTTGCCGTAGGAGCTGTAGCCGTTAGCTGCCCCGCGGACAAGCTTCTTCTGCGGAAGCTTACCCTTCAATGTCTCACTTACAGGGACGGTAGGATCTCCGGCACCTGTAACTCTCATAGCCTGATATACATAGGTTCTACCTGAGAGCGGGTCACGGATTGCGCCGCCAAGACAGGTTGCAGCACCACCGAATGGCTCTATCTCTGTAGGATGGTTATGTGTCTCATTCTTAAAGTTGACAAGCCACTCCTCTGTTATTCCGTCTATTGTGACAGGCACCACGATGCTGCACGCATTTATCTCATCGGATACTTCCATATCCTCGAGCTTTCCTTCCTTCTTCAGCTTACGCATTGCAAGAAGTGCAATATCCATAAGACATACGAACTTGTCATCTCTGCCCTTGAAGATAACCTCTCTGTCGGCAAGGTAACGATTGTAGGTATCAACAATAGGCTTCTTGTAATCTCCATAGCCGAAGCTTACATTCTTAAGCTCCGTGGAGAATGTGGTATGACGACAATGGTCAGACCAGTATGTATCAAGAACACGGATTTCCGTCATGGACGGGTCACGCTTCTCCTCATTTTTGAAATAATTCTGTATATGCTTAAAATCTTTAAATGTCATGGCAAGACCAAGTGACTTGTAAAGCTCTGACAGCTTGTCATCCTCCATATCCTTAAAGCCATCAAATATCTTTACGTCCGCCGGCTCAGCAAAAACAGTGACAAGTGTCTCCGGCTTAGCCATGTCAGCCTCTCTTGAATCAACCGGGTTGATACAGAAGCTCTTTATGCGTGCAAGCTCGTCATCCGTAACGTCTCCATCAATGACATATACGGTGGCTGTTCTTATAACAGGCTCCTCGTCCTCCTTAAGAAGCTTCACACACTGTACGGCAGAATCGGCTCTCTGGTCGAACTGTCCCGGGAGAAATTCAACAGCGAACACCTTCTCGCCTGCCTTCTTTCCAAAATCCTCCTCATAAACATAATCTACAGGCGGCTCAGAAAAGACAGTAACCAATGCATCCTTATACACCTCATCTGAGATATTCTCAATATCGTAGCGGATAAGCACGCGTACATTCTTAACCGTGTTGATGTTAAGATAATTGGAAATCTCATCACTTAGCTCCTTTGCCTTGACAGCGAATGCAGGCATCTTCTCAGAATAAACTCGTCTAACCTTGCTCATTTTTTCCTCCATGTTCATGTCCCATGACATATTTTTGTGCGTTATTTATTACTCATGAAGTCTGCGGATAATTCTGTAGACAACATTGTTCTCCATAACCGTAGGTGCTGTATGTGCAAAAAATATAATCCCCTCCGTCGGTGAAATGACCTGATTAATCACTTCCCCCTCATAAGGGTCTATAACCTCACCTATGATATCTCCTCTATATACAGGGTCACTTGGACTCTTTAATCTACGATACAGCCCGGCCGTGTTGGTCTTGACAGCCATAAGCTCATCCTCGTCAAGTACATGCGCAATAAATCCGCTATGGTTATAATACTTTATAATACCCATTCTCGTCAAGAAGCGAAGCACACTTGCCACAGCCTGTCTTGCGGAAACATCATCTATATAATCACTGCAATTCGTATATATCGAAAATGCACATGTCCCACACATCTGCCAGTTATAATTAAGCGTGGTGGTGTCAAGCGGCTTCGGCTTTCTTATGACCACATACGGAAGCCCGAACAGATTGGCAAGACTCGGGCTCTGATGCCCTGTCTCCATCATGCGCACATGCGGGATGAAATCTCCCTGCATATAAAAGCTTGTAAACTGTATTCCATAGCTGTAGCCCTTAACCTTTTCAAAGAACTCAGCGGCAATATTCTGTGTTGTATCTCCCCCGTGTATTCCGGGAAATCTTCTGTTGATATCCGAATTGTCCATCGCCCAGAAGCGCTTCTGGACATTGACGGAATAATGATTGAGACATGGTACAACCAGAATCTCGTTGTTGGCGGTTATCTGTCCTCTTTCCTCAAGCTCACCTAAGACCCTGATAAGCTGGGAGCAGATATACATCTGCTGATACTCATTTCCTCTTATCGCACCGACTATACAGGCAGCCTTCTCCCCACTTCCGAAGCTGTAGCCTGTTATATTGAAATCTTCTCTGTTATAGCCCTTAAGTGTATATAATTCTTTCTTAACCATTCTGCTTACCTCCTGTAAAAATTCTGCACAGGATAGCTCCCTCATATACCACAGGGTACTCTCGGAACGTAAATATTCTTCCTTCACACGGAGCCTCAACCCGGTGTAACAGTTTTCCCGTAAGCGGTTCGACTATGTCCCCTATATGCTCCCCGAACTGTACATACTTCATCATGGCACCATCCGCCGGCACGAACAATCCCGTAACCTTGGCATGTATCACTGTAATCTCACCCTTCGTTGATATCATCGGCTTCTTTACAGGGGTCTTTTTCCCCTTCCACATACCAAGCTCACACATGAGATTGAATATACCTTCGATAATCTGGTCACCATAGGACTTCTCAATCCTGTTTCCGACTCCCATCTCTATCACGAGGGTAGGAACGCCAAGATGATTAAGACTGTTGGCAAGCGTCGCCTCAAGCACCGTATTTATCTTATATTCCCAGATAAAATCAGCATTGAGAAGGTAAGCGTACGACATAAGCTTATCCTTAAACTGGTCGAACACGCGCACCTGCGGTGTCTCCTTTATAAATATATTCGATGAATGCAGGTCAACGCACATGTCGCTTCCTATAATATCATTCACAATCTTAGACGCAAGATATTCCGCCGTCGCACCGTTCTCAATTCCCGGAAACACACGGTTCATATCAAGGTCGAACATCGGCATACCGCGCGTACAGCTCTCTATTCCAAGCGGATTGACCGCCGGATATATATCCACAATACCGTCAAGCAGCTCTATATGTTCATTGATTCTGCGGTTAAGCTCATAGCATATATACTGTCCGTCAAGCTCGTCGCCATGTATTCCGGTCACGATTGACAGTCTCTTAGCCCTGTTGTCAAGATTTTCCGACATTATCCTGTTCTTGCGGATAACAATCTTCTCACTCACCGGCATCGCCACAGTTACTACTTCTTCTATCATATAACTCCTCATTCCAATGCATTTTCGGGTACGCTGATAACACACCCTGTAAAACGCACTTTTACATAATCCTAATCATTATAAAGCAATCCTCTCAAAATATAAAGACCTTTTATTACAAATATTACTATATTAACTATATCTTCTATATTTCCTGTGGTTATTTTTCTTCACTTTATACCTTATATACCCAAGCTGCCCTGCTTCGGCTTACTCTCTTCTTACTTTCCGGCTTCTTTTTGGGTATTTTTCTTCACTTTCCGCCTCCTATGCCCAAGCTGCCCCGCTTCGGCTTACTCTCTTCTTACTTTCCGGCTTCTTTTTGGGTATTTTCTTCACTTTCCGCCTTATATACCCAAACACCCCTGCTTCGGCATATTCAGGTCTGCTTTCCGCCTAATATATTGTGTTTTAGTTTGCCACATAACTCAGCACTTTCCCTTCCAGAACTCTGCCACAAGCTTCGGCACTTCCTTAAGACTACACAGCTTATAGTCCGCCCACTCCGCCGGAAACAGCCTCACATACTCACTCCTTGCAAAGCGCTCATCAAGAAGCACTATGACCCCCACATCGTCCATCGTTCTTATGACGCGTCCTGCTGCCTGCAGAACCTTGTTCATCCCCGGATAGGTGTACGCATAATTGTAGCCGTTGCCATCCTTTTCGTCATAATAGTCCTTTAAAAGTCTGCGTTCCGTACATATCTGCGGAATACCGGTTCCCACTATAATGCAGCCGATAAGACTCTCATTTTTCAGGTCAATACCCTCCGAAAAGACACCGCCTGTGACGCAGAAGCCGATACAATCTCTTTCTGACGTTTCTTCGCTATTATTTTCTTTGCGGATTGCACAATCATCTACTAAGACCGCCTCACCCCAATCCGTATTCTCTGTCACAGATTTTTCCCCTGTCACCGATGCCGCCGTTCCCCTGAATCTGTCAAGGAACTGCTCCCTCTCAGCCTCAGTCATACCTCGGTTCTGCACGATTATGTTTCTCCGCTCCTCCTCGCTGTAGAGCTTATACACGCTGTCCATATACCCATAGGATGGAAAAAACACCATATAGTTTCCCTTTTTCTGCGCAGTAATGTCGGCAATATAGCTCTTTATCTTGAGAAATTCCGTCTCATTGCGCCTTGTGTATCTGCTCGTCACATCGTACCCGACCGCCAGCAGCCTGTTGCCGGAATCAAATGGAGACTTGATATATATGGCGTAATCATCCTTTTTGCTTAAAAGCTCCTTATAGTACGTCACAGGGAGCAGTGTCGCAGAAAAGAACACCGCCGCCTTGCCCTTTTCAAGCCGCCCGGCAAGGCACGGCGAAGGATTCACGCAGAACAGCTTTACAATAAAGCCGTCATCCGTGTGCTCACCGTAAATCACATAGTTATCCTGTATCAGGTCGTACATATTGAGGAAATGCCGCACCTCAAAGAAAAGCTCCGATGCCTCCTCACTGTACTCAAACTCAGGCTTCTCCTCAAAAAATCTTGTGAACTCCTCAAAAAGTGAATTAAGCGCCATCGTCACCGCGCCGATACTGTCAAGAACAATCACATCATCGCATATTTTTTTCAGCTCAAGAAAATTCTTGTTGCACCTTGCAAGTGCCGAAGCAAGGCGCTTATCCACCTTCTCCACAAGCCTTCTGACCTTAAGAAAAGCTTCCTTGCAGAGGCTTGCGCTGTACATATCCCTTGCCCTGTCGACAAGATTATGCGCCTCATCTATCAGAAAAATATAATCCCCCGATGAGCCATCGGAAAAATACCTCTTTAAATATACATCCGGGTCAAACACATAGTTGTAATCACATATAATTCCGTCAACCCAGTAGGTCGCATCAAGTGACATCTCAAAAGGGCATACCGTGTACTTGTTCGCATAGTCCTCAATCACAGCACGGTCTATCACGTCCTCATGTGTCACCATGTCATACACGGCTTCATTCACCCTGTCAAAATGTCCCTTGGCATACGGACACGCAAGCGGATTGCACTCCGGTTTACCGCACATACATATCTTTTCCTTAGCTGTTATCGTCACCGTCCTGAAATACGCGCCCTTAGAGCGCAGTATCGAAAAAGCCTCCTCAGCCACGGTGCGCGTTATGGTCTTTGCCGTGAGGTAGAACAGCTTATCCCCAAGCCCCTCACCTATGGCTTTAACCGCCGGAAAGACCGTCGACATGGTCTTTCCCACTCCTGTAGGTGCCTGGATGAAAAGCTTCTTCTGCATGCGTATGATTCTGTAGACACTGACAGCTATATCCCTCTGCCCATCACGGTACGGAAACGGAAAATCCATTCCGTGAAGCGATTCCTTTCTCCTTTTCCCGCTCTCATAAAGAAAATCGCTCCATTTTCTGAAGCTGTCAAGCACACCCATGAACCATTTCTCAAGCTCTGCAAACGAGATGGTCTCTGTAAAATATTTTATCTCATCAGTGTCAAGGTTCACATAGGTCATCATCACGCGGATACTTTCAAGTGAATCCTGGACGCTCTTTATGTATGCGTATACCATCGCCTGCGCCTTGTGAACCTTGACCGGCTCATCAAGATACTTAAAATTGCGGTATGTCCCCTTGATTTCATCTATGGTGATTCCCTCATCCTCAGTTATAACTCCGTCCGCTCTTCCTTCTATTACGATGGTATAATTAAGAGACGGAAATTCCATTCTCATCGGAACCTCCGCCTCATACTGTGAACCCATCTGCTTTTGTATTCTGCGGTGAGCCTTGCTGCCTGCATCCATGGCAGCCTTGTCCCCGCCCTGCCCGCGTCTTGTGTCAATATCCCCGCTACGGCAGATAAATTCCACAAGACTGCGGACCGATATTTTCAGAACATTATCCTTAAATGTGTACATACTCGTCCATTCCCGCCTCAACCAGGCACTTATAGTAATACGCAACCGGATAAAAACTCTGTGCAAAATTCTTTGTAGAGTCACCTGATGTGACAAGTGCATCTCCTACTATCTGCTTATCACCCCCGACATACTTATAAGGCTCCTGCAGAACACGTCTGATGGTACCCAGGCCTGCCTCTAAATATTTCCTGTCTCTGGTAAGCTCATACCCTGTAGCCATCGCCTCGAGCAGAAGTGTATTATTTCCAAGCCGTGTAAGGCTAGGCAGCTCTTTATAGTAGAATAACCCACACTCTAACATGCAGTTGTCAAGAATATCATCGACCGCCAGCATAATAAGATTTTTCAGAGAATCCGTTTTGTTAACTCTATAGTACCTCATAAGACTGCCAACCGCAACAGAAATCATAAATCCTACATGGATAAGTGTGTTGTCCGTATACGGTGCGGCAAAGCATCCATAGTCCTCGTACCATTTTTCAAAATATCCGACTATCCTATCGCATTTAATACGATATTTTTCTTCGCCTGTCTCAATGTACAGTGCTGTGAGCGCCCTAAGTGCCCATCCTGTCTCTCTTGCATTGCTCTCACCCGCCACGGCATAGGCCGGGGTGTCGAGAAGCCTTATAATGTTATCCCCTATTCCGACAGCAGTCTCAAGCCCTCTCTCATCACCTGTAAGGTGATAATAGTCAAGGAAACCCTCAACCCATTCGTGGCTCGGAACCATGACGCCGTTGATAACATGTCCCTTGGTATGCTCCGTAAGACCGCCTAACTTAAGCGGGTCACTGCTGTAGTGGCACACATCTACATCCATCCAGTGGCTTGCATGCACCATACAGAAATCAAGATATCTTCTTATCCCCATCCTCATGTACATAAGTGCACAGGCATGAGGAAAATCATACTCATTGTTAGCCCACACGGCAGCTCCGCCGCCACGTCCCTGCTTAGTGTAATTCTGGTCAATCGTGTCTCCCCAGTTGAGCATTCCGAAGCTTCGCGCCCTGGCATCCGCCTTTCCTATAAGCAGCATGTCAATCTCAGGTGAGCATTTGTCCGCGAACACATCCGTCACGGCACCGGAATTTTTATATACATCGGGTGCAATAACCGGTCTGTCCGGCATCTGGTAGATAAGGCTCCTGTTGTCAAGCTCCTCAAGGCTCTCAGCCGCAGCATGGAAATGCAGCATGAACCTCTGCTCGCGCGCCATACCCGGCTGCATAATCACATCGTTAAAGCCCTCAGGCACCAACATCACATAGAGTCCGTCCTTATCAGCCTTCGCCGCCTTCGGATAGTTCTGCTGTGCCTGATATATGGTAGCACACACTCCGCCCTCCGAATCCGTCCTGTCCGCAAAGAAGGTTCCGTAAAGCACCTCCGCCATGTGCTCATTGCCCTCCATAAGGAGTGCCTTGTCATATACAGCCTTGTTGACCTGTGCTCCGTCCTTTCCTATAATGAAATCCGTTTTATAGTTGGAGGCTCCTGCACAGGTTCGGATATTCTCGACCCTTGCCAGTTTCTCTATCGTATCCAAATCCTTAGTGCCTCTGGTTCTGTAGATAAGACCTCCGTCATTTTTCAGCTCAGTTCCTATATCACCACAGCCTGTGGAATCGATCATTGCAGACGAATCCAGCGTGGCAAGCGATATATCCTGCTCCATGTCAGCCCCGTCCATGACTGAAAATACAAGCGACTTAATACTTAAAGGTGTCTCAGATGTATTAAAGATCCTGTAGCTCACATCAATCCAGGGCTTTCCTGCATATACGGTAAGTCTTATCTCAAACCTATAGTGCTTCGACTCCTCACAGCCGCCGTATTCAGTCTCATTATAGCCGTCCACAGCAAGAATCGTACACACTGCGCCCTCCTCAACCACGCGCCATCTGTTCAGGTTAAGCTCATAGCGTATTCCTGCCTTGTCCGTAAGATAAGGACCCTTAAACTGCCCCTTCTCATACAGCCTGTCTCCATAGCTCAGGCTCTCGAACAGACTCTGGGAATAATTCTTAACGGTAAAGCTCACTGCACCTGTGTCGACCGTGAAGCCATCGGTGTTGTATACGGTGCTTACCGCCGCGCTGTCAGCTTTTATACCGATATTATTCGCATTATCTGAACTGTTCCTATTGTGTGAATTATTATCTGCATTATTACTACCCGGATTTTTTTCATCCGAAATATCAGTTTTTCTTCCTGAAGCTTTTAAATCCTCATCATCAAGAAAAAGCTCGAATTTCTTTCCTGCATTTCCCGGAAGATTTCCCTCAAATCTGGTGAAAAGAAATCTTATTGAACCATCATCATACCGCGAGGTCACCTTTGTCTGGCTCGTCAGCCTTTCATCCCCATCATACACACAGACCTGCGATGCATCGCCAAGTCTTCCCCTCTTCACCGGAACCGCGACCCACATAGGCTCCATATTTCTCGGATATCTGTACAGTTTTTCAAGATTTAAGTTAATCATGCGTCTGCCCCCTTTACTTTTATCTTACTCTTCTTCCATATATTAGTTCTATATACTACATAAAGAATGAATGAAGATATTGCATTACTTACAACAACCGAATACCACACACTGCGGACTCCTATGTGAAGCACACTCTCACAGAAGAACAGTGTCATAAATCTGAACACCCACAGCCTTGCGGCATCCACAATCATCGTGACCTCAGTGTGGCCTGTCCCCTGGAACAGTCCCGATGTCGCATTATATATTCCGTTCGTCCAGCACCAGAATGCCATTATCGACAGGAAATCCGCAGCCATCGCGACAACCTGCTCATCGTTATTGAAAATTCCGACTATGGCTCTGGATACCGGCATTCTTGAAAGAATCATTCCTCCGGCAAACAGGAATACAACACATATATTGCGTGACAATATATATCCCTTTTTCGCTCTGTCAACCTGACCCGCTCCCATATTCTGTCCGACTATGGTAGCTGCGGCTGAGCCTATACCGTTAGACGGCAGGGTTATAAGGCTGTTGACTTTATTTCCAATGCCATAAGCAGCCATCGCCTCCGTGCCATATTTATATACATTCCTGCTCATAAGCAGGAAGCCGAACTGCATTGTACTTCCGCCGATTGCCGTTGGAAGTCCTATTCTCAAAATATCCCTAAGCTTATCCTTCTCGAACCGGAAATCCTTATAATCAAGGTGGATGTTATTCTCCTTTCTAAGGAGCGAAAACAGTGCGATTGCCGCAGACGGAAGCTTGGCAGACAATGTTGCAAGCGCCGCACCTGATATTCCAAGCTTGAACACCACCATAAGCAGCGGGTCAAGAATCATATTAAGAATAATTCCTACCAGATTAAGAAGCATAGGCTTTACCGTGTCTCCCTGAGCCTGATTAAGTGCGGTAAACATATTTATCGTAAACAGAAACGGCATATCCAGCACCACTATCTGCAGATACTGCCTGCTGTACCTGTAAATATCCCCCTCCGCTCCAAGCCATGAAACAATCCCCGGAGCCATGGCAAAGCATATCGCCGCACAGGCAAATGCAAAAATCATCGCACAGGCATATATCTGGCTCGCCATCCTGCGTGCCTCCTTGTCGGCGCGCGCGCCTATGTACTGTGCAATCAGCACCGACCCTGCAACTGTTATCCCGGTTCCGAAATTAATAACTATATTCTGGACCGGTGTCACAAGATTAATCGCCGCAAGCTCCTCCTTGCCTATATGTCCCAGCCAGTATGTATCCGTAAGGTTATACATCGTCTGCAGAAAGCTGTTAATTACAACGGGAATTGCAAGTGAAAGAATTGCGCTCAGCATACTCCCATTCAAAATCAGATCACGATTATATTTCTTTGCCATATTACTCCTCATCTCCGAGCGGTTTATTGCGAGGAGGCGATGAGAAATTCGCGTAGGCGATTTCTCATCTGCCATCAAAGCAATTTGTTTTCGCTCAAAAACAAATTGCATGTGTGAAAAATATGCTATCAAGCTTATTTTTCACACTACTCCTCATCTCCGAGCATAAAACCATTGCACGCTGTAACATTCATATATATTACTCTATATTAAATGTAATATCTACGTTTTAATTTATTATTTTCATATATATTACTGTTTTTTTTACATTTTTATTGACAAAAAAAGTCTCAAAACTTACTATATCTAATAGCACCTTAGGCACAGTGCATTTTCACTGCAGAATGGAGAATTTTATGATTTTAAGCGACAAAAAGAAAGACTTCGATATAACCCAGGTGAAGGGAAAGGCATATTCCGAAATGAAGGATGCCCACTATCATCCATATTATGAATTCTATTACCTTCTATCAGGGACAAGACGTATTTTCATAAATGACACTATATATTACGTAAAAAAGGGGGATTTGATTGTCATACCTAAAGGTGAACTGCACCGCACAACCTATATAGGCGGAGACACCCACGAAAGAATTGTCATGATTTTCAGCGATGCCTTCATCGCTCCGCTCATGAACAAGCTTAGTTCCGACACTTTTCAAAAGTGCTTTGGAAAACGTCAGATAACGATTCCTCCCAACAGGAGAGATTATATTGAGGAACTCTTTGCAAAAATAATACGGGAGCATAACGGAATAGACATATTTTCCGAAAGCATGCTCGCCGTATATGTGTATGAACTTATTTTATTTGTTCTCAGGTGTCAGGAAAATTCGGATGCCGCATATCCTGCCAGCGAAATCGGAGATGATGTCATCTCCGAAGCCGCTAAGTTCATTTCAGGAAATTTTACAAAGGACTTTTCTCTCTCCCAGCTAGCTGTTAAGTACAATATGAGCCCATCATATTTCTCCCGCAAGTTCAAGCTGTGCACCGGCTTCGGCTACAAGGAATACCTCATAACAGTGCGTATTATCGAAGCCTGCCGGCTTCTTCTCAACACCGACATGTCAATCACACAGATTGCTGAGAACTGCGGCTTTGATGACAGCAATTACTTCGGGGACTGCTTTAAAAAGATAAAAGGTATGTCTCCAAGAGAGTACAGAAAGGCAAATGGTGTGGTGTAGGCTATCTTATGATAGTATCACTGTTATTTAACACAAGTGTGCTGTACAGAAAGAGCACATCCTGTCCGTCAAATTCTATGAATCGTCCAAGGTATGCCGGTGAGATATAGCGGATATCCACAAGCGTTATCTTAGAATATGCCTCTATAAAAAGAGGTGCTATGCTGCTCCCGAACGAATCCCTGAAGATTATAAGCTCCTTGTCCGTATCCGCCGATGGATTGTCAATGACAAGGAGCGATCTTGGACCGGAGAGGAACATTTCATAGAGATCATTCCCCTCTGCCTTCTCCATATCGTATACAGCTCCTGTCTTACCTGTCTCGTAATCCGTTACCGTACTGTTTTTTATCGCTTCATTTTCAAGATAATACAATGTCTCCGTGGCAATCGGAAGTGCCGCCTGCCCATAGTACACCCCACGGAACGGCGCAGCCAACTGCTTTAACTCATACTCAGCCGACAGAGTAACCCCCATCTTATCAGCAATCTCCCTCGCAGCATCCACTATCCTTTCCTGTCTCCAGTGAGTGTCAGTGCGGTAGTAATCGTCATAGCTTAACAAGCCGCGGACGTCTATAAGCTGCATAAAATCAAGCTTATCCTTCATCTGACTGTAAAACTCATCATAGTCCATGGACGGATAGCCATTCTTATCCGCAAGAAAATAATTCTTGTCCGGTACAATCACACCGTACACAGCACCCACCTTACCCTCAAGATATTTCCGGTTAACCTCACCAAAGCACAGTGCAGCATAATCAAGCGAAGCTTCATTTAGCGGGTACTCAAGCTTTGACAGGTATCCATCTGCTATATACAGCCCATTGTTATCCTTCCTGCCAAAAAGATAATAATTGCCGACCGCCTTAAACGTGCGCATGGTGTCACGCATGGGGAATTGATCCAGTGTGTACTTCTCAAACTCCTCCATAAATCTGCCGGACTGCAAGGTCTGTACAGACAGCTTAGGGAACGTCTTAAGCCCCCTTCTCTCACTGTATGAATACGTATTATCCGGCTCAATAATGCTCCACAGCGCCAATCCGTAAATGCATGCCGCAGTCACAATAATCACTATTATATTTTTATTCAAATATCTTTTTAAACCATTTGATTTATTTTCCATATCTATCTCCATTTCTCAGAGATTTAATATTAAAACCTGAAATATAAAAACGGATTGAAGGAGCCGTCCACCAGATAGCCTGTCACCAGAATAAGCAGTGCTGCAAGCACAACCGGTTCACCTATCGTAAAAATAGCGTTCACCGCCTTATTGTCCTTCATCCTGCCCTCAAGTCCCGCAAAAACATTCCTCACCACAGGCAGTGAGCCTGCAATTGCAATAATAAGTGTTATGGCATAGCTCTTCAGGTAGTAGAGCGACTCGGCAGACACAACACTAAGCCCTCCTGCCCCGAACATCCCTGCAATGACTGCTCCGGCATCGGACATCGTCGCAGCACTGAATATGATGAAACTTACCATAACAAGGAGCATCGTGTATATATGCCCTGCTGCCCTGCTCTTTTTAAGCAAAGGAAGCAGAAAGAGCTTCTCAAGGATAAGGAAAAATGCCATATAAAGTCCCCAGATGACAAAATTCCATGCTGCTCCATGCCATAAGCCGGTGAGTGCCCACACAACCAGAATATTTAGGAACCATCTCCACTTCTTCACCCGGTTTCCTCCCATCGGAATATACACGTAGTCGCGGAACCATGTCCCCAGGGACATGTGCCATCTTCTCCAGAACTCCGTAATGCTCTTTGAAATATACGGATAGTTGAAGTTCTCCGGAAACTCGAAGCCGAATATCTTTCCAAGACCTATCGCCATATCACTGTAGCCCGAAAAATCAAAATATATCTGAAGTGTACACGCGATTGCATACAGCCACACAAAAAGCACCGAAGGCTGTGCTGCCCCCGCGTAGGCATCTATAAGCTCACCTAACTGGTTAGCTATAAGTACCTTTTTTGATAAGCCTATTATAAATCTTCTGATTCCACAGGCAATCTTTTCGGTGCTGTGCTTTCTCACATGCAGCTCTCCCTCAATATCCGAATACCGCACAATCGGACCTGCTATGAGCTGTGGAAACATGGATATATACATCGCCATATCTATATAGCTCCTCTGAGCCTCAACCGTTTTTCTGTACACATCAATGACATAGCTTATCACCTGAAAAGTATAAAAGCTGATGCCTATAGGCAGAGTGACCTTAAGAACCGGAACAGCAAGCCCTGTCACGGCTCCAAAGGATTCAAGGAAAAATCCTGCATACTTGAAATATCCAAGCACACCAAGACTTATTACAACAGAGGTGGTCAAAAAAAGCTTTGACCACCTTCTCTTAGAGTCTATAAGTCTTCCAAATACATAGCCCTGCGTTATCATAACCAACATGAGGAGAGTATATCTTAACTCTCCCCATGCGTAAAATACAAGGCTTGCCAATAAAAGTACTACATTTTTTCCTCTGCCCGGTACCACAAAATACAGCAGTATCACCGCAGGCAGGAAGCAATATAAAAACGGAATACTTGAAAAAATCATGCCAATCCTCATTTCACAGACATTTCTTTACAGTGCCGGCTGTCTGCGACGTCTGTAACACAAACAACACTCATAATACTACCGATTATCCAATATTTTCCTTGTATAACTCAACTGCATCAGGATATACCTCTGAGAGATTAGCTGAGAATGTATCAATTATATCTGTAAGACCATAAGCTGATACAATATAATCGTCAACCTGATATACAACCAAAACATCCGGGAAACCGCACATCCACTGCTTTTCAAGAATTCCATCCTTAAGGTGCTCTGCAATCGCAGCTACATTCTCCTTGTCAGTCACATGAAAAGCACCTGCCGTAAATGTGTTTGCATTCATCATATGACCAAGGGAGGCCGCATCGTCGATGAGTGCAACGTCATCCTCCGCAATTCCAAAAACATCGTTTATTGCAGCAGAGTCCTCAAGACCATATTTTCCCGCAGCGTCATCTCTTGCATTATCCGGATTGTAATCCCCACCTGCTGCAGGGAACTTGTCATCCTCACCGTAAACTGCCCAGATATCATCAAGAAGCTTAACTGCTCCCTGCGCATCGCTCTCATCCGCATCCTTAGACGGCTCCTGTGTCGCCTCTGTTGTTGTCTCTGTTGTTGTCTCTGTTGTTGTCTCAATCTGTGATGTTGACTCTGTTGTACCCGGATTTACATTGTTATCCTTCTTTCCACATGCGCTGAGTGCAACAACCGACACTGCCATAACTGATAATAAAGCTAACTTTCTCATAAAATTAAATTCCTCCTGATAAAAAATTGTTAATTATTCCCCTTCTGTGTCCTGAGCTTCCACTCTCCTGTTTCTTCATCGAAACACATTGAAACCTTTACAGAATAAGTCCCCGCATCCACTGTAAGGTATGCCTCCTCATCAGGCTGCACTGCCCAGACTATATCCGCCTCATCGCTCGCCGACATTACGCTTGTCCCATAAGGTATGAGTTCACCACCGGATGCTTCTATTGTAAAGCTTCCCCTCGCCTTAATATGAAGTGTAAACCCGGACTCCTCCAAAACGGCACTTCTTTCAAGAGAATATGAAACAACCGCAGGTTCATTCTGCACCTGGGCTGTCACACCTCTTTCATCAAGCATGACTCCGTCGTAATATACCTCCGGTATCTGACCCTTTCCTGACAATACCGTAATGCCTCTTCCAAGTACAATTAAAATACATGCCGCAGCCACAGCGGACATGGCATATATCATTTTTTTTCTCACAGCCTGCTTCTTCCTGCGGAATAATTCCTGTGTCTTAATTACATCGTCCTCACTCTTTTCAAAAAGCTCCCTTGCTCCGTCTAAGAGATCGTCGCTGACACCGGATAAAGCCTGCGAAAGTATCTCTCCTTTCTTCACCATACCCCCTCCTTCTTCAGATAATCCTTGAGGCGGCGCCTGATTCTCGACAGCGTTGACTTAATCGTTCCCTCACTGATTCCCATTCTCTTAGAGATATCGGAAACCGGACAGCTATAGTAATACCTGAGCAAGAAAATATTCCTATTCTCCGGTTTCTGACCTCTTAAGAATTCATCAATCACCTGTTCAAGATGAACCGCGTCAGCATGGCTCTCTACATCCTTCATGTCCGGTATACACTCATCCAGTTCATGAATGGACACAGCATATTCCCCTGCCGCCCTCTTATCTGCATGTCTGGCATTGTACTTGTTAATTGCCGCATTTCTGGTCAGCTTTCCAAGAAATGCTGCCAGATTTTCCGGATGATGCGGAGGTATTGATTTCCATGCCCCAAGCAGTGCATCGTTAACGCACTCCTCGCTATCCTCAATATTATCAAGTATATTCATCGAAATATGCATGCAATAATGATTATATTTTTCCGAGGCTTCCCTGATTGCGCGTTCATTGCGCTCCAGAAAAAGCTCCACGATAGCCTTGTCCTGCATTTCCTCCTCCGTTTTTATCATCCTGCCTATATACACAGCTTATTTTTTATTAGGTTGCACTTTTCTAAAAAAAATTTTAAAAATTTTTATTCCAAAATTTCTGATTATACATAACCCATAATCAATTATCGTCTGCCTGCTCCGCACATTCTTACCTTGCGTATTTTACCTTTCGCAATTCACATTGCCTGTTTATCATAGTTTTTGTAGAGATACTGAATAATATCCTTCCTTGTCACAATTCCTATAAAAACATTGTCATCATCAACAACCGGCACGAAATTCTGCTTGATTGCAAGATCAATCAGACTTTCCATGTGTGCCTCGGCATTCACCGGACGATTGTTCACACGCCTGTGAATATCTGAAATCGGTATCTCCTCCGCTTCCTCAAAGGTAGAAATATTCTCATCAGCCATCTTCCAGAGCAGATCACCCTCCGTTATTGTTCCCACATACTTGCCATGCTTGCTGATAATAGGCATCGCTGTATACTTATGGTAACGTATCTTCTCCAGCACCTGCCTTATATTCGCATCCTCATACACATATACCACATCACACTTCGGTGTGAGAAAAAATAAAATATTATTGTTATTCATAGCCCTCTCCATCTCCTATGTATTTTTTCCTTATATAGTTGCAATAATGTCCACGCGCTTTTTAGGCAATTGTAGCATATAATTATGAACAGAATAAGTACAAAACGTAAAATCATTATAATCCAGGTTATCCTGATGCCACGCACTGATACATTCCGGAATAAAACGGCATCGGAAGAATAATGTTTTAGAAAAAACAAAAAACGCATAAAGCCTCGAACCATAAAGCTTCATGCGTCTTTTTACAGAGCAGGATACGGGAATCGAACCCGCCTCCTCAGCTTGGGAAGCTGATATACTACCGATGTACTAATCCTGCACACTGTTGCAGAATTCCTTCTGCAACAACCTTAATTATCATATCACATCTGAACAAAAAAATCCAGCATTTTTTTATTTTTTCAGTCCTTTTAACTGTTCTGCAAGCTCCTTAAGTCCTGTAATGGTGCTTCCGACATCCTTGGTAATAGCACTATTATCCTCGCTCACCTTAAGAGTCTCCGTGGAATGAGCCGTAACCTCCTCGGTCACACCTGAAATCGTGTGTATTCCTTCTACTATAGTCTGGTTGGCATCATTTAACTCGCGTACAAGCTCACTGAGTCTTCCTGCCTCATCATACACCATGTCATTCTTCTGTGCAATCTTCACAAAGCTCTTAACAGTCTCGTCTGCTGCGTGATTCTGATTTCCGGACACCTTTATCATATCCTCAATAACATTTACAACATCCGAAAGCTCTGTTGAAATACTGTCAATGAGCTCTGTTATATTACCTGTAGCTCCCTGCGTCTGATCGGCAAGATTGGAAATCTCAGAGGCAACCACCGCAAAACCACGGCCTGCGTCCCCTGCCCTTGCCGCCTCAATGCTTGCATTAAGTGCAAGAAGACTTGTCTGTGAAGCAATGCTGTTAATCATATCTATTATTGACTGCATCTTACCTGTATGCTCACGAAGCTGCAGAAGCTCCCTGGATACATTGGCATTGGCATCATTTGACACCTTTACACATCTTAAAAGCTCATCCATATTTTTCTTCGATAAATCAAGCTCCGACTTAGTCTCATTTACATTATCCACAATCATTCCCGAAGCTTCCTCAACACTATTAATCGTATCCTGAATCTGCTCTGTCTTTTCGAGCTGTACCTGGATGGATCGAACTGTCTCGTTCGTTCCTGCTGCCACCTCGCCCATCGAATCCTTGGTCTTATTGGCTGTAGTCTCTAATATATCAACCTTGCCGGATACAGTATTGATGTCATCGGTAATCTTCTCTGCCACATCAAGAATCTCGCTCATAAGAGCCGCATTATGCTCCTTCTCCTCCTCAACTAGCTCAAGCTGGGTATCGTTGCATTTCTTAGATACATAAGTCGCCATGAGGAGATAACCTGTAAAAAGCAGAACCGATGCAACCCTGATCTCAACATTCGCAAGCTGCGACATATCCAGCTGTCCCGACAGGGCACTGTAAGCAACCTGAATAATATTTCCAAGCGATACCGTTCCCATAAAACATGCCGCAACCTTAATATCATTGTAAGAGATAAGAATGACAGCGATAAGAAACGCATACACATACGCGACCGGCGATACCGTAGTAAAAATTATAAACAGGTAAAATATTACATACCCGCCCGATATAGCATATTTTAAATATTCCGTACCCTTGTCCTTTAAATACATTGCCAGACATAATACATAAGGCACCAGTGCAAAGATACAGAACACGGCAAAATATCCCATGCTTCTGCTTTTCTTGAGTACCTCAACAAGATAGCATACAACAAGAATAATATTCATTATGCTGTATGCTATCATACTGGTCCTGTTCGACAGCTTCAATCCGTCAAATTTTTTGTTTTCCATACTGCTCCTCCACACCTTCATAAATACAAAATACATTGTGCTTATATTTTCACAAGCCAAAACAACATATTTAATATGTTACATATTACCATTTTTTGTATCTATATTACAAGCTTATATTGCATTTTTCGACATAATTTTAGAACAAACATCTGCTTTCACAAATATTGGGTTTCTTCATATTATATTTATATAAAATATGCAAAAGGAGTCATATATGGCTTATTATAATGGCAATCACCGCATGGTGCAGCGTCAGCCTATGATGACCTGTCCGAATCAGGCACAGAACAGGCAGAGCAGCTCCGGATACGGTCGAAATACAGCTTCAGCACAGCCATGCTGTAATCAAAATGCCGATACGCCACATCAGGATATGCCTAATGCTGCTGAAAAAAAGTGTATGATGCAGCCACGCATAACACCTGCAGATGGTGTTGCACAGTCATGTGTAATGCCTTCACCATACTGCCCTGTCGCAATGGCGTATGTACCATTTCAGGCATTCGAGGAATTATTCGAGGAATCAAAATCATTTATGATTGGCACTGCCTTTCCTTCGCTTTTCAAACCGTTTATGAGAGGAGGCAGATGTCGATGAACGAAACATGCAATGACAGGAATGCCCTGTTTAGAAAAATTCATGAGTGTGAGTTCATGATGATTGACCTTGGCTTGTACCTTGACACTCATCCGGACTGCGTTCAGGCGCTCAATGCATTTCAAAAGCATCGCGCTTCATACGAAAAACATGCAGCCGAATATGAGCGTCTCTATGGCCCGCTCACATTCTACAGTGTAAGCTCAGATACTTGCTGGCCGTGGCAGCAGCTTCCATGGCCTTGGGAAATGGAGGCGTATAATTAATGTGGATTTATGAGAAAAAACTGGAATTTCCTGTGCACATCAAGGAACCTAATCCTAAGCTGGCACAGCTTATTATAAGCCAATATGGCGGTCCGGACGGCGAAGCCGGAGCATCTTTCAGATATCTGTCGCAGAGATATTCGATGAAAGACAGACGCGTAGCGGGAGTGCTTACCGATGTCGGCACGGAGGAATTGGCGCATCTTGAGATAGTCGGTGCCATGGTTCACCAGCTCACACGCGACCTCACACCTGAGGAGATAGAGAAATCAGGTTTTGCACCATACTATGTCGACCATACGCTTGGTGTCTGGCCGCAGGCAGCTGGCGGAATCCCCTTCAATGCATGTGAATTTCAGGTAAAGGGTGACCCTATAACAGATCTTATGGAGGATTTAGCCGCCGAGCAAAAAGCAAGAAGCGTATATGATAACCTGTTGAGACTGATAAGTGAACCGGACATTGTTGAGCCGCTGCGCTTTTTGAGAGCGAGAGAGATTGTTCACTTCCAGCGCTTCGGTGAAGCGCTCAACATCACGCGGGAGGGACTTGACGCAAAGAACTTCTATGCATTCAATCCTTCGATAGATACATGAAATAGAATAATGCAATATTCAAGATATCAGGGGCAAAAGGTCAGAAGTCCGATGCGAGCTTGCCTGCGTGAGGATTTTTGACATTGTGACCCGCCAAAAACATGGAACCACCGCTTTGCGGATAAGATATTACGGCTACATCATAACTGATGTGTAATAAACTTCTGCAAAACGGTGGTTTCTTATATGCTATTCATGTAAAAATCAACTGCTTTTATGTAAATTTTCACACTAAATTACTCATATTTTCTGCCGCAAATCGCACTAAACTACACAAATCCTTTTTTTCTACCTCCACAGCTCCCGCTATTTAATTATTTCCTAATTTAATTATTTTATGTTCAATTATTTCTTATTCAGGAAATCATACTGCGACATATAAAGCTTGTAATACATTCCGTCCTTATTTTTCATAAGCTCGTCGTGGCTTCCCATCTCGACAATCTCGCCATGGTCGACATACATAATACATGACGAATTTTTGATTGTTGAGAGACGATGGGCGATAATGAAGGAGGTTCTTCCCTTTAACAGCTCGTTAAGTCCCTTCTGCAGAAGTATCTCCGTCTCAGTGTCGATACTTGAGGTTGCCTCATCAAGTATGAGAATCTTAGGGTCTGCCAGAACAGCACGCGCAAATGAGATAAGCTGTCTCTGCCCTGCCGACAGACGGCTTCCGCGCTCATTAACCTCGGTGTAGTAGCCGTTCTCAAGCCCCATGATAAAATCGTGAGCGCACACGGTCTTAGCCGCCTTTATGACATCCTCATCGCTCGCCTCCATATTGCCGTAGCGGATATTGTCCATGATCGTTCCCGCGAATATGAAGCTGTCCTGCATCATCACACCCATCTGGGTTCTGAGGGATTTGATTGTAACCCTGCTGATATCTATTCCGTCGATGAGTACCTGCCCTGAGGTGAGATTGTAAAAACGGCTGATGAGGTTGACTATGGTTGTCTTACCGGCGCCCGTAGGACCTACTATCGCATAGCTCTCTCCGACTCCCGCCTTGAAGCTTACATTCTTAAGGACAGGCACACCGTCATCGTATGCAAAGCAGACATTCTTAAACTCAACCTCTCCCTTAATCTCAGGCATAGGCTTAGCATCCGGCGCGTCCGTAACCTTGACCGGTTCATCTATCGTCTCAAATATTCTCTCAAGATATGAAACCGCGGTGAGCACACTGTTATAAAAGTTCGCAAGTGTGGTAATCGGCGCCCAGAATCTTGAGATATAGCCGGTAAATGCAACAAGTGTACCGACTGTCATAGCCGCATAGCCGTCCGTAATCCACGCGACACCCAGAACATATATGATTGCCGTTGTCACAACCGTGATTGTCTGAACCACCGGATTTAGGAGAAAGTTATACTTGACCGCATTCAGCCATGATTTTTTTGACTCCATGTTAAGTCTGTTAAATATATCCGTGTTTACGTCCTCGCGGACAAATGATTGTGTGACACGGATACCATTGATGCTCTCCGCTATGTAGGCATTCAGGTTTGACTGCTTATTAGACTGTATCTGCCAGGCTCTTCTCTGTTTTTTCTTGATTATCCACACAAGCGCAGCCAGAATCGGCAATCCACACAGACACACAAGTGTGAACTGCACATTCAACATTAACATGAAAATTATAATGAATATAAGACTGCACATATCCGTTATAGTGTTTACAATACCGTTTGAGAGCAGGTCGCTTAGGTTATTTACATAGTTGACCACACGCACCTGAATCTTTCCATGCGGCTTATCGTCATAGTAGGAAAACGGCAGCTCCTGCAAATGCACAAACAAATCACGGCGCAGTGCATGGATGACGCCCTGCCCGACCTCAGCCATCATCTTAATCTTGAATCTGAGTATGAGCACAACTATTATCGTCACGGCAAGCATCAGACAGCTCGCAACGATGACTCTCTGTGAAGCCGCGGCTTTGCTCATCGTGCCATGAATCGCGCACTGCTCAATCGTGTCCATTACATCCTTCAAAAATAGAGGATTGAGCATTGAAAGTGCGCTTGAGATAAGCATGAGCACTATAACTGTAATCAAGGTCTTTTTATAATTGCCAACATATTTTCCAAGACGTTTTAACTGGTTTAAATCAAATTTACTCTCCAAAGTCTCATCTATATCGTATTTATTCCTTGCCATATTTATCCTCATTTCCAGGTAAAAAACAAGCTGTCACACTTATATTTTACACCACATCTTTTTCCGGCAGCCTACCGCAAATACATTGAAAAATTCACAGCTTTACAACCACCGGCAAAACAATCATTTTCTTCCTGACAAAACCGGATAGCCGAGAGGCTACGCCGCATCATGCTCCCCATACTGGTGCATGAATACCGTATAATAGTAGCCCTTCTTCTGTATAAGCTCATCATGATTGCCCATCTCAGCTATTTCACCATCTGAGAGAACTATAATCACATCCGCATCTTTTATTGATGAAATACGATGTGCAATTATAAACACGGTCTCATTCTCTATCCTTGCAAGCGCATCCTGAATCTGCGATTCCGTCTCCATATCCACGGCGGAGGTTGTATCGTCTAGCACAAGGATTGACGGCTCCTTAAGGAGTGCCCTGGCAAGTGATATTCGCTGCTTCTGTCCACCGGACAGTCCGACGCCTCGTTCACCCACTATCGTGTCGTAGCCCTCAGGCATCTGCATGATAAAATCATGTGCATCCGCAATCTTTGCCGCACACTCAACTCTCTCAAAAGGACAGTCCGGCTTCGCATAAGCTATATTTCCCTCGATTGTGTCCGAAAAGAGGAATACGTCCTGCATAGCCATTCCGATGCTCTGCCTCAATACTCTTAAATCCATGTCCTTGACATTCCTGCCGCCGACTAACACCTCGCCGCTGTCAACATCATAGAAGCGGCACATAAGGTTGATGAGCGATGTCTTTCCTGCTCCCGTTGCGCCGATGATTCCGACCTTCTGGCCCGGTTTAACCTTGAAATTGATATTTTTAAGTATCTGTTCACCATCAATACTATATGACACATTTTTAAATTCAACGCTGCCCTCCGGCTTCTTCACATTCTCGTCAACCGGTCCTGTCACAGGATTCTTTATCTCAGGCTCCACCTCGATTGTCGCATATATCTTCTCAACCGATGTTGTAAAACGGTGCCAGTCATTTACCAGCCAGCCCGCCATACGAAGAGGTGCATCAAGCATCCACAGATATCCATTAATCATCGCCATATTTCCAAGAGTCATCTGTCCGTTTATAACCATAAGACCACCCGCAAGCATAAGCACGAAGGTGAGGAGATTGGCAAGAAGCTCAAATATCGGCACATGGCGCACCCATATCTTTGATGCCGCAAGCTCCGAATCCCTATACTCCGTGTTCTCGGTGTCGAACTTTGAAATCTCATAGTCCTCCTTGGCAAATGCCTTGACCACTCTGTTACCGCTGATATTCTCCTGCGCAAATGCATTGAGGCTTGAAAAACGCTCCCTTACATTGCCGAACTTAGGCTTTACATTCTTAGACTGGATTATCGTGTTGATGAGTGTAAAAGGAAGCACCGCCAGCATGGCAAGTGCGATTCTCCAGTCGACAGTGAACATCATAAACAGCGATATCGAAAACAGCAGTATACATTCATAGGTTGAATAGCACACATACGACATAAAATGACGTATCGCCATCATATCTCCTGTCTGCCTCGACATCAGATCGCCAGTCCTGTGGCTGTTATAGAACGCAAAATCCTTTGCAAGCAGATTGCGGTACACATCGTCCCTCATATCGTAGAGAAGTCCCTGTGAACAGTTCTCAAAATTCCATAAAAATATAAATCTCAGTCCCGCCCTTAACAACGTAATGCCTATCATAAGAAGCAGGAACCTCGGAAGCAGGTCAAGCCTTATATTGCTTCCGTCCCCTATGATGTCATCCACTATAAATCCTGTTATCTTAGGATTTACGATGGCAAGCACGGAGGTAATCGTGACCATGACAAGTCCGATAATCATTCTCCACTGGTACTTTTTAAAGTACGAATAAAACCATTTCATTGCCGTCATTTTCTTAAGTCCTCCAAACTCTCTGCTAATGCAGTCGTTTTCATATATGCTTCATGTCAATATTTATATGGACATTCCATATACACCGCACAACAGCAACATATGTTCTCTTTAGGTACAACCTAATATAATGACTTTTCAAACAAATCTCAATGATGTATACTGTTAAAAAATTGATTTTTTCTGCTTTTTATTTTTTATGTATTCTATTATCAGCTGCATTTATGGAGGAATATACATCATGTTAAAAATACGCTACATGGGCTATAACAACACCCACCCTGATGGAATCAATATGGAACGTCCCGGCGGAATGGGGCATTATCTCATGCTCCTTGTAAAAAGTGACGCGTACTTTGAATTTCCTGAGGAAACCATATGCCGGCAATACTGCTGCGGTGAGCATGAAAATAAGACAACCGCCGATGAGCTTCTAAATGGCAACCTGCCATTCGACAAGAATGCAAGGCACCCCGGGCTGATAAGACAGTACGTGAACACACCCGCCTTTATAATATACACAAAGGATGCGCCTATTTATTACTACAATGACAATGAATATGTGAATGACTGGATAAGCTTTGACGATGTTCCAGATGAGAATACATGCAAGGATTTGAACACATGCAAGGATTCGAATAACAATATCCGCAAGGATATAAATAGAAATTCTTCCGATGATAGTTCAAATGCAGACACAGACAACTCAGGCAACAGTAATGCTGGTACCGCCGGTAATGCAGATAATTATATAGATAGTTCAATAAGTGATTTCATGCTAAGCCTCGACGTCCCATTCAACCGACTCACGCTTCTGTCCGACTACACGGAGCTAAGCCAGCTCATCCGCGACCTAAGGCAGGAGTTCCACCAGACCGGCTCGCACCATGAGGAGATTCTTGACGCGAAGCTTAGAACCATACTGTACAAATATAGCGATGCCTATCACCTTGAGACACAGCTCTCCGACAAGCTGAAGGTTCACAGACCGCTTTTCCATGAAATAAGAAACGGCATATACAGCCAGCACTCGCCCAAAAAGACGGTGAGTGAGCTGGCTGAAGCTGCCTCCCTGAGTGTATCATATTTCCAACATATTTATAAGGAACTGTTCGGTGTCCCGGTGATTCAGGATATAATAAGAAGCCGCATTGAGCGCGCCTGCTACCTCCTCACCATGACCCCCGACTCTGTCGCGCACATCGCTGAGAGCTGCGGCTATGAGAATGTGGAGCATTTTAACCGGCAGTTCAAGGAGATTACGGGGTTCAGTCCGAATCAGTATAGGAAGAAGAAATAAGCGCTCTTTATTCTCAAAAACAAAATCCAAGCATGAACAATACTGACTAAAATTGATTATCACAATATTTATATGTGTTTTTCCAGCCACCAGATAATTATACCAACATATGGCGGCTTAGGGTCACCTACAGCTCGTATGTGCTCCAGTTTTCTTCTACAATACAAAGATATATCTCCGTTGCCACAATTTTTTCTAACAGCATCAATCAATGTCTGCAAAACCTGTTTTCTGTTCTCTGGCAATGAAATTTTTTCATTATTGAGATTAAGTCTTGTATTGATATCTTCATCAATCACCACGTCCGATGACTGTATTCGACCTAAAGAAGTATATGTAATTCCCTTCAATGTCTCAGCGTCACAGGGATTAACCTTTATCGGCTCATTACCTCTGCTGGCATCACATGTCAAGCCAGCTTTATCTCCGCAGCCTCTATTTCCTGAACACACCGCAAACATGTTCCTGTAATTTAAGCCCTGACCGATATCCTCTTTACTCTCAGGATTTCTCGGAAACCAGTGCTCAATTGTAACAGGGGGCACTCCAATTGGCAAAACTCTTCTTTCCGGAATCCTTCTCATACAATATGCACAGATATGCCCCTGCTCAACAAGCAATCTTTCTAACAGCTCATCTTTAACCTCTTTATCCATATCCTCAAAAGAAGCACCCTTCTGCTGTCGATACCTAAGTAACTTATCCGGTTCCCTGCCCTTTTTAATTTCAAGCATGGCAATCACCTCACATCTTTTCAAGTTCAAGACGAACTCTGCATGAATTAACCTCGGCATCGTTATTACCTACTTTAATTTCAAGCTGTTCAATTACCGCCTCAGCCTCTCTCCACTCTTCTTTATCAAGCAATTCATAGAACTGTTCAAATAATTTTCTTACATCATCCGGTCTTGTGGAGACTTCCATCACTTCTCTGAGGATTGTATTGGCGTCCTTACCATAAGTCTCGTCAACTGATGGCAACACCATATTATCCTTCAAAATAACAACCGAATCACTCCGTACCGAATTGATTACCTCTGGTGCATGTGTGCTCACGATAAACTGAACCCTTGGAAAGATATCAAGCAAATCCTTCAAAATACGCTTCTGCCATGTCGGGTGCAGATGTAAGTCTACCTCGTCAATCAGGACAATTCCCTCTGTCTCCGTCAACACCTTATCAAGCAATTGAGGATTAAGAATTGCCATTCTGTATGCAATATCCGCTATTAAGCTTATTGTACACTTATATCCATCGCTGAGTAACGAAAGTGGAATCCTTACATGCTCATTATTCTGGTCATAGTAATTGACATCTATATCACCTGTATCCAGGTTAAACTGCACATTCACATCCGAAAAACCTGTTATTGACGCAAACACCTGCTCCATTGCTGTTCTCACAGCAGTAAATTCAGGAATCTCCTGTTTTCTCTGAAGCTCCTGTATCGTCATCTTCTGAAACCACTTCATCATCAGCTTGTCATTTGCGGCACCATCAAGACTGTCTATATATCCGTTGCTTCTATTGTTCTTTTCAAATGTATCGTTCTTCTTCTCCCTATGCTGAACCCACAAACGTCCTGTTCCATAATAGGAAATAATCGGAAGCCGCAGCTCTCTGTCCCCATTCCTCATTCTGTTCTGATATGACTGGGCTATTGCAGTCAATTCCTTAGCAGAAGCCAAACCTCCTCTGCCCTTTGCGGAATTAAGGCTTCTTGTCCATGAAATCTCTCTTCCGTCGATATCACCAACTGCCGTTATCTCAACAGGAAACTGGGGCTGTACATCCACATTGCTTCCTAAATCGAAGTATCTATAATGTGCATCACTTTTCTTGATTCCATAATTGGTCAATCCATCCATGGCGGACGTCAATGTTCCTGCCGCTATCGTAGCAGCTTCAAGCACTGTTGATTTTCCAGAGCCATTATTACCAACTATCACTGTAAGCCTATTTTTAAAATCTATATCTAAACCAGAAAAACATCTGAAATTGTGTAGAACCATCGATTTCAAAAACATATATGCCTCCCCCAATCCTTCTGCCATTCACAGTAAAATATCAACCTTATTTTGCTGTCTATTATGGATATAATAGCATAATGTATCATCTTTAGCAACACTTTTTAGGCTCTGCCGTCCCAATTCTCCAGCCTCTTTATATCCGTTTTCCCGACAGCGTTCTTAGGCATGGAATCAAGGAACACATACTCAAACGGACGCATATAGTCCGGGAGCTTGTCGGTGCATAACTGCCTGAGCCTTTTCAATTTAATGATTGCTTAAAATAATAAAAATTTACAAACTAAAAACAAGTAAAACCAGACAATTCACAGCTTTACTTGTTTTAATATATTGCTATTCTATTGTAAAATACTATGTCTTATTTTATGTCTTAATCAGCAGCAGGTAAGCCTATATCTATTACTTTTTCTCCATTGTACATACACAGCATACCATCCTCTAATGAATATACCATCCATACGGAAGTTAATGTATATACGTCTTCAACATTTCTATCCTCAATAAGCTTAACCTGTTCAACATTTGCATCAATGGTATATATATGCTCATTATCATTGTAATCATACGCCGTCAATATATATTGATTAGTATAAGGAAGATATCCTATATCACTAAAATTTGAACTGTCTATTAATTCCCCTGATATTTTATGTAGAACCCTACCATACTTATCCAATCCATACAGGACATAATCTATATCTTCGTCTACAATAAACCATAAATTAGCATCCAAAGATTGGTATGGTGAAATATCGTACATCGTATCTGATATGTTTCCATCTGCTGTGGTGAAAATAGTTGTTATTTCCGGTGTCTGACTAATATTATCAATTCTACATAATTTATTATAGTCTTTAACAATAACTGTATCCGACTCAAAATAATTTATTATACTGACTTCCGTCTGATACCATTCCATGCTTAATATCTTTTCAAGATTAAGCGTTGACCTATCCCACAAATATTCAGATACAAACACCGTATTATCAAAAGAATCTATACTATAAATAAAACTTTTTCGCCTACTCAATATAGGAATACTTATCCTGTAGTTTTCACCTAAATCAACACTCTTCAACTCTTCAATATCATAATAAAAAATTCTATCATCCTTTATCACAAACATTTCGCTCATATCTCTATTGGCAATTATATTGTATTGGCCACTTGCGAACAATGTATATAACTCATTATTTCTAATAAGAGAAACTCCATCCACATAATATGATTCACTTCCTCCTATAGAATTAAAAATTAAAATATCCCCATTGGCTTTAATTTCCCATAAACCTGTGAAATAAATGTTATCTCCATAATCGTTTTCAGCATAAACTTTTCTCTCGTCTAATGTTTTTAAATTAACTACTGTAAATCTCTTATTATCAGTATTTCCATTTTCAACATATTCTGGAGACATTTCATAATACACTAAATGTTCTCCATCTAATGTAAATGTTGCTCCTTGTACATTAGTTGCAATAATAACGTTAGAATTATCCTTCGCATTGTACAAACGTAAATCAAAATCATCCATACGTCCCATATCTCCCTTTGATTTAGGATTTTCCAGATATAGAACCCACTTTCCGTCTGCTGAAATATCACTTTTTAACATTTCATAGTATGAATTAATATTATCCTGCGTTGATAACAATATTGGGCTAATTTCACTATCTAAATAATACAGTCTTGTTTTATAGTCCATATAATCAAACACGCTAACTATAGCATATTGACCAAAAAGTCCTGTTTTATCATAACTATCATACGTATTCCATACTGATGATACATTAAATTTAAAATCACAGCTCTGATTGTCTCCTATTCTAAATATTCTTCCTTCCTTATTAAGGAAACCGACTTCCTGACAATACATTATTAAATCATTCTCATCATATCCATATATACCGGATGACTTCAATGAATTAACTTCTGTATCCTGCTCTGTTGTTGTAGTATTTTCCACATTATTTGTATACTCAGTATTATCATCTATCTGCTTATCAGCATTTTTTTCCTGTCTACTGCATGCACATATACTGCACATAATTAAGGCAATCAACATCACATACCATTTTTTCATAAACATGCTCCTTATTTACTCTATTTTTCTAACTTAGGGTCAATCAAATAAAAATAACAGCTATTTTGACCGTTTAAGCCTTCACATATGATTTTTATAAACTCTGCCCCCGAAATATCCGCTGTAAAACTAATTTTTGCGCTCTTTCTTGTTATAGGCTCAGAACGATATACACAAACATCATCAGCATATATTACAAATTGGCACTGCCCTTCAGTAGATGTTTTATTTTCAGGTACAATTTCACCTGATATGGTTCTGTACTCTTTTCCTAAGTAATATTCCGCCCAGGATGTACCATACCAATAAGCACTATTATACATACCAAGCCTAATCGCACACGCATACTCTCCATATTTATTACCTAATGTATCTGTAAGAGTCACTCCATATTGCCACTTTGACCACATATTCGAATCATAATTTACAGGGGTAAGCTCATCCAGATACACTGGCTGCATGCTGTCAATATATTCATACTCACTTATAAGGCGCTCATCATAACCTATAACATCATAAGCAATATCACATATATTTGTTGCAAGCTCTAAATTTTTCTCTACAACCGCACTATTAGCCGCAGCAATAACATTATCTATATATGTATTTATGCAATCCTGCCTGTTTCCCTGCAAAACTGCATCATCAGGGAATGTACTCACTGCGTCATTTAATACTTGTATTGCACCTATATAATCATCTGAAGCTATATATCCATCCTTCCAATCCACATATACATTTTTCATAATATTTTTAATATTTTCAATATTATTTTCTGCCTCCGTTATACCACCCAGCACCTCAAGTGCTGCACTTCCTTCACCAATTGCATCAGAATGTCTTCCTTCTGCATATTCCAAATTAATGTTATTAATAATAAAATCCGAATACAGACTGCAATACTCCATAAGCTTTGAAATCAGCTTGTCATCATTATATATTTCTTTTTTATTTTCAAGAAGTCTTATTGAATCAACATAATTACCTGCACTGATATATGTTTCAGCCTCACTAATTATATTCTCAACTTCCTGTGTTAATAACAGTGCCTTACAAGTCTCTAATTCTTCATCCAGCGATGTACTCTTTCCAATTACTTCTATTGCATCTCTAATCTGGCTTACTGCTTTTGAATAATTTTCCTCTGCCTTACAGCTCTCAATATTTGATAATACTTGTTCTATATACTTCTTTTTGGAATCTTTTACTCCTTCACTTGCCTTTTCAAAATAAGTATCTTCGTATATTACCTTATTATACATCTTATATGCATACGCATAATCGCCATCATTATATGCGTTCACCGCCGTAGAATAACTTTTCTTAGATTCGTATAACGTGTTAAGCTTACTGTTAACAATTGTTATTTTTTCATTAACATCTTCGTTTTCTATATGTTGAACCATTTTTAAAAAATCTACAACTTCATCATATGTTATATTGTTATTCAAAAATTCATCATAACACTCATCAATCTTATCTAAAATAGAATCTGACATATCATATTGTTCATCGTTATCAGAAGTATTATAAATTCTTACTGCCTGATTAATCTTTCCTTCATTTACCGCACGATTAAATTTATTAATCGGCTTACTCCACATAAAAGCAAGTATAGCTATCACTGCTGCTAATACGACGCATGTTATTGTACTTACAATAATTATTTTTTTCTTTTTGTCCATACTATTTTTTCTCCTTTTCCTTTGCTACTAAATAAATTTAAAAATTCTTGGATATTACATCATAATAAAGCTAACTTTTTCATTACTAAAGCTTAGTTAAACTGCTATTTTATTAATATGATTTACAGAGTAATAAGGAAAACCTAAACAATCTGGTCTGAAATGTATACCATATTGTATATAAAAAATACTACTAATTTTTGCATTACTCAAAATCATGTTTAATTGTTCAGGAATATTCGACTTACGCAAAATGATTAACTTATAACAAAAAAATATATAAAAGAAAGTATAAAATTCGGTGCCCAAGGAAGCACCAATATAAACAAAATGCTCAGAAATCCGTCCTTGGGAAACAATATTTTATTCAAGCCAAATCCATAGAACACTACGCATAAAATGACAAAACATACTATTGTAGCAAAGACAAACAATCCAATTGAAGCCTCTGTCCCATAACAGTTGTTGAACCTTTTCATAGAATTTTTATATGCATATATATAACCAGAATAGATTATCAAGGAAGTAAATAAATCTACCAAATACAATATAATCGCTTTTTTATCTTCTGGATTATCTGATGTAAAAATATTAGGTATTCCTAACCACGACACAAATGACATCACAAAACAAATTACAACAAATAATCCTCCAAATATAATTGGCAGGCATCCATCTCCACCGTCTTCATATTCTGTAATTTTAATTATCATGTATTTCACCTCCTAAACATTCATATTCTTATTTTTTATGTAAATAATAGTCAATGATATTGTAACTACTATAAATATACTTTTATTTAAAATTATATCTATAGTATATATTAAAAAATAATGAATATCAATAGTCTATTTAACGATTTATGAAATATTTGTAGTATGTGCGTGGAGGTATTTTAATATGAGCACAATATCTGAAACCGTAGGAAAGAGACTGCGGATTAGAAGGACAGAATTAGGCTACAGTCAGGAATTGACATCTGAGAAGGCCGGGCTGCACCCGACATATATAGGACAGGTTGAACGTGGAGAGAAGAATCTTACAATCGAAAGCCTTGAAAAGATATGCAATGCGCTTGAATATCCCATGGAGGACTTATTTTTCAGAATCAACACCTTCGACCCGCAGGACGTAACCGCACAGAAGTGCTATGACCTTATCATTGAGCAGCCGAAGAAGGAACACCAGAATATATACAAAATCCTTGATGCCATAATCAAATATAGACATGGAATGAGATAAAAAACAGCCTGTACCATCTTTACGAATGGTACAGGCTCGTTTGGTTTATATAATAATCTTACCGGCTTACAGGCGCCGAAAATCTTTAATCAATCTTTTCCTTTTTACTTCTTTCACTACTTTACATACTTTTCCGCTACTTCGCCCCCTCAAACGTGACCGTGATACATGTCCCCTTTCCAAGCTCGCTCTCAAGCTCAAGCTGTGCACCATGGCTGGTGAGGATATGCTTGACTATGGCAAGTCCAAGTCCGGTTCCGCCGCTCTCACGCGACCGGCTCTTGTCGACGCGGTAGAAGCGCTCGAATATGCGCTCCTGATGCTCCTTGCCGATGCCTATTCCGTCATCCTTGACGGTGAGCTTTACCTTGCCGTCAAGGGTATTGCTGACATCGACAATCACATTTCCGCCCTTATCCTTGTTATTGTAGCGGATAGCGTTGTCACACAGGTTGTAGAGCACCTCATCCATCATCGCCCTGTCAGCATTTATATAGGCGGAGGTTCCAAGGAGCATCAGCTTCACATTGTTTTTTGCGGCGGCGACTTCAAGATTTTTCACGCAGTTCTTCGCCGCCTCATATAAATCCATCCTCTCAAGATTTAACTTCACGCCGTCATCAAGCTCCGACAGGTTGATGATGTCATTTATAAGTGAGAGAAGTCTTGTGGAATTCTTTCTGATTTCCCCGGCAAAACGCACGCTGTCATCGCCCTTTACCATGCCGTTCTCTATCAGCTCGGCGTAGCCTGATATCGCGGTGAGAGGGGTCTTCAGCTCATGCGATACATTCGCGGTGAACTCCTGCCGCATTGTGGCGCTTCTTAAAATATCCTCACGCTGCTCCTTCAACGCACCGACAAATGGTATCAGCTCCTTGTACTCCGGCACAAGTGATGGATTCGCGCTGTTGTTTACAAGCTCCTCTATAGGCTTTACCATGCGCTTTGTAAGGTGCTTTGACAGGAAGAAGCACATCACATACAGGATAAGCGACAGACCGATGATTATAGGAATTGCGGACATAAATATGGTCCATATACTGTTCGCTTCCTTGGCGATACGGATGACTGAGCCGTCCTCAAGCTTCATCGCATAGTAGAAAATTCTTCTCGAAAGTGTGTCCGAATTTCGCACACATCTGCCCTCGCCGGTCTTAAGCGCTTCAATATACTCCGGTCTGTCTGAATGATTCTCAAGCGAACCTGCCTCATTGTCATAGAGCACGCTTCCGTCACCGGCTATCCAGGTGACACGCACATCGAACTCATCCTCCCCGGAAAAATCATTTATCAGGTATCTTGCAAACTCCGCGTCGGTTTTCAAATCATCAAAAACCTGCTTTTTGAAAAGCTCATAGAACACCATAACCGACATAAAGAGTGTCACCACAATGGCGAACAATGTCATCCTCAAAAACTGGCTTAATATCTTCTCTTTCATGGCTCTAATACATACCCCACATTGCGGACTGTCTTAATCATGGCACCCGCATTTCCAAGCTTCTGCCTCAGTGTCTTGATATGCATATCGAGGGTTCTTGATTCACCCTCGAAATCCACGCCCCACACCAGCTCCATAATTCTGTCGCGGTGCATGGCAACGCCGCTGTTGTTCATGAGACAGCGAAGCAGCTCATACTCCTTGAAGGTCAGCTCCTTAGGTTCATCATCCACATACACGATATGTCTATCACTGTCAAGAAATATATTTCCGACGCGGATACTTTTGTCAGCTCCGGTGTCCATGCTTCTTCTTATCAGCGCTCTCACCCTCGATATCAGCTCCATAACCCCGAATGGCTTGGTTATATAGTCATCCGCTCCGATATCAAGTCCCTTCACCTTGTCAAGCTCGGTTGACTTCGCAGTGACAAGGATAACCGGAATCTTCTTCGTCTCGCCGGAAGCGCGCAGCTTCTTCAATATCTCTATGCCATCCTCATCCGGAAGCATGATATCCAGTAAAATCAAGTCCGGCTTTCTCTTTGCAAGCTCCTTCTTAAAATCCTTGCCGCATGCAAACCCGCTCACATCATGCCCGCTGTTGCTGAGGGCTATGCTCTCAATCTCCCTTATGTTGTCGTCATCTTCAACTATATATATCAATGCCATGTTCTTTACCTTCTTTCATGTTTTCTCTGCCCTTATCGGAATTTTGGTCACATTTAGACTGAGAAAAAGCCCTGTCTTTCAAGAATTTCCTTGCTTTCTCTGCCTTTCCTAGAGTTTTTGTCACTTTTAGACTGAGAAAAAGCACTGTTTTTTCAAGAATTCTCATGTTTTCTCTGCCCTTATAGGAATTTTTGTCACACTTGGACTGATAAAAAGCCCTGTCTTTCAAGAATTTCCTTGCTTTCTCTGCCCTTCTAGGAATTTTTGTCACTTTTAGACTGAAGCAATTTTTATCACCGCACACATTGCCATATATTTCCAGTACTTCAATAAATTGAACGCAAGATAAGCAATCCCCCGCTTCAAGTGTGTAGAGCACTAAGCGGTGGGTAAGGGGGATGCTTATGTCAGTGGGAGTTAAAAGCTCCCACTGACAGTTCGCAAAGCGACTGCGTTCATGAGCAAGTAGCGAAGCGGATTGCGAATGTCCGCTTTACTTTTCCATCCTACGGCAGCTCATACTTCTCCTTATACCAATGTACCTTAATCCTGAATTCTTCATTGTCTTTGCTCTTCACATTGTCAAGATACTCATGTGTATCGAAGCCGTCATTTCCCACCACCTGTATCAGGCAGACTGCAATATTCGAGCAGTGGTCGGCGACTCTCTCATAGTTGGTTATAAGGTCGGTGAGCACGAAGCCCAGCTCGATTGTACATTTGCCCTTTCTAAGCCTCCTTACATGTCTGTCCTTCAGCTCCGCCTTGAGATAGTCCATGACCTCCTCAAGCGGCTCGACATTGCCCGCCGCCTCCACATTCTCCGTGGTAAAGGCATCAAATGCCATATTCACAATCTCATGTATCGCAGTCGTGTAGACATTAAGCTCAGTCGCTGCCTTCTCGGAAAAATGGAGCTTCTTGTCCCTCATCTCCTCGGCAGCCTCCTTGATGTTCACGGCATGGTCTGAAATTCTCTCAAAGTCTCCAATCACATGAAGGAGCATTGACACGGTCTGGCTGTCCTTCTTCGTGAGGTCTTTTCCATTGAGCTTTACCAGATAGGTTCCAAGCTCATCCTCATACTTGTCGACTATATCCTCATAGTGAAGTACCCTCTGTGCCTTGTCCTCATCATAGCTTTCAAGAAGCTCCATAGACAGGAACAAGCCATCCCTTGCCACATCAGCCATCTTTACCGCAACATTTTTACACTGCTGTACTGCGAACGCAGGGGACTCAAGGAAACGAGGATCAAGCACCTGTATATCCTTCTCGACGGAACCTGCTTCCGCCTTTTCCTGCACTTCATCCTTATCCTTGATTGTGAGACAGGCAAGCTTTGCAAGGAAATCGCCGAACGGAAGGAATATGATTGTCGCAGCTATGTTAAAGCATGAGTGGACAAGTGCGATAAGCCATGCGTTCGCTGTCATATTAAGTATTTCAAAGTGTAAGAATGCATTCAGAGTGTAAAATACCACCATGAAAATAATTGTTCCGATAAGATTAAAATAGAAGTGTACCAGTGCCGCACGCTTCGCATTCTTGCTCGCTCCCATCGCGGATATGAGTGACGTCACGCAGGTACCGATATTCTGACCCATTATAATAGGAATTGCCGACGCCATCGTGACCCCGCCGGTTGCACAGAGTGCCTGCAATATACCGACGGAAGCCGATGAGCTCTGGATTACCGCTGTCAGCACCGCTCCTACAATCATGCCGAGCACAGGGTTGGTGAACATGGTGAACATATTGGTGAACTGCGGAACATCCGCAAGCGGCTTAACTGCTGCGCTCATCGTCTCCATTCCGAACATGAGTATGGCAAAGCCGACTAAAATAGTTCCTATATCCCTTTTCCTGTCCTTCTTGGAAAATAATATGAAGGACGCGCCTATAACCGCAAGTATAGGTGAAAACGAACTCGGCTTCAACAGCGATACAAAAATATTGTCACTTTGTATTCCTGTGAGTGCAAGTATCCATGACGTGATGGTGGTACCAATGTTCGCACCCATAATAATTCCAATCGCCTGGCCAAGCTTCATAATGCCGGAATTGACAAATCCGACTACCATTACAGTAGTAGCCGAAGAGGACTGGATTACAGCAGTAACCGCAGCTCCCAAAAGCACAGCCATTATTCTTTTCTTTGTAAGCTTCTCAAGCACGCTCTCAAGCCTGCCCCCCGACACCTTAGCTAGTCCGTCCCCCATTGCATTCATGCCGTATAGGAAAAGTGCGAGTCCTCCAAGCATATTCAAAACACTGAAAATATCCATTCCTGCCTCCTTTTTTTTCTGAAATATTTTTTACTGAAAAATATAAAAGTTTTTAGTTATTTTTTACAATTACGGTATAAGTACCCGTCTTCCGGAATTTCATAAAAAAATAAAAGGTTTTCACGCTGTCCCGGGCAGCAGCTCACCTATGGTGCCGTCCATCAGATATAACAAACACAACATCCAGCACTCTAACCGAGCGAGCAGCTCACCTACGGTGCCGTCCATCAGGTACAACAAACCATAAATCCGTCTGCCCCTATTAAATTTTATATATCATGCCGTAACGCATAATGCAATAGCCAAAAGTCCAAAAGCATTTATCAAATACATGCTAAAGCTTATGAACCCTTGACTTAAAGCTATATTGCTCACCTCTCACCGGTTATCGAAAAGATTACCCACTCTGCGATATTTGTCGCATGGTCTCCGATTCTCTCAAAGTACTTTGCAACCATCAGAAGGTCTGTTGCCTGGTCGCCATCATCCGGGCGGTTATGTATAATCTCTATAATCTCTTTTTTTACCATCATAAACAAGTCATCGACAACATCATCATGTTCAATAACCGCATGCGCCTTGTCTAAATCCCTGTCGACAAATGCCTGAAGACTGTCGATAACCATTATCATTGTCTCTTTTGCCATCGAACGGATATGCTCAAGGTTCTTTATATAAGGCTTCTGTGACATAGCTATCGTCAGCTCCGAAATATCCGCTGCCTGATCGCCGATTCTCTCCATATCGCTCACCATCTTCAGCGCTGCCGTGATAAGTCTTAAATCACCTGCCACCGGCTGCTGGTGAAGAAGAAGCTTATAGCATATATTCTCTATGTCCTTCTCCTTCTGGTCGACATCCACATCGAAATCAACCGCCCTGTGTGCCTGCTCCACATTCTGGTTCACAAGCGCACCAACCGCATTCTGTATAGCTTCCTCAATAAGCGTTCCCATATTGATGAGCTCACTGTTAAGCTGTGCCAACTCCTTGTCAAATCTGCTTCTCATACTAATCCTCCCTATATCATGATTCGCACCTTCAGTGCTTACCGTTGCTTCGCAACTATCATGAGCCAATTCGCCGTTCGCCAATCATGCAAGCATGTTGGCTCTCTTGCGCTCATTATATCACCCGAATCTTCCGGTAATATAATCCTCAGTCCTCTTATCCTTCGGCTGCGAGAATATATTGTCCGTGCTGTCCTTCTCAATCACCTCTCCGACGAGGAAAAATGCTGTATCATCGGATACTCTTGCCGCCTGCTGCATGTTATGTGTCACAACAACAACGGTATATTTTTTCTTAAGCTCCTCCATAAGCTCCTCAACCTTGAGTGTCGATATAGGGTCAAGGGCGCTGGTCGGCTCATCCATGAGAAGCACCTCCGGCGAAACCGCAAGTGCACGCGCGATGCAAAGACGCTGCTGCTGACCGCCTGAAAGACCAAGTGCTGACTTCTTAAGTCTGTCTTTTACCTCATCGAATATAGCCGCACCCTTCAGGCTCTCCTCGACAATCTGGTCAAGCTTGACTTTATTCTTTATTCCATGTATTCTCGGTCCGTAAGCCACATTATCATATATGCTCATAGGAAATGGGTTAGGCTGCTGGAATACCATGCCGATTTTTTTCCGGAGCATTGAGGTGTCAACCTTCGGGTCATAGATATCCACACCGTCAAGAAGCACCTGCCCCTCAATACGCACTCCCGGCACAAGGTCATTCATCCTGTTCAGGGTCTTTAAAAATGTCGATTTTCCGCAGCCGGAGGGTCCGATGAACGCTGTGATTGCGTTTCTTTTTATCTCCATATTGACATTCTTGAGTGCATGATTCTCACCGTACCACAAATCAAGCTTCTTTATATCCAAAATATTTTCCGGTAAATTCTTTTTTTCATCCATTTATATGTACCTATCCTTTCCTGTTCACATCGAATCGTGCCGCAAGCCATTTTGCGATAAAATTGATACCAAGCACAACCACAAGGAGCACCAGACCGATTCCGAATGCCTGACCGTATTTTCCGTCCGACATACGGAAGTACATCTCTATTGTGAGAGTACCGCCCGCCTCCCTGATTTTCATGAAGAATGCCATAAGGCTCTTCGGAAGCTTGTAGGCTGAACCCGCAGTGAACAGGAGTGCCGCCGACTCGCCGACGATTCTTCCTATCGCAAGAATAATTCCGGTGATTATTCCGGGCATTGCCGAAGGCAGGATGATGGTTCTTATCATGTGCCATTTGCCTGCACCCATTCCAAGCGCTCCGTCGCGGTAGCTCTTAGGAACCGTCTTTAACGCCTCCTGCGTGTTTCTTGTTATGAGCGGAAGCACCATGAGTGTGAGTGTGAGCGCTCCGGTGAGGAGCGAATATCCAAGGTGGAACGCCTGATTGAAGAGCACCAGACCGAACATACCGAATATGATTGAAGGTATTCCCGCAAGTGTCTCCGTTGTGAACTCAATTATCTTTACAAGCTTTCCCGGTCTGGCATACTCATTCAGGTATATGGCTGAGCCAACACCGATAGGTGTGGCAATGACTATCGTGACAACCACTATGTAGAGTGTGTTTACTATATTGCCTGCGATGCCGGTTGTTCCTTTCAATGCGCTTCTCTCTGTGGTGAGAAAAGCCCAGTTGACATTGCTTAAGCCTTTTATTGTAACATAGATGATTATTCCGACAAGGATTCCCACGGATATCAATGCTGACATATATATAAGCGCGTATGCCACATTGTCAAACGGACGCTTTTTCTTTACAAGAATTGAATCAGCCATCTGCCTTTTCCCCCTTCTTCATCATACGGTTCAGAACCAGATTGATAATCATGATAAATACGAAAAGTACAAGTCCGATTGTGAAGAGCACCCTTCTGTGTGTATCCGCCGAATACGCCATCTCACTGACTATCGCCGTCGTGAGGAAACGTACCGAATTGAACGGAAGCGGCACATTCACGGCACTTCCGGCAACCAGCGTGATTGCCATTGCCTCACCTATCGCGCGTCCGATTCCAAGTACTATCGCTGTCAATATTCCCGACTTAGCCGCAGGAATAATAACCTTGAATATAGTCTGGATATGTGTGGCTCCCATCGCTAGCGAAGCCGCCTTGTAGTGCTTCGGAACCGCACGAAGCGAAGACTCACTTATATTTATAACTGTCGGAAGTATCATCACCGCGAGCACCAGAACCGCTGATATAAGATTCGAGCCACCCGTAAACTGATGTGTCTTACTACCGGCAAATATTATTTTCTCAAGCTTGAACATAAGAGGATTTAATACCATGATTCCTATAAGTCCATAGACAATTGACGGAATACCTGCAAGCAGTTCGATTGCCGGCTTAACCACCTTAGACAGCTTCTGTGGCGCTACCTCCGCGAGGAAAACCGCTGTCAAAAGTCCTATCGGAACTCCAATAACTATCGCCATCGCTGTACCCACAAGCGAGGTTAAGATGACATACAATATTCCAAAATGTGGCTCCGCCGCTGTAGGCGCCCACACCGTGCCAAACAGGATTTGTGCAATTCCGACCTCCCCAAGAGCCGGAAGACCTTTTATGAACATATATACCGTGATGGAAATTACCGCCGCCACAGCCACAAAGGCAAATATTGTGAAGATGACCTTCGCGATAACCTCTATGAGGTTTTTTGTTATTTTTCCTTTAAAAATATTTATCTGTGCGTCACTCTGAAAATTGCTCTTTTCAAACTTATTTTCAGTCATTTTTAACGCATTATCATTTCTTTTATCAGTATTTACCGGTACATCCCTATCTGTTTTCTTACCTGCTGCCGGCTCTGCAGCAATCTCAATCGCCGGATTCGGACAGTTTATCACTTCAGCTTTCATATTTACCTCATTTCCCAGCCACTATATGGCAGATACACCACATAAGAAATAGACACTTAGCGGCAAATGTGTAATGCTTAGCACCACACTCATGCCGCCGAAAATCTTTTTTAATTTCAGGTTATTACAACGAAGGTTTTTTAACTGCTTTTTGTGATAACCTTTTTAAGTAGAAGCGTTCTTATGTATTTTCCGATATTTCTATTAGTCTACTGTGATAAGTCCGACTGCCTTTACTACTGCCTTTCCTTCATCGGACTTGAGGAAGTCGAAAAATGCCTGTACAAGCTCATTCTGCCCGCTTATCTCACCCTTGGTAGCCATAACAAACGGTCTGCAAAGGAAATATGTACCTGCAACAATGTTGTCCGATGTAGGAGCTACATCATCAAGGTTAAGTGCATTTACAGAATCATCAAGTACATCAAGTGATACATAACCGATTGCGCCCTCTGTCGAAGCAACCTTAGCCATAGCTGCACCTGTCGAATCGCACTCTACAGCGTACCTACATGCATCCTCAACCTTTAAGATTTCCTCGAATGCTCCTCTTGTACCTGAACCTGCCTCACGGCCTACTACAACAATCGGTGTATCGCTTCCGCCAACCTCGCTCCAGTTGGTTACAGCACCTGTGTAGATGTCTGAGAGCTGCTGCTTTGTAAGACCTGCAACAGTATTATTCTTGTCAACGATAACGGCTATACCATCGATTGCCACGATGTTCTCAACAGCTCCGCCGGACTTCTCGCTGTCCTTTAAGTTTCTTGAAGCATCACCTATATCGCAGCTTCCGTTAAGAAGTGACTCGATGCCTGCCGATGAACCTGAATATTCAACCGTAACTGTCACGCCGCTGTTAGCCTCCATGAATGTCTCTGCAAGTGCATCCGCAAGCTTCTGCATTGATGTCGAACCTGCAAGTGAGATTGTACCGGAAAGCTTCTTATCTGCTTCAGCAGTTTTTGTTGTCTCCTGCTCTGTCTGCTGTGTTGTAGTTGCAGCCGAACCTGTCGTTGAACCCTGTGTTGTGCCTGTCGTGCCATTTCCTGCCGAATTGCTGTTACAGCCTGTAACCATCATCATCGACATAGCAGCACATGCAACCATTGCTGCACACTTCCTAAATAAATTCTTTCTCATTTCTCTGCCTCTTTCCAGCCGCAACACGGCTTACATTCTTTTTCACACTTTTTTCTTTCTTTTTCATAAACGAAGCTGTATAAGCTGTGCGTATCATCGCTTCACCTCTCGTTTACAATCAGCAGTCTACTACCCCTGTGTAAAATCCCCAATCATCCGAATGTAAAATCCGCGTAAAAGAAATCTGGGACAGGGGTCAGGTCCCTGTCCCAGATTAGTATAAGTAAAATCTGCGTAATCAGCTATCATGGTTATATGTAATAAATGTAAAATCTATGTAAAAACCACAAAAATGAAACCGGGGTTTCGGTTTCATTTTTGTGGCTGGCTGGGACAGGGGTCTGACACCAGTGTCCCACGGCTGGTTTCCGGTTGGGACACTGGTGTCAGACCCCTGTCCCAGCGATTCACTGCTTGAAATAATTTCTCGAATATTTATACCTCTTAGCCATCACATCGGAGCCTGATGATATGATTGCATCCGCCTCCTCCTTGGTGAGCTGCTTGGCGTTCCCGGAGTAATAATCTCCGTCCCAGTATGTATCCTCATATATATGAAGATAGGTATTGTAGAGCATTTCCGTGTCTGTAAAGCCTGTAAATTCCACATAATACCAGTTCGAGGCACCGCCGGAGCCATTCCATGTAGCATCCGTCTTTAGGTCTAAAAATGCTCTGTAATTGATATCATACACATAGACCTTATCACCGTCTGTATGGAATATGTAGCACTTCTCAGCGATGACTGCCACCTCGTTAAGACCATCCCCATCAAAGTCAAGCACGCTGAAACTCTCTGCCTCTATTCTCCTTCCGGTCTGCTCATACTGCATGTCATCCAGGGCGTCCACATTCTCTAAGGCTTCTCCCCTATATATAACCTCTTTTGTGCCTGCAAGAGCCTGCTTTACCGGTTCCGGCACGGCATTTATGACTTCCTTGTTAACTGTGAGTATGTTTCCTATATGACATCCGCTCTCATCAAAGGTGAAATCAAAATCAACATTCCAATATGTCTCCGCTGCGCCCGGACTATACCAGTGATAGCACAGTCTCTTTTCCGTGACCACATTCTCGAACATTTCAACACTATCGGCATTGCTTCTGAGACCGAAATAAACTAATTTTTCATCGCCGTTCACATCAGAAAATATACCGTCCTTTCCGATAGCGGTAAAGCCTTCGTTGACCTCCTTCTTAAGCTGCGCGGCATACTCCTCCTTCAGATACGCACTGAAAATATTTGACGCATCTGTGCAGTAATATGGCGACAAATCCTTTTCATTTTTCAAATCATACACAAAGTACAATCCAAGCTCCCTGTCATGCGCCTCTAAAATAAGCTCCTCACTGCCGTCCCATGTCATATCGACAAGCCCTATGCTCATTCCGACTCCGCCGCCAAAATGCTGTATCGCCCACGCAACCTCATCTGTCCTGCCATCATACTCAATAGTGAGCTTATTTTCTGCCACGCTGTAAACAAGGCACACATCACCGACAGTGTATATCTCATCCCAACTGTCGGTATTCTCATTATATCTGTAGTCCGCGCTGTGTTCTATGTCCTGTCCGTACTGACCGCCAATCAGCGGGCAGGTAAGCACCTCAGTCGGCTTATCCGGTATCCTGCCGGGAGCTTCGCTTGCCGCTTCACCGGTTGAGTTTTGTGTGTTTCCTGTAGTTTCTGTTTTCCCACTACTGCCATTTTCCGCCCCGGACTGTGCAATATCGGTCTGCATAATGCTCTCCGTCGGTTTCTGCGCCGCCGTATTCCCGCTTTCGTCTGCCCTTCCGCACGCAGTCATAAGGACTGTCACTGCCAGCGCACCAAGTGCCAATGTTGTTTTTTTCACCATTTTGTAACCTCCCACGTATGTCTTATGTATATTTGTAAAACTCACCTCTATGCACAATATGTTAGCACTTAACGGCACATCAGTGGTTACAAAATCCTTACATTTGGTTACAAAAATATTAATTTTAGTTACAGGATTGTTACGGATATTTCGCTATTGTTACAAAATGGGACAGGGGTCTGACACCATGTGTCCCACTAACCTATCGCTTTCTTCATGCTCCTTACATACTCGCCTATGTACTTCGGTGCGTCCTTTCCGTACCGGGCTGCAAGCTTTACTATGGCGCTTCCGACTATTACTCCGTCGGAGACTGCCGCCATCTGCGCCGCCTGCTCAGGTGTGGATATTCCGAAGCCTACCGCGCACGGTACGTCCGTGTTTTTCTTAATCATATCGACAATCTCGCCGATATTTGTTGTAATCTCAGAGCGCACGCCTGTGACGCCAAGCGATGACACAAGGTAAATGAATCCGTCCGCCTCGCGCGCAATCATCGCCGCACGTTCATTCGATGTAGGCGCTATGAGTGAAATGAGGTCTACATCATATTTTTTACAGATAGGAAGGAACTCATTTTTCTCCTCGTATGGAATATCGGGCAGGATAAGTCCGTCGATTCCGATTTCCTTACAGATGGAGATAAATTTCTCACTGCCGTAGGAAAATACAACATTTGCATAGGTCATAAACACCATAGGTGTGCTCACTTCCTTCCTTATCTCCCTCACGAAATCAAAAATCTTGTCGGTGGTCACTCCGCCCGCAAGCGCGCGTATATTCGCCTCCTGAATGACCGGTCCCTCAGCCGTAGGGTCTGAAAAAGGTATTCCAAGCTCTATTATGTCCGCTCCGTTTGCGCTCATCTGTTTAACTATCGCCGCCGTGGTTTCAAGGTCGGGATCCCCGCAGGTTATAAATGGTATAAATGCCTTGCCGTCCTTAAATGCTTCCTTTAATCTACTCATTGATATCCTCCCCTCTGTAGCGTGCAATTGCCGCACAGTCCTTGTCTCCTCTGCCTGAAATCGTTATGACCATTATCTGGTTCTTATCCATTGTCGGTGCAAGCTTCTTAGCGTAGGCAACCGCATGTGCCGACTCGATTGCAGGGATGATTCCCTCCATCTTAGACAGATACTCGAACGCGTCAACCGCCTCGTCATCCGTGACAGGAACGTACTCCGCCCTTCCTATATCGTGAAGATATGCGTGCTCAGGTCCTATTCCAGGATAGTCAAGCCCGGCTGAAATAGAGTAAACCGGGGCAATCTGTCCATATTTGTCCTGGCAGAAATATGACTTCATTCCGTGGAAAATGCCTTCCCTTCCGGTATTTACCGTCGCCGCTGTCTCGAAGGTGTCGATTCCTCTTCCTGCTGCCTCACAGCCTATAAGCCTCACGTTCTTGTCATTTATAAAATTGTAAAATGTCCCGATTGCGTTGGAGCCGCCGCCAACACAGGCTATAACCGCATCCGGAAGCCTGCCCTCCTTCTCCATGAGCTGCTCCTTGATTTCCTTTGATATAACCGCCTGGAAATCGCGGACAATCGTAGGGAACGGATGAGGTCCCATAACCGAACCGAGACAGTAATGCGTATCGTCTATTCTGTTCGTCCATTCACGCATAGCCTCTGATACTGCGTCCTTGAGTGTAGCCGTTCCTGACTTTACCGGTATGACCTCGGCACCTAAAAGTCTCATTCTGTATACATTGAGCGCCTGTCTTTTGGTGTCCTCCTCGCCCATGAACACAACACATTCCATTCCCATGAGAGCTGCTGCCGTCGCAGTCGCAACTCCATGCTGGCCTGCTCCTGTCTCAGCGATGAGCCTTGTCTTTCCCATCTTTTTTGCAAGAAGCGCCTGTCCAAGCACATTATTGATCTTATGTGCCCCGGTATGGTTTAAATCCTCCCTCTTAAGATAAATCTTCGCCCCGCCTAAGTCCTCGGTCATCTTCTTTGCAAAATAAAGGCGGCTTGGGCGGTTCGCATACTCATTTAAAAGTGTATTGAGCTCCTTGTTAAATTCAGGGTCAGCCTTATAGTGATTGTATGCCTTCTCAAGCTCTATAACCGCATTCATAAGTGTTTCCGGAATGTACTGGCCGCCGTGCTGGCCGAACCTTCCGTTTCCTGTACTTCCTGTGTAGAAGCTGTCATGTGAATCTGCCATGTGTGTTCTCCTTATCTATTGAAATATTATAATGGAATTGCAAAAATCATTATGTCTATGTATTGTGCCATCTGCATTTCTCCACGAACTGCTGCATTTTACCGCAATCCTTATAGCCATCCGTCTCCACGCCGGAGCTGATATCGACTGCGTAGGGCTGATATTTTTCTATTGCATCGGATACATTGTCAATGGTCAGACCCCCTGCAAGGAAAAATGGTCTTTTCATCCCCAAAATGAGCTGCCAGTCGAAGGTCTGCCCTGTGCCGCAGCCATTGTCAAGCAGGATAAAATCCGCCGGATATGAATTTGCAAGCTCTATATCCTGTCCGCCTCTTATCTTAAAGGCCTTGATGACAGGTGCATCCGTCATTCCTCTTATCCGCTCAAGATACGCTTCATCCTCATGTCCGTGAAGCTGTATCACCCTTATCGCGCCTCCGCTTACAAGCTGAGCCACCCTCTGCGGTTCCTCATCGACAAACACGCCGACCGGTGTTATGTCCCTGTCAAGCTTAGCCGTAAGCCCTGCCGCCTGCTCTGCTGTGACATATCTTCTGCTCCTTTGCCAGAAAACATATCCGATATAGTCCGGCATTAACCTATTCGCATATTCTATATCACATTCGCGCCTAAGACCGCATATTTTTATCCTCGACAATATCACTACCTCCCTTGGGACACGGGGTCAGCCCCCTGTCCCACAATCTGGGACAGGGGTCTGACCCCGTGTCCCAACCTGGCAAGCATGCCCTTTTTGTCATTTGACAGCATTAGTGTCTCGCCTATAAGCACGCCATTGACATTGGCGGCTCTTAGTATGTCTATGTCCGCCGCGGTCTTGATTCCGCTCTCGGCTATGAACATTACATTATCCGGAACAAGTTTTCTGAGCCTTTCGCTGTTATGTATATCAACGGTAAAGTCCTTGAGGTTTCTGTTGTTCACACCGATTATTCTTGCGCCTGCGTCAAGCGCCGCCTCAATCTCATGTCCATCATGTGCCTCGACCAGTGCCGACAGTCCCAAGCTGTCCGCTATAGCTATGTATTCCTTAAGTCTTGCCGTCTCCGTTATCGCGCATATAAGCAGGACTGCCGAAGCTCCAAGCGTCTTAGCCTGATATATCATGTACTCATCGACCGTGAAGTCCTTTCTGAGACACGGAATATTTACATCGGCGGCTATCTCACGCAGATAATCATTGCTTCCTAAAAACCACTTAGGCTCTGTGAGAACTGATATCGCCCCTGCTCCGGCAGCTTCATATTCTCTTGCTATGTCAAGATATGGAAAATCCGGTGCGATAAGTCCCTTCGACGGTGAAGCCTTCTTGCACTCACATATAAACGTGATTTCCGGGCGGGCAAGCTCCCTTTCAAATGAAAAATGCTCTGCAATGGCTTGTTTGCCGTACATCACATCATTTACATCATTTTCGTTCTGCATGTCATTCCCGGCAGCACTCTCCTGCCTATATATCTCCTCCGCCTGCCGCCTCATAGCCTGTGTGGAGATATTCTTTTTTTCCTCTTCTATGCGGTGCTGCGTGTACTCAGCTATTGTATCAAGTATTGTGCTCATACTTCCTGTGACGCTTTCTTAAGTTCGTTGAGTTTGTCAAGGGCTGCACCGGAATCGATAATCTCACCGGCAAGCTTTACCCCGTCTGCAAGTGTAGCTGTCTTTCCTGCAACAAAAAGTCCTGCACCTGCGTTTAACTGTACAATCTCCCTCTTAGCTCCCTTTATGCTTCCGTCAAGTATCCCCTCCGTAAGCTTTGCATTCTCCTGCGGTGTTCCACCGACAATCTCAGACTTATCGACTGTCTTAAATCCGAAATTCTCCGGCTTTATCATGTAGGTTCTATATCTTCCGTTCTCGAAATCACATACCTTGGTCGGTGCACTTATTGAAATCTCATCAAGCTTATCCATACCGTATACGACAACACCCTTCTTCACGCCAAGCTCCATAAGCACCTGTGCAAGCGGCTCTACAAGCGACTCGTCATACACTCCAAGCACCTGGAATGTCGGATGCGCCGGGTTGGTGAGAGGTCCAAGTATGTTAAATACAGTCCTTATTCCAAGCTCCCTTCTGACAGCGCCGACATACTTCATCGAGGTGTGATATTTCTGTGCAAAAAGGAAGCAGATTCCGACAGTGTCAAGGAGCTTCCTGCACTGCTCCGGCTCAAGATTTATGTTGACGCCAAGCGCTTCAAGACAATCCGCTGTTCCGCTCTTAGATGAAGCAGCGCGGTTGCCGTGCTTTGCCACCTTCACCCCTGCTGCGGCAATCACCATGGCTGCCGTTGTGGAAATGTTGAAGCTGTGTGCGCCATCGCCGCCCGTTCCGACAATCTCAAGCACATCACCCTCATGTTCAACCTTGATGGCATGCTCTCTCATAGCTGCCGCACAGCCCGAAATCTCATCTATCGTCTCAGCCTTGGTGCTCTTTGTGGACAGTGCTGCAAGAAATGCCGCATTCTGTGTCTGCGTTGTCTCACCGCTCATAATCTCATTCATGACCTGATATGCCTCATCGTAGGTCAAATCACCTTTTTCTACAATCTTTACAATAGCTTCCTTAATCATGCCTGAATCCCCGCTTTCTTATATAATTACTTTAAATACAAATTATTTTCTATGCTTATCTTAGTCTTTTATAGTGGTAATCTTACTTCCTTCAATTGATATTTCATTTTAATAAGGCAGCTTTTTATATCTAAAACCTTCCAAATTATTAAAACTTATTTTTTTCCCACTGCCTTTGTTATATTTTAAACTCCTGCCTTTTCTTCCCCTTCTTATACCTCTTATATTTAAGCTTCTGCCTGCTTCCTTCCAGCCAGCTCAATGAAATTCCTCAACATCTGCTTCCCCTCCGGCGTCATAATCGATTCAGGGTGAAACTGTACTCCGTAGACCGGATATTCCATGTGCTTCACCGCCATAATTTCACCGTCCGCTGTGCGCGCCGTAACCGACAGGGTTCCGGCAGGCAATACCGCGTCGACCGCGTCAAGTGCATCCCTGTCCTCCCTTATCTGTCCTCTCACCGTCGAACCGATATGCATTACATGCGAATACTTCTCTATGCAGTGATACTTCTCAACTTCAACCGTCCCGAACCTGCTTATCTTTCCAAGGTCATTTCTTCCAAGGTCGACTAACATATTGTGCTCCGCAAGCTCCTTTTGGTCGGCCAGAAGCTCCTTTTCAAGTCTGTCATCCTCCTCCGCCGTCTTGCCTCTCGGTCTTGTCCCGGCAAGCGGAAAGGTGTGGAGCACTCCGTTTTCAAGCTTGACAAGTGTCTCCGGCGAAGCTCCTGCGACCTCCACATCCGTTCCCGAAAAATAGAACATGTACGGCGAAGGATTCAGCGTCCTCAATACCCTGTAGGTGTTAAGGAGGCTTCCCTCATACTCAGCCTCAAGACGGTTTGACAGGACTATCTGGAAAATATCGCCCTCGAATATATGGTGCTTAGCCTTTTCCACCATGCTGCAATACTCTTCCTTGGAAAACAAGGGCTTAATCTCACTTGTCATGTGTCCTCCTGTATCCTTTACCGGCTCACCATGTCTTATAAGCTCCTCCATCCTCTCTAACTCTGCCACAGCCTGCACATATCCGTTCTCAATGTCCGCGGTCGGAACATTTGCAATCAGTATTATCCTGCTTTTTAAATTGTCAAAGGCAATGACCTTATCAAACAGCATCAGGTCAACGTCCTTGAAGCCCTCAGTGTCCTTCGCGTCCAGTCTTAACGGCGGTTCCGAATATTTTAAATAATCGTAGGAAAAATATCCGACCAGCCCGCCTGTGAAGGTCGGCATCCCCTGTATCACCGGGCTCCTATACCTTGACAGCACCTCTCTTATATGACTATCCGGGTCATATGTCTGAAATTCTTCGTCCCCGACTCTCATCCTTCCGTTACTGCAGGTTATGATAAACTTAGGTTCAAACCCAAGGAATGAATAGCGTCCCCATCGTTCATTGTCCTCAACACTCTCAAGCATATAACAATGCTCTGAGACATTCATAAGGCTTCGCAGAACCTGAACAGGTGTCTTGATATCCGACAGCAGTTCCGAACATATAGGTACAATGTCATAATCACCTTCTGCGGCTATTCTCTTAACCTCATCCAAAGAAATGTTAATTTTCATTGTGTTCTCCCTTCGTCTATAACAAAAAAGTCCTTGGCAGAGAATCTCTTCTCTGCCAAGGACGAATCTACAAATCCGCGGTACCACCTTGCTTCACAGTCACGCTGTGCACTTATAAGGATACAGTCATATCCCCGGCAACTCACGTATGCCTGCACGTCACGAAATACTCGGCAATATGTACATTCTGTTATGCTGCACACGATATAAGCCTTTGTTCCGTGCCCTCTGCGATCCACTTGATAACCTGTGTTCTACCCACTCTCAGCAACGTGGGCTCTCTGTAGGAGCATAATTACCTTTACCTTCGCTTCAACGGTTTAGCCTGTTAAATTTATAAAGAATATAACACTCATATATTCCAATGTCAAGTGGGGATTTTAACTTTTTTCAATCCCTTTTGATTAATATTCCACACCCCAGATATCATTCCACACCTCTAGCTGCTCCGCGGTCAATTCATTGTACTTTTCAACAAATTCCTCGAAAGTCAGGTCACCCATGTTGACCGTGTCATCTGCGGCTGCCTTAGCCCATTTAAGCTGTTCGCCGGAAAGCTTGATTGACTTCTTACCATCAAAATATTCATCCGATATCTTGTCCGAAAGAACATTTCCTTCTGTATCAATAAAATAATTCTGCACAAGACAGCTGATATTCTTGGAATTCATGTCCTTGACCTTGACACCCCTTGCAACCTGCCTTGGATCATTCTCATTAAATGCAAGTATCTTCATGCCCTCCTTCGTGCGCGTTGTTCCCCTCTGCGCTCCTAGGTACATTCCGGAGAGCATATTCCTTGGTCTGCTATCCTGTGCCGCAACAGTCGCAAGCACCTCCTCCGCCAGACCCGCATAGTCATCGAGGATACTAATATGATTCCTGTCATCAAAATACCCCGAATACTGCGCATCGGTAATCACATATTGATAGGTCGCGTAGCCATCCTTGGTAATCATGTTCGACGTGTACATGTCCGCGACAAGCTCCACCTTGTCGGATATCTCCGGCACATCACAGCTGCCGGCATGCTGCTTCACCCCATTGGCATCGGTCGGACAATCACAGCTCTCAAGATACTTATGCTGCATTTCTGTTGACAGCTCCGCACCGCTTCCGGTCTGATTGCCCGCTCCCTTTGAGCATGCAGCAAGTGAAAGTATTGTCATACATGTTATCGGTATCAGACATAATTTTCTCATATTGTAGTCCCCCTTTTGTAATTTTTAGTCAAGGTTACATAGATAATTATATAAAAAGAATTGTATTTTGTCTACTATTATTTTCTATATTAGTAAACAAAAACATGCTATAATCAGACTATTTTTTTCATAATCCGATTATAGCATGTTTATAATATAAATCCAAGGCAGTTAAATCTTTATTCCACTCCATTAAGCGTCTCCACAAGGTCAAGCTTCTTGATTCTGCTTGAGAGCATTAAACTAGGTGCCGTCCCCGGCACAAGCTGTGTTATCTCGTTATTGACGTCTATCAGGTTGTAGAGCTGCATTCCCTCTATTACGGTTAATGTCTCCTTCTTCTTTTCCGCAGATGAGGCATTCTTTACCTTGGCTATCTCGACCGCATCCGACATCACAAGCTCACCGGAAAGCTCATCGGCAAGGGTATCTGTTACTTCCGCGGCTAAATGTCAGATTAAATATTCCCAACCACTATTGTTAGTTATGTTGTATTTCTATTAGTTTTTCCTAACTTGCTGGCAAAATTATACTGCCATACCAATAAAAATTCAACATTTTTTTGATATGGCAGTTTAATTATTTTATAAAATGATGCTTGGTCAAAACATGCTCTATAAACCTAGCGTGTTTAAGCAATAAATACATCTATTTTTATCAATATCATACAATTACATCCATACTCTGTCCCTGCACACTGCTCTTAGCTATCGCAGTCTGTGTAATCTCTAAATTTCTCATCTGCCCTGACACAGAACTCAGTTCAAGTGATGCGGCAGCTGACGAAATCGCAGAAGCTGCTGCTCCCACAATACCGTTCCCCTCCCGTTGGTAATACTTCGTATCCGCATCGAACAATGCTTTATTTTCATCCTGCCTGTGTGTCCGTTTCTTGAGATTTTCAAGTCTCCCGGCATTTCTTAGCTTCTCAACCTTCAGTTCTTCCTTGTCCTCCGCCCTCTTCCTAAGCCTGTCCTCCTCACGCAGATTATTCACCTTCATATCTGCACATTCAACCATTCTCTTCGCATGTGCAATTGCATTTTCAAGCTCCGCGCTGTCATATTCTCCTGTAGCCTGCGCTTTCTTTAACATTGCCAGCTTTGCCCTTGCACGGCTAAGCACCCGTGCTGCCCCCACAGTCTTTTTCGCACGCAGAATCTGCGATGAAATCTCTTTTGGATTGTATGACAATGATTTCTTTCCGTTTTTTGATTTGGAATACAATGAGCTTCGCGTACATGTGACATTCATCCCCGAAGCCGCAAGTCCCGACATACCTGTCTGTAAATTATTAACGTCCATGTTTCCCACCTTTTCTGTGCAGCTGCTGTCCGATGCACCCATAATATGTGAGTCCGTTCACAAATACTTCATTTACGTATCCATATATGCTTATATCGGAAGCTTATTCTCTTTTGTTTACAGAATGCTTCCTGCATTAGCGTATAAAAACGCAAATACGTTAATAAAAATTGCAAGTGACACAGCATTCCGCAACTCTGCCTTGACGATATATCCACAGCTTGATAATATATTCTTGCCGCAGCTTAACATATTTAAGTATGCAGGCAACTGAAGCACAGAAAAGAGGATTGACATGTACCGTGATTTGACCAAAGGGCGCATAGGAAGCACCCTTATTCTTTTTGCCCTTCCGATGATAGCAGGCAATCTCCTGCAGCAGTTTTACAATATAGCCGACACGCTCATCGTCGGGCAGGTGTTAGGGCGCGACGCTCTCGCTGCCGTCGGCTCGGCCTATACGCTTATGACCTTTCTGACCTCGATATTTCTTGGACTGTGCATGGGTTCAGGAGCACTGTTTTCAATATATCAGGGGCGCGGCGACACTGCTTCACTGAAAAGCAGTATTTTTCACGCCTTCTGCCTTATAATGTCTGTAACCGTCGTCATAAATATCGCCGTATATGCATTTATCAGACCGATAATGCTGTTCCTTCGCGTACCAGACGAGGTCTACGCCGGAATGAGGCTCTATCTTCTGGTTGTTTTTGCCGGAATACCGGCTACATCACTTTACAACTTTTTCTCATGCATGCTGCGCGCGCTCGGCAACTCGTCGGCACCACTTATTTTTCTCGCGCTCAGCGCCGTCTTAAACATCGCGCTCGACATACTATTTGTCGCCGTGCTCCCATTTGGAATTGGCGGAGCCGCTCTCGCAACGGTCATCGCGCAGTATGTGTCCGGGATAGGCATAGCTGTGTATGTGCTGATAAAATGCCGCTCCTTCCTTCCGCGAAAATCCGACCGGCATTTTTCGGCGGCGATACTTAAGGAAATACTCAATCTATCCTCGCTCACCTGCCTGCAGCAGTCAGTGATGAACTTCGGTATCCTCATGGTTCAGGGGCTTGTGAACAGCTTCGGAACCGTTGTCATGGCTGCCTTCGCCGCCGCGGTAAAAATCGACACCTTCGCCTACCTTCCTGTGCAGGATTTCGGAAACGCCTACTCAACCTTCGTCGCACAGAACTTCGGTGCAGGTGAGCAGGAGAGAATACGCCGCGGCACCAAAACCGCTTTCGTTATGAGCGGTATTTTCAGCCTCATAATATCCGCCGCAGTATTCATATTCGCCGCACCTCTCATGCGTATCTTCATAGCTGCCTCGGAGACGCAGGTAATCGCCGCCGGGGTCCACTACCTCAGAATAGAGGGTGCCTTCTACATTGGAATAGGCTTTCTCTTCCTATTGTATGGCTATTTCCGTGCCATCAAAAGAGCTGGAATGTCCGTCATTCTCACGGTCATATCCCTCGGTGCGCGTGTCTTGCTGGCTTACGCACTGTCCTCCATAAGCAGCATCGGCGTGACCGGAATATGGGCAGCAATCCCTATCGGCTGGTTTCTTGCAGACGTGACCGGGCTTATCTATATGAAGTTTTTATCCTCCAACGCTGGGACAGGGGTCTGACACCGGTGTCCCAATGTGCCGGGACACCGGTGTCAGACCCCTGTCCCGGATTATATGCCTACAGCCTCCTTGGCAAGCCTGTCCGCTTCTTCGTTGCCCTCAACGCCGGAATGACCTTTTACCTTGACAAAATGAAGCTTTATATCGTTCTTTACGGATTGTATATAGTCATGGTAGGCTATCGTTCCCTTCTTGTTGCGCTTCCACGAACCATTAGCCCACATCTCTATTCCCATATAGTCATAGTAGATTACCAGCTCCTTGATTCCAAGCTCAATAGCGCGTCTGACTGCCGCCATGCTTCCCCCGACCTCGCCGGATACATTCCGCATCGAAGCCATCTCAGGATCATCGCCATGCCCCTGGAGCACCTCTCTTACACCATCATGTACCAAAAAGCCGCCATAGCCGTATACCTTGGCAGCTATATTGTATGAGCCATCGACAAAGGCATATGGTAATGTATCCAGCGCCATTGCAGCGGAGCTTTTATCCACTGCCTGTTCATTTCCTGCAATGCATCCCCCCTCGTCAACTGTAGTTGAAGGTGCTCTGCGTGCACTATTTACAGTGCATGCGCTGCCTCCGGTGCTGCCCATGAACGCTTCCGCCTCCGCACGCGTCTTGAAGCTTTTATACACAGGACCGGAAAATCCATCCACATTTTTCTTACACTCATCCCAGCTTAGATATATCCCCGGAGTTCTTCCAACTCTTACCGCATAAAATTTCCCTGCCATTTTACTACTTCTCCTCAAGCATCATCTTGATTATCTCTTTATCCGTCTGGTGCATGCCCACCTTGCCTATGTAGCCAACGCAGCTTATCGTCTCGCCTGCCTCCTCCTTGAGGATTCCGGTGTATGCCTCATAAGCCTTGCCCTTCATCGCAAGATAATGTCCCATCATCGCCGCATCAAGACTGGACGCAATCTTAGCCGCGCATGAAATCTTGGCTCCGTCGCAGATAATTCCCGGAATGTTCGCAAGTGTGTTGTCTATCGTATCCTTAATCTGCTTTATCGTGCCGCCTGCAAGGTACGTAATCGCAGCTGCGCTCGCACACGAAGCCGATACAGCACCGCAGAAAGCAGAGAGCTTTCCTATGAATTCCTTCTGGAATGTGGTGAGCAGGCTTGAAAATACAAGCGCACGGTATAATTTTTCAGACTGTATATTGTTCTCTCGCGCGTACACGATTACCGGCACGGATGAGGCTATTCCCTGATTGCCGCTTCCCGAATTGATGATAACAGGCATGTCACAGCCGCCCATTCTCGCCTCGGAGGCTGCACAGGCGTAAGCCTTCATTCTTGTGACTACGCTCTCAGCGTATGTCTCACGTATTACTCTTCCAAGTCCCAGACCGTAATTTCCAGACATCCCCTCGTATGCTATGTCCATATTGTACTGAATCTGCCTGTCAAAAAGCTGTCTCACCTTCGATATGTCGACCTCATCGGCGAACTGCCTTATATTCTCAATGCTGAGCTGCGAGCGGTCTGCACATGCGGCACCATTTTCCTGTGAACCGCACCCTCCGGCAGCATTTTCTGCCCCGGATACATTTTCAAGCACCGAACCGTTCCTCCTGATACATGTGATATTGGTGTGTGAATGGCGCACCTCAACCGAAGCACTCTCCGCTCCTGCCTTCATCCCGATGATAAAATGAAGCGGAATCTCGGAGTCAAGGAACTCGACATGACATTTTTTGTCGTTTACGAACTGCTCTGCCTCTCTTCTTCCTGCGTCATCGACAGCCTCTAATACCTCCATGCATTTGGAGGCATCACCGGCTAACGCACCAAGCGCACATGCCGCCTCAATTCCTATCATTCCCTGCGAATTAGGTATGGAGACGCAGCGCACATTCTTAATCATGTTCCCTGAACAGTACGCATCTATATGCTCCGGTGCCGCACCTAAGACCTCCCTGCAGCGCGCGGACGCATAGGCAAGCGCAATCGGCTCCGTACAGCCCATCGCAGGTATCAGCTCCTCCTCAAGTATTTTTATGAAATTATCCTGTATATTCTTGTCCATTAAATTCGATCCTTCTGTCCTTTATGATATTTTAAATAATATTTTGCACCAATAATATATTTATTTTGATAATGTCGTATACTTATGATTCAGGTGTCAAAACATGCTGTATATACCTAGCTGTGTATAACGTATTATATTTATGCA